>JABAOG010006150.1_pt1 | contig 19228 bp, 14 predicted proteins | sample 7062131 | NCBI WGS metagenome assembly JABAOG01 (sample SAMN14538629, study PRJNA623070) | marine sediment metagenome | biome: marine biome [ENVO:00000428]; feature: marine pelagic biome [ENVO:01000023]; material: deep marine sediment [ENVO:00002113] | place: India: Arabian Sea | collected...
GCCGACCCGCGCTCGGTCGGCTCGACGATGGGCGCCGAGTCCTGAGCGAGCGCCGGCGCCGCCGTGAGCAGGAGCGCGGTCGCGACGAGGGCCAGCCGGGTCAGTTGCATCCGCACCCTCCGCCGCCGCCGCCGAAGCCACCGACGGCCCCTTCGCGGGTGCCGAGATAGTGCTGCCGCAGCGCGTTTCGGTCGGGGTCGTCGTCCGGGGCCATCTCCGGCCGGGCCAGGAACTCCCGTTCCCAGGCCTTGGTGGTCGCGCACCCGGCCAACGAGAGCAGCGCGAGGGCCAGCAACCAGCGAAGGAGCGCGTTCATGGGGGCGAGCTCGATGCAAGGCGCGAGCCACGAGCTCCGAGCGCCAACTCACGGGCTTTCCGCCGCACCGGCCATGTCCCGGACGCAGGATTTGCGATCGCTCGGGAGACCCGCGAAGCGTTCGGCTCGGTCGCGCCGGGCGAAGGAGATTCCGACGCCGCCGGGCGCGACGCGCTCTACGGGAGTGGTCGTCTCGTGTTCTACTCCGCCGATGGAGCGCTGGGTGGGCACGGTTCTGCAGCCGGAGGTGGCACTTTCCTGGTCTCGGCTGGAAGCCGATGGGGTGACCCGCGCCAGCTGGTCGGTGCGAGAGCCCTTCATCCTGGCGCTGGATGACGGGACCTCGCTGGTGGTCGAGCCCTCCTACGACCACCTCGAGCTCGGCCCGGCGAGCGAACGGAGCGGACGCTTCCGCGACTTCGCCGGGCGCCCCGAGGGCAAGCTCTTCGGCAGCGACGCACCCGCGCCGCACCGAAAGGCCCGACTCCGTTGGGTGGAGGTGAAGGCGGGGGACCGGGTCACCGTCTCCGGGCAGGTGGTGGAGCGCGCCTTCGGCGACGGGGGCGGTCACCGATCCGCGCCGGGGTCGACCCCGAGCCGGGTCGAGGCGATCCGTGTGGTCCTGGGCGATCCCCGCGAAGAACCAGCCTCCGGACTTCGTGAGGCGAGCCGCGCGCGGATTCCCATCTCGGCCATCCTCATGCTGGTCGGCGCGTGCCTGAGCGCCCTGCTCTCCGTCCGGGCGTTCCTCGCCGCGGATGGCGGGCTCATGTCTCCGGCCGCGCCGGACGGAGCGATCTTCGCGCTGGGCTTCGTCGCCCTCGCGCTCACCCTGTTCTGGTACGGCGCTCATCCGCCCGGCTTCCACGTGCGGGCCGCGCCGGTGGACCCACGGCCGAAGGGCGGACCCCTCTGGCTCTCGGGACTGACCTACACCCTGGTCGGCGCGCCGCTCGTCCTGGTCGACGGGCGGACCGTCGATGGACGCTTCGTGAACAACCACGGCATGATCCTCGGGTTCGGTGCGGTTGCCGTCGCAGGCTGCCTGGGCTGGGTGCTCATCACCGGCTGGAACACCGCTCGGCTGGGCCGGTTGATCCTCCGTGCCCGTCCGCTGGCACCGGGCGAGCGGGGTGAGTGGGGGCGGTTGGTGGGCACCGTGGACGACCCCACACCCGTGCTCGGTGGCGACGCGGCGATGGCGGTGACCCGTGAGCTCGAGTGGGACGACTCCGGCGAACACGAGCTCCAGACCGAGGCCCACGAGGTCGCAGGCTTCCTCCTGCGGACCGAGAGCGAGGCCATCGCCGTGGACGCGGGGAGCAGCACCTGGGCTACCGACGTTCGCCGCTTCGTCCGGCGGACGGGGCTCTGGCGATCGGTCCCCGTCGGCGGTCGCCTCTTGCTGAGCACGGAGGTCGTCCCTCAGGGAGCTGCCGCGGTCGTGGCCGGACGCGTCCGAGGAGACGAGGCGCCCCGGCTACGGAGCTCGGGTCCCGAGTCGCTCCTGCTTTTCGCCACGGCGCCGGGCGGCGACCCGCTCGCGGCTCTCCGGCGGGTCCGCTTTCGCTGGTTGCTGTTGGTCGGCGCGCTGGTCGCCGCGGCCGTGGCCGTCGCCGTCCTGCACGTCGCGACCCTGGATCGCCTCCCCGAGGGCGTCTTCTGGCTACCCGACGACTGAGACGATCTCAGGCGCCCGCGAAGAGAGCGGCGCGTTCCTTCAGCTTCTCGGTCAGGAAGCCCATGAGCACCTTCACCCGCGCCGTGTGGCGGAGCGCCGGGTGCGTGAGGATCCAGAGCGCCATGTCGAGGTGCTCGGCGGTCCGCAGCCGCTCGAGCTCCGGCTCGGGCTCGCCCAGATAGAAGGGCAGGAGCGCGGCGCCCATCCCCGCCCGTGCCGCCTCGACCACCGCGCGAATGCGGTTGGCCTCGAAGACGACCCGTTCCTGGGCCTTGGGCACGGTCTTCCATATCTGGGGCACCATCCAGGCCGGCGTGCCTTCGAGGGCCACGATGTCGTGCTCCGTGAGCGGTCGCTCGCCCGCGCGGTCGATGTAGCTCCGGTGCGCGTACGCGCCGAAGCGGAAGTCACAGATGCGCCGTCCCAAGCTCTCGTCCGGTGGCTTGCGTGTCGCGCGGATGGCGATGTCCGCCTCGCGGCGGGTCAGGTCCAGGCTCGCCGCGCCCGCCAGCAGCTTCACGTTCACGTCCGGGTGCTCGAGCCGGAACTCGGTGAGGAGCGGCGGGAGGATCTGGGTCACCACGCCCTCCGGGCCGGTCACGACCACCGTGCCCTGGACCCGCGCGTCTCGGCCGAGGATCTCCCGACTGAGCCCCAGCAGCTCGGTCTCGATCCGTTCGGCGCAGCGCATCGTCACCTCGCCGGCGTCGGTCATCACGTAGCCGGAGGGGAGGCGCTCGAAGAAGCGCACCCGCGCCCGCTCCTCGATGGCGTTGATCCGTCGGTAGACGGTGGTGTGGCTGCAGCGCAGGAGCCGACCGGCGCCGGAAAGGCTACCGGCCCGAGCGATGGCCAACACGACGGCCAGATCGCTCCACTCCAATCCGCTCGCGATGCCTCGTTCGTCCACGATCTAGGATGTGCGTTTCTGCAAGTGGTTTCGCCGAAAACGAGTCATTCCCGAACAAATGAGAACAGGTCAGAGTCATCGAGTCAACCACGGAGAGCCCACGGGGCCGGAGGAGAGAGACCATGGAGAAGTTCGACATCGAGACGTTCGCCACCGAGTGCAAGAAGGCCATGAGCACGGCCAGCGACCGGCAGCAGGCCGCGGCCGATCAGCTGGCGAAGGCCATCGAGACCCACGGCCCGGAGGCCATCGTCGACGCGCTGCAGGCGGCCATTCCGCCCGACGCGGACATCGGCGAGATGATCGTCCACCAGTCGCCGGAGCTCACCATGCTCTTCGCCCGGGTGCCGGCTCGCTTCCAGAGCGGGATCCACGATCACACCGTCTTCGCCTGCATCGGGCAGCTGAAGGGCGAGGAGCTCAACACCATCTACGAGCGGGATGGCGAGGCCCTGCGTGAGGTCGAGTCGGTGACCGTCCGCCCGGGCATGGTCTTCCAGCTGCCGGCCGACGTGGTCCACGGAATCGCCAACCCGGGGGACGAGGCCGCCTGCGCGCTGCACCTCTACGGTGGCGACTTCGCCGCCGTCCGGGAGGACCGCTCGCTCTGGGACGCGGAGACCCACGAGCAGATGCCCTTCTCCTTCCCCGAGCTCGCGCAGCAGTCGATCAAGACCATGCTCCGCAGTGGCAACCGCGACGGGCTCGAGGCCATCGCCGAGGCCATCCCGAAGCTTCGTCCGGTCATCGACGCGCTCCCGCGCTGATCGTCGCACCCGGGGGGAGGCCGCCGGGCCACGCGGGGAGCCGATGGCTCGGCCCGCGTGGCCCTCACCCGTTCAGGGGCAGGCGCGGTTGCAGACGACGACCCCTCCGCCGCAGACGGTCGGGGCGGCGCAGCTGTCGAAGCCGCAAGAGGCCGCTCCGCCGCAGTCGATGAGGCAGGACGAGCTCCCGTCGCAGGCCATCGAGCAGCTCGACGCATTCATGCAGTGGAGGACGCAATCACCGTTGGAGCAGGTCATCGCCACGTTGGTCGAGCCCCCGGCGTCGAGGGTGCAGTCGGAGTCGCCGCACGAGAGGTCGACGTTCACCGAGCCCTGCGCGTTCACGGAGCAGGTCGCGCTGCCCGAGCACACCAGGTTTGCGTCGGTCGCGCCTTGCGCGTCGATGGTGCAGGTGGCGTCGTCGGTGCAGCTCGCGTCGACGTGCGGGGTGCCCGAGCCGTCCACGTCGCAGACCGTGCCGGTGCCGGTGCACTCCGCTTCGCAGGTGCTGGTCCCGGTGCAGGTCAGGTCGCACGGACACGCTCCACCGCACCAGCAGCTCGACGCTCCCGAGCAGGTCTGGACCGGCGGAGGGCAGACGAAGCCGTCCGGCTCGGGGCCGGCGTCGGCGAAGACCCCACCATCGGTGGTGTCGCCAGCGTCGGCGAAGACCCCACCATCGGCGGTGTCGCCAGCGTCGGCGCTCGCGCCGCCGTCCGCGCTCGCGCCGGCGTCTCCGTCGACCGAGCCCGCGTCCAGCGTCACGCCGCCGTCTTCCGCCAGCGTCACGCCGCCGTCTTCCACCTCGGGTCCCAGGTCGCCCACCTCGGTGCCCGCGTCCTCGTCGGTCGACGCGTCGAGCCCGCTGCTGGCGTCCACCGGCGTGCCGCCATCGAGCGCACGTCCCGCGTCGTCGGCGGGGGAGTCCCCGTCACCGCAGTCACAGCCGGATACCGCCAGGGCACCACACAGAAGCAACATCGACCAAGACTTTTCCATCGCTCTTCCTTTCGTTGCCGGTTGGCGCGAGGGATGAAGCAAACGGTGTGCCTGTTTACATTATCGAAGTAATTTGACAGCAACGGTGAAATTCGTGCGCGGCCGCGCGTTTTTTGCGCGGACCGGGCGGGTTGGGCCGTCGAGAGGCGACTGCTAGAGGACGGCCGTGATCCGACGACACCTCAGCGCTCTCCTCGTGCTCGCTGCCTGCGGCGGTGCCTCGACCGACGAGGGCACCGGCGGCCCGAGCGACGAGCCTCGGAGCAGCGGCTCCACCGATCCCGTGACGGCCACCGACGGCGAGCCGACGGTCCCTCGCTCGGCGCGGATGGCCGTGCCCGAGGTCGAGGTCCTCGAGCCGGGGGAGGGCGAGCGGGCTCGGCTGCGCCGCAGCGCCGAGGTTGGCCAGACCGCGCGACTGCGCCTCGAGCTGGTGGTGACCATGGAGGTGCAGGCCGGCGCCCAGCAGGTGCCGGAGGTGGAGATGCCGAAGGTCCGGCTGGACTTCGAGCTGCGTACCGCCGACGTGGGCGACGACGGCGCGATGCGCCACGAGTCGCGGGTGGTCGCTCTCGAGGTCCTCGGTGAGGGGCCGGTCGTGCCTCGGCTGGAGCAAGACCTCGCCCCCCTGCGCGACCTGACCGGCTGGGATGTGATCGACCCCCGGGGCCGGCTCGTCGCGTCCCGATACGACCTCCCCGCGAGCGCCTCGCCGGAGCTGCGCAACTCGCTGCAGCGGGTGCTGGACGCCCTGCGCCAGATGATGCCGGCCTTTCCGGAGGAGCCGGTCGCCGTCGGCGCCAAGTGGCGCGCGAGCTCGGACGTGCGCTCGCCGGTCGCCTTTCGCCAGGTCTCGACCTACACCCTCGAGGCGATGGAGGAGGGGCGCACCGTCCTGTCGGTGCAGACGGATCAGAGCGCCGACCCGCAGCCGATGGCCTCCGATCAGCCAGGGGTCACCGCCGAGCTCCTCGCCTTCGACGGCGAGTGCAGCTTCCATCTCGAGCTCGCCCTCGACGAGCTGGCCCCCACCGCCGAGGGCCAAATGGCGGTCGAGATGACCACCCGCGCCACGAAGGACGGCGACGCGCACGAGGTCACCATGAAGATGGACACCGCGGTGACTGCGTCTGCGCTCTGAGCGGGGGCGACTCCCGCGAGGGCGAGAGCCTCAGTCGTCGTCGCCGCGGCCGTGGTGGTCGAGCAGCCGGCCGCGGGTGAGGCTCCGCTGGCCGAAGCGTTCGCGGAGCTCGCCGGTGAGCGCCTCGATCTGCTCGCGGCGGGCGCGCTTCTCGTCGGGGAAGAGGGTCGGCGCCGCCGGGCCCTCGTGCAGGTCGGAGCACGAGACGCCGGTGAGGCGTACGCCGCGGGCGACCGGGGGAAAGCGCGGCAGCAGCGAGCGGGCGGCGTCGTAGATCGAGTCGGTGTCGGCGACCGGCTCGGGCAGGCGCATCTGGCGGGTCTTGCTGGCGTGGTCCCGGTACTTGAGCTTCACCGTCACGCAGCCGGCGCGGAGGCCGGCGCGGCTCAGGCGGGCGGCGACGCGGCCGGCCTGGTGGAGGAGTGGGCGTTCGAGAGCCTCGAGGGTCTTCAGGTCGCTCTCGAAGGTCTCCTCGGCGCCGATGCTCTTCGCGTCGCGGTCCGGGACCACCGGCCGGTCGTCTTCGCCGCGGGCCAGCGCGTGGACCGAGCGCCCCCAGGAGCCGAGCACCGCCTCGAGGGACTCCACCGGCGTCGCCGCCAGGTCGCCGATGGTCGAAAAGCCCCGGGCGCGCAGCTGGGCCGAGGCCTTCTTGCCCACGCCCCACATCCGTTCGATGGGCAGCGGGGCGAGGAACTCGCGGACGCTCTCCGGTGCCACCACCACCAGCCCGTCGGGCTTGTCGAGATCGGAGGCCACCTTCGCCACGAACTTCGCCGGGGCGATGCCGGCGCTCGCGGTGAGCTCGAGCTCTTCTCGGATCGCCGCCTTGATTTGCTTGGCGATGGCGATGCCGTCGCCGAAGAGCCGCTGGCTGCCGGTGACGTCGAGGAAGGCCTCGTCGAAGCTCAGCCCCTCCACCAGTGGGGTGAAGCGGTGGAAGATGTCGAAGACCTTCTCGCTCACGTCGGCGTAGTGGCGCATGCGCGGGGGGATCACGATGGCGTCCGGGCACCGCTGCAGCGCCTCGACCATGCTCATCGCCGAGCCGACGCCGAACGTCCGCACCTCGTAGCTGGCGGCGGCGACCACCCCCCGGCGGCTGCGGCCGCCGACGATCACCGGCTTGCCGCGCAGCGAGGGATCGTCGCGCTGCTCCACCGACGCGTAGAAGGCGTCCATGTCGACGTGGAGGATCTGTCGCTGCGACGCCTCCATCGTCTCTCGCCCTACTGACCTCGGGCGAGGTGGAGCATCTCGGCCGCGGCCTCGCGGGTGCGCTTGGTGATCTTCACCCCGCCGACCATCCGGGCGATCTCCTCGAGGCGCTCCTCTTCGCTCAGCCGCGTGATCGCCGAGCGGGTTCGACCGTCCTCGACGTCCTTGCTGACCTGCAGGTGCGCGTCGCCGTAGACGGCGATCTGTGCCAGATGGGTGATGCAGAGCACCTGGTGATGCTCGGCGACCTGGCCGAGCTTGCGCCCGATGACCTCGGCCACCGCGCCGCCCACGCCGGCGTCGACCTCGTCGAAGACGTAGAGCCCCGCCGGGCCCAGGCCGGTGAGCACCCGCTTGATCGCCAGCAGCGCCCGGGAGAGCTCGCCGCCGCTGGCGACCTTGCGCAGCGGCCGTGCCTCCTCGCCGGTGTTGGGCGCGATGAGGAACTCGCAGCGGTCGATGCCCGTCTCGCTCAGTCGGGCTCCGTCGACCTCGAGCTCGCCGCGGGCGCCCTCGAGCTTGGCCAGATCGACGTGCACCCGCGCGCCGCCCATGCCCAGATCCTGCAGCTCGGTGGAGATCTGCTCGCCGAGCGCCTTCGACTTCTTCTTGCGCTTCGCCGAGAGCTTCCGCGCCCGGTCGCGCGCGGTGGCGAGGGCCTCGTCGCGCGCCTTCTCGGCGGCGGCGACCCGCTCCTCGTGCTGGTCGAGGGTCTCGAGCTCCTCGGCCGCCGAGTCCCGGTGGGCGAGGATGTCCTCGATGCGGTCGCCGTACTTGCGCTGCAGCCGCCGAAGCCGGTCGAGGCGGCCCTCGATCTCGGCGAGTCGCTCCGGATCCATCGCCACCTCGCGGGCGTAGGCCCCCAGCTCGCCGGCGGCGTCCTCGAGGATGGTCAGCGCCTCCTCGAGCTGGCTCGCCGGTCCAGAAAGCGCCGAGTCCACCCCGGCCGCCTCGCGCACCCGGGCGGCGATCTTCCCCAGGGTCTCGGTGATCGAGCCGTCGTCCTCGTAGAGGGTCTGCTCCGCGCCACCGGCGGCGCTCACCAGCTTCTCGGCATGGCGCAGCCGCTCCCGCTCCTCGCCGAGGTCCTCCAGCTCGCCCGGCTGGGGCGCGAGCTCGTCGATCTCGGCCACCTGGAAGCGGAGCAGGTCCTCGCGGTCCGCGCGGTCGCGGATGCGGGCCTTCAGCTCTTCGAGCGCCTTGTCCGCTTCCGAGAGGCGGGCGTGGGCCTCGGCGACCTTCGCTCGCTCGCCCTCGAGGCCGGCGAAGGCATCGAGGTAGTCGAGGTGGGTGTGCGGATCGGTGAGGGTGTGGTGCTCGTGCTGCGAGGAGATGTCCGCCAGCCCGGCGGCGATCGCCTTGAGCTGCGTCGCGGTCGTCAGCCGGCCGTTCACGTAGGCGCGGCTGCGGCCGCTGGCGAGGACCACCCGGCGCACGAGGAGCTCGCCGTTCTCCTCCGGCTCGATGCCGCTCGCCTCGAGGCGCGCCCGCAGCTGCGGGTCGTCGCCCACGTCGAAGAGCGCTTCGACCTCGGCGTTCTTGGCACCGGTGCGGACCAGCTCGGGGCGACCCCGGGCACCGAGCACCAGCTGCAGCGCCGACACGAGGATCGATTTGCCCGCCCCGGTTTCACCGGTGACCACGTTGAGCCCGGGGCCGAGCTCGACTTCGAGGCGATCGATGATCGCCAGATCCCGTACGCGCAGGCAGACCAACATGGGGGCCGGTGTAGCAGGTGCCCGTGACGATTCACGGCGAGCACGCCCGATCGGGAGGTCCGGCTTCGGGACGGGACCCCGGATGGGGTAGGATGCCGGCCGAATGCGAGGCTCTTTCGTCATTGCATCCCTCCTCCTCGCCAGCCCGGCCTTCGCCCAGACGGGCGGGACGCGGGTGGCGGTCGAGCGCTTTCGGGGCCCTCAGAGCGGAGGCATCCGCAACGCGCTGGTCGGCAACCTGCAGGACAACGGGGTCGAGGTGGTGCCCCTCGACGAGGTGCGCGCCAAGGCGCGCGAGCTCTTCGGACGCACCCGCCTGCGGGACGACGACTACCCGCAGGTGGCGCAGGCGCTGGGGCTGACGGCGTTCATCGACGGCCGGGTGAGCCGCCGCCGACGGCGCTGGGGGCTGCGGGTCCGAGTCCGCAACGCCGCCGACGGGATGATCCTCGGCACCGCCCGTTGGGGCGGACGAACCGTCGGATCCCTTCGGGCCGTGCGACGCAACGGCCACCGCAAGCTGGAGCAATACCTGCAGCTGGCCAGCTCTCCTGCGCCGCCACAGCCGGAGCAGCCGCCGCCCCCGGACCCGAACGCCGACCCCTGGTACACGACCGGGGAGGAGCCGGAGCAGGCCGAGGAGGCCGAAGAAGAAGAGGAAGAGGAGCAGCCGTCCGCCGCTCCGGATCACGACGGGGTCCGCGCCGGGCTCACCATCGGCACCCTCAAGCGCTCCATGAGCACGCCGGTCACGGTGGACCCGTCCCTGCGTCCGGGGGCGCCCGCGGGTGTGCCGGTGCCGGAGGTCCGCGAGTATCAGAGCGGCGGCCTGGGCCACATGGAGATCGGCGTCACCGCGGACCTCTTCCCGGGCGCCTTCCTCGAGGACCCGGTCGCCGAGTGGATCGGTCTGACCTTCAGCTTCCGCAACTCGGCCCTCCTCGAGACCAGCGGCCCGGCCTGCGATCCGGCCTTCGAGCCGATCGACGGCATGCCCGAGCGCTGCCCCGCCGGCGGCGGGTCGGTGCCCATCGATTCGCTCCAGCGCGAGTGGTACGTCGGCGCCAAGGTCGAGTATGGCCTGGGGAGCGGCACCGCCGGTGGCCCGTGGATCCTGGTGGACCTCGGCTACGGCAACTTCACCTTCGATCTGGACGTCGACGATCTCGCGCTCCTCGACCGGCCGACGATCGTCGCCCCGATGGACTACTCCTACCTACACATCGGGGGCGGCGTGCGGCTCGGTCTGCACGAGCAGGTGCTGCTCGGGGCACGCTTCGGCTACCGGCAGGGCTTTGGCGTCGGCGACCAGGCCAAGCGCATCTGGGGGGTCGGCACCTCCGGCTTCCGCGGCTGGCAGATCGGTGTCGACCTCATCCACAACATGCTCTGGGCCAGCGACCGGGTCTACGCGATGCTCAGCGTCGAGTACTTCCGCTTCCGCACCGAGTTCAGTGGGCCGCCCGCCTGCTACGTCGTCGACGCCGAAGGGCTCTGCAACAACGGCTCGCTCTGGGAGCCGGTGACCTTCCAGGAGGCGGTGAACGACAACTACCTCCGCCTCGGCCTCACCCTCGGCTACCGCTACTGAGCTTCCCCAATCGCGAGATCTCACGCTATCGTGAGCGCGAATGGGAAAGAGTGTGTCCGCGATACTTCGTTTGAGTCTGGCGGTCTCGCTTTGCGCCTGTGGCTCGAAGACCGGTTTTATGGAGGCGGCTCCGGATGGCTCGCGCCGCGACGGAGGAGGGCCGGTGGGCCCGGCGGACGCCGAGCCCGGGGTCGATGATTCGGGGGCGCCCGACAGTGGACGTCCGCCGTGTCTGGAGGCGCTGGAGCCGGGCAGCGTGCGCGGCGACCTCGGCAGTCTCGTGAGTCGCGTGGTCTTCGATCGCGCGGGGAATCTCCACGGCGTGCGCTCCGCCGCGGGAGATGACTTCGAGTTGGTCCGGGGNNGAGTTGGTCCGGTGGACACCGTGTCTGGAGGAGACTTGGTCGACGCGGCTGCCGATCCCCGAGCTGGGCTCCACGCTTCCCTTTCTCCGCGTCGGAACGGGCGGAGAGGTCTACGTGACCATTCCCGGCGGGATGGCCACCGTATCTCCCTCGGGAGCGTTGATTCCGACGCTCCGTCCGTCGTCTCGGAGTCAGGTGGATCTCATCGCCACGCGTCCCTATCCGATCACGCTCTCGTGGGATGGGATCCGAGCGGTCGTGGAGCTACGAGGCTTCCCCGAGGACGGCCCGCCGATCGAAGAGGTGGCAGGCATCGTGGGCGGGGTCGCGCCGCGCTACGGCAGCTGTATCGTGGCGCGAGAGGTGGTGGCCTGCGCGGAGGGCTCGCTCGGCTTCCGGGTCGGCGATCTCTCGACCCTCTACACCCGGAGTGTCACGGGCGCCCCTGGTCTCTTCGGGCAGCCGGCGACCGACGGCGACCGGCTCTTCGCCTCTGGTCGGGCGGAGGGAGGGCTCGTGCTCCGCGCGCTCGAAGTGGAGAGCGGCGAGACCATCTGGACCCGAAACCTCGAGGCACCGGAGACCACCGACGGACCGGTGGTGAGCGCGCCCGTCTTCTCCGAGGGGCTCGTCATCGTTCATCACACGGCAGGCGAGCCGGAGGCGCTCGAAGGTCGGCTCGACGCGTTCGATCTCGGTGGCGACCTCCAGTGGACCCATCCCTTGCCGAGTCCGCCGGCGTGGGGAGCGATGGGGGTGGCGGCGTCGCATCTGGCCATCGGCGACACGCGCCTGATCTACGTGGCGAGCGGATCCGAGCTCCACGCGATCGACCGGGCGACCGGCGACCTTCGGTGGCGCTCCGAGCTGCCCGCTGGCGTGGACGGTCCGCTCACCAACATCTCGCCGTTCGGAGACCTCGCGCTACGGACCACCGAGGGGAGCATGCTGGTCGTGGCCACCGATTGCGACGGCCCGGCTCCCGACGGGTGGCCGGTGGTGGGCCACGACCCTCAGGCCAGCAACGGCTATCGGCCCTGACTCGCCGCGCCCGCCGACCGCTCCTCCATTCGCTCGGGGCGCCAGCGCCAGAGGAGCGGGCCCATCACGAAGAGGTTGGTGACGGCCGTCACCACCAGCCGGTGCTCCGGGAAGCGGAGGATGAGCAGGTAGGCGCCGAAGGTCGCCACCGCGCCGATCCAGAGGTAGGGCTCGATGAAGATCGCCAGGGCCGCGATCGCTACCCCGCGAAGCGCTTGGTCCTGGATCGCAGCGGTCTCCATCGAGACTCCGGCCATCCACTGCCCGAGGGTGAAGACGCACTCGGTGGCGAAGATGGTCATCGCCATGCCCCAGAGCTGGCGGTTGAAGAGGTTCCGGGTGAGCTCCTTCGTCTTCCACGCCAGGATCCCCAGCAGCAGCACGCAGTAGAGCAGCGGGCGCGTGATCTCGCGTAGCCAGGTCAGCTCGGCCTGGGCGACCCACTGGCCGATCGGCACCGCGGTCCACACCACCGTGAGCACCCAGAGCACGTACCAGCGCGGTCGGGTCGCGACCCGGCGGTCGTGGTGGAAGGCGATGCNNGCCTCCGCGGCGCGGGCCTCCTCCACGCGCTCGCGCAGGGCGGCCGGCGGCGCCTCCATCTCCGCCAGGAGCGACGCGGCGACGCCGGCGTTGCCGCGGGCGAGCTCCAGCTCGACGACGGTCTCCACCGCCTGATCGAGGCCCGCCTGGGCGACGGTGGAGTGCGGGTCGCGGGCGAGGGCGGCGCGGAAGCCGAAGCGGCAGGCGCCGAAGACATCGTACACGCTCGCCCGGTCGTCTTCGCCGCCGGCGTATGCCGCGGCGGCCAGGCTCTCCAGCCGCTCCAGGTCCTCGAGCGCCGCCTGCGCCAGCGCCCGCGCTTCTCGCTGCTCGAGCAGCTCTTGCACCGCGCGGCGGAGCTCCTCCGCGTCTTCGAAGCGGTCCGCTGGGTTGCGAGCGAGCGCCCGGCGAATCACCGCCGCCAGCTCCGGCTCGGTCTCCGGCGGGATCGGCGGCTTGGAGATCAGCACCTTCTTGGCGATCTCCTTGAGGCTGGTCCCGTAGTGCGGCGGCCGGCCGGTGACCAGCTCGTAGAGGAGCCCGCCGAGCAGGTAGACGTCGGTGCGGACCGTCGGCTTGCGGCCCTCGATCATCTCCGGCGCCATGTAGGGCGGCGTGCCGGCGATGGACGACCCCTCGGCCTCCGGCAGCTCCGAGCTCTCGCCGCTGGCGACCGCGATGCCCCAATCGAGCACGTAGACCTCGCCGTAGGGGCCGACCATCACGTTGTCCGGCTTGATGTCCCGGTGGATCACCCCGCGCTCGTGGGCGAAGTGGATCGCGTGGCAGACCTGCATGAAGACGCCGAGGTGCCAGCTCATCGCGTCGCTGGCGCCGAAGCGCTCTCGCACGGCCTCTGGGTCGCGCATCAGCTCGGTCCAGCGTTCGCCTTCGATGCGCTTCATCACCAGCCGCGGCCGCCCCTCGTCGTCGAGGGTCAGGTCGTAGACCGGCACCACGTTCGGGTGCTCGAGGCGGCCGGTGATCCAGGCCTCCTGCAGCAGCTCGATGGCCGCGTGCTCCTGCTTGCCGCTCCGTTCGGGCAGCTCCTTGACCGCGACCTCGCGACGAAGGGCGGTCTGCTTGCCGCGGCGCACGACCGACATGCCGCCCACGCCGAGGATGTCGTCCACATCGACCTCGAGGCGCTCGGCCGGGGCCTGGGCGACCTTCACCGCCGCCAGCGCCCTGCGGCCGGCGGTCGTCCGCAGGTGCTTGGGCGGCACGATCGTCGCCGAGGGGCGCTCGGCCACCGTCGCCGCGTGGTCGTCCAGGTCGGACCAGCGCTCGGCGATGGTCTGCTCCACCTCCGCGGCGAGCTCCTCGTCGAGCTCTTCGTCGCTCCAGGGGCGGTCCTCCGCCCAGCCCTTGGTCGGGGCGCTGGCTTTCGGGTCCGGGGCGCTCATCGGCGCGAGGGGCGAAGCGCGGCGGGCGGGGGCGGCATGCGCGCCATGCTAGCACCGTCTCGGGGCGGACCGGGGGCGGCGCCCCCCGCGTGGCTCACGGCCCGGCCCATTGCTCCGGTCCCCTTCGCGCGTTAGGTGTCCGGGATGGACTCTCGCTCCATTCGCGACGCTTTCACGGGCTTCTTCGCCGAGCGCGGCCACGCGAAGGTCGACAGCGGCCCGCTGGTCCTCCGCGGGGACCCGACGCTGATGTTCGCCAACGCGGGCATGGTGCAGTTCAAGGACGTCTTCACCGGCAAGGACCAGCGGGACTACACCCGCGCCACGACCGCCCAGAAGTGCGTGCGCGTCGGCGGCAAGCACAACGACCTCGAGAACGTCGGCTACACCGCGCGCCACCACACCTTCTTCGAGATGCTCGGCAACTTCTCCTTCGGCGACTACTTCAAGAAGGAGGCCATCGAGTACGCCTGGGAGCTCCTCACCAAGGTGTACGGGCTCGACCCGCACAAGATGGTCATCACCATCTTCGGCGGCGAAGAGGGCTACGGCCCGGCCGACGACGAGGCGGCGCAGCTCTGGAAGGATGCGACCGGCTTCGGCGACGAGCGGATCATCCGCTGCGGGGCCAAGGACAACTTCTGGCAGATGGGCGACACCGGCCCCTGCGGTCCCTGCTCGGAGATCCACTACTGCCTCGGTCTGGACGAGGTCGACCCGAGCACCTTCGGCCAGGAACCCGCCGCCGACGGTCGCGGCTGGTTCGAGCTCTGGAACCTGGTCTTCATGCAGTACGACCGGCAGCCCGACGGCGAGCTGAAGCCGCTGCCGGCGCCGAGCGTCGACACCGGCGCGGGCCTCGAGCGCATCGCGGTCGTGCTCCAGGACGAGCTGAGCAACTACGACACCGATCTGCTGAAGCCCATCGTGCAGCTCGCCGGGGAGATCGCCGGCAAGAGCTACACGAAGTCGCAGAGCGAGGACGACATCTCGATGCGGGTCATCGCCGACCACGCGCGGGCCACGGCCTTCCTCATCAGCGAGGGCGTCTTCCCGGAGAAGAGCGGCGAGAGCTACGTGCTCCGCCGCGTGATGCGCCGGGCGATCCGCCACGGCCACCGCCTGGGCATCCACGAGCCCTTCCTGCACACCTGCGCCGGGAAGGTCGTGGAGCTGATGGGCGACGTCTACCCGCAGCTCACCGAGCGCGCGGAGCTCATCGCCGAGGTCAGCCGCGAGGAGGAGGAGCGCTTCCGCCGGACCATGGACCGCGGTCTGCAGATGATCGAGGTCAACGAGGACTGGACCGAGGAGGGCGGCGAGAAGACCTTGCCCGGTCGCGTGGCCTTCAAGCTCTACGACACCTTCGGCTTCCCGCTCGATCTGCAGGACGTCATCGGTCGCGAGCAGGGCTTCACCGTCGACCACGAGGGCTTCGACGCGGCGCTCGAGGAGGCGCGCGAGCGTAGCCAGGGCTCCAAGGTGGGCACCGAGGCGGCGGCGGAGGTCTACCCGCCGATCCTCAAGGCGCTGAAGGACGGCCCGGGCCCGGTCCGCTTCGTCGGCTACGAGCGCGAGTCCGCCGAGGGCACCCTCGTCGCCCTCATCGAGGACGGCGCGAAGGTCGACCGGCTCGAGGCCCGGGACGAGAGCGAGCGCAAGCCCGCCGAGGTCGTCGCCACGGTCACTCCCTTCTACGGCGAGAAGGGCGGGCAGGCGGGCGACGCCGGGCGCATCCGCGTCGGGGACGCGGTCTTCGTGGTCACCGACACCCAGATCCCGATGGAGGGGCTGGTCACCCACCACGGCTACGTGGAGAAGGGCGCCCTCGAGAGCGGCGCCGACGCGACCCTCGAGGTCGACCACGGGCTGCGCTCCTCGACCCGCCGCAACCACAGCGCGACCCACCTGCTCCACTGGGCGCTGCGCGAGGTGCTCGGGCCGACGGCGACCCAGAAGGGCTCGCTGGTCGGGCCGGACCGGCTCCGCTTCGACTACTCGGCGACCAAGCCGCTCACCGCCGAGGAGATCGCGCGCATCGAGGACATGGTCAACGAGGCCGTGGTCGCGAACACGCCGATCACCACCGAGGAGCTGCCGATGGACGAGGCGAAGGAGCGCGGCGCCATCGGCATCTTCGAGGAGAAGTACGGCGACGTGGTGCGCATGCTCCGCATCGGTCCCTCCCTCGAGCTCTGCGGCGGCACCCACGCCTCGCGGACCGGGGACATCGGGCTCTTCACCATCCTCAGCGACTCGGGCCTCGCCGCGGGCGTGCGGCGCATCGAGGCCGCGACCGGCCTGCGCTCGCTTCAGCACCTGCGCGAGGTGCGCGGCACCGTGGAAGAAGCGGCCGCGCGGCTCAAGGCGTCGCCGGATCAGCTCGTCGACAAGATCGACCGGCTGAGCGGCAAGGCCAAGGAGCTGCAGGGTGAGGTGGAGTCGCTCCAGAAGGAGCTCGCCAGCGGCGGCGCGGGGAACGACCCGGCCGCCGAGGCACGCGAGATGAAGGGCATCAAGGTCCTCGGCACCACCATCCCGGTGGGTGACCCGAAGACTCTGCGCGAGCTCGCCGACCAGCTGCGCGATCGCCTCGACCCGGCGGTCGTGCTCCTCGGCGCGCCTTCGAAGGACGGCAAGAAGGCCGTGCTCGTCTGTAGCGTCTCCAAGGGGATCACCGACCGTTTCCGCGCCGGCGACATCGTGAAGCGCGCCGCGGCGGTCGTCGGTGGCGGCGGTGGCGGTCGGCCGGACTTCGCTCAGGCCGGCGGGTCCGATCCGTCGAAGCTCGGTGACGCCGTCGCCGAGGTCTACGAGGTCGTCGGAAGCGCCCCATGAGCGTCGGCTCCCGGGCCAGAGGGGCGCTCGTCCACACCTACCTCCGGATGGGCACCCGCCAGCAGGTCTGGCACAAGCTCCGCCGGACGGTGTGGAAGGGCACCCCCAAGGTGACCTTCTGGCACCAGGTGGACGACCCCTGGAGCGATCTGCTCGCGCAGGCGCTGCCGCGCTTCCTCGAGGCCTTCCCTCAGGTGGAGCTCGAGGTGGAGATCGTGCCGCCGCCCGCGGCGGACGCCGATCCGGAGCCGCAGCTGCGCGTGACCCACGCGATGCGCGATGCCCGGGATCTGGCGCTCCTGCATCGTGGCATCCGCTTCCCCGAGCACCCGGCGGAGCGGCCCGCCGATCGCGTGCGTCGTGCGAACGCGGCGCTGCTCTCCATCGAGGACGGGCGCGAGGCTCTCGCGGCGGCCGTGCGCATCGGACGCGCGCTCTGGAACGACGATGCCGCCGCGCTCCGGGCGGAGGTCGACGCCATCGGCGCGGTCCCCGGCCATCGGATCGATCCGATGCTGGAGGATGCCTACGCGCGCCTGCGGAAGGCCGGGCACTACCAGGGCGCGATGCTGCACTACGGCGGCGAGTGGTTCTGGGGCATCGATCGGCTCCCGCACCTCGGCCGGCGCCTCGAGAGCGAGCTCGGCTTCGAGGGCGAGCTGACCGACTACCTGCCCGAGCCCGAGCCGCTGCCCGGCGGTCTGCCGGGGGGCAAGCTGGAGGTCTTCTTCTCCTTTCGCAGCCCCTATTCCTATCTCGCGCTGGACCGGCTCCACGCGGCCTACGGCGAGACGCCGGCGGTGGAGCTGGTGCTGCGGCCGGTGCTGCCGATGGTCACCCGCGGCTTGCAGGTGCCGGAGATCAAGAAGCTCTACATCGCCCGCGACGCTCACCGGGAGGCCGAGCGGCTCGGCGTGCCCTTCGGACGGATCTACGACCCGCTCGGCGAGGGGGTGGAGCGCTGCCTGCGGCTCTTCCACGTGACGCCGGTGCGCGACCAGCTGCGGATGGCGCTGGCGGCCTATCGGCTGATCTGGGCGGAGGCCGAGGACCTGACCGCCGACGCCGGCTGGCAGAAGCTGCTCGAGCGTGCGGGGCTCTCCGCGGAGGTCGGGGCGCAGGCGCTGAGCACCGAGGGGTGGCGCGACCGGGTCGAGGCCAACCGCGCGGCGCTCGACGAGCTCGGGCTCTGGGGTGTGCCTTGTTTCTCGCTGGGCGGCGAGGTGGCCTGGGGCCAGGATCGGCTCGACCGGGTCCATCGCTGGCTGCGGACGGGTCGAAGCACCGGCGAGCACCCCGTGCTGACCGATGACTAGCGCGCCGGCGGCCAAAGTCTTGAACGAAGCCCCGAGGGCTGCGACCCTTGGCAGATGATGTCCCCGTTCGCGAACCGCAGGGAGAGCCGTTGATGGAGGGGCTCGCCGCCATCGACGAGGAGCTCGAGGCCCTCGCCGAGGGCAAGGACATCGACGCCATCGTGGCCAAGGCCCGCGAAGAGCTCCCCGACCACTCGGAGTCGTTCGAGATGGTCGACGCCATGCTGGAGAACCTCGGCGAGGCCGTGTCGGTGCCGACGGTCGAGCCGGTGGGGGTCGACATCCCCAAGCTCGAGCTCCCGGAGATCCAGGCGGTGGCGCAGCCGCAGCTCGCCGAGGTGCCGGATACCGACGTGCGCCCGAGCGCCCCGCCCGCCGAGGAGGACATCCCGGTCACACGCGAGCACGAGGCGCCGCAGTCCGCGGTAGAGATGGCCGCCGAGGCGGATGCCGGGGTGGACGAGGTCGTCAGCGGGATGGAGTCGGAGAGCGGGCTCGACGCCGACGACCTCTTCGGGGACCTGCCCGAAGATTCCCAGCGCATCCCGGTCGAGGACATGGCCGTCGACATCACCGACGCGCTCGCTCAGGTCCGCGCCATGACCAGCGAGCCGCCTCCCGAAGAGGAGCAGGCCCCGGCCGAGGTTGCGGAGGAGGTCGCCGAGGAAGCCGAGCCGGAGGCCGCCGAAGCCGCACCGGCGACCGAGCCGCCTCCCCCGCCCGCCGAAGCCCGGCCACGCACCGAGCCGCCCCCGCCGCCCGCCGAAGCGGGCAGCCGCGACAGCATCGAAGAGCTCGACCTCGACGAGATCATGATCGACGACGACGACTTCGAGCTGATGATCGAAGAAGAGGCCGACGACACCACCGTCGGCGACGTCGAGGCGGTCGAGGCCGCCCTCGCCAAGCCCGCTCCCGAGGAAGGGGAGGGCGGCGGCGACGACGACGACGACCCGCGCGAGCAGAGCTTCTTCAAGAAGATCTTCGGCTGAGCCCGGTCTTCGGAGTCGGAGGTCGGAATTCCGTCGTCGGAGCTCGGTCGTCGGAGTCGGAGCCCACACGGACGAAGACCCCGGCGGGGCTGGGCCCACCGGGGTCTCGATGTTCGCGCTCGGGTCGGGTCAGAAGTAGAAGTGCATGCCGAGGCTTCCAGTCACGCCGGCCGACGTGTTGGTCGAACGGTAACCAGGATCGTCGGGCACGCCGTCCTCGAATTCGGGGTTGGTGTCGCGGTCCATGTCGACGCGGGTGCGGAGGAAGCCACGCAGGTCGGCGCTCAGCGCGAAAACCGGCGAGATGCGCCACTCGACGCCTAGGCCGAGCTGACCGCCGATGTACACGTAGTTGGTATCGTCGTCCCACCAATCGTCGCCGTCGG
>JABAOG010000570.1_pt1 | contig 19227 bp, 16 predicted proteins | sample 7062131 | NCBI WGS metagenome assembly JABAOG01 (sample SAMN14538629, study PRJNA623070) | marine sediment metagenome | biome: marine biome [ENVO:00000428]; feature: marine pelagic biome [ENVO:01000023]; material: deep marine sediment [ENVO:00002113] | place: India: Arabian Sea | collected...
CGGCTGCGGCACCGGCATCAGCACCCGCCAGCTCGCCGCGCGCGGGTGGCGGGTCATCGGGGTCGACCCGAACATGGAGATGCTCGAAGCGGCCCGCGAGGACAGCGCCGGGATCGAAGGCATCGAGTACGTCCGCTCCGACGCGGAGACTCTGGCGCTGCCGATCGATGGGTGCGACGCCATCGTCGGCGGCCAGACCNNTGGACCGGGCCCTGCCCCGCTTCCGCGCGCTGCTCGAGGGCGGGCCGGTCATCGCCTTCTGGAACCTGCGGGACCACGACGAACCGCTGATGGCCGCCTACGAGGCGCTGCTGAAGGAGCGTTGCCCGGAGTACGTGCGCGTGGGCGCCGAGCCGCGGGCGAAGGCCATCGCCGAGCAGTTCGCCGACGCCGAGCGGGCCTTCTTCCCGCATCACCAGCCGCTCGACCGGAAGGCCTTCTTCGGGCGGGTGTGGTCGAGCTCGTACGTGCGGAATTCGATCGGTGAAGACCGGGCCAGCTTCGACGAAGCGCTCGGGGCGCTCTTCGACGCGCATCAGCGCGACGGGTCGGTCGACTTCGTCTATCGGACGACGGCTGTAGCGTTCACGCCCTGACCCTCGCTCGCTTGCGGAGGGAGAATTGCGTGACAGGGTCCGCCGACCATGTATCGCGTCACGATCGCTGCGGTATCGCTGATCTGTACGATCAGTGGGTTTCGCGCCCACGCCCAAGAAGTTGTCGCGCCAACTCCTCGGGAGAATGAACCCAGCTCGTCGGAAGGAAGCGCAGCAGCGGCGGATGAGGAAAGCGCTCCTTCGTCGATGGAAGCGCAGGAAACATCCACCGACGAGAGCCCGGCGAACGAGAGCGCCGAGACCCTCGCCGACGCAGCGGCCCCGGCCGTGAGCTCGGCGCCCGTCGCCGCGGAGACGGCCGAAAGCGCGGGTGATGCGTGGCAGACGGTGCTCCCGAACGGTCTTCGGGTCGTGGGTCAGCAGGACCCCCAGCTCCACTCCGCGGCCGTGTGCGTCCTCTACGCCGTGGGAACCGCCGATGACCCGGAGGATCACACCGGCCTCGCGCACCTCACCGAGCACCTCATGTTCACGCCCTTCGGCCGGCTTCCGAACGGATTCCATGGCCTCCTCGAACCTTCGGGCGCCACGAACATCAACGCGTCCACCGGCCCCTACACCACCAAGTACTGTTCCGCGATTCCGGACGTCGCGCTGGAGCGTGCCCTCTTCGGGGAAGGCGAGCGCATGGCCTTCCTGCTCGATCGCCTGGTCGAGGAGGCCGTAGCGAAGGAACGTCAGGTCGTCCTGAACGAAGCCGACGAACGCGGAGAGGGCGGGCCCGGCACGCGGCTGCGCCGGCTCGTCATGGAGCCGCTCTACCCGGAAGACCACCCGATCTGGCAGTCGCTCCGCGTGCAGGAAGACGTCGGGGACCTGAACCTGCGCGACATCCAGTGGTTCCACCAGCGCTACTACAGCCCGCACAACGCGGTGCTCGCGGTCGTCTCGCCGCGCGATCCGGCGGAGGTGCTCGAGCTCGTCCGCCGGTACCTCGGTCACGTCCGCGGAGACCGCGCGGCGAACGAGCGGGACTTCCCGGCGATGGCGCTGGAGGAGTCGGTCTCCATCCGCTTCCGCTCCCGGCTCAAGACGCCCCAGCTCTACGTGCTCTGGCCGACGCCCGCCTACTACGCGCCCGGAGACGCCGCGATGGACTACGTCGCCCAGGCGCTCGAGCCGGTGCTGCGGGAACGGCTGCCACGGCGCACGGTGCTCTCGGTCGGTGAGCGTGCGGCAGGTGAGCTCGCTGGAGGGCTCCTACTTCCGGGTGCATCTGGCGGGCGTTCGCGACACGGACATGCAGCACTACTTGCCGACGATCGAAGACGCCGTCAGCGAGCTCCGGTCGGAGCTGATCTCCGAAGAGCGGCACACGCTGATCCGTTCGGCCGTGACCAGCTTCGCCGGTGAGAGCCCCTGGACGCGCGCCTCGCGGATGGGTCGCGCCGTGCTCTTCGACCGCGAGCCACGGACGAGCGCGCAGGAGAGCGAACGCTATGGAAGCGTGAGCCGGGAGGCCGTGCGAACGGCGGCTCGCCGCTATCTCCACCCGCGCCGACGAGTGGTCCTCGGGGCGAGCTTCGACGAGAACGAGACCGGCGACGGCTCGGCCGACATCAGCCGAGGTGCCCCGTGAGACTCACCGCCGGAGCGCTCGTCACCCTTCTGGCGCTCGGCTGCGCCGCCGAGCTCCCACCGCCGCGGCAGCCGCTGGTGGCCACCGACATCACCAGCCGTCCGGAGCCCCCGCCGGTCGTGACGGTCCCGAGCCCCGACTTCCCCCGCGTCCTCGAGCTGAAGCGTCCGGGCGGAACCCTCTGGTACTCGACCGAGGCCGGCCACGAGGGCGTCTGGGTGCGCGTGGAGACGCGTCGCGGAGAGGACGGCGCCTACTCCTACGGCCTCGCCCATCTGACCACCGAGGTGATGGAGAACCGGCTGAAGCGGGTCTTCGGCGACGACCGCGTCTTCGCCAGCGCGGATGCCCACGGCGCGTACGTCCAGGTCGGCACGGTGGCCGAGCGCCTCGACTTCACCCTGGCCCGTCTCGCCGACGCCCTCGACGGCGCGCCACCGACGATCCGGGAGGTGGACCAGGAACGCAACCTGCTCATCGAGCTCCTCGAGCACACCGACGAGAGCCCCGTGGCGGGCGCGGTGCAAGCGGCGCGGGACCAGGTCCAGAGTCGGGCCGATGCGCTCGAGGAGGGGCTGCGGCACTTCCAGTCGCTCTATCGGGGCTACGGCGCCGCTGAGGTCGCCGCCGCGCGGGCCGAGCGCTTCGCGCCCTCCGACCGACTGATCCTGGTCACCGGCGACATCGATCCGGCCACCCTGGTCGAGTCCTTCGACCGTCACTTCGGGGCCGAGGTGCCGGACCCGCCGCGGCGCCCGGCGAACCGGCCCCCGCGGGCCATGCCCGAGGGCACGGCGCTCAGTCGGCCGATGGCCTTCCCTCAGGCGTACGTGGTCTTCGCTCGGCCGGCGCCGCCGATCGATTCGCCCGCTCGCTTGCCCTACGAGCTCATCGTGGACCTGCTCGGCGGGACCTTCGGCTCACGGCTGAACGGCTCCCTGCGCGGCGAGCACTCCTACACCTATGGCGCGCACGCGAGCATCGACTCCAGCCGGCTCTCGGACGTGCTCTTCATCCAGGCCGCTTTCCATCCGCCGAAGGTGCAGGGCGCCCTCGACGAGCTCTTCGACGAGATGCGCGCCGTGCGGCAGCGCCCCTTCAGCGCATTCGAGGTCGCCACCGCGCGACGCCGGCTCTGGGCTCGGGTGCAGGCGGCGCTCGATGGCTCCGGTCTCCCGAGGATGCTGGCCCGCGCCTGGCGGATGCACATCGCTCCGCGGACCCTCGAGCGCCTCTACGTGAGCCTGGCGGACATGACCCCCGAGCACCTGCTCCAGGTCGCGCGCGAGTGGTTCCATCCCCGGGAGGGCATCCTGGTGATCACCGGCAACTTCCACCGCATCGGCGGCTGGCTCGTCCGCCGGACGGCGACCGGCTTCCACCTCGAAGACGACTGAGGAGCCGCGCGCTCAGAGATCGGGGGCGTTCCAGCCCCAGGCCTCGTAGAGCGACTTCAGCGGCTGCAGCGCGCGCTGCTCCTGCTTGCGCGAGACGTAGGCCAAGAGGCCGCGCTCCATCTCGGCGCCGTCGCTCTCGCCCAGGTACTCGTCGAGAGGACGCAGCTCGTCGTCCTCCGGCGGGAGCCAGGGCATCTTCTGCTCTGCCAGCGGCTGCCCCGGCTCGGCGGGGACGCCGAGGGTGGACAGCGTCTGGCGAGCGCGCGTCACCGTGGCGCCGTCGACGCCCGCCTGCTGGGCCTCGGCGAGGATGCCCTGGAAGAAGGTCCCGGTATCTGCGGCCAGGTAGCGGACGTGGTCGGTCTCGTGAGCCCAGACCACCCACGGCGCCTGCGGGAACTGCGCGACCACCGGGTGCTGGTAGAGACCGTAGGCGTCGCCGCCACCGTTCATCGCGATGACGTAGAGCCACGGGTTGCGACAATCGAGCTCGGCCGCCGGCATCGGCTGGACCTCGAACATGAGCGCCTCGAGATCCTGGTGGAGCTGGTCGTCCATGTCCCAGCGACCGAGGATCTTGAGCAGGGTCTCGTCGGCGCGGATCCCCGCGCTCTGCACCAGGTGCAGGCTCTTGCGCGGTTGGGGCGCCGGCGCGGCTCCGCCGCCCGCCGCTGCACCGACCGCCGCCGGCCCCTTGTTGCCCGCCGCGTCGGCGACCTTCTCGAGGCCGGTGGCCTTCGTGGTGCCGCCGTAGCCCGGCCGGGTGCCGAGCACCTTCACCTGCATCCCGATCTCCGGGACGAAGCCCTTGCACGCCGTGCCGCCGAAGCGGACCCGGTCGCCATTGTCCATCTCGATCCAGCCGAGCTGATCTTCCGGTTCGATCTCGGTGATTGTGCCGACGTCGCTCATGGCCCGGGACGGTACCGCGAAGCCCGAGGTTTTGCATCGCCGATCAGGGGCGGCGCTCACTCACCGCCGGCCGCCGCCTCGAGGTTTGCGAGGCCGTCGTCGAAGTCCCGGCCGATCGCCATCTCGAAGTCGACGAAGAGACCGGCGATCTTCCCCATCAGATCGTTCTGCCCGTCCATCGACCAGGTCACCTCGGTGCCCTCGTCGCTCGCGGTCCACTCGATGGCCACGTCGGCCTCGCTCTCGAAGGGCTCGATGAACTCGAGGTCGTAGTCGACGCGCGACCCGTCGACGGATGCGATGGTCATCTTCCCCGCGCCCATGTCCTCGTTGCCCTTCCAGGTGTACCAGGCGCCCTCTCCCGCCGCCGGATCGGAGAACTCGAGCTCCGCGGCCGGGTCGATCTCCGCCCACGGGTTCCACTCCGCCCACTCGCGCATGTCGGTGACCAGCGGCTCGATGGCCTCCGGCGGCACCGCCATCGTGCGGCTCCGCTCGACGGAGTAGGTGTCCGGCTGCATCAGGGCGAGGCCCATCACCACGATGATGGCGAGCCCGACGATGGCCAGGAACCCGAAGACGATCTTCCGAATCATGGCGGGACTCTACACGAGCCCTCGGCGCCGACGACTCAGTTGGTCGGGTCGCAGCGGTAGTGGCGCTCGGGGTAGCGACGGAAGTCGTCGCTGTTGATCTCCGGGCAGGCGTCGCGCATGGCGGCCTTCAGATCGTCGACCTCCTGCCAGGTGAGCGCCATCGAGTCGAAGACGATCGGGAACTCGTCGTCGCCCTCGAGGACGTCCGTCATGAGGTCGTCGTAGAGCCCCTCGGCGCGCCCGGTCTCCCAGAGGGTGGCGAAGCTCATCGCGAAGCGCTCGACCACGGTCGCGAAGCGAAGGCCCCGCATCACCACCACGTTCTCCATGGTGTCGAACTCGGCGTTGGCGGAGAGGTTGTAGCTGCCGGTCACCAGCTGGTCGTCGATGATCAGGAACTTGTGGTGCATCTGCTCCGCGTAGGAGTAGTGCCAGCGGTAGCTGTAGTACTTGAAGCGAACGGGCACCCCGGCCTGCACCAGCTCGTAGGCGTAGAGGAAGCCGTAATCGAGGCAGTCCTCGGTGCGGGCGTCGCTGCCCTCGGCCTCGGCGAGGCAGTCCTCGCGATCGGCGACCTGCTGCGAGTGGTACCACTCGCTGAGGTACTCCTGGGCGTCGAGGTAGACGCGGACGTCGAGGGTCGGGTCCGCCTGCACCTTGGCGAGCAGCGCCTCGGCGACCGGGCGCGAGCGCAGGTGGCCGCTGGCGATGAGGATGCGGTCGGTCGCACCCTCGATGAGCTGCACGAGGCGGTCGGCCACCTCGGCGTCGCCTCGCTCACGGGAGAAGGTCCAGCCGTAGCGGGAGGACTCGTAGGTGCGGAAGTTCGCGCTGGTGAAGAGCGCTTCGAGGTCGCCCTGGTCGGCAGCGTCGATGGCCGCGTCCTCGACCGGGCTGGTGAAGACCTGGTCGAAGTCGACCCAAGCCAGGTCCCGCGAGTAGAGCCAGAGGTGGTCGAACTCGCGCTGGTAGCGGAGCGCCAGCTCCGGGTAGTTGGTGAAGACCAGCGTGTTCTCGTCGTAGCGGGTCGCGGCGCTGTAGGACCAGTTCGCGCTGCCGGTCATCAGGATGGTCTCGCCGGCCTGCTCCGCGCCCTCCTGCGGGCCGTCCACGAGCAGGAACTTGTGGTGCATGATCTTGTTCACGTAGCGAACGTCGATGCCCGACTCCTCGAGGCGCGCGCTGGTGGTGCCCGCCGGATCGAGGCGGTCCTCGCTCGCCTTCTCGAAGATCATCCGCACGCGGATGCCGCGGTCCACGGCACGGCCGAGGGCGTCCTCGATGTCGCCGTCGCGGAAGCTGTACATCGCGACGTCGACGCTGCGGGTCGCGCCGTCGATGAGCTCGACCGCCCGCGCGAGGTGCGAGACCTCCTTGGGCTGCGGCGAGAGGAAGACCTCCACGCTCGAGTCGGTGGGGATGGCGCAGAGGTCGGCGACGATGGCCACGAGCTGCTCGATGGCCACCGGGCCGACGTAGTAGACGTCGTCGACCTCCACGATGTCCGCGAAGAGGTCGTCGTCGGCCGTGCCGGCGATCCCGTCGGCGCCGTCCCGGTNNGTTGGCCGCCCGCGTGTGCAGGCCGTCGGCCTTCAGTCCGTCGGCGGTGGTCGCCGGATCGTTCAGGTGGGCGACGACGGTCTCGAGCTCACACTCGGTGTAGCCGCTGCCGTCGGTCTTTCCGTCCACGAAGGCGACCGCGTCCTCGGCATCCGGGGACGAGTCCGCCGGGGCGGCGCAGGCCCCGAGCGCCAGGGCGAGAATCAGCGAGAGTCGACGCATCACACACATGTGGGACCATGTGTGCAAGACCGGGGCCAGGCCGATCCGCCGGTCGAGGCGTCGAATTACCGAATGATTTCGGATCGGTCGCCCGGGTCTCGCCACCCCACTGGCGGATCCAGTGGCCGGTGGAAGTGGTCAGTCGAGCGCGCTCCGCTGAGCGTGAGCCGACTCACCAGCCGCCTTTCCTTTGGTGTGTGTCGAGGTAGGCAACGGGCCTTCATTTTACGACATCAGCCGGAACGGTTGGGAACGGCGCGAGGGCGCCGAGTGGGAGGAACGATGCGTTCGATCAAGACGATGCTTCTGTGTGTGGGTGTGATGGTGCTCGGCGCGTGTGCGGCCGAGACCGGGGACGTGGGCAGCTCGAGCGCCGAGGCGCGCAACCAGATCTGCCCGGCCATCGCCATCCTCTGCGCGCCGGGCTACCGGGTGAAGCAGCTCGCCAACTGCGACCAGATCTGCGTGCCCGACAACGGCCAGCAGCACGAGTGCGAGACCGACCTCGATTGCGGCGCGATCTACTGCATCACCACGCCGTGCCCGCAGCCGGTCTGCCGCGGCCACCAGTGCGTGCTCCCGAACGCGCCGCCGAGCAACGAGCCTGGCGGCGTGGCGGAGCCCTGCGGCGACATCACCTGCGGCCAGGGCAGCTACTGCTGCAACTCCAGCTGCGGCATCTGCGCCCCGGACGGCGGCGCCTGCATCCAGATCGCCTGCGCGGACGGCACGACCCTCTGAGAGCAGAGGGACGAAGGACGGGCGTGCGGGTGACCGCGCGCCCGTTTTTCATTCCGTCCCGCTTCGCCTCGGGCCGAGGGGGCGAGCCGTTGCTCCGGGGCTCCCATCGTGGGATGGGTGGGCCATGAAGATCCATCACCTGAGCTGCGGGACCCTCTGCCCGCGCTTTCGCCGCTGGCTGCAGGGCGATGGCGGCTTCTTCTCGAGAGCCGAGATCATCTGCCACTGCCTGCTCATCGAGACCGACGACGCCGGCCTGGTGCTCGTCGACACCGGCATGGGCCTGCAGGACGTGCGCAACCCGGTGGAGCGGATCGGCGCGATCCGCCACCTGATGAAGCCCGTGCTCGACGAAGAGAGCACCGCACGCCGGCAGGTGGAGGCGATGGGCTTCGACGCCCGAACCGTGCGCCACATCGTGCTGACCCACCTGGACTTCGACCACGCCGGCGGGCTGACCGATTTCCCCGAGGCCAAGGTCCACCTGCTGGCCGACGAGAAGAAGGCCGCCCTCGACCCGCCCACCAAGGCGGAAGAGCGCCGCTACCGCCAGCTGCAATGGGACCACGATCCGATCTGGCGCAGCTACGAGCCGGAGGGCGAGCCCTGGCGCGGCTTCGACATCGTGCGCGACCTCGACGGGCTGCCGCCGGAGATCCTGCTCGTGCCCATGCCCGGTCACACCCGCGGCCACACCGCCGTCGCGGTCGACACCGGCGCGGAGGGCTGGCTGATCCACGCCGGCGACGCCTACTTCTATCGGGGCGAGATGGAGCAGCCTCCCAGCTGCACCGCGGGGTACCGCTTCTTCCAGAAGGCGGCCGCCATCGACCACGAGCTGCGCCTCGCCAACCTCGAGCGACTCCGCGAGCTGCGCTACGGCCACGACGACGTCTCGGTCTTCTGCGCCCACGACCCGGCCGAGCTCGCCGCCCTCTCGGGCTGAGCCATCGACGGATCCATGCGCATCTCCGGTCCGCCCAGCGGCGACGTCGACGATCCGCGACTGGTCTTCGTGCTCGACCTCGCGCGGGCGTTGCACGCCTACGGCATGCCCGCCGACCGCCTCGAGACGATGCTCGAGGCGATGGGCGAGCAACTCGACCTCCCGGTGCAGGCCTTCACCACCCCCACGGTGATCCTCGCCAGCTTCGGCGAGCCGCCGCGGCAACGCACGGTGATGGTCACCCCACGGCAGCGGGAGGTCGACCTGAGTCGCCTCGCCGAGCTCGACGAGCTGGTGCAGGAGGTAGCCGGCGGCGAGACCTCTCCGCAGGAGGGCTCGAAGCGGGTGAGCGCCATCGTCGGACGAAAGCCGCTCTACCGGACCGCGGTGCGGCTGGCGGCCCACTCGGGGCTGGCCTTCGCCATGGCTTTTCTGCTCGGCGGCAACCGCCCGACGGCGATCCTCGCGGCCCTCGCCGGGCTGGCGGTGGCCATCCACGAGCTGCTCGGCGAACGCTCCGAATCCCTGGCCCGCGTGCGGCTGCCCGTGGGCGCATTGATCGCCGCCGGCGGCGGCACGCTCGGCACGCTGATCGATCCCGGGGTGTCGCCGACCGTCGTCGGCGTGGCCGGGATCATCATGCTGGTGCCCGGCCTGACGCTCACGGTCGCGATGAACGAGATCGCCTCCGGCCACCTGGTGAGCGGCACCGCCCGGCTGAGCAAGGCGCTGGTCGCCTTCCTGCTGCTCGGCTTCGGCGCCGGCCTCGGCGCCGAGCTCGCCGGGTTCGCCCCCGGCGTCCTCCCCGGCCTGCCGGTCACCGAGCCCCCGGCGCTCTGGGTCACCGGCGCGGCCCTGGGCGGCTCGGTGGTGGCACTGACCATCCTGCTCGAGGCACGCCCGCGGGACTTCGGTTGGATCGCCATCGCCAGCGCCGTGGCCTACGGCTGCGGATTGGTCGGGGCCACCTTCACGAGCGCCGATCTGGGCGCCGGCGTGGCCACCCTCGGCCTCGGCCTGGTGGGCAACGCCTTCGCCCGGTTCCGGAACCGCCCGGCCGCCCTGCTCATCGTCCCGGGCATCCTGCTGCTCGTGCCCGGCTCCCTCGGTTTTCGCTCGGTGACCTCCTTCATCGACGAGAACCTGCTCGTCGCGCTGAGCACCGCCTTCGACGTGGCCATCGTGGCCATCGCGCTGGTCTCGGGGCTGATGATCGCCAACCTCGCGCTCCCACCGCGTAAGGTCCTCTGAGGTTGCGCGGCGGCACCTCGCGCGACTGGGGAGCGAATGGGCGAGCGCGAGCGAGCGGGGTCGATGGCCGAAGCAGACGAGCCGAAGAAGCGGAAGCGCTTCCGGCGAACGAAGCGCGTGCTGACGATCCTCCTCGGGCTGCTACTCCTCTTCGGGCTGATCCTCATCGTCGACGGATGGCGCGCCTTCGGCAGGGCGGCGACCGGCGAGCGGCGGGCCGCGATGGAGGCCTCTCCGCAGTGGGGCGACGGCGTCTTCGAGAACCCCGACCCGCTCTACAACGACTTCACCGGCATGATCACCGGCCTCTTTCGCAAGAGCGACTACGGCGCCCCCGAGGATGCGCTGCCGGTGATCGAGCCCGAGCCGGCGAGCTACGACGAGCCGCCGCCATCCGGACTGCGCATCACTTGGCTCGGTCACTCGACGATGCTCATCGAGCTCGACGGGAAGGTCTTCCTCACCGATCCGGTCTGGGGCGAGAGCCCGTCGCCGGTCACCTGGCTCGGACCGCAGCGCTGGTACCCGCCGCCGATCGCCCTCGAGGATCTGCCCGACATCGACGCGGTGCTGATCAGCCACGACCACTACGACCACCTGGACCACCCGACCATCGAAGCGATCGCCGAATGGGACACCACCTTCGTGGTGCCGCTGGGTGTCGGCGCGCACCTGATCTACTGGGGCGTGCCCGAGGAGCGGATCGTGACCGTCGACTGGTGGGACCGGCAGCGCATCGGTGAGACCGTCGAGCTGGTGAGCGTGCCCTCGCGTCACGCGTCGGGTCGGCAGGTCTTCGATCAGAACGGCACCCTGTGGACCGGCTACGCGCTGCTGGGCACCAGCCACAAGATCTACTTCAGCGGCGACACCGGCCTCTTCGACGGCATGCGCGAGATCGGCGAGCGCCTCGGCCCCTTCGACGTGACCATGATCGAGGTCGGCGCCTACGACCGCGCCTGGCCCGACTGGCACCTCGGCCCGGAGAACGCCGTGCTTGCCCACCAGTGGGTGAAGGGCGACGTGATGATCCCCGTCCACTGGGGCCTCTTCGACCTCGCCTACCACGGCTGGACCGAGCCGGTGGAGCGAACGGTCGTCGCCGCGAACGCCAAGGGCGTCACCCTGCTCACGCCCAAGCCCGGCCAGAGCGTCGAGCCCGAAACCACCCCCGTGCTCGAGCACTGGTGGCCCGACGTCCCGTGGGAGACGGCGGAAGAGCACCCCATCGAGACCACCCGCGTCCACCGTTGACGCGCCGGTCTGGTAGGGTCCCGACTCCATGCGGCTGAACGCCGACCGGTTGGGAACCGAAGGCCTTCGCCTCGAATTCCCCAGCGCCCACTCCGACGCGCCGAACGTGATCGACCTCGGTCCCTCGCGCGGCGTCTCGGGGCACTACATCCACACCGCGGAGAGCATCGCCATCCGGGGCGTCCACGGGGTCGAGCTCGGAGTGCGCGCCTTCGACTGGCACTTCTCCACCGGGTCCGTGCACCTCGAAGGTGGCGCCACGCTGCGCGAGGCGGTGGTCGAGCTCGGCATCGACCGGACCGCCGAAGGCAGCGGGCTGAGCGGCACCGTCGCCTGCGGCGATGGCGAGATCGGTCGCGTGGTCTTCCAGTTCGGGGAGGTCGAGGTCGCCGCCTCCGCGCGCATCGAGGGCTTCGAGTACGTGTCCGCGCCGGACGGCGAGCTGCTGCTCAAGGCGTCGAGCATGGCGCTCCGCGAGACCGAGCTGCGCTGGGAGGGTGGCTCCGCGACCATCGGCGCCCTCGACTTCCGCCACGTGAAGCTGCGCTTCGCCGGGGAGCAGCGCGAGCTCGAGATCCAGGGCGCGACCCTCGGCGCCGTGAGCGCCACGCTCGGCAGCACCACGATGGAGATCCTGGGCGGGGCCATCCCCCGGGGCCTGCGCTGGAGCGACGACGTGGTCGAGCTCGGCGAGCTCCTCGCCGACAAGATCGTGATCGAGGTCGCCGACGTCGCCGGCATCGCGCCCGAGCCCGAGCTCCCCGAGGTCCCCCCACCGGACGCCGAGGCGAAGAAGCGAAGGGGAACGGCGCCGATCGATCTGGAGTTCCTCGATGGGCTGCACGGACAGATCGACATCGACCTGCGGGTGGTCACCGACATCGCCGTCGTCGGCCGCCGGGACAAGACCCACCACTTCCGCGTCCCGGTGCGCCAGGGGGAGATCAACTACCGGTCGCTCGAGCGCGACCTCGGCACCCTCGAGGACGCCTTCATCGACATCGAGATGCGCCACGGAAAGCTCTCCATCGAGAACGACATCCCGCTGCTGCCCTTCTACTACCGCTCACTGATCCTCTTCCGCATCCCACCGGGCGAGGTCGAGCGCGCGGAGAACGACCGGATGGTGAAGCTGCGCCACTTCGCCGAGTGGGAGCTGCCGCCGAGCGACGAATCGAAGGAGCGGCGGAAGAAGCGCTCCAAGAAGAAGAGCTCCGGTCCGCTCGAGATCGCCGCGCTCGACTTCGAGAACGTCGACATCTCCCTCGGCCTCGATCGAGAGGCGCTCATCGACTTCGGCAGCGGCGGCTCGCTCCACCTCGGCGCGCCGGAGGAGTCGCCCCTCGGCGCCTTCACCCTCCGCGGCGCGGTGCGCTACCGCGCGCAGGAGGAGCCGCGGGCGGGCGAGATCGAGGCCACCGTCGACGGCGTCACCTTCGGCCTGAAGGATCTGAAGCTCGGCGAGCGCTGGCTCACCGTCGACCGGGCGCACCTGGACGCCATCGAGTCCGCCCGGCAGGAGATGCTCGGACTCCGCCCGGGGCGCCTGCGGGTCGAGGCCCGAGGCCTCGATCTCGAGGGCCTCACCCTCGACGATCAGCCGCCCGAGGAGCCCCCGACGTCGCCCGACGCACCGCCAGAAATGGAAAAAAGCACCGACAACGGCTGACTTTTCCCAATAATTTCGCGACAGGCGGTGACAAAATCACACCGGCGCGACATTCAATTACATTTCGTGACATACTCGGCCCTAGATGGTCGGTTCACAGGGCGACACCGACCAGTCGACCCGCCTTCGCGGGGAGGGAACCACGATGCGAAATGCCATGGAACGTCAGCAGTGGGACAACGTCTCGGCCACCGGGCTGAGCGGCGCCCGCCTGCAGGCCGAACGAGAGAGCTCCCACTCGGGCGCCTTCTTCCTCGTGCTCGCGGCGATTCTGATCGTCGCGGCGAACGTCTTCGCGTTCAGCAGCATGACCGGGGGCGAGCCCACCCAGGCCCAGGCCACCCAGCAGCAACGCTAGCGCGAGTGCTCGACGGCCGATGGCCGATGAGGGCCTGCATGTGGGTGATGTAGGAGAGCATCCTCCCCGTCCATCCCGGTATTCTTCCGGGTCATGCGATCCTTCGGCCTCCCCCTCGCCTCCATTCTTCTCATCGTCGGCGGCTGCAGCTGCGGCGACGACAGCTCGATGACCGACGTCACGGACACGCCCGGCTCGGACATGTCGATGCCTCCGACCGATGGAGCGCCGGTCGGGACCGATGGCCCCGTCGTGGCCTCGGACGCGAGCGTGGTGATCATGGAGGACGGCGGCTTCACCTGGACCTGCGTGCCGACCACCTGCGCCGGCCACAACACCGAGTGCGGCAACTGCACCGACGACGACGGCGATGGCTTCGTCGACTCGCGCGACCCGGAGTGCCTCGGCCCCTGCGACAACACCGAGGGCCCGCCCCTGACCACCGGCGTCGGCGGTGAGGGCGGCACCTCGTGCAACCGCGACTGCTACTTCGACTACGGCAACGGCTCCGGTGGCGGCGACTGCCGGTGGGACACCCTCTGCGATCCGCTCGCGCCCGACGACGTGTGCCCCTACGAGGAGAGCGAGCTCGGCGGCAACCGCTGCCCCGAGCCCCAGCCGGAGAACTGCCTCTCGCGCTGCCGTCCGCTGACGCCGAACGGCTGCGACTGCTTCGGCTGCTGCACCTTCGACGCCCTCGCCGGCCGCGCCGAAGCGGACGGCGGCGAGTACGTCTGGCTCGGCTCGGGCATCGGCGACGGCCCCGACGGCGCAGGCACCTGCACCCTCGACTCGATCACCGACACCGAAGCGTGTCACCCGTGCGTCCCGGTGGAGGAGTGCTCCAACGACTGCGGACGCTGCGAGCTCTGCCTCGGCCGCACCGAGATCCCCGACGACTGCTTCGACGAGCCCGACGGCGGCGTGCCCGACGGCGGAACCTACGAGACGCGCTGCGATCCGGGCGTCCAGGCGTGCGGCCTCCCCGACGACCCGCCCTGTGAGACGGGCTTCTACTGCGTGACCGGCTGCTGCGTGCCGGTCCTGATCTGAGCCGCTCGCGGCTCGGATCAGTGCGTCGCGCTACTCCACCTGCTGGGGGCGCAGGCCACGGAAGTCGAGGCGGGTGACCGCGCCGGCGAAGGCGCGTGCGCGATACCAACCGAGGCTGGTGAGCTGCCCCTCGATTCGACCGATCGCCGTGAGGTCCACGGGCCCTTCGGGTACGTCCAGGCCGGCGTGGAGGCCGAGCACGGAGGTGCCGCCGCTCCGGCCGGCCCGCGGCAGCGGGTTGCCGGGATCGCCGCTGAAGTAGACCTGGGCCACCGCGACGGGCGAGCTGCCCACCCGGGCATGCTCGAGGCGCACGTCGCTGCAGTCGCGGACCTCGCCGATGACGATGCCCGAGCTGGCCCGGATGCCCTCGGCCAGCCCCGCCTCGAAGGGAAGGGCGGCGTAGTCCGAAGCGCTCACGAGCTGCGGGTGGTGCTCGAAGATCGGCCCGTCGATCGCGGCAACGGTCGCGCAAGCGTCGGATGATGCAGCGCCGACCTCGTCGTTGCGGATGTAGACGCCGTAGTCGTAGCTGTCGCGCCAGAACCGCGGGTCGCCACTGGCCTTGACGATCAGCGGCGTCTCGGTCGGAACGCTCGGGATCGCGTAGAAGCCGAGCCGCCGAACCTCGATGCCGTCGTCGAGATCGGCTCCGGCGCAAGGCCCCGCCGGCTCTCCGACCACGGCCGTCCCGTTGCCGAGGCGCTGCCCGAGATTCCCTCCGTCCCCCTCTTCGAAGACCTCGATGGTGATGTCGTTCGTGTCTCGTCCGTTTCTGAAGACCTCGACCACGCCGACCATCGTCACCGTCTGGCGCTCGCCGCGGGTCGGACGACCGCCCTCCTCGAAGCAACCGAGGTCCGGCGGAGCGCCGCCCCCTGCGGGATCACAGAAGTCCTCGGCAGGGTTGGCGGGCTCGCCCGTGCCTGGGTCGAGCTCCGCGCAGCCCACGCGATTGCTCTCCAGACCGTCGCCCTCGAGCGGCGGCGCGACGCACGCACACGCCGTCTGGATCAGGGCACCGGGGCAGTGATCCAGCGTGCACTCATCCGAGTGGAGCTCGTCGCCAAAGACCTCTGCAGCCGGTCCGGCGTCGGCGCCCGGCCCATCGCCCGACCCTCCGTCATCGCCGCAGCCAAGAGCCACTGCGAAGGCGAGCGTCATCCGTCGCAGTCGTCGCACCGTCATCGAGCCTCCTGCCGAGATCTAGGCCTCGTCCGACGGAAAATCAAACGGACAACATTGACCCAAAGAGGATGCGCGTTCGCATCACATGCGCGACGAGATGCGGAACACACCCACTAAATCTAGCGAGAGTGACCCACGCAGCGGCGATGCACCTCCCGCTGAGCCGCTCGCGACGAAGCGGGTGTTGGGATAGCGGTCGACCAGATCCTTCAGGCTGCGCCTCGGCAAGCACCCAGCAGCGTGACGGCCTTCAGGGGCAGGTGTCCCAGGTGCACCACTGCAGATCGAATCCTGCATCGAGCTGAAGCGAAGGGGCGTCCACCGATAGCTCGCCGACGACTCGACCCACGGCGTCGACGTCCGCCCGAACGAGGGTGAGCTGCCCATCGATCCGGTCGAGCCCACCCTCCCACTGGTAGCTCGCGTCGAGCACGAGCTCGCCCTCGAAGGGCTCCTCCCGATCGAAGAGGTCGAAGGGCAGGGGCGCGAAGACGTGCAGCTCGGGCGGCAGACCCTCGGTGGGATCCGTCTGCAGGGAGAGCCGGATCTCGGGATCGCAGAAGGCACCGACGTATCGGGCTTCGATGCTCTGGACATGATCGGTGCCGTGAGTCGGTGTCGTCAGGTCGATGGTCAGCGAGTCCGCGAGTGAGCCGCACTCCGGCGTGACCATGCACGAGTAGGTCTCGTCCCGCTCGACCAAGCGGCCCTCTTCGCAGTAGCCCATGACGTAGCCGCAGCGGCCCATGTAGTAGTCCCAGGCCTCGCGAATGCAGGACGCGGCGAACGAGCAAGACTCGCCCACGGCGAGGTTCCTGCACTCGTCTGCAACTCGCGGCCCAGCGTCTGCCTCCGGCCGGACGCTGCTCAGCTGTCGAGGGTGGGGACCGGCAGGTCGCTCTCGCCCATGATGGCCTCGTCGATGGCGCGCGCGGCGTCGCGGCCTTCGCCGATGGCCCAGACGACGAGCGACTGGCCGCGGCGGCAGTCGCCGGCGGCGAAGACGCCGGGCACGCTGGTCGCGAAGCGGGTCAGATCCGCGGAGAAGTTCGAGCGCGGGTCGGTCTCCATCTCGGTCTCCCCGAGCACCTCGGGCTCCGGGCCGAGGAAGCCCATCGCCAGCAAGACCAGGTCCGCTTCGTAGCGCTTCTCGCTGCCGGGGATCTCTTCGAGGGTCTTCCCACCGCCGGGTTTGTCGACCCAGCGCACGCGCACGGTCTCGAGCGCCTGCACCTTGCCGTCGCCAGTGAAGCGCTTGGTGGCCACGGTGAACTCGCGCGGGTCCTTGCCGGTCGCCTCCATCGACTCCTCGTGGCCGTAGTCCACGCGGAGGATGTGCGGCCACTGCGGCCAGGGGTTGGTCTCGCTCCGGTCGCCGGGCGGGCGGTCCATGATCTCGAAGGCGGTCAGGCTCTCGCAGCCCTGACGCAGCGCGGTGGCGATGCAGTCGGTGCCGGTGTCGCCACCGCCGATGACGATCACCTTCTTGCCCTTGGCGCTGATCGGCGTCTTCTGCGGGTCGCCCTCGAGCACCGCCTTGGTCGAGGCGGTGAGGTACTCCATCGCGAAGTGGATGCCGTCGAGCTCGCGGCCCTCGACCTTCAGGTCCCGAGGCACGGTCGCGCCGGTCGCCAGCAGCACGGCGTCGTGCTTCTCGCGGAGCTCTTCGAGGGTGACGTCGTCACCGACGCTCACGCCGGTCTCGAACACCACGCCCTCGGCGCGGAGCTGGTCCAGGCGCTTGGCGAGCAGCCCCTTGTCGAGCTTCATGTTCGGGATGCCGTAGACCAAGAGGCCACCGACGCGGTCCTCGCGCTCGTAGACCGTCACCGCATGGCCGACGCGCCGCAGCTGCTGCGCGGCCGCCAGTCCGGCGGGGCCGGAGCCGACGATGCCCACCGACTTCTCGGTCTCCATCTCCGGCGGCTCCGGCTGGATCCAGCCCTCCTGGAAGCCGCGGTCCACGATCGCCATCTCGATGCTCTTGATGGTCACCGGCGGCTCGTTGATGCCGAGCACGCACGCGCCCTCGCAGGGCGCGGGGCAGACGCGGCCGGTGAACTCGGGGAAGTTGTTGGTCGCGTGCAGCCGGTCGAGCGCCTCCCGCCAGTCGCCGCGGTAGACCAGGTCGTTCCACTCGGGGATCAGGTTGTCGACCGGGCAGCCGGTCGCGGACTGGCAGAAGGGCACGCCGCAATCCATGCAGCGGGCGCCCTGCGTCTTCAGGTGCTCCTCGGTCCAGGGCCCGGTGATCTCGTCCCAGGTCTTCAGCCGCTTCTTCGCGTCGACGTACCCGATCGGCTCGCGCGGGTACTCCATGAATCCAGTCGGCTTACCCATGACTAGGCGACCCCCTGCTCGGCGAGCGCCTCGCGCTCCGCTCGTTCGCGCAGCACTCGCTCGTACTCGTAGGGCAGCACCTTCACGAACTGCTGGATGGCGAAGTCCCAGGTGTCCAGGATCCGCCGCGCGACCTCGCTGCCGGTGTAGTCCTGGTGCCGCTGGATCATCCGCCGCACCTCTTGGCGCTCGGCGGGCTCTTCGACCCGGTGCAGGCCGACCATCTCCGGATTGCAGAGCGAGTCGAAGCCACCGGAGACGTCCCAGACGTAGGCGATGCCGCCGCTCATGCCGGCGGCGAAGTTGCGCCCGGTGCGGCCGAGGACCACCGCGCGGCCGCCGGTCATGTACTCGCAGCCGTGGTCGCCGACGCCCTCGACCACCGCGTGGGCGCCGCTGTTGCGCACGCAGAAGCGCTCGCCCGCCACGCCCTGGAAGTAGGCCTCGCCGCTGGTGGCGCCGTAGAGCACCACGTTGCCGACGATGATGTTCTCGTGCGGCGTGAAGCGCGAGCCGGCCGGCGGATAGACGATGAGCTTGCCGCCGGAGAGCCCCTTGCCGACGTAGTCGTTGGCGTCGCCCTCCAGCTGCAGCGTCATGCCGCGCGGGACGAAGGCGCCGAAGCTCTGGCCGGCCGAGCCCCTGAAGCGCAGCTCGATCGTGTCTTCCGGCAGGCCGGCCGAGCCGTACTTGCGCGTGACCTCGCTGCCGGTGATCGTGCCGACCACGCGATTGACGTTGCGGATCGGCAGCTCCGCCCGCACTTTCTCGCCGCGCTCGATCGCCGGCTTGCACAACTCGAGCAAGGTCGTCAGGTCCAGGGATTTCTCCAACCCGTGATCCTGCGGGATCTGGCAGTAACGGCCGATTTCCGGGCCCGCATCCGGCTGGTAGAGCAGGTTGCTGAAGTCCAGCCCCTTCGCCTTCCAGTGATCGAGCGCCTTGCGCGCCTCCAGGCGGTCGACGCGGCCGATCATCTCGTCGACGGTGCGGAAGCCGAGCTGCGCCATGAGCTCGCGCACCTCCTCGGCGATGAAGCGCATGAAGTTGACCACGTGCTCGGGCTTGCCCGCGAACTTCTCGCGCAGCCGCGGATCCTGCGTGGCGATGCCCACCGGGCAGGTGTTCAGGTGGCAGACGCGCATCATGATGCAGCCGATCGCGACCAGCGGCGCCGTGGCGAAGCCGAACTCCTCGGCGCCGAGCAGCGCGGCGATGACGACGTCGCGGCCGGTCTTGAGCTGGCCGTCGGTCTGCACGACGATGCGGCTGCGCAGGTCGTTCATCACCAGCGTCTGGTGCGTCTCGGCGAGCCCGAGCTCCCAGGGCAGTCCGGCGTGCTTGATGGAGGTCAGCGGAGACGCGCCCGTGCCGCCGTCGTAACCGCTGATCAGCACCACGTCGGCGTGCGCCTTGGCGACGCCGGCGGCGATGGTGCCGACGCCGACCTCGGAGACGAGCTTGACGCTGATGCGCGCGCGCCGGTTGGCGTTCTTCAGGTCGTGGATCAGCTGCGCCAGGTCCTCGATGGAGTAGATGTCGTG
>JABAOG010001906.1_pt1 | contig 19209 bp, 11 predicted proteins | sample 7062131 | NCBI WGS metagenome assembly JABAOG01 (sample SAMN14538629, study PRJNA623070) | marine sediment metagenome | biome: marine biome [ENVO:00000428]; feature: marine pelagic biome [ENVO:01000023]; material: deep marine sediment [ENVO:00002113] | place: India: Arabian Sea | collected...
GTTGGAATCGAACGACCAGGCATTCACCGAGTTCATCACAGGGCACTTTTGCCGGTTCTACGTACAAAACCAATTGGACCGTTTCTGTTTCCGGTTCAGGGGTCGCCATTCCTGGCAGTTGACAGCTTGATGTCATCACTGCAATGAACAGTAAGATCAGTCCGAATAGAATGGAATAGAAGTTCAGTCGATTGGTAAATTCAGTATTATGTTTCATAGCATTTCTCCCATCCTATAACGAAAAACTGGTATGAATAGTTCCAAATTGACATTGGTATTGTAATCTAATTCCGAAACATCACTAACAGAAATTTTTCCACCAAAGTCAAAATTCCGCCTGTATAGAATGAAAGTGACTTCCACAAATTTCCGATGGTGACGAGAACACTGGCTAAATTGATAGATCCAACCTGTGGAGCGATCTGTGCGGTGGATTTCTGCTCTTTCATTGAAATCAGACCCAGACGAGCATTTGTTCAACCGGTAGTTCTGGCATGGGTGAAGCGATCAGAAGGGTAGCCAATAAACATGACTACACCCAGGAATGCTACCTCATCAGCAAGCTGATCTCCAGCGATGGGTTTCATCATTTGGACATCGGTATAAATCCAAAAAACAACATCTTCGTCTTTAGATAAGATTATTGTCCTAATTTACGACAGTTTGTGTATAATTTGCAGAATTACTTCCCATGTTCAGATCTCAGAAAGATTTGGAGGATTAGCGGACAATGGATATCACAATTGGAATTCTCATCGNNCCAGATGTTTTATTGCTGTATGAATCGAAAGGTCAGATCGATCTGCGTAAAGGTCTTTTTTATCCACGTCATTTCAGTCTGCCGCTCAGCCGCACCACCCACCCGGTTCGCTTGACCGTCGAAGCGACTGCTGTGGGGAATCTGGAAGTGCGCATCAAGTTGATTGGATCGGTAGCCCCTTCGCTGAAACACATTCACTCACTTATCCGCATCGGTGGATGGAATCCGGATGCAACCTCCAATGCCGCGGAAGAAGTACAGCTCATGCTCCAGGGTCTGATAAAAGAGTATGTAGAAGGGCGTGAAATAAATACTCTTTCGTCGACCGGTATCGTGAACAATTTAAATGAAAGTTCAGAGCTGATCCAGGAAAAGTTTGGCGTCGAGCTGATTTCACTCACTGTCCAATCGCTTGAACCAACCGATCCGGAAATCAGTGAGGCACTTCGCCAGCAAGAACAGGCGCGCCTCATGGAACAAACCGAGCGTTTGAACAACCAGGCACGCTCTGCTGCTGCCCGTGCAAAACTCAAAGCTGATGAAGAGATCCTCCAAATGGAACACGATCTGGAATTGAAGAAAGCAGAATCAAAAAAGACGATACTCTCCCAGGAATCGTTGTTGACCCAGCAGACTCTTGAGGATGAATTGAAACGCAGCCGGATGCGGCTGGCTTTTGAGAAAGAAGAACTGGAGCTCCTAAAAAGTAATCCAGAGTTATTAATACTTACTCCCCAGGCTGCCCGTCTTGCTGAAGCCAGCCAAAACTTAAAAAATGCTCGCACAATAGTCTCTCTTACCCCGAAAGAGCTTGCCCAGGGTTCTGATCTGCTGACTGTCTTTCAGAACCTGATCAGAAAGGCACTGGAAGATGATAAGGGGAAGGATGTAACCTAGGATAAATTTGATATCTCTATGTGGAATGATCCTGTAATTAAATTCTCTTGAATGCAATCATGTTGACCGAGTTTCCATCTGACCCCCTGGACAGCTTTCGTCTGAAACCGATCCGCTCAGCACGTGTGTCTGAGATCAGTGAGACGACTGCCGCGGTGGACATTCCCAGTCAGGAGCGCATCAACTTTCACATCGGCAACCCGGTGCAGGATAAAAACCTTTCATCTGCGTACCTGCGAATTGCCCTCGGAATTGAGATTCACCGGGAGGACTTGAACGAGTCAAACATAGATGCGATCTTGGATCACTTCGGATGGGATCCAGCAGACAGATCTGAACTTGAATTTTTGATTCGAGCAATTCAGAAGAGTGCGCCGTATATGCCGCGTGGAGGTTCATCACGAAAAAAGCCCCACGCGCTGATCAAATCTTTTCAAGAGTGGGTAGAAGGTCAGCAAGAACCCCTGTATTATGATACCGGGGAACAATCTGGAAACCGCGAGATTATTATTGGTACTGGCGGTATTCACGAGATGCTGAGAATCATCCTGTTTACCCTGTCATCCTATCTGGAATACACCCCCGCACTTATCCTGAACTATCACTGTGAACTCCACCCGCGGCTGAGAAACTTAGCCAACCTGCAATTCGCAGATTTAAATGCGGATGAGGGAACTGCTCTTCAGCAGATAGAGCAATATGCAAACTCTCCGATCAATAAACCAGTCTTTTTGCTGATCGGAAGCACACTAAGCGAAGTTGCACGGCGCAAATTACGCCAGATGTGTATTGGAAAGCCGCTTTTCTTCATTGAAGCCAACAACTCGCCAAATCATCTTTCCCTGGCGCGGGAAGCCAAACTGGTCGAACGTGTGATTCGCGTACTGACGCCGGCTATATTTTCCGAACGATTCAACAACCTGGCAACAGTTTTCATCGTTGGAAACGCCGATTACCTGAACGTTATCGAGAATGTGCATTTCAATCTTAAGGGGACACCCTCCGCCACTGAAGCAGAATTTTTAGATTTTTTCCTTTCCCACCATCTGGCTGGGTCTCAAACGGATGGATCTGCAAAAATCCGTGAGACCAAACCCCCATTCGAAGGTCTGGCGCTGGGAATTTCAGCAGAATCCGTTCTACCGGAATTAGCTGAGCGAGCTGCGAGCCGGCTCGAAAAGTTGCTGGATAAGCGTGCCCGTGTACTTGCTCAAACTCTTACCGGTTTAGAGAAACAAACCACCGTTTTATCTGGCAGGATCCAGGACGCATGGAAAAAGCATATAGTTGACGAGTTCGCTGACTTTCAACCAGACGAAATTCTTGATCTACTCATTCAGAATACCTATACCACCGAGACGGCACAATCCCTCACGCGCAGTTTTTTGAGTGCGTTTATTAAACACCAACCGCAATATCGACCAGAAGCCTGTCTCGTGGTCAGTGGTTCATCTCGAACAGCTTTGAGTATCCTGGGTTTTCATTGTGGAGTTTCTGAAGTCGTCATCCCGGATATGAGCTGGTCCTATGAACAGTGTTTTTCACATACCTACCCCGTACCCCTATCTGCATCCCTGGGTCTGGATGTAGACGCCATTATTGCTAAGGTGGAACAGCTCTGCCAGAACGATTCGTCCTGGCCGCAGCGAGGTGCTGTGGTGATCAATAATCCTCATAACGCCACGGGACAAATCTTTGACGAAAACGAAACCCGCCGTTTGATCACTTATTGCCTGCAGAATAATCTCTACCTGATTGATGACCTGGCATACCAGAATGTAGCTCCTGTACAACGTTTTCCAGATATCAAAACCGTCCGCCAGATTGCATCCAATCTCAGTCGAGAGGGCATTGTTACGGAATTCCAGGCTAACAGGGTAATAACCGTACATTCCTTGTCAAAAACCGACAGCTTTGCCGGAGCAAGACTTGCCATCGTCGAAATTCGAGACCCTGAAATCCACCAGCGCTTTGAGGCGATCAATTCGCTCATACAACCGAATATCGCCGCCATATTGATCAGCTATTTGTTCTATCGAAGTTCGATCCAGGATACCCAAACATACTGGCATCTGCGCAACTTAATCCTATACTCAAGAACCCAGGCTCTTTTGCAGGCAGTCCACAACCTGCCCACGGACAGCAACCCGTACGGTCTATCGATTATCCCACCGGAGGGAAGCCTGTACCCGCTCCTGCAAATCGATCACCTGCCTGCTGGACTATCGCTGGATTGGCTGGCATCATCACTGGCTCGTAGAGGCATCGGTATGCTCCCCCTGGCGACCTTAGCACGTACAGAGAAAGGTTTCGAAACCGGAAGAACAACTTTCCGCCTGACCCTGGGGGGAACTGACAATGCCGAAATTCTACAGGGAAAAACACGCCGCCTGCTCATCGACCTGAATCGATTGATCACTGAGGAAGAAGCACGTTACGACCGTAAGCGGGTATCGTTCCAGATTCCAGAGAGGAGCCGAAGCCGTTCTGCTGATCTTCTACGATCCTGGGAGTATTTCGAGAAACAGATTCTTCAAAGTTATGAGAACAGCAACCTGTTCCACCGCCTGGTTTCTACACATCCCTTGAACCCGGCTGAATTAAGGCATGGACTCCTGAATACACATATCCCAGAACGAATGGAGGTGTTTCGCAATCGCCTGCTCGATCGCCAGGCAATCCACGATGAATTGATCCATCGAGCGTTGAACGATACCGGACCATGGCTCACTGAACGCCTTGAACGAGAATTCATGAAGGATTCTCTCGAGCGACGTCAGGTCGAGTTCAGGCTGCGTGCCTACGATCGCACAGTTCATCCAACACAGTCTTACTCACTGCAGGCAGAGATGGCACTGGATGAAGTCATAAAAGCCTTGATCCCCCAACGGCAGGTGACTCCAGCACTCATAAACAAGGCAGCAGATGAATTACTCAAAGAATATATCGGTCAAAATGTACCCATCAACTCCCAGCAGGAAGCACAGGAAATTTTACTGGATCTGGATTCATTGATCGCGGGAGAAGAATTCGCAGAACTATTCTCAGATGCCCGGTTTTCTCCATTGCTATCATTTTGGAGCGACTGGGACGGCAGCAACCGTCCTTCCGGGCAGGGGCACCGCCTGGTTGCCGCAGTTGTGATGGAAAATGTGCGCCGGCTTGCGCACATCTTGAATATCCTGCAGCAAGTCGAACCAAACATCCCGGTCAGATCAGAACTGAAATCCGAGCTTGAAATGCTTCCTCAACATAATCAGCGGTTTACCCGTCTTCTGAACGAAATCACGACACTGACGCATCAGTTGGAACAACGCTATCGGGGTATCCTGCCGTTCGCAGTTGAAACTACCCCGTTTCAGCGTCTGGCAACCAATCTCCACCTCCGTCGTGACCCAAACCGGGTCCTTCTCCAGCACAATGACCGCTTGGAACGTAAAATGCTTGAACTCCGGCAGCAGCGCCGTGGTATGCTCGATTATTATTTTTCGCTCAATAAATCTCTTCGTAAACAACTTTATGCACTCATTCCTTTCATCCACAGCCACCAGGCGGAGCCTATTCTCGGGGAGGTGCTTGGCTATCGGGACATTTTGCAGCGTATGGTGCTTACGCCGCGCATCAACCAGGGGTTGATCACAGCCCGAGATCCATTTGCTATCGACACCACCGCATATAATTTATATGAAATCAATACAATCGCCGGTAAATATGGCAATCCCGGAATGACATTGGCTTTACAGATCAGTTTATCTTCAAAGCCTGAAGCATTGATCTCTCTGGACCGTAAAATGCGCAAGCAGGCTGAACAAATGCGCAGGAACCTTGCTCCCTTTGAACTCCCTCCGGTTTGGTTGATCCCATTATTTGAAGACATAGATACAATCCACAACATTCGCTCCTACCTCGACCGGGTATGGGACTATGCCACCCAAAGCCGGCACACAGCACAATCGCCCCAGGAGCGTTTCACCCAAATTATTCCCGAAGTCTTTATCGCTGGTTCGGATTTGAGCCAGCAGGTGGGACAGGCTAATGCCGCTCATCTTTACAATAAAGCGAAATATGATATCCATTCGTGGTTGGCTGAGCACGGGATCGTGGATTCAGTGCGCATCAAACTGGGCAGTGGTGAGGCCATGCAGCGACAGGGGGGATATTATTCGCAGGTTGCCGGTCAGCCCGCCTTTGGAAAAACTAAAGAAGACAGGCTCCGCTTTGCCGCAAACCTGTCAGCAGCAGACCGAAAGAGCACTGACTATGCAGTCACTCCCTTACAGGGGATCTTCCTGGGAGGAGACCTTCGGACATACCAGAGCAATTTATCGGAGCAGATGCGATTTTTGAACGGACGGGATTTTGTCAGTTTGCAAAACCATATTCGTGAAGCCCAGCAAAATCTCCGCATGGATCTGATCAACGCTGCCGAAACCATTGCTGAAAGCCGTCTGGACACAAAAGGTCGGAATCTGCATGAACTGGAACGCCTGACAATTGGACCGCACGAAGCCCTGCTTGAGGGATTTCTGGCTGAATTAACAGCAAGTTTCCGCCACATTCTCTACGGTCAGGAAGAGGATGTGGTCGGAATCCATATCATCTCCTATTTTATTGGACGGTCCATCCCCCAATTGCGCGACCGTCCCTCGTTCAGACGGACTCCAGGCTCGGGTGTGGAGCGTGGACAACAAATCCTGGCCAATATCGCTGAGATTATCCCCCTTTCTAAACAGGGCAGTCTGCTTCGGGCAATTTCTCATAATCAGGCGCAAACAGCCGTGCTGGGTATCAATCAACTGACAACAGGTTTGTTCCGCGCCCTGGAACGGTTCGCTCAAAAAACCTTTACCGAGGCGGAGCAGGAACGCATGGTCGCTGAGCACCTGCTGCCGTATCTGCCCGTATATGAAATTTTAAATACTTTACGACTGTATCAGGATCGGCAGAGGGAATATCTCCAATGGATGGAAACTGCTTCCCCGGCAGGTAACTCATCCTTTGTAGCCCAGCGAGAAGACAGCGATGCGCTGCAGTTCTACCTGCCCTTATTCCAGCAGGAACTGCTGCGCCGTCATGGTGTGGATGTCAACGATTTCTTCACGGATGGGGTCTTCAACCCACAACTCCTCCCTACACTGCGGCCTGACCTGGCAGTCCTTTTACAAGCAGATCTATTCAATGTGGATATTGACCAATTCATGGAACCGATTAAAGGACGGGTAGCTGACGGATGGCGTGCAGAGGTTGAAACTTTGCTTCACCAGCACAAAAAAATAGATCATTGGCGATCGATCATCTGGGACGTGCTGGGAGATTCGATATATCAATGGGTTCAGAGTTTCACTGAACTGGCTACCGCTTTATACTCTTTCTCATCAGCTCAATCCTTTGAACCCCAACAGACTACTGGCCGCGGAACCCGAATTTCTCCTGCTTTGGCTGGATTTTTCCGCTCTGCTCGACCTGACGATGAAATGCGGCACTTCTTGATCGGCGCGATCGAGTACCTGAGTATGATCACAGAAGGAGATATCGAAGTTCCGGTCAGCATTATCCGGGCGATGAATGATGTTGAACGTCTTGCTCAGATAGAAGAGAGTGCCCTGCCCCCCGGGAAGCAAGATATCATCCGCTACTGCACCCTGCAGATCGCTCGTCTTGCTGGTGAGGCAGGCTAAATTACCGAACCAGACGATTTAGAGGGTTCTCCAGCTTTCTCTAGCTTCTTTATTAAATATGATGCATATTCAATCTAACTTGTTTTTACCACTCGGAAGCATTGTCCATTGAGAGATCTTAAATAAAAAAGAGCCGTCTGGCCATCAGACAGCTCTCGAATTCTCAAATTCCAAACTTTTGATCAGTCGGCTGCGGCAACTGGATGCAGTTCCATCGGGCGGAATTTATACCCATAGACCAATAAACCGCGCTCATCTCCGTCAGTACGAAGCAAACGGGTGACCATTTCCACCGGCATACCGATCTTAACATTATTATCATCCACATCCGTCAGCTGTGCAGTGACGATCGGTCCTTCGTCCAATTTAACCAGAGCCACTGTATATGGAGTCTTATCATCGAAACCAGCCGGAGCATTATAGACCGTTGTATGGGAATAAACTTCTCCCCGACCGCTAAAACGATATTCAGTTTTGGCTTCACCACCACATTCCGGGCAAACATCCCTGGGGGGGAACAATTTCGCTTCGCAGTGGGGGCAAACTTCACCAATAAGATCGTATCTTTGTTTTTTTAGACGCCAGTGACGTGGTATTTCCATTGAATTACTCCTTAAATCGACCTGTACTTACATAATTGCAGACTAAATATAACCAATAAATACTATCAGGAACTATCAAATTGCTTTCAAGAGCCTATTTTTTGCAATATATGCGTCACAACGGTAGATGCTGGACCTCCCAAACACTGGATCATTGCACGTTCTGCATCCGGGACCTGGTTCTCACCCGCCAGGCCACGCAGCTGAAGAATCGCCTCCACAGCCTGGTAAACTCCGGTGGCACCATAAGGGTTGCCGCGGGCTTTCGAGCCGCCCATCGTGTTGATCGGTAAATTGCCTTCCATTCCGAAATGACCACTATTTGCCAGGCTGACAGCCTGACCTTTAGGTGCAAAACCAGCGGCCTCGAGGCTGAGAGCAGCATAAACCGAAAAAGCATCATCCACTTCAAAGAAATCGATCTGGTCCGGCAGGATTCCCGCCTGGTAGGTTGCCCTCTCAACGGAGAGCCGCGCCGCCCGGAAATCGAGTGGATCGGGTCTGTCATGTAAGGACAGCGTATCGGATGTCACGCTCGATCCAATGATCTGAACCTGTTGATACGGTGCTCCGGAAGGCAGCAGTTCGGGCTTAGCCAGGATCAGTGCAGCCGCGCCATCTGCATCTGGGGCGATGTCGAATACATTCAGCGGTGAGCTGATGAAGCCGGTGCGTTCATAGACCGATGCTTTGATCGCTTTCTGGAACATCGCAAATTGATTATTGGCACCGTTAGCATGAGAAATCAACGGGAAGGCAGCAAAGCTCTCTCGAGAGACCCCGTATTCGTGAATATACCGCTGCATCAACAGTGCAGCCTGGGTGGTCGGTGTTACCCCGTGGACTGCTTCATAATCGCTGTCCGTTGTGGCAGCGATGGCGGCGTCGACTTCTGGACCAACCTGATCGGTGACTTTTTCCACCCCCACCACCATAACCACGTCCGCCATACCGGATTTGACTGCCAGATATCCAGCCCGGATCGCCGCACCTCCGGAGGCACCTGCGGCTTCGATGGTTGAGGCTTCGATACCCCGGAAGCCAGCAAAATCTGCGAGCAGCGCACCCAGATGAGCCTGGCGGGATAGCGTTGGTGCAAGTAAATTTCCAACGAATAAAGCCTGCGGTTTTAAACCACCAGAATCCTGCTGGGCGGCTTCCATGGCATAAAATGCCAGCTCTCGCAGGGATTTATCCCAGTGTTCGCCGACACTCGTCTGACCTATACCAGCTACGACTACGTTTGTCATCTTTTTCCCACCTCTATTTCATCACCAGCTTGCCGCGCATACGTGCATACTGAGCATAATCGATCTCTTTACGACGTTGAACGTATGCCTGTGTCGAGATCGCCCGTTCGCGTACCTCAAGCAATCGCTCCGTAGCACGGATGACCATGGCATCAGACCCTGCACCGGAACCGAAAGAGACCATCAGGATTCGGTCACCTGGTTCCGCGATGTCCAGAATTGCTGTCAGACCGATAATGGCTGCCCCCGAGTATGTGTTCCCGATCATCGGGACCAGCAAACCGGCACCATACTGCTCTTCGCTAAAACCCAATTGCTTCGCCGCCCGGGTAGGGAATTTGGTGTTCGGCTGGTGGAACACAGCATATCGAAAATCTTTCGCAGTCACATCCAGGGCTTCCATCATCGTTGTTCCGGCGGACAGGATATGCTTGAAATATGCTGGTTCACCTGTGAACCGCTGGCCGTGCTCAGGATATTTCTGATATGCCCGCCTCCAGAAGTCAGGTGTATCAGTGACGTAGGAGTACGTATGTTCAATGACCGCTAGAGCGGATTCTGCTGGTCCGATCAAATATGCAGCGCCACCTGATGATGCCGTGTACTCCAATGCATCCCCCGGACGCCCCTGGGCAGTATCCATCCCGATTGCCATGGCGTAGTCCGCCATTCCCGAGCCAACAAACCCCATTGCTGCTACCATGGCTTCGGTACCGGCTTTGCAGGCAAACTCCCAATCGGCGGCCTGCGTGTGTGGTACCATCCCCAGTGCCTCGGCAACAATTGTTGAGGTTGGCTTAACTGCATAGGGGTGTGATTCTGATCCCACCCAGACGGCACGCACCTGCGTGGTATCCACCCCAGCCCGAAGCATCGCATTACGCGCCGCTTCAATCGACATCGTCGCTACGTCTTCATCCTGTCCGGCGACAGCTTTTTCCTGGATCGGGGTTCCACCCATACCATCCGTCCAAATACGTGATATCTCTTTCGCCGGTAACCGGTATCTCGGCACATAGGCACCATAACCCGCAATTCCTACCGGTCGGGTGGTATGCAGCAGTAAATTTGCTTTATCGTTCTGCTTGATTTCTTCCGTCATTGATGATTCCATTCCGTTCTTAATTTTATCAATTTTCTTTGCATTACATCAATATTATTTGTGCATTTATTGTGCGCACCTTATACAAATCGGTGGTTAACCCCATTCGGATAAAATTTCACGCGCTCTGTCGATGCGGACCACATTTTCAGCTACCAGTCGTTCTGCCAGGCGGGAAATTTTATCACCTTTTGCCCCGGCGGCAATCGCTACCTGCCGGGCATGCAGATTCATGTGTCCGCGCTGAATACCTTCTGTCGCCAGTGCGCGCAGCGCTGCCAGGTTCTGGGCAAGCCCCACAGACACGATCACTTCTGCAAGTTCTGCCGCAGAAGAAACCTGCATCAACTTGAGGGCAGCCCGAGCCGTTGGATGCACCTTCGTTGCCCCTCCGACGGTACCAACAGCCATCGGCATTTCCAGGCTGCCAACCAGGTTCCCGTCAGCATCTTCTTCCCATGTCGACAGGGATGTATATCGTCCTGTTCTGGATGCGTAAGCATGCGCACCAGCCTCGATTGCCCGCCAGTCGTTACCGGTTGCGATCACTACAGCATCCACACCGTTCATAATGCCCTTATTATGGGTCGCCGCCCTGTATGGATCAGCAACCGCAAATGCCCATGCTTCGATGATCCCATCGCGTACCTGCTCAGCACTGAAATCTCCAAAAGCAAGTGCTTCCAGCGGAACCGTGCCCTGTACCCTGGCAACACGCCTATCAGCCAGATTGGAGAGGATCCGCAGGTTCACCCTTCCCCCACTGATTTCTTCGATCATCGGTGCCAATCTTTCACAGGCAGTGTTGACCGCATTAGCCCCCATGGCATCGCGCACATCATAGATCAGATGCACCACCAGGAAATCCCCGATCGGTGAGCCTTCAATCACCCTGACTTCCAACCCCCTGGGACCCCCACCCAGGTCTCTGAGGATTGGATCAAGGTCTGCAACTGCCCGAAGCAGGGCATCGCGTTCAGCCAGTATCTTTACCCGAGCCTGATCTGGGGACTCGAGATCCAGCACCTGCATCTGCCCAATCATCTCCGGCTGTGTTGTTTGCGCCCAAAAACCTCCCCCTTTCCGAACCAGTTTGGCCATAAAAGATGCCCCTGCCACAACGGAAGGCTCCTCGACCGCCATGGGCACAAGGACATCTCGCCCATTTACCAGGAAGTTCAATCCCAATCCCAGCGGCATGTTCAGAGTCCCGATCACGTTTTCAATCATGTGGTCTGCCTGGGAGGTATCAAGACCTTGATCGCCGGTGATCGCATTGCGCTCCTCCGGCGTCAGCAAATTGAATTCATCCAACTTTTCCCATCGGGTCTCGATGTTCTGATTGTAGAATCCTGAAATTCGAGAGTTGACTCTGGGGTCGGTCATATGGTTTCCTTTCGTCTTCCTTTACATTCTAAATTTTAAGTAAAAATGCTGGCAAAAACTATCAGGTTAGGAAAATTTTGGTAAAATATGGACTACAGAGGTCGTAATTATTAAATGGTAACGCTAACAAGAGAGCAATTAGAAGAACGGTTGGCTACCCTTCATCAGGCCAGCCTTGAATTGGTAAAAGACCTATCCCTGGAGACTGTTTTAAACAGAATCGTCCGCTTAGCCCGCGAACAGGCGAATGCCCGTTATGCTGCTCTGGGGCTTTCTAAACCCCATGGAAGCGGCATTAAGACCTTCATTCAGGTGGGTATGGCGGATGATGAAGAACAGGCCATGTCCCACCCACCCATCGGTCTGGGACTGATCGGTGCTCTGGCAGAAGAACGCCAGACGATCCGTATCCCGGAGATCAAGGACGATCCCCGAAGCGTTGGATTTCCCGCCAACCACCCGCCGATGGATTCGTTCCTCGGCGTTCCAATCCTTTCAGGTTCAAAGTCTCTCGGACAAATATATCTGACAAACAAGCTCAACGCTGATACATTCACCATCGATGACGAAATTGTCATCGAAACTCTGGCAGCGTATGCCGCTGTCGCTATTGAAAATGCCCTTTTATATGAAAGTGTTGTCGAGAGGGACAATGCCATTAAGCAACATAACCAGGACCTCACATTACTGGATAATCTAGCCAAAATACTTGCTGCCTCCCTCGAGGAAGAAGACATCATATCCCAGACGCTCAGCCATGTCATCCATTATTTGGGGGTCGAAGCCGGAGAAATCTTTCTCCGGGAGGAAGGCACGAAAGACCTGCGCTTGGCGAAACACTGGGGAGAAGCAGCGGAAGCTTTTTGGACCAAGGATCGCTTTCTGATTGGAGAGGGATTTGTCGGAAGAGTTGCCCAGTTAGGAGAGATCCTGGTCAGCAATTCTCTGGAAACTGATATGCGTTTCCTGAGAAGGGCTGTGGTCAACGCAGGATTCAAAACATTGGTCGCCATTCCTCTCAATGCCCGCGGTAAGGTTGTCGGCGTGATGAACGTTGCCACCATGAACAAGCGTCAATTCGATACTCGTGAATTAGACCTTCTGGAAGCGATCGGCACCTGGGCTGGGACAGCGATTGAGAACGCACGACTTCACCGCCAGGCAAGAAGGCTCGCCATTTTGGAAGAACGAGAACGCATTGGCATGGACTTACATGACGGCACCATCCAATCCGTTTATGCTGTCGGTCTGGCACTGGAATATGCTAAAGTCTCATTATTCGATGATCCTGAAACAGCCCGCAAGAAGATTGACCAGAGTATTGAAGGTCTTAATAAGGCTATTCAGGAGATCCGTTCATATATCCTGGATTTACGCCCCCGCCAGATGAGAGGACAGGAAAGTCTCAAGAGCGCCATACACCGCTTGCTGGAAGAATTCAAGACCAACACAGATGCAAAAGCATCTTTATCCACCTCAACCGACAAACTGGATGACTTATCCCCGGAAGCCAATACTGCATTGTTCCATATCTGCCAGGAAGCTTTAGGGAACGCAGCCAAACACGCCCGAGCCAACTCAGTGGATGTCAATATCTGGTCGAATGGCTCCCGCATCTTGATGGAAGTGAAAGATGACGGTGTTGGATTTGACCTGGATAAAACCAGCTTAAATATCGGTCATGGACTTTCCAATATGCACAGACGTGCTCGTCGAGTCGGGGGAGATGTGGAAATCTCAGCTCAGCCCAATGTTGGGACGACAATACTGGCGTGGGTACCATTAAATCACCATAACCAGAACCTCGACAGTTCGGAATTTTATGAAGAGGAATGAATCCCTGAACCCACCTTTGCCATGGGTACTGGATCCCTAAACGGGACAGCATAAATTGAACACAAAAAATGGGTGGCGCTGATCAGCGCCACCCATTTTTACTCTCTGAACCAATAATACTTAATTGTTGTACGGACAATTAATTCCTGGCATCATGCGGGATCCACCTGATCGGTTGAAGTTCCTGCCACCAGGGCGGAGACCTTCCCCATCGAACATCCCGAAGGCATCAATGCCCCGACCCAAACCGCCGAACAGACCATTATCCAGCAGCTCATCAGCCTGATCTTGGGTGATAGCTCCGTCTTCTACTGCCATGGCAACAGCTTCTTCCATAACCTCCTGGATGGCATCGCGAATATCACCAGCATCAAGATCAAACTCGTCCAGAATATCAGCCGGGTTTTCACCTTCCTGCCGTGCATCCCGCAGGTCCTGCAGGCTGACGCCTAACTTTTCCTCTACAGATGCATCGATATCGACATACTCCATCACAGCCTGGCGAGCTTCCATCAGCTCGACCTGGTCTTCGGTCACAAAGCCCTGCTCAACCTGGAATGCAAGCATCTGATCATGTACAGCGTCAAGGGCTTCTTCCAATTCTTCTACAGTTATTCCGAGTTCAGCAGCCAGATAGGTGTGGAACTCCGGGTTACCGACACCAAATCCAAATGGTCCCATGATGTCGTTTTCACCAGACATCCCGAAAGGCATACCTCTTCCCTGAAACATTCCGGATCCTTCTGCTGGTACAAAGCCCTCTACTTCTGCCTGTTCAAAAAATGCTTCACGGGCAGCTGCAAAAGCTTCTTCAACTTCATCTTCCGTCATGCCAAGATAATCTGCCAGTGCTTCATCCATTTCGAACCTGCCCATACCGGCGCTGCGACCACGACCTCGACCACCATGGTTCCATTCAGTGGCATCATCGGAGACAATATCAGCGGCAGCAGCCATCACATTGTCAACCTGGGTGGCAGCAAATACACCAATGCCAAGAACGGCAACTAGTGCGCCAGAAACAATTATCCATATCCATTTCTTATTTTTAAACATCTTTGTTCTCCTTGTATAAAAGAATACTTATTTTCTCTTTGACTTGATGGATATAGTTTAACAAGTACCTGTGAAGAAGTTGTGAAGGATTTATAGAGAATCAGTAAAAGAATCGGGGGCTTTTACCTCAGCAATCAATTTTGACTAAAATATCAAAATCTATGCGAAGTGTTCGTGGGGTTAAATTACTCGTGGTTTTTCCAGGATGTTTTCGATCCGGTTGAGAACCGCATCCGTCAGCAGTGGCAACGCCTCATCCGCCTTCAGATTTTCATTCAATTGATCGACGGAGGTCGCCCCCGTGATCACACTGCTGACATCTTTTTTCCGCAACAGCCAGGCGATCGCCAGCTGAGCCTGAGTAATTTTCAACTCCGCAGCCACCTGCTCCAGCTCCTGTACCGTTGCCAGACGTTCCGGTGTCAGGTCGTCATAGATCCATCCCATACTCTCCAGGGATGCCCGGCTGCCTTCTGGAATTCCTTGATTATATTTCCCCGTCAGGATTCCAAAGTTCAATGGGCTCCATGTGTTCAACCCAATCCCCAGTTCCTTAGCTAAAGGGATCAACTCTGTCTCTACACGTTCGCGGTGGAACATATTGTATTGCGCCTGTTCCATTGTAGGCGGGATCAGATTGTACTGCCGGGCAACACCATAAGCCTGGGAGACCTGCGCCGCTGACCATTCACTCGTCCCCCAGTACAGGATCTTCCCCTGCTGAATCAGCATATTCATCGTAAAAACGACCTCATCAAGCGGCGTATCCGGGTCATAGCGGTGGCAGTAGTAGAGGTCCAAATAGTCCGTTTGCAGTCTTTGCAGTGAGGCATTGACTGATTCTGTTATATGTTTGCGGGATAACCCTCTGCCGTTAGGACCGGGCATTGTCGGCCAGAAGACTTTGCTGGAAATCACTAATGCTTCACGCGGTAGATCCTTGATCGCCTGCCCCATATAAGTTTCCGCTACACCATCCTCATAAACATCCGCATTGTCAAAGTAGTTTACCCCCTGATCATAGGCGGCATGAATGAGCTCTCTGGCTTTTTTCTCATCCACCTGGTTCCCAAAAGTTACCCAGGCTCCTAATGAGATCTCACTGACTTTTAGCCCCGAACTCCCTAATCGACGATAGTGCATTGACTTACTCCTCGTTCCTGACCTACTATGATTTATATCTAATACCGTGTCCTATTTCAAAAAAAATTAATTTATGGATACAGTATTAGTATACACTTTTTCGCGGCGTGCCTGAAATATGGTGAATGAAAATCCCCCATCTTCAATCTGCTGAAATCAGCTCTGGGCGGTAGTCCGGGTGACCATTATCGATATCTACCAGGTCCGGCATCAGACGACCGCCAAAACCTATGATAGCGCAAATGACTCCACCCATAATAAACCAGGTCTGCAGACCAAACCACTCGGAAACTGGACCTGCAATTGCCAGTCCCAATGGTGCTGCTGCCATCGCCAGGCTGCTTCCCAGAGTAAAGACTCTGCCCTGCATCTCCGGTGCGACATTAGACTGAAGGCTACCTCCTATGGAACCGTTGACAATCGGCAGTGACAATCCAAACACAAGATGCCCCAGGATGGCGATCCAGAACATGCTGGCAGGGGCAATACCAACCATGGCAATTCCAACACCCAAGCCGGTCAGGGAGAGCAAGGTCGTATAGATTTGCTTTTTAAAGCCTCCCCAGATACTTAACAGGATGCCACCGCCGATCACGCTGATACCAAACACGGCATTGAGCGTTCCCAGCGCAAGTGCATCGCGACCAAAATAAGATTTCACCAGCAAAGGTGCCAGAGAAGATGTTGGCATCAGTAGGAAATTGACCAGCGAAGCGACGATCGTGAAGATAAATAAGCCTCGCCAGGATATTATGTATCGGTACCCCTCCTTCATTTCTTTGAACACAGAGAAGGTCTCTGCCAGCTCAGCCGGTTCACGTTCAGGTTGTGGGATGTCAACGAACAGCAGCGGAAGTACTGCCAACAACGCTGTTACTACATCAATGCCCACGATCGGTCCCATCGGCAGTAATTCCAGCAGCAGTGCTCCCAAGGGTGCTGATATAATGCTCAAACCGCCGTTCAGCATCTGATTGACACCTTGGATGCGCGTCAGATGTTCCTTTGGCACCATCAACGAGGTGGAAGCGGTCATCGCAGGACGGTGGAAATGTCCGCCGACAGATCTTAACCCCATAACCACATAGATATGCCAGATTTGCACCAGACCAGTGGCGAAGAGCACCGCCAGAGCCAGAGTGACCAGAGATATGCCTGTGTCTGCAACGATCATGATCTTTCGCCGGTTCCACCGGTCAATCAGCGGTCCGATGAAAGGGGACAGGATGACACCAGGGATAATTGCCGTGATCATGGCAGTTGTCAAAACTACCGCCGATTCAGTTTCCACCGTCAGGTACCAGACCAGGGCAAATTGAACGAGTTCACTTCCCAGGATAGAAAACGCCTGTCCGGTCCAGATTGAGAAAAAAGCCGTCTTCCAGGGACGGCCTTCCGAAGCGCTGAATTGTCTTGCCATCATATAACCTTTTATTGATCAAATCAAAAAAAACATTATACTCCAGGACTTTTTAGATTCTGGAGTTTTCCGGGCGCAGAACGCGACTGCTAAAATTAATCTTCTCCTCGCCTTGAACCAATCCATTTCCTGGAAAAGTCACCCGCAGGAGATCGTTCGGTAACTCTCAAAGTGTTTTGATGATTCGCTCGCACCACCATTAATAAAATCTTGATTGATCAAATTGAATAATGTGTTGTTTCCTAAGGCAGCACCATCGATGACTCGCCCAAACCGGGTTTCGGGTGTGCCTCAAAGAATTCCCAGATTATATCCGTGGCATTGATTTCATCCGTTGTTCCTCCCATCAATGCACCGGTGTCGGTTCCCGGCCAGGTATGTCCTGCTTCCTGCATCGAATACAGGACCACCTCAGCGTCCTCTTCGCAGTTTTCCCATACCTCTTTCCGTGTCGTGTCCCCAACCTGAGTCTCCTCGGGCAGCAGTCCACAACCATTCCGGAATGCCCAATCCGTGACCCACTCATGAACAGATGGCAGCGGTTTGTCATCTTCAAACTGTGCCGGGATCCCTTCATAGGGGATGATCGTGTCCCGAACCCCGTGAAATACGATCATCGGCACAGGTCGCAAGGGTTTACACAACTCACGACCGACATGTCCCCCGGATACCGATGCTACTGCTGCGATCTGGTTTGAGAGATCACATCCCAGCCGGGTGGCCATCGAACCACCGTTGGAATAACCGGCTGCATAGATGCGGGCTGGATCTACTCGGATATGCTGACGCAGTACATCCAACATCACCTGGACAAATTTAAAATCCGCATCACCAATTTCTGTCGGTATTGCTCCCCACCAGGTAGGCGGATTATCCAATGCCTGTGGGTTGACAACCACAAACCCTTCTTCATCTCCTTTGGCATACATCGCACTGATCTCTTCCTGTTCAAAAGCATTCGATGTTCGCCCATGAAAATTCAGCAATAATGGAATCACATCCCCAGGCTGGTATCCAGTCGGGATATGAACGGTAAACCAGCGTTCCTCCCCATCGATCTCTACACCATGCAGGTAATCTCCCGGACTCTGGTAGCGCTCTATTAAAGTTGGTGTAGGCTCAGGGGTCTCCGTCGGTGTTGGACTGGGAGCTGTGGTCTGAGACGGTGGTAAGGATTGTGTTGGTATGGGGGTAGATGACGGCTGGAGTTCCGTCAACTGGCTGCAGCTTACCAATAAAATCATCAAACTAAAACCGATCAAGAGCTTTGTTTTCCTCATGTTTGCCTCATCAATGGATACTTCTTTCATGGTTAAAACCTATCATTAATTACCATTTCTTTCAGGTCGGGGTTCACAATTCCAAAGACAGAAAACCTGTGGAGATTATTTGTATCATACCCTCTTTCGAATTCGTTCTTGATTCTCGACTGTTGCACCGCATCCCAACTCATCGTATACTACAAACTGGACTCATCATGAAGCAATTACCATTTTCTCAACTTCACTCCTGGACAGTCACGGAGGTGAATCGCTACCTGCGCGATCTGATCGAAAGCGACCATAACCTGCAGGACATCTGGGTCCAGGGAGAGGTTTCCAATATCTCGCTGCCCCGATCAGGACATATGTATTTCACCATCAAAGACGGGAACGCCTCCCTGCGGTGTGTGATGTGGCGCTCTCAGGTGCAGTACCTGAAGTATATCCCCAAAGACGGCGATGCCGTTGATGTTCATGGATACATCGGGATTTACGAGCAAGCGGGACAGTATCAGCTCTATGCGAAAAGTATCAAACCGTTAGGAGAAGGGGCGCTATACCAGGAATTTCTCCGGGTGAAAGCAGAATTGGAAGCCGCCGGTTATTTTGAAGAAGACAGAAAACGCCCCATCCCCCGCTGGCCGCACACGATTGGAGTGGTCACTTCAGCTACAGGAGCAGCTATCCGGGATATCCTGGATACATTGTTTCGGCGATATCCACTGGCGGGAGTGGTTATCGCTCCAAGCTCGGTGCAGGGTGAAGCAGCACCGGCTGAAATCGTCGCTGGGATCGATAATCTGAACAAAATCATCCA
>JABAOG010007530.1_pt1 | contig 19203 bp, 20 predicted proteins | sample 7062131 | NCBI WGS metagenome assembly JABAOG01 (sample SAMN14538629, study PRJNA623070) | marine sediment metagenome | biome: marine biome [ENVO:00000428]; feature: marine pelagic biome [ENVO:01000023]; material: deep marine sediment [ENVO:00002113] | place: India: Arabian Sea | collected...
CCGCAGGAGGTCGCGACCGGCGACGTGCGCCGGGCGATCCGCATGTTCGAGCGCGTCAGGACGCGCGTGCTCGGCGTGGTCGAGAACATGAGCGGCTTCGTCTGCCCGTGCTGCGGCGAGGCGGTCGACATCTTCGGCAGGGGAGGCGGCCGCAGGCTCGCGGACGACATGCACGTGCCGCTCCTGGGCGAGGTGCCGCTCGATCCGAAGGTGCGCGAGGCCGGCGACGTCGGGCAGCCGACGGCCATCGCCGCGGCCGAGTCGCCGGCGGGGCGCGCCTTCGCCGNNTGATGCCGCGCCTCGTGCTCGAGCCGCCGCGCCCGGTCGCTGAGCTGGCGGCGCTGCCGCTGCACGTCGTGGCCCGCGAGTACCCCGAGACGCTGGCGGTCTTGCGCCGCTTCGGTGTCGACGTGCCGGCGCGGGGCGGCGAGCCGCTGGCGGCGGCGCTCGACGAGGCGGGCCCGCTCCTCGACGCCATCGAGGAGGCGGTCGCCTGGCGGGTGCGCCCCTGATTCGACCCGGGCCGTCCGACTCCGGCCGCCGTCCCGGGCGTCGCCCGTGACTCGCACGGCCGTCCCATGACGCGGATCACCCTCCTCACCGATTTCGGCACGGTCGACGGCTACGTCGCGGCGATGAAGGGCGTGATCGCCGCGATCGCGCCGGACGCCGTCGTCGAGGACGCGGCGCATGATGTCCCGCCCGGCGACGTCCGGGCCGCATCCCTGACGCTTACCCGGTACTGGCGGCTCTATCCGGCGGGCACCGTGCACCTGGTCGTGGTGGACCCGGGCGTGGGGAGCGGGCGGCGCGCCCTCGCCGCGCGGGTCGATCACCGGATCCTGCTCGCGCCCGACAACGGAGTGCTGACCCGGGTCTTCGCCGAGGCGGCGCCGAGCGCGGTCGTCGCCCTCGAGAACCCCGCCTACCGGCTGGCCGGCGTCTCCGCCACCTTTCACGGCCGGGACGTGTTCGCGCCCGCGGCCGCGCACCTCGCGCGAGGCACCGGGCTCGAGGCGCTCGGCCCGCCGGTGCCGGACCCGGTCCTGCTCACGCTCCCTCGCGCCGAACGCGGCGCGGCCGGCGTCCACGGCCACGTCGTGCACGTGGACCGCTTCGGCAACCTGATCACCGACATCCCGGGCGACTGGGTGCCGCCGGGTGCGCGGATCGAGGTCGGCGGCTCGGATGCCGGCCCGCTGCGGCGGACCTACGCGGACGTGGCGCCCGGCCACCTGCTCGCCCTCGTCGGGTCCGCCGGCTGGCTCGAGATCTCGGTCCGGGACGGCAGCGCGGCCGCCGCGCTCGATGCGGGCCGGGGCACGCCCGTACGCGTCGATCCACGTTCGGAGGTTCCGCATGAGCGCTGAGGCCGGGAGCGTCGTGATCACCGGCGCATCGAAGGGGATCGGACGGGCGTGTGCGCTGCGTCTCGACCGGGCCGGGTTCCGCGTGTTCGCCGGGGTCCGCGAGGAGGCCCACGGCGAAGCGCTTCGCGCCGAGTCGGCCGGTCGGATCACGCCGGTGAGGATCGACGTGACCGATGCCGTCTCGATCGCCGATGCGGCCCGCACCGTGGCGGCGGCCGGCGGCGGGCTCGCCGGGCTCGTCAACAACGCGGGCATCGCGGTCGCCGGGCCGCTGGAGTTCCTCCCCCCGGCCGAGCTGCGCCGCCAGCTCGAGGTCAACGTGGTCGGCCAGGTCGCAGTCACGCGGGCGTTCCTTCCGCTGCTGCGCCGTGCGCGTGGCCGGATCGTCAACGTGGGTTCCATCTCCGGACTGATGGCGCTGCCGTTCACCGGCGCGTATGCGGCATCGAAGCACGCGCTCGAGGCCATCACGGACTCGTTGCGGGTCGAGCTGCACCCCTGGGGTATCCACGTCGCGATCATCGAGCCGGGCGTCATCGCCACGCCGATCTGGGAGACGTCCGAAAGGGCCGCCGCCCGCCTCATGGAGGAGTACCCACCCGAGGCGTGGGAGTACTACGGCGGCATGATCGATACGGTCAGGCGGACCGGCCGTTACGGCGCCGAGTACGGCCGGCCGCCGGACGAGGTCGCGAAGGCCGTCGAGCACGCGCTCGCCGCGGACCGGCCGAAGACCCGCTACCTGGTCGGGAAGGACGCCCGCCTGCGCGCCCTGATCCGCAAGCTGCCGGACCGACTGCGGGATCGGCTCATCCTGCGGCGGCTCCGGCGCGGCGTGCGCTGAGACGATGCCGCGCGGCGTTCAGCCGGCCAGGTGGATGTCGATCGCCGGCGGGTTCTGGAGCGTGTGTTCCACGGTGCAGTGGCGCGCGACGTGAAGCGCCGCGCGGTGCCGGCCCGCCGGGAGGCTCGGCCAGCTCAGTGCCAGGTCGTAGCGGCCGACGCGGTACGGGTCCTCCACGTATTCCCACGTGGTCGCGATCTCGAGGTCCTCGATCTCGAGGTCTGCGTGCATCGCCCAGCTCGCCAGCACCGCGACCGTGCACGTCGCGAGCGAGGCGGCGAGCATGTGCAGCGGCGAGAAGTCGACGGCCGGATCCGTCGACTCGACCTCGAGCCCGAATCCGGCCGCCTGGACGCGTAGCGCGCGCTCGCCGTCCAGAACGATTCGCATGGCGTGCCTAGCTCTCCAGCCACTCCGCGTCCGCCGACGAGAGCCGCTTCCGCTTCGGCGCCAGGAAGCGGACCACCAGATAGCCGATCAGCAGGACCGGCGCAACCTTGAAGAGCAGAAATGCTGCCACGGCCCACGCGATCGAGAAGACCACGCCCACGACCGCGAGGACCACCGACGCGACGACGAGAACGACCAGGCCGACAATGAAGAACGTGAGCAGCGCTCCGAGCATGTTCGCCTCCGGGGTTAGAGTTCGCTACGGACGGTCCGGATCGGTTCTACCCGGCTCAGGGGCGGTCGTTCGCGTCCACCCACCGCACGTCGATCGAGCCGAACGCGCCATCGATGCTCAGGGTCATCCGGTACTTCGCCGTGTCCGCGTTGGTCGAGTAGTAGGTGTCGCCGCGCTTGACCAGNNTCGTGACCGTGACGGCCACGTCCCGCGGGATCCGGAGCGTCAGCGAGCCCAGCCCCAGGTCGACGTCCACGTTCATGTCGCCGCGCCACTCGCCCGTGAAGTCGAGCGTCAGGTCGCCGACGCCGCCCTCGACCGTCACCGTCTCGGCGTTCGCGTTGCCGAGCCCGATGGCGCGGAACGCCGCCGCGCCCGCCTGAATCCCGAGCCGGCTCATCCGCTCGGGGTTCGGGCTCGAGAAACGGAGCCGCGTCTCGCTCGCGCCGGTCGAGATCTCCGCCTGGCGGATCCGCAGCCCACCCAGCTCGATCTCGGCCTCGACCGCACCGAACTCGAGGTCGAGGTCCAGCGGCACGTCCGGGCCGAGCGCCAGCTCCATCCGGCCGCCGTCGCGGATCTTCCTCCTGATGCCGTCGCCGATCCCCTCGACGCCGAGCCGGAGCTGCCCCTTCGCGTACTCGTGGATCGGCTCGAACATGCGGGCGTCGTAGCGGAGCGCGGACCGGTAGAGCGTGCCCGGTCCGCCGGGCGAGACGTGCAGCTCGCCCGCGCCGAACTGCACGTGGACCGCGACCCGCTCCTCGCCCGCGACCTGGCGCCGGCTGCTGACCGTGCGCCAGTCCTGGGCGGCCGCCGGCGTCGCGGCCGCCGCGGAAGCCAGTGCGACCATGCCGACCCCGCACGCGATCCTAGACATGCGACTCCTCTTCGAACATGGCATCCACGTCGACGTCCGACTCGACGCGAGGCGTGACCTTCGGCCGCGTGCCCGCACGCGAGAGCAGCACCGCGCCGAAGCCGATCGTGAACGCCGCCCACGTCAGGACGACCGCGAGGAACGTCAGCAGGCCGTTGATGAAGGCCAGCCAGGGACCGGCCATCTGCACCACGTTCGCCGCAATGTAGAGCGCCATCAGCAGCCCCACGCCGGTCAGCACGTAATAGTAGGAGTTGGCCCGCTTGAAGAGCTCGCCGCCGTAGAACCGGCGTTCGGCCAGCGCCTCGCCCGCCGCATGTGCGACGCCGAGGTAGCCGAAGATCGCGGCCACGGCCACGGCGACGGGGAAGAGTGGCAGCCACGCGATCAGCACCGGGATCCCGACGATCGAGATCGTCAGCGCGATCGCGCCCAGGATGAACGCCGGGACCACCAGGAAGGTCGCGGCGAGTCCGACCAGGCCCGCCTGGACGGTGGCGTGCCGCGCCGTGTCGGCCACTCCCTCCAGTTGCTTTCGGCCGAAGAAGACCACGCCGAAGCCGATCCCGACCAGAACGGCGTACACCGCGAGGATCGACAGGATGTCCGCGATGCCGCGGAAGATGCGGCGGAACGGGCTCGTCCACCAGCCGCCACGGTCCCGCTCGAACCGCGTGGCGCGGGCCACGCGGTCTTCGGAGCGGGACCTCTCCAATCGCGCCTCCAGCTCCGCGACCCTCGCGTTGAGCCGTGCGACCGTGTCGGACGCCCCGCGCTCCTCGGACTCCGTGGCGCTCGTCGCCCGTGCGACGGGAGCAGCCGCGGCGCGAGCCGTCAGCGCCTCCTCGAGCGCCGCATCCAGGCGGTCACCGGCCTCGCCGTCCGGAGCCTCCCAGTCCACCAGCAGGGCGGGGAGTCCCTCGGTCGGCGCATCCATCGCCGCATCGAGCAGCTCGCGCCACGCACGATCCAGCGCGCCGCCCCGGGAGGCGGCGCCGATCCGCTCGCCGCCGAGCCAGGCAGCGCCGTCGCGGATCTCGAGGTCGAGCACCCGGCCACCTTCCAGCTCGAGGCGCATCCCGGCCGCATCGCGGGACAGCCCGACCTGGCTGGAGAGGATCGCCGCGAACCCGGTCGCCTCCGCGCCGGCGGCGTCCTGGGCCCGCGCGGACGCCACGCCCGTCAGCAGTAGCGCGGCCGCGATCACCCCGATCGCGCCGCGACGGTCAGATGCAGTGCATGACATAATGATTTTCCCGCCTTGAGGTGCGGAACAGATTGTCATACAGAATCCACGCCGAGAGCGCCGTCATCATTGCGAACAGCGCCGCGGCGGCGCCCAGCTCGGCGGCGCCGACGTCCGCGATCAGCGCCTTCGCCGACTCCCACAGCCAGAGCGCGGCGCTGCTCTCCAGGACCGCCGTGCCGGCCCGGCCCGCGAGCGACATGACGCCATCGGTCACCCGTCCGCGGACGAACAGCCAGAGCCCCTCCGGCGTGATCGACGGCCGGGACAGCAGCCACGTCACCGCGCCGCCGGCCACGAGCACCGGCAGCGCGAGCAGCGCCGTGGTGAGCATCCAGCCCGTCGTCGTGGTCGGGACGAGTCGGCGCAGCAGCGCCACTACGCGGACCAGCCACGGACGACGCACGCGGACGCCGGCCATGATCCGGTCCGCGAAGCCGGGCGACGGCTCGATCCGCGGCAGCGATGCGAGCGCCGCGAACACCGCCTTCCACTCGTCCACCTCCACCTGACAGCGGGCGCACGTCACCAGGTGCGATTCCAGGACCACGCGGTCGGAATCGGCCAGTGCGCCCTCCACGAAGGCTTCCAGCCTTTCAGGCGTCGGGTGTAGCATGCCGTCGTTGTTCAAGCTCGGCTCTCCGTGCGTTCGGTCCTGAGCGCCCTACGAACGACCACCCACGCGGGTTTCAACAGCGCAGGTGTACGAGATGTTTGCGTAACTCATTGCGCGCTCTATGGATGTACGTCTTGACCGTGCCCAGGGGAACCTCCATGACCTCGGCGATCTCCTCATACGGCCGGCCCTCGACGTGCCACAACATGATCGCGGTCCGGTACTCCGGCCGCAGGTGCGCGATCGCCTTGTCGATCTCCTGACCGATCTCCCGGCTCGCCGTGTACTCCTCGGGCGTCTCGTCACCGGAGACCGCGACGATGGTGCTCGCCTCGATCGCTTCGGCCGTCCGGGCGTGCGGCGAGCCGTCGAGCGAGAGCGTGTCCAGCTCGCGCTTGCGGAGTCGGTCGATGGCCGTGTTGTGGGCGATCTTGAAGATCCAGGAGCTGAACTTGTAGCGGGGGTCGTACTTGTCGAGGGCGTTCAGGACCTTGATGAAGGTGTCCTGCGCCAGATCCTCGGACAGCTCCCGGTCCCGGACCATCCGGTAGATGACGCTGAAGACGGGCCGCTCGTACCGACGGATGAGCTCCCGGAACGCCGACTCACGGCCCTCCCGGGCGTGCTCGATGACGTCCTTGTCGGATAGCTCGTCGTAATCCACCGTCTCCCGCGGTGCGCGGACCAGGGCCCACGGCTCCCTACGACTCGCGACCGAGCCGTGTTTCAGCGGGGCCGTGGCCGGGACGGGCCGCCCGGACGGTAGCCGGCCCCGGCGATTCCCCAATGTAGGTCCCCGGATCGGCGTTGGCGACGCGCCCGCCGCCGGGTCCCCGCCCGCCGCGGTCCCCGGCGCCGGGCGGTCCCGACCGGGTCAGGGCGAGCGCTCCCGGGCGTAGCTCGTGGCGACGCCGGCGACCACGGTGAACAGGCCGATCCACCCCAGCGGAGTCAGCTGCTGGCCGAAGATGGCGAGGGCCAGGAGGGCGCCGACCACCGGCTCGATGCTGGCCGCGATGGCGGTGGGCGCGGCCTCGATGCGCTTTACGGCCGCGAAGAAGAAGAGATTGGCGGCGAAGACCGAACCGATTCCGAGGCCCACGACGAGGGTCCAGCCCGCCGCGGTGGCGGGCGGCTCCGGGGCGTGTCCGAGCAGCGGCAGCGTAATGGCCAGCACCGCGGTCCCGCCGAGGATCTCGAGGAAGAGGGTCCGGGCGGAGCCGTAGCGGGGCACGGCCCAGCGAGCGAGCAGGGTGGACCCGGCGTACGCCGAGGCCGAGAGCAGTCCGCCGGTCACGCCCACGAGCCAGGCGGAGCTGAAGACGGGCGGCAGGCCGCCGTCCTGGCCGGTGTGTCCGGTGACGGTGAGGGTGACCCCCAGCAGCACGAGGGCGGCCAGGGCGACGCGAGCGGTCGTGAGGGCCTCGCCCAGCAGGGGGCGCGCCAGCACGGCGACCATCATGGGCGCCAGGTAGAGCAGCGTGGCGGCCCCGGCCACGCCGATACCGGCGATGGCGAACTGGTAGGCCACCTCGAAGACGGCCACGATCAGGCCTCCGCCGCCCATGACCACGAGCAGCGCCGCCCGATCGACGCGGAAGAGCTCCCTGCGGACGAGTCCGTAGAGACAGAACCCCGCGGTGGCCAGCAGGACGCGCCAGAAGCCGACGTCGGTGACCTCGACCCCCAGCCCATAGAGCGCGGTGCTCAGGGGCCCCGTGGTGCCCCAGAGGGCCCCGGCGGCCAGGGCGAACCCGAAGCCGGCGAGCGTGGCGGTGCGCAGCGGGGGCGGGGATGGCATGCCGGCCAAGGTACGGGCTGGACGGGATCGCGCAAACGGGTGGCCGAGCGCGGCCGTCGCCCGGCGCGCTCCGGGGCGGCCACCCCTCCGACGCGGGATCCCGGTCGGCGCTCCATTGCCGGGACCGGAGCGGAGCCGCCATGTTGGGCCGCGGTGCCGCATGGACTCCGACCCGTACCGGTGAGGTCGCATGGCGAGCATTCAGGAGCGGATCGAGCAGTGGGACGGCGAGAGCGTGGTGGTGCGGTACGATCGGCCCACGGGGACGTGGATCTTCATCGCCATCCACGATCGGACGCTGGGCATGGCCATGGGCGGCTGTCGGATGAAGGTCTACCCGACCCCCGCCGATGCGCTGCACGATGCCCAGCGGCTGGCCGCCGGCATGACGCTGAAATGGGCTGGGATCGAGTTCCCCATGGGCGGCGGCAAGGCCGTGCTCGCCATACCCGGCCCGCTGACCGGTCCGGATCGGGAGGGACTGCTCCTGCGGTTCGGTGACCTGGTCGAGTCGCTGGGAGGGCTCTACGGGACCGGCGTCGACCTGGGCACCACGCCGGCGGACATGAGCGTCGTGGGTCGCCGCACCCGGCGCGTCGCGGGCCGGGAGACGGACGTGGGTGGCGCCGGCGATCCGGGACCCTGGACCGCCCTGGGCGTGTTCGAGGGAATGCGGGCGGCGGCGGAGCGGGCGTTCGGCTCCGCCGATCTCGACGGGCGGACCGTGCTGGTGCAGGGGGCCGGCGGCGTCGGGCGCCCCCTCGCCCGGCTGCTGGCGGAGGCCGGCGCCCGGGTCGTCGTCACGGATGCCGTTCCCGAGCGGGCCCGCGCCCTGGCCGAGGCAGTGGGCGGGACGACCGTGGACGCCGAGGCGGCCTACGACACGGAGTGCGACATCTTCGCTCCGTGTGCCGTGGGCGCAGTGATCAACCGGGAGACCATCCCCAGGCTCCGCTGTCGGATCGTCGCCGGCTCGGCCAACAACCAGCTCGACACCGACGCGGACGCCGATCGGCTCGCGGACCGCGGAATCCTCTACATCCCGGACTTCATCATCAACGCGGGCGGTGCCGTGGCCCATGGCATCCTCGAGTTCCTGGACTGGCCCGAGTCGGAGGTGGAGCCCCGGGTCCGTCGGATCGGGGCCGCGGTGGGGTCGGTGCTGGACGACGCGGAACGGGGAACGCCCCTTGCTGCGGCGGTCCGTCGGGCACGCGGGTACATCGAGTCCATCAGGGAAGGGACGGGCCGGGGGGACGCATGAGGATCGGGCTGATCAGCGATACGCACGGTCGGCTACGGGGCGAGGTGTTCGAGCGGTTCGAGGGCGTCGATCACATCCTCCACGCCGGCGACATCGGGGGGACGGAGCTGCTGGAGGAGCTCGAGATCGTTGCGCCCGTGACGGCCGTCTACGGCAACACCGACCGGTTCGATGTCCGGGAGCGCGTGGCGGCCACGGCGGACCTGGAGCTGTCGGGGTTCCGCGTGGTCGTCACCCACGGTGATCAGCTGGGGTCACCGACCCCGGCGGGCCTGCGGGCCGTGAACCCGGGGGCCGACGTCATCGTCTACGGCCACACGCACCGGCCCCTGGTCGATGAGAGCCCGGACGGCGCCCTGGTGGTGAACCCCGGCTCCGCGGGTCCGGCCCGTTTCGGCATCCCGCCGTCCGTCGCCATCATGACGCTGGACGGACGGGCGTCGGTGGAGCTGTTCGAGCTCTAGAAGTCGTAAGGCTCGAGGTCCGGCTCCCGGGCGAAGGCGGCGAACGCCGCCTGGATGCTGTCCTCCTCGTCTACCTTGGATCGCAGCCGGCGGAAGGTCTGCCGCAGCCTGCGCTCCCGGATGGCCTCCTTCCGGGGCGGCGGTGTGTCGACCCATTCCGGCTCGTTGGGCTCCACCGCGTTCACGGCGGGTCGCGCCCCGTCCAGGGGCTGGACGCTCACGCCCTCGAGGACCACCGCCATCCCGTAGGCGGGCTCGAGGCCCTCCTCCCGGGCGATGTCGTACGCCTGCTCGGCGTCCGCCCGGCCCAGACCCCGCTCCTCAGCCCGCTCCACGAGCTCCTCCCGGCGGTGCTCGCGCTCGCCGCCCAGGTCCTCGGCGGCCGCCGTCAGGCTCAGCAGCCGGTCCTCCAGAGAGCCACGATCCTCCATCTGCGATCCCGTGTGCGGGTGTACGATCTCCCGTCCGGAGGTGCAAGCGGCGTACCGGATCCGGGACCGCCGGATCCGGCTCACGCAGGGGTGAGCCGGTGGTGCTCCTCCGGGTTGCGCCGGAACCACCGCTCGACGAGGAGCATCTCGGCGATCCCGTCCTCGCCGATGCGCGGGGGTGGCGGTGGCGGGGCGCCCAGGGCGCGGGCCGCCCGGTGGGCCAGCCGGTGGCGGTCCACCCGGGTGCGGGGGGCCGGGAGCTCCGCACGCACCACGCCCCTCTGCAGCAGGTAGACGCGGTCCTCGCCCTCGTGCCCCGGGAGCGTGTACACGGCGGTGAGCCGGTCCAGGGCCCGCTCCGTCCGGAGCAGCGAGGCCCGCACTCCCTCCAGCAGCTCGATGCGGTCCTGCACCACCGCGGCATACTCGAACAGCCACCGCTCCACGGCGCGGCCCAGCAGGGACCGCAGCCGGCGCAGCGGCTCGTCCGTCTCGCCCCGGAGGAACGCCCGGGCCACGTCCAGCCGGGCGGCGTAGCCCCGCTCGGTACAACCCCTGGCGCAGGGCGCGAGGCACCGGTCCAGCTCGGCCCGTGCACAGAGCGGGACCGGGTCCCCCGCGAACAGCTCGCGCTGGTCCGCGAGCCGGAGCGGCGTCGTGGCCGGACAGTCCCTCAGCTGCAGCGCGTCGACCAGGACGCGCACGGCCGCCCGCACCCGCTCCGCGCCCAGCAGCGGGCCCCAGTACTCCGACCCGTCGTCCACCAGCCGGGTCGTGGCCAGCACCCGGGCCACCGGCTCCCGGGGGATCCGGATGAAGACCACCGCCCGCTCCTTCTTGTGCTGCACGTTGAACGGCGGCCGCAGCCGGCGGATCTGCCGGAACTCCCGGAGCAGCGCCGCGAACTCGCTGGGGTGATCGTCCCATTCCAGCCGCTCCGTGAACCCCAGGATCTCCGCCGCCTTCTCCCCCCGGTCGGCCCGGAAGTACGACAGGAGACGGCTCCGGACGCGGATGGACTTGCCCACGTAGAGGACCTGCTCCCCGGGACCGATCATCCGGTAGACGCCGGGCCGGTTCCGCGCGTGGGCCCGTACGAACTCCCGCAGCTCGGCGGCGGTGCGGGCCGGGCCCGCGGCAGGGGCGGAGTCGTTCGCTCGGGTGGTGGTCATGGATCCGACGAATTTCGGGGTTCGGCGTTTCTTCGGCAAGGCCGCCGGGGACCGGCGACCGGGAACCCCGGACTGGCGGGATCGGGGCCGGCGGTCCAGGGTAGTGGGGGTGGCGTGGGCGGCGCCGGGACGGTGCCCGGCGGGTGGAAGAGGAGCGGGAAAGAGAGGGGATGTGTTCCGGAAGCGCAGCGTGTGGAGGAGCCTGATCGCGGGCGCCCTGATCGGGGTCGCGGAGGCCACCCGGGTGGACCCCGCGGGGCGCCACCGGCGTCCGCTGGGGATCGTGTGGCTGGACGACCGGGACCTCCCGGATCCGATGGTGGGGATCCCGCTTCTTCTGCTGGACCCCGTGCGGCTGGGAGATCCGGGCGATTCGGATGTACGCCGGCGACGGGTGGGCGGAGTCCGGCTCTCGCTGGCGAGCCCGGTGGGGCTGCTTCAGCGCCTGGGCGTTCCGGGGTGGGCGCGAGCGAGGCCGGAGGGCGGCGCCCTGCGGGGGCTCAGGCCTGGCATCGGGGGCAGTAGAAGGCGGACCGGTTGGTGAGGACCTTCCGTTTGATGGGCGTGCCGCAGCGCGTACACGGTCGGCCCTCGCGGCCATAGACCTTCAACAGCGGCTCGAACCCCCCGACTTCGCCGCTGGCGTCCCGGTAGTCGGAGAAGGTCGTTCCGCGGTGGCGGATGGCACGGGAGAGGATGTCCCGGAGGGCGTCACGGAGCCGCCGGGCCTCGCGGCGGGTGACGCGATGTCCGCGGCGGGTGGGCCGGATGCCGGCGAGGAAGAGGGCCTCCAGCGCGTAGATGTTGCCCACGCCGGCCACCTTCCCCTGATCCAGCAGGAAGTTCCGGATGGGCGAGCGGGTCCGCTTGGTGAGCCGCCAGAGGGCGTCGGCGGTGAAGCGATCGGAGAGGGGCTCGATGCCGAGCTCGGCGTCCCGCTCCAGCCACGCCTCGGCGGAGAGGTGCTGGAGCCGTCCGAATCGGCGGGTATCGTCGTAGAGCAGGTCGCGGCCGTCGTCGAGGGTGAAGCATACGGCCAGGTGGCGGAGCTCGCCGGCGCGGGCCGCATCGCTGGTCACGAGTCGGCCGGTCATCCCGAGATTGACGACGATCCGGCTCCGGTCTTCCAGCGGGAGCAGCACGTTCTTGCCGCGTCGGCCCGCGCCCAGCAGGTGGAGCCCGGCGATGCCGTCGGCGAACGTCCGGGGGTCGCCGGCGATGACGTCGTCGTGGATGACGCGCAGGCCGGTGATGCGGACCCCCGCGAGCCGGGGGTGGAGGTCGCGGGCGATGGTCTCGGCCTCGGGGAGCTCGGGCACGGGCTCGGGACGGGTGGCGCGTCAGCCGGCCTGACGCGCGAGCTCGCGCCAGCCGATGTCGGAGCGGTACTGGCGGCCGTCGAAGGTGATGCGCTCCGCGCCCCGTCGGCTCCGGTCCACGGCCGTCTGGAAATCGGGACCGAGACCGGTCACGGCCAGGACGCGCCCGCCGGCCGTGACCAGCCGGCCGTCCCTCCGGGCGGTTCCGGCATGGAACACGAGCAGCTCGCCGTCGGACTCCAGCCCATCGGGGACGTGGATCTCCTTGCCCTTCTCGTAGGCGCCGGGGTACCCGCCGGAGGCAAGGACGGTGGTCACGGCGGCGCCGTCGGCCCAGTCCAGCGAGAGGTCGCGGAGGGAGCTGCCCCGGGCGATGGCGCGCATGGGCTCCAGCAGCGAGGACTCCAGCAGGGGCAGCACCGCCTGGGTCTCGGGGTCGCCGAACCGGCAGTTGAACTCGACCACCTGGGGCCCGTCGTCGGTGAGCATGAGGCCGGCGTAGAGGAGTCCGCGGAACGGCCGGTCCCGACGGCGCATCTCGGCGAGGGTCGGGAGGAGCACCTGCTCACGGATCCGGTCCAGCAGCGCAGCGTCCACGAGGGAGACGGGGGCGTACGCGCCCATGCCGCCGGTGTTGGGCCCGGTGTCGCCCTCGCCCACCCGCTTGTGGTCCTGGGACGGGGCCAGGAGGATCACCTCGCGGCCGTCCGTCAGCGCGAACACGCTGAGCTCCTCGCCGGTCATCCGCTCCTCGATCACCACCTGCTGGCCGGCGGCGCCGAAATCGTGGTCCTGGAGCATCCGGCCCACCGCCCGGAGCGCCTCGTCCTCCGTCTCGCACACGATGGCGCCCTTGCCGGCGGCGAGCCCCGAGGCCTTCACGACGATGGGCGCGCCGCGCTCCCGGATGTGGCGGGCGGCGGCGTCGACATCGGTGAAGACCTCGTAGTCGGCGGTGGGGACGCCCGCCTGTCGCATGACGCCCTTGGAGAACGCCTTGGAGGCCTCGATGGCGGCGGCGTCGGCCGTGGGCCCGAATGCGGGCACGCCCCGGTCGTGGAGCGCGTCGACCAGCCCCGCGGCGAGGGGAGCCTCGGGCCCGACCACCACGAGGTCCAGATCCTCGGAATCGGACCAGGCGGCGATCCCCGCTACATCGGTGGGATCGAACGGGACGGAGCGGGCGATGGCCTGGGTCCCGCCATTGCCGCGGGTGATGAAGAGCTCGGCCGCGGGCGCGTCGCGGCTCAACTTCCAGAGGAGCGTATGCTCGCGGCCGCCGTTTCCTACGATCAGGATCTTCATCCGCTCGATCGGGTCGAGGTTCTCGTTGAGCCGGGGCGGCCCCATCCCGGCGTCACGGGGGCCGACCGATACCGGTCCGGACCCTGCCGCGCCCAGGGGCCGCCGCGCTCAATATAGGCGGAGGCCCCGATCACGCAGGGGGGAGGGGCGCCGATCGGGGGCGCTCGGGGATGGACGGGTCCGAGGGCGCGTGCCGCGGCGGGCGGTGTCCCCGGTCCGCCTCAGATTCCCCGGAACGCCTCGTTGATGGCCTGCCGGACCCGGTCGGCGGCGTCCCGGGCGCCAGCGGCGACCTGGTCGAACATCTCCTTCGCGCCTTCCTGGTAGCTCCTGGACGCGGCCTGGAGGTCGTCGACGTACGGCTGCTCCGGCTCGCCGCGGCGGTGATACTCGCCGCGGAGGATCCGGTCGTAGTCGCCGGCCTCGATCCAGTCCCGGAGCTCGGCCGCCCGGAGGGTGTGGAACGGGTGGGTGGTCCCGAGGAGGTTGAGGACCTTGAAGACGGCGTCCCCGAGGTCGCCCTCGGATCGGTACTCGTCGGCCTGCTCGAGGAAGGCGTTGAGGTCGGTCTCCTCGCGGGTGCCGCCGCCGGCGAGCTTGAGGGAGGTCCCGAGGGCCGCCTCCGGGCTCTGAACGGCGAGGAGGCCGGCCCGGTCGGAGGAGAGCTCGGACTTCCGGCTCCACTCCAGCAGCCCGAGGAGCACGGCCCGGGCGGCCAGCCCCACGATGGGGTAGCCGAGGTTGGCGAGCTGGAGGAGGATGACGAGCATGGTCCGGTACAGGACGTGGCCGCTCATGATGTGGCCCAGCTCGTGGCCGATCAGGAAGATCTGCTCCTCCTCGTCCAGGAGCCGGATCGACCCGCTGTTCAGGACGATGAACGGCTTGTCCATGCCGTAGGCGCCGGCGTTGACGATGGGCGTCTGGGACACGAAGAGGGGGTAGTGCTCGTCGGCGTCCAGGGTCTCCAGCACGTGGAGGTAGCGGCTGTGGACGTCCGGGAACTGCTTCGGTCCGACCCGCACGGCGTTGGCCTGGAAGGCGAGCCGGACGGGCTTCTCGCCGAAGAAGCCGAACAGCTTGCGCAGCACCTCGTCGAAGGCCGGGATCCGGCGCAGCGCGGCCAGGGCCGCCCGGTCGGCCGGGTGCTCCCAGCTTCCGGCTCCGATGTCGGTGAGGATGACCCGTTTCCGTTCCACGATCTCGCCGTCCGTCATGTCCCGTCTCCCGGGCTCGGCCCGTTGCGTAGCTCCGTCCCTCGGCTCCCGATCTCCCTACGGCCGGGGCGGCGGCCCTGTTTCGGTGACGCGGCCCGCGCCGCCACGCCGTCTCTGCGGGCCGCCCGCGGCGCCTCCGGCGGCGGCCCCGGGTCGCGCTACGGCGCGGCGTCCAGCGCCTGCGCCACGTCCTCGATGAGGTCCTCCGGATCCTCGATGCCGACGGACAGGCGGACCAGCCCGTCGGAGATCCCCATGGCGGCGCGCCGCTCCGGCGGCACCGCCGCGTGGGTCTGCATGGCGGGGTGCCCGATGAGGCTCTCGACCCCGCCGAGGCTCTCGGCCAGGGCGAAGATACGGGTGTTCTCCACCAGGCCGCGGGCCCGCTCGAGGGACCCGACCTCGATGCTGATCATCCCGGTGAACCCCTTCATCTGCCGCGCCGCCAGCTCGTGCTGGGGGTGGCTCGGCAGCCCCGGGTAGTTCACCGTCTCGACCTTGGGGTGCTCCGCCAGGAACTCGGCCATCCGGAGACCGTTGCGGTTGTGCGCCTCCATCCGCACGGCCAGCGTCTTGGTCCCCCGGAGCGCCAGCCAGCAGTCCATGGGACCCGGCACCGCGCCGGCGGCCTTCTGCATGTAGTACAGGTGCTCGGCCCACTCGTCGCTGTCCGTCACCACCATCCCGCCCACGACGTCGCTGTGCCCGTTCAGGTACTTGGTGGTGGAGTGGACCACGACGTCGATGCCGAGCTCCAGCGGGCGCTGGTTGTACGGCGAGGCGAAGGTGTTGTCCACGACGGTCGGGATCCCGGTCTCCCGGCCCAGCTGGCCGGCGGCGGCCAGGTCGGTGACCCGCATCATCGGGTTGGTGGGGGTCTCCAGGTGGATCAGCTTCGTTTGCGGGCGGATCGCGGCCCGGACCCGGTCGATGTCGCGCCCGTCCACGTACGTGAACTCGATACCGAGGCGGGCCAGCACGGTGTTGAACATGCGGGTCGTGCCGCCGTACGTGTTCTCCTCGCTGACCACGTGGTCGCCCGCCGACAGCTTCTTGACGATGGCCTCGATGGCGGCCAGCCCGCTGCCGAACGCGGCGCCGTAGCGTCCGCCCTCGAGGGCCGCCACATTGGCCTGGAGCGCGTCCCGGGTCGGGTTCGTGACCCGTGCGTACTCGTAGCCGCGCTTCGGCTCGCCCAGCGCCGGCTGGACGTACGTGGACGTCTGGTAGACCGGCGGCATGATGGCCCCGGTGGTGGGGTCGGGCGCCTGGCCGGCATGGATCGCGCGGGTGGCGAAGCGGTGGTCGCTGTCCGTCATCTCGGTTCCGTCCGTGGTCTGCGTTGCTGGGGTGACCGACCGGCGGGAACATAGGCGGCGGGCCCGGCGGTGGAAAGCGAGGGGGCGATGGGCGAGCTGAGCAGGCGGCGGGTGACGGCGAACGGATCGCCCGCCCGATGGATGGTGGTGCTCCACGGCATCTACGGGGCGGGCCGGAACTGGGGGTCGGTCGCCCGATCGGTGGTGCGGGAGCGACCGGACTGGGGCGCGGTGCTGGTGGACCTGCGCCAGCACGGCGAGTCGTTGGGGTTCCAGCCGCCGCACACGCTGGAGCGCACGGCGGGCGACCTGGCGCAGCTGACGGAGTCGCCGATCGCCGCGGTGCTGGGGCATTCCTTCGGCGGCAAGATCGCGCTGCTCCGGGCGCGGGACGACGAGGGCATCGAGCAGGTCTGGGTGGTGGACTCGACGCCCGAGGCCAGGCCACCCGAAGGGTCGGCGTGGGAGATGCTGCGGGTGCTGAAGGACCTGCCGGACCGGTTCGAGGACCGGGACGCGGCCGTCGCCGCCCTGGCCCGGGAGGGGATCGCCCGACCCGTCGCGCTCTGGATGACGACGAACCTGGAGGCCCGGGAGGGAGCGTACCGGTGGCGGATCGACCCGGGGGACATGGAGTCGCTGCTCCGGGACTTCTTCCGGACCGACCTGTGGGAGGTGGTGGAGTCCCCCCGCGACGGCCTGGAGCTCCATTTCGTTCGCGCCACGGAATCGGGGGTGCTGGACGCCGACGCCAGCGCGCGGATCCGGGCGGCGGGGCAGCGGACCCACCGGGTGTTCCTCCACGACGTGCGGGGCGGGCACTGGCTCAACGCGGACAACCCCGACGCCCTCGTCCGGCTCATCACGCCGCACCTCGATTGACGCCCCTCGGGGCGGCGGTCTAACTTCGTCCCCCTCGATCGACACGGCCGGCGTCCAGGGGGCGGCGGCCTTTTCACTGGATGGCATCATGAGCTTCGAAGCACCTCCGGGATTGATGGTGAGCGTGTCCGGCGTCCGCGGGAAGGTGGGCGAGTCGCTGGACCCCGCGGTGGCGATCCGCTTCGCCGCGGCCTTCGGGTCGTACCTGCGGGCGGAAGCCGGCGGCCGGCCCCGGGTCGTCCTGGGGCGGGACTCGCGCACCTCCGGCCCGCTCCTGGCCCGGGCGGTCAGCGCGGCGCTGGAAGGCGTGGGCTGCGACGTCATCCACGTCGGCCTCGTCCCCACGCCGACCGCCCTCCTCGCGATCCGGCACCACGGCGCCGACGGCGGCATCGTGGTGACGGCCAGCCACAACCCCGTGGAATGGAACGCGCTCAAGCTGGCGTCCGGGGAGGGGATGTTCCTCGATGCCCAGCAGGCGGCCGCCATGCGCGAGCACCTGGAGTGGCCCGCCTGGCAGGGGTGGGATGGCATCGGCGGCGTGACGGAGGACGACGCCGCGGCGGAGCGCCATCTCGCCGCGATCCTGTCGCTGCCCTACCTGGACGTGGAAAAGATCCGGGAACGACGGTTCCGGGTCGCGCTGGACTGCGTCCGGGGCGCCGGCGGCGTGACCTTCCCGCCACTGCTGGAGGCGCTGGGATGCGAGGTGACGGGGATCGACACGGAGCCGGACGGTCGCTTCCCCCGCAAGCCCGAGCCCGTGGCGGCGAACCTGGGCGGGCTGGAGTCGGCCGTACGGGACAGCGGAGCGGACATCGGGCTGGCGACGGACCCCGACGCCGACCGCCTCTCGCTGGTGGACGAGGAAGGGCGGGCCATCGGCGAGGACTACACCCTCTCCCTCGCCGCCCGGCTGGTGCTGCGGCACCGGTCGGGGCCGGTGGTGACCAACCTGTCCACCAGCCGCGTCGTGGAGGACGCGGCCGCGGAGGCCGGCGCTCCGTTCCACCGTGCGCCCGTGGGCGAGATCAACGTGGCGCGCAGAATGCAGCAGGAGGGGGCGGTGGTCGGCGGTGAGGGCAACGGCGGGGTGATCCTGCCGGACATCCATCTCACGCGGGACGCCCAGGTGGCGGCGGCGCTCGTGCTCCAGCTGCTGCTGGAGACGGGCTCGACGGTGAGCGAGCTGGTCGGGGCCTCCCCGTCCTACGCCATCGTCAAGGACAGCGTGCCCCGGCCGGAAGGCGCGCTGGAGCCCGCGTACGATCGGCTGGAGGCGCGCCTCGCCGCGGAGACGGCGGACCGCCAGGACGGGCTCTGGCTGGGGTGGCCGGACGCCGGTCGCTGGCTGCATTTCCGGCCGTCGGGCACGGAGCCCATCGTCCGGATGATCGCCGAGGCGCCGGCGGAAGCGGAGGCGCGCGAGCTGGTCGAAGCGGCGCGCGCGGCGATGAACGAGAGCTGAGGGCGGAGCGAACATGTGTGGCATTGTCGGATACATCGGGCGGCGTGAGGTCACCCCGCTGCTGATCGAGGGGCTGCGGCGACTGGAGTACCGGGGCTACGATTCGGCCGGGCTCACGGTCGCGAGCGACGGCTCCCTGGCGACCCGCAAGGCGGTGGGGAAGATCAACGAGCTGGAGGATCGCCTGGACGCCGATGGCGTGCCATCGGCGCGGTGCGGGATCGCCCACACGCGCTGGGCGACCCACGGCCCGCCGAACGAGGTGAACGCCCACCCCCACGCCGACTGCACGGGCGAGATCGCGCTGGTCCACAACGGGATCATCGAGAACGCCGCCACCATCAAGGCCCAGCTCCGACAGGAGGGCTACGACTTCACCTCCGACACGGACACCGAGGTCGTCGTCCACCTCATCGACTACCTGTGGGAAGAGGGCGAGCCCCTGGAGAATGCCGTTGCGGCGGCCCTGCGCCAGGTAGAGGGCGCCTACGGGATCGCCGTCGTGTCGTCGCGGGATCCCGAGAAGATCGTCGTGGCCCGTCACGGGAGCCCGCTCCTCATCGGCGTGGGCCGGCACGGCGAGATGCTCGCCGGCTCCGACGCCGCCGCGGTCATCGAGCTCACCCGCGACGTGGTCTACCTCGACGACGGCGACTACGCGGTCCTCACGCCCGACGGCTACCGCACGTACCACCTCATGGGCGAGGAGGTGGAGCGGGGGGTCCACGAGGTCACCTGGGACCTCGAGGCCATCGAGAAGGGCGGCTTCGAGCACTTCATGCTCAAGGAGATCTTCGAGCAGCCGCGCGAGTCNNCATGCTCAAGGAGATCTTCGAGCAGCCGTCCAGCCTCGGCGACGTCATGCGTGGTCGGCTCCTCCCGGAGGACGGCGACGTCCGCCTCGGCGGCATCGTGGGACACCAGTTCGACCTGGGGCGCATCCAGCGGATCGTCATCACCGCCTGCGGCACGAGCTGGCA
>JABAOG010001598.1_pt2 | contig 19202 bp, 25 predicted proteins | sample 7062131 | NCBI WGS metagenome assembly JABAOG01 (sample SAMN14538629, study PRJNA623070) | marine sediment metagenome | biome: marine biome [ENVO:00000428]; feature: marine pelagic biome [ENVO:01000023]; material: deep marine sediment [ENVO:00002113] | place: India: Arabian Sea | collected...
GTGGGGCGGCCGCCGGACCTCGGTGAGCCCGGTGCTCCCGGCCCGTTCGCGTTCGCCGACGGCGACCGTGTCCGCAAGCTCGTGACGGCGGGGGGTTTCTCCGACGTGACGGTGGAGCCGGTGACCCGCCCGCAACGCCTGGGGGCCGATCCCGCCGATGCCGCGGCCGCCGTCATGGCGCTGGAGGAGACCCGGGCGCTGCTGCAGGGCACGCCTGCCGGGACCGAGGAGAAGGCCCGCGCGGCGCTGCAGGAGGCGTACGCGCCGTACGCCGGGCCGGCCGGCGTGGTGCTCGACTCCTCCGCCTGGCTCGTGACCGCACACCGCTGATCACGCCTGAACAGACAGCGATCCTACCGGCGTGACGACATCACGCCGGTAGGATTGTGGCGCTAGACGGCCCGAGTCCGGGGCTGCGGCGGGAGGTGACGGCGCGATGGTCGCAGCCGACCCGGTGACCGCCGGTCGGAAGGCGTTCGAAAGTTGGGCGTGGCGCGACGCCTACGAGCAGTTCGCGGCCGCGGACCGGCAGGGCGCCTTGGACGCGGCCGACCTCGACCGGCTGGGCACGGCGGCGTACCTCATCGGCAAAGTCGACGACGCCGCAGCAGCCTGGGAGCAGGCGCACCGCGAGTACGTCGCGGGCGGCGAGATCGCCCGCGGCGTACGGTGTGCCACATGGCTGGGTCTTGCCCTGCTTCAGCACGGGGAGCACGCCCGCGGCAGCGGCTGGATCGGGCGGGCCCAGCGGGTGCTCGAAGAAGCGGACCTCGACTGCGTCGAGCACGGCTACCTGAAGATTCCGGCAGGACTACAGGCCCTCTACGGCGGCGACGCCGACACGGCGTACGCGGTCTTCGTCGATGTCTCCGGCATCGCAGACCGCTTTGGCGACTCCGACCTGAGCGCGCTGGGCCGGCTGGGGCAGGGTCAGGCGCTGGTTTCCCGGGGCGACGCCACACGGGGGGTCGGCATGCTGGACGAGGCGATGGTCGCGGTGACCGCCGGGGAGNNAGCCGGACCTGAGGCCGTACCGCGGCCAGTGCCTCGTGCACCGGTCCGAGCTCATGCAGCTGCGCGGAGAGTGGGCCGACGCGCTGGAGGAGGTCCAGCAGGCGTGTGATCACCTGTCCGAGCTGCCGGGTGATCCGGTCATGGGCATGGCGTTGTACCAGCAGGGCGAGCTGTTCCGGTTGCGCGGCGAGCTCGACAGAGCGGAGGAGAACTACCGGCAGGCCAGCGCCTGGGGCCATCCCGTCCAACCCGGGCTCGCGCTGCTCCGGCTGGCCCAGGGCCGCCTTGGCGATGCCTACTCGGCGATCCGCCGGGCGGTCTCCGAAGCCGAGGGTGCGGTGGAACGGTCGAGGAGCCTCGCCGCGTACGTCGAGATCACCCTTGCCGCGGGCGACACCGCCGCCGCGCGCACTGCCGTCGACGAACTCGACGAAGTCGCGAGGTCGTTCGACTCCGCGTACCTGCGCGCAGTGGTCGGCTATGCACGCGGTTCGGTGCTGCTCGCCGACGATGATCCGGCAGCTGCCTGCGTCGCACTGCGTCGGGCGTGGCTGGCGTGGCAGGAGCTGGATGCGCCTTACGAGACCGCGCGGGTCAGGTTGCGGATGGCCGAGGCCTGTCGCCTGCTGGAGGACCATGACACGGCCGAGATGGAGCTGGACGCCGCACGTCTGATCTTCGAGCAGCTTGGCGCAGTGCCCTCGCTCACCGAGATACAGCGGCTGGCCACGGCCGGCCCTCGTCCGGCCGCAGGCGGGTTGACCGCCCGGGAGGTCGAGGTGGAGGTGCTGCGGCTGGTGGCCACCGGTGCTAGCAACCGCGAGATCGCCGACACGCTCGTGATCAGCGACAAGACCGTGGCTCGGCACCTGAGCAACATGTTCACCAAGCTCGACATCTCGTCGCGTGCAGCGGCCACGGCGTACGCCTACGAGCACGGTCTGGTCTGAGCGCCTGCGGGCGCGTGCAGCAAATTACCCATTCGCCGGGCCCGGGTGATTGGTTGATCCGGCTGATGCGGCGGCGCGCGCGGAACGCGGACTCTGAAGTCGTCACCAACGACCGAGGAGCCCGTGATGAGCAGGCACGAGAAGACGGCCGGCCCAGCCGCCGGACAGACCCGGGAGAAGCTGCTGGCCGCGATGCCGCTGTCCGAACGACGGCGGGAGCTGGCGGGTGTCTCCACCGCAGTGCTGGAAGGCGGTGACGGGCCGCCCGTCGTGCTGCTGCACGGGCACGGCGAGTTCGCCGCCGTCTGGACGGCGGTGATCCCCGACCTGGTCCGGACGAACCACGTCATCGTTCCCGACCTGCCGGGTCAGGGCGCATCCGAGGTCATCGACAACCCGCTCGACGCCGCCGGGGTCTTGGCCTGGCTGGACGAGCTCATCGGCCAGACCTGCGCCGAACGCCCGGTGCTGGCGGGCCACCTGCTGGGTGGCGCCATCGCTGCGCGGTACGCCGTGGGTCACGGCGACCGGCTGGCGCACCTTGTGTTGGTGGACACCATGGGCCTGGCCAGGTACCGGCCCGCACCAAGCTTTGCGTTGCCCATGATGGGGTTCCTAATCCACCCGACGGAACGCAGCCGCGACCGGATGTTCAACCAGTGCTTCCTGGATTTCGACCGGGTTGGCGAGCAGGCCGGTGCGCAGTGGGGTCCGATGCGCGACTACGCGCTTGACCGCGTGCGTACCCCGAGCGTGAAGAAGGCGTTGCGCCGGCTCATCCAAGGGCTCGGTGCGTCGCCCATCCCGTCCGACGACCTGGCCCGCATCACAGTCCCCACCACGCTGATCCACGGCCGCGATGACCTCCAGGTCCGGCTGCGCATCGCCGAGGCCGCCAGCGAGCGGTACGGGTGGCCGCTGCACGTGATCGAGGACTGCCGGGACGACCCCGCCTTCGAGCAACCCGAGGCGTTTCTGCGCGCCTTCCGCACCGCGGTGGGCAACGAGAACGTCACGGAGGAGAGGTAGTCATGACCACGCCGGCACCGACCACAGAGCAGATCCGCGACGCCTGGGACGCACTGGCACCTGGATTCGACGACCACGTCACCCCGCACAACGTCCGGTTCGCCGAGCGGGTTCTCCAGGGACTGGACATCGGCCCCGGAACGCGGTTCCTGGACGTGGCCGCGGGCAGCGGCGCTCTCAGCATTCCGGCCGCGCGCCGGGGGGCGGATGTCCTGGCCACCGACATCGCACCGACGATGGTCGAGCGCCTCGTCAGCCGCGCCCAGGCCGAGGGATTGACCAACCTCACCGGCCGGGTCATGGACGGGCAGGCTCTCGACCTGGACGCCGACACCTTCGACGTGTCCGCCTCGCAGCACGGAGTGTCGCTGTTCCCGGACCTGAAGGGCGGGCTGGCCGAGTTGGCACGCGTGACCAAGCGCGGGGGCCGCGTGGTCATCGTGGCGTTCGGCCCGATCCAGCAGGCGGAGTTCCTCGGGTTCTTTCTCCGGGCGGTCCAGGCCACGGTTCCGGACGTCACACCGCCGCCGATGGACCCGCCGCCGCTGCAGTTCCAGGTGTCGGACCCGAAGGTACTGCGCCGACGCCTCGACGAAGCCGGCCTGTCCGACGTGACCGTGGAGACGACCAACTGGGACATGGAGTTCGACTCCGCCGCCCACTTCTGGGACATGATCACCTCGAGCAACCCGATCGGGGCGCAGCTGGTCGCCGGCTTGACCGCCGGGCAGCGCAATGATGTACGGCAGGTGCTGGACGGCATGCTTCGCGATCGCTCTGGCGGGAAGCCCGGAGCCGTGCTGCACACCGCCGTCAACATCGGTACGGGAACGAAGTGACATGACGGCCTTGGCAAGGCCCGATACCCCGAACCTCGCCCAGCGGGAGTACTGGGCGGGCGACGGCCCACGGGGGTACGCCGAGCACGGTGACCGGTGGCGAACCATGATGACCCCGTTCTACGCCGCGCTGTTCGACGCGGTTGCACTGCAGGCGGGCGATCGGGTGCTGGACGTGGGCTGCGGCTTCGGGCACACCTCTCTCGAGGCCGCCGCGCGGGTGACACCGCACGGGACCGTCGTGGGCGTGGACCTCTCCCCCGCCATGCTGGCCGCCGCGCGCGAGCGGGTGGCGGGGGTCGATGCCGTCACGCTGCTGACGGCCGACGCACAGGTCCACCCGTTCGAAGCGGAGTACGACGCCGTGATCAGCGGATTCGGCGTCGTATTCTTCGAGGAGCCGCAAGTCGCATTCGCCAACCTGCGCACCGCGCTGCGGCCCGGCGGCCGGCTGGGGTTCGTGTGCTGGCGGGGCCCGCTGCAGTCGCAGTGGATCGCCGTGGCGACGGCCGCCATCGCCCCCGTGCTGAAGCGGGCGCCGGCTATGGCCGAACCGGGCGTCCCCGGCCCGTACGCCTTCGCCGACGGTGACCGCCTTCGGGGCGTACTCGTCGCGAGCGGGTTCCGCGACGTCTCCGTGGAGGCGATCACTCGACCGCAGCGGATCGCCGCCGACGTCGACGACGCCGTCTCGTACGTACTGTCCCTGCAAGAGGGGAAAGGGCTCCTCGAGGGGGTGCCCGGCCACGTGCGTGAGAATGCAACGGCAGCGCTGAAAGCCGCGTTCACGCCTTACGCCGGACCGGACGGTGTCGTCACCGCCGGCGCTGCGTGGCTAGCGACCGCTACCAGATAACGCCGCCTTTGCTCTGCCCGCTGTGGGGAAGCGCTTCCTCACGGCGGGCAGAGCAAAGGAAGTCGAGCACCCGCCTGGCGTGCGCCGCGGAGCTGGCAGCGACGGCACGTCGGCCGCGCGAGGTGAGCCTCAGCCGCCCGAGTCGCCGTAGACGCTGACGTGGACGTGGTCGTAGTGGTTGGCCGTGGTGGACCCGCGGTCCTCCATCCAGCGCCAGCCCTCGTCAGCGCGCTCGACGCTCCAGATCTGCTGCCACCAGATGACCTCGCTGACGCCCAGTTCCTGGTAGTACTCGAGAACGAACGCGGCGATGGCATCGCCGAGCGCCTGGCTCGACACCATGATGTCGATGGCGTGGCCCGTTCCGTGATCGCCGCTGTCACCCGCGCGCAACCCGCCGTAGGAGGTGACCTCGGGGAACTCCGCACAGACGGCCCGGTGCACCCGAATGGCGTCCGGCGTCAGGCCGGACTCCACCTCGGAGCCGTGCTCGCACTCGGCGTACGACACGCCGCCGGTGTCCTCTGGCGGTGGTTTCTCTTCGGACAGGTAGTCGCTGCTGACCCAGCCGACCGTGTCGTCGTGGATGACCTGCACCCACACGCCGTCCGTCTCGCTGGTCACAGCAACCTTGGCGGCCCGTGGCAGCACGGTCAGCACCTCGGCATCCAGCGACGGCCCGGCCCGCATGTTCAGGCCGGCGGTGACATACATCTCACCCGTGACGGTCGGCTCCGGCGAGGGCGTGCTGGTGGGCTCCGGCGACTCCGTCTCGGCAGGCTCCGGTGCGGGGGTGTCCGTCGGCGTGGGCTCGGGACTGAGCGAAACGGTCGGTGACGTGCCCGGGTGCTGTCCGCGCGGCCGCTCGTGGCGACCGCGGCTGACCGGCGGCTCTCGCGGGATGTCGCCGAGGCTCGTGACCTGCTCGAGCGGGGCCGACTCGTGCGACTGCTGCGGCCACACCGATACCGCGACCGCCGGCGCTGTCACCACCACCGACGCCGGAACCGCCAACGTGGCGATCCGGCGGACACGCGTCGGTTGCTTCACACGGCGCCGACCACGTGGCGCGGCTTTGGCACGCCTGTGGCGACCGCTCGACACGTGCCCATCCCCCCTGTCGTCGTTATTGAAGCGTTGCCGCGGAACAGGCAACCATACTTGCGCCCCGATGTCACGTCCTGGATCAGTGAAAAAAATGGCGGGTACCAGTTAGATACATCACAATCCCGGCGTCTCGGGCGGCCTCGATCACCTTCTTGTCGTTGACCGAGCCACCGGGCTGGACAACCGCGCGGACACCCGCCGCGGCCAGCACCTCGACTCCGTCGGGAAACGGAAAGAAGGCGTCGGACGCCGCGACCGACCCTGGCGCGCGTGAACCTGCCCGCGAGACGGCGAGCCGGGCGGAGTCGACCCGGTTCACCTGCCCCATGCCGACGCCCACAGCCGCGCCGTCCGACGCCAACAGGATCGCGTTCGACTTCACCGACCGGCAGGCGCGCCACGCGAAATCCAGGTCGGCGAGAACAGCCTCGCCGACCGGTTCTCCGGCAGCCAGCGTCCACTCCTCCGGGGCGTCGCCGTCAGCGTCGAGGCCGTCGACGGCCTGCATCAGCATGCCGCCCGAGATCGACCGCGTCTCGACTCCCCCCTGGGTCCGGGCCGGCACGCGCAGCAGCCGGACGTTCTTCTTCTCGGCCAGCAGGTCCAGCGCTCCCGGCTCGTAGTCGGGTGCGATGACCACCTCGGTGAAGACCTCGCCGACCTGCTGCGCCATCGGCACGCTGACCGCCCGGTTCGCTGCGACCACCCCGCCGAAGGCGGAGACCGGGTCGGTTGCGTGCGCCTTCCGGTGCGCGTCGGCGATGTCCGACCCGACAGCGATGCCGCACGGGTTCGCGTGCTTGACGATCGCGACGGCGGGCTCGTCGAAGTCGTACGCGGCCCGGTGTGCGGCGTCCGCATCGACGTAGTTGTTGTACGACATCTCCCGGCCGTGCAGTTGCTCCGCGGTTGCCAGCCCGCCCGGACCATGCCCCGAGGTGTACAACGCCGCCCGCTGATGAGGGTTCTCGCCGTACCGGAGCCTGGCTGCCCGCTGCCAGGTGCCGCCCACCCAGGCCGGGAACCCGGTGCCCCCGTCCGTCGGTGCGAGCACGTTGCCCATCCAGGAAGCGACGTGCACGTCGTAGGTTGCCGTGTGCGCGAACGCGTCGGCGGCCAGCCGCTGCCGCTGCTCCAGCGTGAACCCGCCGGCGCGCACCGCGTCCAGGACGTCGCCGTAGCGGGCCGGGGCGACCACCACGGCGACGCTGCCGTGGTTCTTCGCCGCCGCGCGCACCATCGCGGGGCCGCCGATGTCGATCTGCTCGACGCACTCTGCCGCGGATGCACCGGACGCCACCGCGCTCGTGAACGGATACAGGTTGACGACGACCAGGTCGAACGGCTCGATGCCCAACTCGGCGAGTTGCTCCTGGTGGGAGGCACGCTCCCGGTCGGCGAGGATCCCGGCGTGCACCGCCGGATGCAGGGTCTTGACCCGTCCATCCAGGCTCTCGGCGTACCCGGTGAGGTCCCCGACGGGCGTCACGGGGACGCCCGCATCCGCGATCCGCGCCGCCGTCGAGCCAGTGGAGACGATGCCGACGCCGGCATCATGCAGGCCCGCGACCAGGTCCTCCAGGCCGTCCTTGTCGTACACGCTGATGAGCGCGCGCCGGATCGGACGTCTCATGGGATGGTGACCAGCCTTTCCTCGATCGTCCAGCCCTCGCGGGCAAGGAGTCCGACATGGTGGACGAGTTGGCGGCGTTCGGCGTCCTTGATGCGCTCGTCCAGCGAGCCCTCGGTGTCGCCGGGATTCACCGGGACGGCGACCTGGGCCACGATGGGTCCGNNTTCACGCCGTACTCGAGCGCTTGCCGCGGTGCGTGGATGCCCGGAAAGGCCGGGAGCAACGAGTTGTGCGTGTTGACGTAGCGTCCACCGAACCGGTCCAGGAACGTCGCGCCGGCGAGCTTCCGGAAGCCGGCCGAGACCACCAGATCGGGTCGGTAGGCCGCGACGTGCTCGCAGAGCGCGGCATCCCACGCGTCGCGGCTCGGATAGTCCGCCACCGCGTCCACGAAGGTCGGCAACTCCGCCTTGGCGGCGATGTCCAGCCCCCGGATGCCCGCCCGGTCCGCGCCGACGGCGACCACCGTGGCGCCGTACCCGGGCTCCGAGCAGGCGTCCAGCAACGCCTCGAGATTGCTGCCCACGCCCGAGACCAAGACGACCAGCCGCGCCGGCCGATCGGGGGCGGGACGCTGCCGGTACCGCACGCTCAGTGACGATACCGCCGACGGCTCAGCGCGACGTCCCCGGCGACCATCTCGGGGCGCAGGCGGTCGCCAGCGCCGGCAGGGCGACCAGAACGAACGTCGCCAGTGCCACCTGCCAGGGAACCGGCCCGACCGCTGACAGCCGTTCCGCCCCCGCCGCCCCGCCCGACAGCAGCGCGAGCGCCGCCATGACCGTGGCCGCCGTAGCCGCCGCACACCCGACACTGCGAGCCACCTGCCACACCGTCGCGTCCGCCGTCTTGCGACGCACCACGGCACCTGCCAGGGCGCCTGCCATTACCGGCATGGCGAGCACGACCCATGCGACCCAGCCAAGGTCGCCGGTGGGCAGTGCCCCGAGCAGCGGGATCGCCGGGACCTGCCCGACCTCCACGCCGGCCGGCGAGACCGAGGTCCCCGAGCCCACGGTGAAGCCAGGGCCGAGGGCGAACGACGCCGCCCACACGACGGCGTTCGGCACGAGGGCAGCGCTGGCCGCGGCCAGCACGATCGTGCCGGGCAGGTCTGGATCCAGCGCGGCCGCGGCCGCGCCGACGCGCTCCGAGCCGGCGACGGCGGAGGCCGCGACCAGCGCGGCGCCTCCGGCAATCACCGCGGCGACCGCGACCAGCCCTGCCTGCACCGCGGTCCGCAGCCAGGACGGCAGCCGACGTGCCAGCGGTCCGAGCAGCCCGGCCTCGCGGAGTGCTCCGAAGGCGGCCGCGGCGCCGGTGATCGAACCGGTCCACACCGCGGCCGGCAGCGGCGCCACGCTCAGCTGATCGGTCGAGACGGCCGCTGCGACCACTCCGGCGGCGATCGCGTGTGCGCACGCGATCACCTCGATGACGGTCAGTGCCCGCGGGAGGTCGCTGACCGCTGCGGAGTGCACCGCCCATCGCGCGCTCTGGTAGACGAGGAGCACGATCAACAGCGACAGGCCACCCGGTGCCAGTTGGATCGTGGCTCCGTCGATGTCCAGCCCCACGCGGTGCGCCGCGAGCCACACCGCGGCTCCCAGCCGCGCCGGCTGGGCAACCGGGTCCGCGGCGCCCTCGCTCAGCCAGACCACGACCCCCGGCAGGCCGGCGAGCGCCAAGCCGGCCACCAGCGCCCATGCCGCGGCCAGTGCCGCCGCAAGCCACGCGTGCCGCACCCGCGAGCGCGAATGGACAACCACCACACCCCCATCCTTCACGCCGATCATGCAAATGCCGTTCGCGCGACACGCCGGGCGATTCAACCGAGTGGCGGACGTAGCGTGGGACGTATGACCCGCGACGACGCTCTGCAGCGCGACAAGGAGGACCCGCTCCGGCACCTTCGGGACCGGTTCGAAGTCCCGGACGGCGTGATCTACCTGGACGGCAACTCCCTCGGCCCGCTCCCGGTCGGCGTCCGGGACCGGATCGCCTCCGTGATCACTCAAGAATGGGGCCAGGACCTTATCCGGTCGTGGAACGTCCACGACTGGATCGGCCTGCCACGACGGGTCGGAGACAAGATCGCGAAGCTGGTCGGCGCGCCGCCCGGCTCGGTCATCGCCGGCGACTCGACGAGCGTCCAGTTGTTCAAGCTNNCAAGCTGCTCGTCTCGGCCACCAGGCTGCGGCCCGGCCGGCGGGTCATCGTCACCGAGCCGACCAACTTCCCCACCGACTCCTACATCGCCGCGAGCGCCGCCCGGCTGACCGGATGCGAGGTGCGCTGGTGCGACCCGTCGGACGTCGCCGCGGCGCTGGACGACGACGTCGCCGTGCTCGCCCTCACCCATGTCGACTACCGGTCCGGGCGGATGCACGACGCCGCAACACTCACCGCCGCCGCGCACGACGCGGGCGCGCTGGTGTGCTGGGACCTGTGCCACTCTGCCGGCGCGCTACCCGTCGACCTCACCGGGTGGGACGCCGACCTCGCCGTCGGGTGCGGCTACAAGTACCTCAACGGCGGTCCGGGTGCCCCGGCGTTCGCGTACGTCCATCCCAGGGTGCAGGACGGGATCGATCAGCCACTTGCCGGCTGGATGGGCCATGCGGAGCCTTTCGCCCTGGAGCGCGACTACCGCCCCGCGCCCGGCATCGCCCGCGTCCAGACCGGGACGCCGCCCGTGCTGTCGATGGCCGCGCTCGACACCGCTCTGGACGCGTTCGACGGCGTCTCGATGGCCGATCTCCGAGCCAAGTCGCTGGACTTGACGGGCTTCTTCATCGACCTCGTCGACGAGCGGCTCGCGCGCTACGGCGTCACCACCGAGGTACCGCGCGCCCAGGCCGTCCGCGGGTCGCAGGTGTGCCTGCGCCACCCGGAGGCGTACGGGGTGGTGCAGGCGCTGATTTCCCGGAAGGTGATCGGCGACTTCCGCTACCCGGACCTGGCCCGGTTCGGGTTCGGCCCGCTCTACCTCCGGTTCGCCGATGTCTGGGACGCGGTCGATCACGCGGCCGCGGTCCTCGCGCACGAGGAGTGGGCCCGGCCGGAGTTCGCGAGCAAGGCGGCCGTGACCTAGCCTTGCGGCCTCGCCGCGAACGCCAAGCGGTAGGCCTGCGGCGTGGTGCCGAGCCGCCTGCTGAAGTGGTGCCGCAACGCGGCGGCGGTGCCGAAGCCGCACTCGGACGCGATCGCGTCGATCGTCCGGTCGCCGTTCTCGAGCAGTCGCTGTGCCGCGCTGACCCGCCGGCCGAGCAGCCAGTCGTACGGCGTCGTCCCGGTCTCGGCGCGGAACCGGCGAGCGAACGTCCGCGGCGCCATGTTCGCCAGCTTGGCCAGCGTAGGGATGCTGACCTCCTCGGACAGGTGAGCGTTCATGTAGTCGATGACGCCCGCCAGCGAGGGCGAGTCCACCGCCCGGATCGGCGCCTCGACGAACTGCGCCTGCCCACCGTCCCGGTGAGGTGGGACGACCATCCGGCGAGCCACTGCGGCGGCAACGGACGCGCCGAACTCCTTCCGCCACAGGTACAGGCACGCGTCGATGCCCGCGGCCGTACCCGCACTGGTGAAGATCGGGTCCTCGTCCACGTAGAGCACGTCCCGGTCGACCTTGGCGGCCGGGTACCGGGCCGCCAACTCGTCGCTCATCCGCCAGTGGGTCGTGCAACGCCGGCCGTCCAGTAGCCCGGCCGCCGCGAGGACGAAGGCGCCCGCGCACACCGACAGCACCCGAGCGCCGCCCTCCACGGCGTCCCGCAGCGCCGCGAGCACAGCCTCCGGGAACTGGCCGTCCGTGGGCACCGCGGGCACACCGATCAGGTCGGCACCGCCGAGCCGCTCGATGCCGTGCTCGACCTGGATCGTGAAGCCCATCGAGGTGCGCACCGGGCCCGGCTCGACGCCGCAGACCGCGAAGTCCATGACCGGCAGACCCTGGTCCGACCGGTCGACACCGAAGGCCTCGCACAGCACTCCGAGCTCGAACGGCGCGACGCCGTCGACCACGAGCGCGGCCACGTTCCGGAGCATGGCATCAGTCTGACAGAAGGATGGCAGTAAGTCGATGCAGTAGGGCAGTCCTGCCGCTATCGGCAGGAAATAGTCAGTCGCATACTTACTGCCATGATGTTTGTTCTACTGATCGCGCTGGGCCTGCTCCTGCTCGCGGCTGCCCTGGTGGCGGGGTTGCGGTTCATCGCCAACGACGGCGGCTCACGTCCCCGGCCGCAGCCCGCACAGGACGGGGAATGGCATCCTCACCTGCGGTCCCGCCCGTACTCCGAGGATTGAAAGCATGAACTACTCCTCCCGGACATCCGTCCCGCATAGCATGGACCGTGGAATGAGTATCCGGGGTGGCGATGCGGATAACGCAGGGCGGACTGCTCATGGGCGCGCTGGGCGCCGCCGTCGTAGNNGGAGCCGGTCCAACTCGTCAAACACGCGGTGGTCGCGGAACGTCCCCCGGCCATCTCGCACCCGGAACCACGGCCGGTCCCTGTCGACGCGCGGCTCCTTCCCAATCTCCGGAACCTGCCGCCGGAGGACGTGCACATCGAAGTCCTCGATGACGGCACCCGGCGGCTGCGGTTCACCTCGATCATCGCCAACGCCGGCTTCGGGCCGGTCGAGACGGTGCCGGACAACCAGGGCTCCTGCCCGAGCGGCCAGCGGCACGCGTCCCAGGTCATCTATCACGACGTCAACGGCAGCGGGCAGTACGAGCGAGCCACGGACTCGCGGACCAGCAGCCGTCCTGCCGGCTGCATGCTCGACCACCCCGGGCACGAGCACTGGCACTTCGATGCCGCAGCCGAGTACGCCCTCACCGAACCGGGCGCCACGGAGCCGGTCGCCATCGCGGAGAAGGTCAGCTTCTGCTGGCGCGACAACCGCACGGTGCCGTCCGCAGCCGACCCGCGCCCACCCGACCACTACGGCGACTGCAGCTACGTCGACGTCCAGGGCATCACACCGGGCTGGGCCGACGTGTACGGGGAGGAGCTTCCGGACCAGCATCTGGACTTGCCGGACGGCCTTCCGGACGGCGTCTACTGCCTGTCGAACCGCGCCGACCCGCTGGACCTGCTGCTCGAGACCGTCGACGACGACAACGGCGCCGTCCTGGCCATCGAGATCAGCGGGACGGAGGTGGAGGAGCGTATCGCCGCCCTGTGCGGCTAGCCGGAGCCGGCGAACCGCGAGCGGTCCACGATCATCCGGGTGACCCGGCCTCGCGCCACGACGGTGCCGTCGTCGTGCCGGGCCTCGACGTCGAACTCGAGCCGGCGTCCGTCGACCGCCGCCAGTTCCACCTGGACGGCGACGTGCTCACCGACCGGGCTGGCCGCCAGGTGTTCGAGTTCCACCCGCGTGCCGACGCTCGTGGAGCCCTGTTCAAGCCGGCCGTCGACGACGGCGACAGTGGCGGCCTCCATCCAGGCGAGCAGCCGCGGGGTAGCGAGCACGGCGACGTCACCCGACCCCAGGGCGGTCGCGGTGTCCGTCGCACCGACCGAATGCGACCGGTCGGCGGCTTGCCCCTCCTGCAGCAACCGGCTCATATGACGACCACCAGAACGTCACCCTCCTGGACCACGTCGCCCGGTGTGACCTTGATCTCGGAGACCGTCCCCCCGTCCTCGCAGAGCACCGGGATCTCCATCTTCATCGACTCCAGCAGCAGCAGCGTCGACCCGGGCTCGACCCGGTCGCCCGCCGCGACGTCGACGGACAAGACATTGGCCACCATCTCGGCACACACCTGCTCGGCCACGTGAGCGCTTCTCCTCACATCCGCGGAATGCCGCAGCCATTCCATCACGGCCGTTCCCGATCAGGGCCAGAACCCGGCGTGGCGTTCCCGGCCGGACCGGGCGACTGGGACGACGATGGAACGCATGACGCTCGCACTCCTCGCGCTGGTCGCCGGCGTTGTGGTCGGACTGGTGCGCGGCGGTGGCTTCGCCAGGCTGCTCACGGTGCGGCTGCGCCGCAACCGGCTGCTGCTGACGGCCGTAGGCCTGCATGTGCTGGGCGTGCTGGTGGGCTGGTTGTGGGCTCCCGCCATGCCCACGCTGGTCGCGCTGTCGTGGGCGGTGCTCGGGTACTACGCCTGGGTGAACCGGGCGGTCGAAGGAGCGGCGCTGGTCGCTGCCGGGCTGTTGGCCAACGCCGTCGTCATGTTCGCCAACGGAGCGGTCCCCGTGTCGACGGAGGCCGCCGCCCGGGCGGGCGCGGATCCCACCGTGGTCGCCGCGGCCGGCAACAATATCGCGATCGGGCCGGAGACGCGGCTTACGTGGCTCGGCAAGGTGGTACCGGTGGCCTTCCCGCCGCGGCCGGAAGTCGTCAGCCCTGGGGACATCGCCATCGCCGCCGGCCTCGCCGCGGCGGTGAGCACAGGGCTCCTCGGCCGGCGCGAGCCAAGCCGCGCGGCCGACGTCCCGGACGACCGGAAGCACCCCGCTATCGACCGGGACGACGAGGCGCTCGGCGGCCACGAGACGGCCGATGAGACAATGGAGCCGGACGCGGAGCCGCAGCGCTTCGCCGGATGAGCAGTTCCGAGGAGGACGGTCACGATGGCCAAGCGGGCACGCAAGCGAAGGGCACGACGACGCAAGAACGCGAACCACGGCAAGCGGCCCAACGCCGGCTGATGCCGCGCCCTCCAGCCCGGATCAGGATTCGGAGACCTGCACCCGGAGCTCCTGGATCTTGGCCAGGACGCGCTCGCGCAGTTCCGCGGGAGCGAGATCGCAGCCGCACGACCGCGCGACCAGCGCCTTGACCTCCCGCTCGAGGTTGTACTTGCGCAGGCAGGGGGTGCACTCGTCGAGGTGCTCCTCGATCGTGGCGTACGCCGTTACCTCCTCGCCCATCTCGCCGTCGAGGAAGAGATAGACACGCTCCAGGATCTCCGCACAGTCAACGTCGTGCGGCTCACCGCAGCTCATCGGCCGACCTCCTTCGCGACGGCTGACGCCGATCCGCGATCTCGCGCATAGTCCTCTAGGAGTGCCCGAAGCTGGCGCCGTCCGCGATGCAAACGCGACATCACGGTGCCTATCGGTGTTCCCATGATGTCTGCGATCTCCTTGTACGGGAAGCCCTCGACATCCGCGAGGTAGACCGCAATCCGGAACTCCTCGGGAATCTGCTGCAACGCCTCCTTGACATCGCTGTCCGGAAGGTGGCTGAGCGCCTCCGCCTCTGCCGACTGCAGGCCGGTGGAGGCGTGGGCCTCCGCACGGGCCATCTGCCAGTCCTCGACCTCTTCGGTGTTGGCCTGCTGCGGCTCCCGTTGCCGCTTCCGGTACGAGTTGATGAACGTGTTCGTCAGGATCCGGTACAGCCAGGCCTTGAGGTTCGTCCCCTCCTTGAACTGGTGGAACGACCCGAACGCCTTGGCAAACGTCTCCTGCACGAGATCCTCCGCGTCGGCGGCGTTGCGCGTCATCCGCAGCGCTGCCGAGTAGAGCTGATCCAGGTACGGGAGCGCATCGCGCTCGAACCGCTCGGTGCGCTCTTCCTGGGTCTCGTGCTGTTGTGCCATTGATGGCGATGCTATCTGCGCCAACGCGGCCTCCGGCGGCCACACTGCCCACTGGTACTCACTGGGGCGAGGAGACTCCAGGCAGGTGGCGGATCTGGTCACGCTTGATGCAACGTCAGCGGCCGCCGAGGACATTCCCCAGCCACCTCGTCACTTCCCGAACCACGACCGCCGTCGCAGCGTCCTGGCTCTGCGACCTGGGGACGGCCATTCCGTGGTCGGCGTGCGGCACGGCGACGAGATCGTACGCGCCCTCCGGGAACTCCGCGGGACGGCCGAATGCGTCGCGCTCGCCCTGGACGACGAGGGCAGGCACCCCGGCGCCGACGAGCTCGTCCAACCGCGACCGTTCCGGCCTTCCCGGCGGATGCAGCGGGAAAGCCAGGCAGAGCACCGCCGCGGCGCCGAGCGCGGCGGCCGTCCGGCACGCGACCCGGGCACCTGCGCTCCGCCCGCCGAGGACGAGCGGACCGCGCGGCTCCACCGACTCCGCGGCGGCCAGCCAGGCGCGATCGAGCACGGCTGGCGCTGGCGCGACCCGCTTGCCCGCGACCAGCCACGGCTGCTCGACCCGGACGACGGTGAGCCCGGACGACGGCAGGGCCGCCGCGAGCGCGGCCAGGTCGCGAGCCCGCACGCCGCCGCCGGCACCATGGCCCAGCACCACCGTTGCGCGTGGTTCTTCGGCGCCGTCGATGAGCAGCCGTGCGTCGCCGACCGGGGTGGGCGCCACCCTCGTGCTGGTCATGTTCTACCTTCGGTGTTGATCATGAGCGATCTCTGCCGTGCCGCCCCTGCACGGCAGAGATTCGCCCATGATCAACCGCAATGGGTCAGTTCAGTCGGGTGATACGACCCTCGCCGCCTTCCGGGTAGGCGTCGGCGGTGACAAGAGCGCCAAGGTCCTCGACCAGGTACTCCGCCAGAGCCTGCTGATAGGTGACGCCGACCGTCGTGAAGTCCGCCCCACGGAACGGGTACTGGTCACCGCCGCGGGCGGTGAAGTCGTTCGTCGCGATCGCGACCGCGGGCGCGCCGTCGACCACGTCGCCGTCCTGGACGATAGGTGTGCCGTCCTCGAGCGTGAGCTCGCGAACCCGGTCACCCGGGGTCAGCACGACGCCGTCGTTGTTCACCTCCTGGGCGGTGCGGGCCGCGTCCCAGGTAAAGCTGAAGCCGCTGACCTGGCCGAACCGGCCGTCGACGTTCTCCACGTTGGACACCATGTTCTCGACGATCTCCTTGAACTGCGCGCGCGGAACGTCGGGCACGACCGAGACGAAGTTCGGGAACGGCGCGATCGAGAACGTGTCGAGTTCGGTGATCTGGCCTCCCGCAGGGATCACCACGCTGTTCCTGATGCCGCCGCCGTTCTGGATCGCCACGTCGGGCTCCGTGACTCCGAAGTCAGCGGCGTTGTCCGTGCCGGCGTCCCGCAGCGCGTCGGCCAGCAGGTTGCCGAGGTTGGTCTCCTCGGTTCGCACCGACTCGCGCACGCCGTTCAACTCGACCTCGGAGGTCGCGATCACGTTCTCAGCGAGATCCGCGATGAACTCGTTGACGGGGTCCACCACGTCGCGCTGGATCTCCTCGTCGGGCTCGACCGCGTCCGGCGCGACACCGGAGACCCGCACCGGCCCGCTGGCATCATCGGTGCTGATGACCTCGCCGTCCCGGTCGAAGTTGACCACGAGACGGCCCACGTACTCGTAGTCACCCGACGTCGTCACGATCGGGACATCCTGCCCATCTTCATCGGTCGCGAAGATCGGATAGGTGAGCGGCTCCTCGTCCGGGCCGGTGGCCCGCTCATCGCCGGGGATCAGCACGTCGTCCTCGTTGGCGAGCAACTCGTCGCCGCCGCCTGCGATGGCGACATCGACGTCGCTCAGCATCGGGATGAGATCGAGGTCCTCGTTGATGCTCTGCAGATGGCTGATCAGTATGACCTTGTCGACGCCCATGCCGGTAAGCCTGTCGACCTCGTCCTGGATCGACCCCGCCACGTCCTGGAGTACCGTGACGTTCCGCGGGCTCGAGATCGCCGGCAGCAGCGGCGTGGTGGCACCGACGACGCCGATCCGAGCACCACGCTCCCGGACGACGGTGCTGCCGACGATGGTGCCGNNGAAGCTCTCGATGAAGTCCGCGAGCACGTCGGGGCCGAAGTCGAACTCATGGTTGCCGATGGCGAAACCGTCGTAGCCGATGCGGCTGAGCGCGATCGAGTCGTAGAACGGCACACCCTTGTCGAGGCTGGCCTGGAACTCAGGCCCGGCGAGGAAGTTGTCGCCGGAGGACAGCAGCACCACGCCACGGCGACCCGCCTGCCCGGTTCCCGGTCTACCGGTGGTGGCCTCTGTGCGGAGGTCGTCGACCAGGGTGGCGAACCGGGCGACCCCCCCGAAGTCCGGACCGCCGGTGAGCTGCGACTCGCCGTCGTTGTTGTGCAGGATCGTCAGCGTGTAGTGCGGCCTGTCGGGACCGCGGTCCTGCGCCACCGCGCTGCTCGCGCCGAGCGGCGCGATCAGCATGGCACCGGCAGCCGCGGCAGCGACTACGTGGCGACGGTTGAGCGACATTGAGCCCCCATCTCCCTTGATACTTGTGGTTCCGACCGACTCTAGGCTCCACTGTCGCGTCGTGCCACCGATCGGCGCCGGCGGGCCTGCGCAGCCCTGGCAGCCAGCCGATCGTCCGGTGGGTAGCCGACCTCCTCCAGGGTCAGCCCGTGGGGGGCGACGACCATCACTGCGGAGTCGCGGGCCCGGCCGGCGAGCACCGTGGCCGGCCAGTCGACCGGGCGTCGCCCGTCGCCGACGGCCAGCAGTGCGCCGACCAGGGCGCGGACCTGGTTGTGGCAGAACGCGTCCGCCTCGACCGTCGCGACGGCCAACGCTCCCTGCGCGCGTTCCCAACGGAGAGTGCGCAGGGTCCGGACGGTGCTCGCGCCCTCCCGAGCGCGGCAGTAGGCGGCGAAGTCGTGGGTGCCGAGCAGCCCGGCCGCCGCGGCGTTCATCGCTGCCAGCTCCAGCGGCCGGTGGTGCCAGAGGACGAACCTTCGCGCCAACGGGTCCACGCCGTAGGGCGTATCGGCGACGCGGTAGGCGTACCGCCGCCACACGGCCGAAAAGCGGGCGTCGAAGCCCTCCGGCGCCGGCTCCGCCGACGTCACTCGAACGTCGGGCGGCAGCACGCCGGCCAGCCGCCGGACGAGCGCCTCGCCGGGCGTGCGCGCGGACCGGCCGGGCACCGCCCGCCAGGCGGAAACGGAGACATCCGCATGGCAGACCTGGCCCCGGGCGTGCACACCGGCGTCGGTCCGCCCGGCCACGGTGAGTGGCGGCGGATCGACGCGGAGCACGGTCCCGAGCGCCCGCTCGAGCACGCCCTGGACGGTCCGCCGCCCGGGCTGGGCGGCCCAGCCGGAGAAGTCCGTGCCGTCATAGGCGACGCTCAGCCGAAGTCGGAGCAGCCCGTCATCATGATGACCGGCAGTCGGGACCCCTGCCGTTCCCGGGCTGCCGGTCATCGTAGGTAGGCAGGTCAGGCCTTGTCGTTCTCCTTGTCCGCGTCCGCCGTCCCACCGGCCTCGGACACGTCCACGGGCTCGCCGGCCTCGGACGCGTCCGCGGACGTCGCGGCCGCGGATCCGGCAGTCTCCGGGGCGGACGTGGGCTGGGAGGCGGCGCGCTGCGTGGCGGCCTCCGCCTCGGCCACGGTCTGCTCGGCGAGCGGCTCGACGAGCTCGATGACGGCCATCGGCGCGTTGTCGCCCTTGCGCGGGCCGATCTTCACGATCCGGGTGTAGCCGCCGTTGCGGTTCCCGTACCGGGGGCCGATCTCGGTGAACAGCTCGTGCACCACGTCCTTGTCGCGGATCGTCCGCAGCACCTGCCGGCGGGCGTGCAGGTCACCCCGCTNNGGTGATCCGGCCGTGCTCGAACAGCGCCGTCGCGAGGTTCGCCAGCATTGCGCGCTGGTGCGCCGGCGTGCTCCCGAGGCGCGGGCCCTTCGTTGGGATGGGCATGGTCTGGTTTCTCCTGTACGGGTTGGCGCCCGGTCGCTCCCGGGCATCGAGGGCTGCGCCCCCGCTCGTCAGTACTGCTCGTCCTCCGCGAACGCCTGGTCGTCGTCCGGGTAGGTGTCCACGACGGCCGACGGATCGAAGCCGGGAGCACCGTCCTTGAGCGTGAGG
>JABAOG010000114.1_pt1 | contig 19183 bp, 20 predicted proteins | sample 7062131 | NCBI WGS metagenome assembly JABAOG01 (sample SAMN14538629, study PRJNA623070) | marine sediment metagenome | biome: marine biome [ENVO:00000428]; feature: marine pelagic biome [ENVO:01000023]; material: deep marine sediment [ENVO:00002113] | place: India: Arabian Sea | collected...
TCGTTGTCGCCGAAGCGGATCTCGTCGGTGGCCACGGTGTCGTTCTCGTTCACGATCGGCACCACGCCGAGCTCGAGCAGCGCGTCGACCGCCTGGCGCGCATTGGACCAGCGCTCGCGGTCGGCCAGGTCGCCGTGGGTCAGCAGCAGCTGGGCCGGGGCCAACCCGTGGGTCTCGAGGGCCTCCTCGTAGCGGCGCATCAGGGCCGCCTGCCCGGCGGCGGCCGCCGCCTGCAGCTCCGGCAGCTGCTGGGGCCGGCCCCGCAGGCCGAGCCGCTCCATGCCGAGGGCGACGGCGCCCGAGCTCACCAGGACGATCTGCCGGCCGGCCGCGCGCTGGCCGGCGATCGCCGCCGCCAGGAGCGCGAAGCGCCCCTCCTCCATGAGCGAGCGGGAGCCGACCTTCAGGACCACGCGGGTCACCTGGCCGAGGGCGCGGCGGACCTCGGCGGGCTCGCTATTCCGGTCGTCGGTCATCGGGCCCAGAGTCTCATCCGGAAGTCTTCCGGACGCCAGGACGTTCCCTTTTCTCGGAAAGGACGCCAGTGCCCCCTACCATGCCGCCACCGCCCCGATGATCGTCTCGGACCTACCGCTCGCCTTCTATCGCGTCGCCGCGCTGCTCTTCGGCGCCCTCTGGGGGAGCTTCTTCAACGTGGCGATCTACCGCTGGCCCCGCGACATGAGCGTGGTCACGCCGCCGAGCCACTGCCCGGCCTGCGGCGAGCGGGTCCCCTGGTACCGCAACCTGCCCATCCTCGCCTACCTGATGCAGCGCGGCCGGGCCGCCTGCTGCGGGGCGAAGCTCACCCCGCGCTACGTGCTGGTGGAGCTGCTCGGCGCGGTGATCGCCCTGGCGGTGATGGAGCGGACCCTGAGGCTGGTGCAGCCGGACGACGCCGTGCTGCCGGTGATGCTCGAGGCGCTCACCCTCTTCGTCTTCGGCGGAGCGCTGCTGGTCGCGAGCTTCATCGATCTGGAGCACATGATCATCCCCGACGAGGTCACCCTCCCCGGCGCGGCGCTCGGCCTGGCGACGGTGGCGCTCCGGCCGGACGTGACCGCCGCGGAAGCCGCCCTCGGCGCGGGCGTCGGCTTCCTGGTGGTGCAGGTGCTCTTCGTCTGGTCCTACGAGCGCCTCACCGGCCGCCGCGGCATGGGCGAAGGCGACTCCAAGCTCCTGCTGATGATCGGTGCCTTCATCGGCTGGCAGGGCGCCCTCTTCGCGCTGGTCGGCGGCGCCGCCCAAGGGCTGGTGGTGGCGATGATCGCCATCGTCACCCGCCAGCGCATGGCCCCCGCCGACGAGGTCAGCGACGACCAGGGCCCGTTCAACGAGGCCGCCGAGGGCGACGCCCGCTGCCGCGACGCCAGCGGCGAGCCCGCCGAGCTCCTCGAAGAGGAGGCCGACGAGGTGGCCGAGGTCGACGCCGACGAGTCCGAGGAAGACGAGCCCATCGAGCCCGAGGCCCTCGGCCCGCGCAAGCTGCCCTTCGGCCCCTTCCTGGCCCTGGCAGCCCTCGAGTGGCTCTTCTTCGGCCCGGCGATCATGGACTGGTACCTCGGCATGTTCCTCGAGTGAGCCCACCGGGCGCCCGCGCCCCCTTCAACCCTCTTCCCAGCGGCCAGCCTCCCTCGAGGCTCCGGTTCTATCCGAGCTTCGCGTCGATCCGGTCGTGCCAGGCGCCGAGGGCGCCCTCGTAGCGGGCGAAGCGGAAGGACGCGTTGGCGTTCGTACGCAAGCCGCGCTGGATCTGCTCGGCGAGCGAGAAGTCCTCGTCGAGGGTCTTCACCGAGAACGCGTGGTTCGCCTCGAAGAAGGCGGTGGCCTTCTCCAGGTGCGGCTCGAGGCTCGCCGTGGGCGCCAAGGTCGTCAGCTCGATGCGTGTGGTCTCCACGCTCAGCGGCGTCATCCGAATCAGCTCGAAGTGCCCGGCCTGCACCAAGAGCGTGGCGTTGGGCGCCACGTTGTAGACCAGGTGCGTGTGGGCGCGGAGGCGCCACTGCTCCTCGGGCTGGGTGGCGAGCTCCACCACGCTCTTGCGCGGGAGCACCGTCCGCAGGTGGTCCCCGATCCGCTCGTAGAGCGAGACGTTGTCGGGAAAGAGCCGGCGATGGTGTCCCGGTGAGCGATCCGGAAGTGGTAGGCCTCGAGACCGCCGTCGACGATCGGCTTGCAGTCGGCCTTCCAATTGCGGGTGGTCGTTCTCAGCGCCGCGTGCGGCTCGGCGAGATCGAGCGCCGCCAGCTCGGTGGCCAGGGCGCCCGTGCCTTCGGGCAGCTCGGCGGCGCCCGACTCCGCGCCCACGAAGAGCAACCCCGCCACCTCGCGGCAAGGGAGCTCGGCGAGCCGCGTGCTCGCGATGTCGCGGTGACGGCAGACGTTCAGGAACGCCTTCACCGCACCATCGTCCTGTCGCACCAGCAACACCGGCGCGCCGTGCAGCTCACGAGTCAGGAAGCACCCGGATGGGGGAGCTCGCCTGTGTGGCCGAGCACGTTCATCGCCGGTCGGAAGAGCCGCGCCAGCTCGCGCTCGAAGCGCCCTGGATCGCGGTACTCCTCCACCGGGACCAGCCGCTCTTCCTCGTCCATGGTCGGACGTTTCTGCTGCACCCGCTCCATGCACTCGCGGACCAGCGCTCGCTCCCTCGCGGGGTAGAGAATCCGAGCTCGTCCACAGTGATGGGGAGAATCGATGTATTGTTCTCGAATGCATCGACGCCATCACAGCTGTTTGAACCTATTGGCCATCCTCGCGTGCATCGCGGGCTGTGGTGATGACGATCGCCGGCCGGGCGATGGGACGGATGTCATGCTGGACGGGGGCGGCACGGACGGCGGTGGCATGCCGGGGGATCTCGTCGATCATCCGCGGTCGTCGAGTGGGACGACCGAGCTCTCGTACAACTTCCTGGACATGGTCACCTTCGATACCTACACGCCACCAGCGCCCTACTCCGAGACGGTCACGGTGACTCCCAACGCGGATCTGACCCAGCTGACCATCTCGCTCGGCGTGTGCACCGGCACGGGCAACTACACCGAGACGAACGAGAGTGGCGAGCAGCTCTACGAGATGGACCTCGCGACGGTCGATTGCACGCTCATGGTCAACGGGGAAGTCGCCGACATGACCTACAGCGGCGGCCGAATCTACTGGGGACCGGACGGGATTCGGACGTTCTTCAATGGCGAGGGCACCATCACGAACTCGTCGTCGCTCGTGATCGTCGAGCACGGGCCCTGAGCGGCCGGCGCCGGCGAAGCGGGGCTGGTGGGCGATCATCTACGACTGGATGTCCCGCGTCTGAGCGCTGCGCCGAGCCGACCGCCGGGTCGGGCGCGTCCCCTCCTACGCTGCCCCCATCCTCCGGGTCCCCATGGCCGGGACGTCAGGCCGCGATGCCGTGGAGGGTGAGCCCCGGCCGGATGGTCTCCGCCACGGTGACGTCGCAGAGGCGCGCCACGGTCGGCCCATCGAGGATGCCGTAGGCGCGCAGATCGGGGCCAGGCTCCGGGGTCTCGGCGACGCGTGCGCTCCGGATCATCGCCTCGACGTGCGGGGCGAGCCAGGCGACCGAGCGGCGGCCGGCCTCGTGCGCCAGATGCGCCCATCCGAGCCGGCTGTGGCGGACCTCGTCCTTCACGATCGCGCGCAGGGTCTCCTTGGCCTCCGGGTGGGTGGTGACCTTCTGCAGCTCGATCAGCAGCGCGGTGCTCAGCGATTCCGTCACGCAGCCCACCGCGACCGAGGTGTAGAGGGCGCCGTCGCGGCGCGACAGGTCGGGCGGGCCGAGGGTCGAGCGCAGGGTGGGAACGAGGCGCTCGGCCTGCGGATCCAGTGAGCGCACGACGTCCCAGCAGCGCCGCGCGTGATCCCGCTCGTCGTCGCCGCAGCGCCGCGAGAGCTCGACCAGCTCGCTCGGGGCGCCGGTGGCTTCGAGATCCTCGGCGAGCCCATCGAAGAGCGCCGCCGCTTCGTGTTCCGTGCGCTCGCGGACGAGCCACACCCGCGCGGCTGCCTGGTGCTCGTCGCTCAGCAGGAGGTGCCCCAGCAACACATCAGCCCCTCCCTCTCGTGGGTGCCGTCCTCGTCGGTGACGCAACACTCCTCGTTCGGGCAGAAGCCGCACTCCATCAGCGCACCGCCGTCGCTGGCCGCGGCCTGGGCGTCCACCGCCGGCGAGGCGTCCACCGGGGCGCTGGCGTCGTCTCCGACGACCCCGTCGTCCCCTCCGTCCTCGGTCTCGCAGCCTGCCGCCAACATGGCCCCGCCCATGACGAGCACTCGAAAGAGCTTGGTGTGGTTCATCGTTCCGCCTCCATGAACCCCACTCTATCGGCGGGTTCGCGGCGCCGCCGAGACCTTCTCTCGATGGCTCCCATAGGGTGGAGATATGGGCTCGCGCGCCCGAGAGTCAGGCCGTTCAGCCCTCGCACATGAGGGTCAGCTCGGCGCAGCCCTCTTCGTCGCTCTCGTCGTCGCAGCTCGGGAATCCATCGCAGCGCGACCACCAGTTGAGGGTCTCGCCGCTGCCGCAGCGGAAGTCCGGGCAGTTGTTGCCGGTGTTGGGATCGCAGGGGCAGTCGAGCTCGTCGCTGCCGTCGGTGCACTGGGTCCGGCCGTCGCAGCGCTGCCCGCCCATGACCTCCATGCCGTCGGCGCAGACGTAGGCCTCGCAACCGAGCTCGTCCTCGCCCGACTCGCAGTCGTTGAAGCCGTTGCAGACCGACTCCACGGCGATGAGCCCACCGGAGGCGCACTCGAAGGCGCAGCGCTGGTCGCATTCGACGAGCAGCCCGACGTCCGTGCGACAGAGCGCCTGCTCGAGCTCCTCGCAGCTCGCCTCGCCGAGGCAGTCCCGGTAGCACTCGGTCGGCGCGTAGATGCCGAGGCTGCGCACGTAGCCGTCGGTCAGCAGATCGCACTCGCGCAGCTTCTCGGCCACCTCCGGCTCACCGCAGCCAGCGAAGAGGAGGAGGAGGGGCAGGGTTCGGAGAAGGGCTCGCATGGGGGGCGGAAGTGCAACGGCCGTGCCCGGGCGTGTGGCGGCCGACCGGCCTCTCACGGGCCGGAATTCGAGGCAGCATGGCACAGACGGGCTGTGCCGCAGTGTGTCAGAGCGTCGCCGAGCGTGCCCAAATCCCCAGTGATCCGCGGTGAGAAGGAGTTGGCGCGCTTCCTGCTCCGTGTGGGGGCATGAACTTCCAAGCCACCCTCTCTCTGGCGATCGGCGCGACGCTCGCGACCGCGCTGACGCTCACGCCGAGCCACGCCGATGCCTGCGGCGGGTTCTTCTGCAACAGCGCCCAGCCGGTGAACCAGCAGGCCGAGCGGATCATCTTCCACCACGGCGACGACGGCAGCGTCACCGCCGTGATCCAGATCCAATATCAGGGCCCCTCCGAGGAGTTCGCCTGGATGCTCCCGGTCGCCGGCACCCCCGAGGTCTCGGTGAGCTCGAACGCGGCGTTCCAGCGGCTGCAGGGAGCCTCGAACCCGCAGTACACCCTGCAGACCACCGTCGAGGGCAGCTGCTCGGGTGGCGGCGCGCGCTTCGGACCGACCTCCGATTCCGCCGGCGCGGCCGACGCCAGCGCGGCGGAAGCCGACGCCGGCATGTCGCCGGTCTCGGTCGCCGACAGCGGCCAGGTCGGCCCCTACGACTACGTCACCATCGAGGTCGACCCCGCCGCCGAGGACAAGGTCGCGGTCGCCGTCGAGTGGCTGCAGGGCAACGGCTACGACGTGCCCGACATGGGCTCCGACGTGCTCCGCCCCTACCTCGACTCGGGCATGAACCTGCTCGCCTTCCGGCTGACCAAGGGCAACGACGCCGGCTCCATCCGACCGGTGCGGCTGAGCTTCGGCCCTGGCCTGCCCTCCATTCCCCTTCGCCCGACGGCCATCGCCACCCAGCCCGACATGGGCATCCTGGTGTGGGTCCTCGGTGAGACCCGGGCCATCCCGGCGAACTACCGCCACCTCGAGCTGAACGAGGCGCTGATCAACTGGCTCAACCCCGGCTCGACCTACGACGACGTGGTCACCCGCGCGGCGAACGAGGCCGGCGGCCAGGGCTTCGTCACCGAGCAGGCCGGTCCCTCCGCGCCCCTCGGCGACACCATCTGGCGCGACTTCGAGGCCAGCCAGTGGGCCTCCATCGCCAGCACCGACTGGACCGGTCAGGAGGGTCAGCTCGTTTGGCAGATGGCCAGCTTCGGCCAGCTCGACGGCATCCGAGACGCCTTCGAGGCGCACCTGCCGGTGCCCGCCGGCATCGACGAGGAGACCTTCTACGGCTGCATCAGCTGCTACGTCGACTCGAGCCAGGCGGACATCGAGGGCTTCGACCCCGTCGCCTTCCTCGCCCAGGTCCAGAGCGACGCCATCGACCCGATGGTGGAGACCCAGGCCCTCTTCGAGAGCGCGCCCTACTCCACCCGCCTCTACACCACGATGAGCGCGGACGAGATGACCGTGGACCCGATCTTCGACTTCAACGCCGACCTCGGGGACTACTCGAACCAGCACACCGCCAACCGGATCATCGAGTGCTCGCCGAGCATCTCGCAGGCCGACGCCCCCTGGCGCGTCGAGCTCGAGGACGGCAGCGTCATTCGCGGTGAGGGCACCACCTGGCCCTTCTCCGTCGACGACGGCGCGATGCCCGCCAACGCGCGCATCGTCCGCGTCGGCCCCGAAGGCACCGGTGAGGTCGTCGAGGACAACACCGGCGAGATCAGCGAGGCCCTGAGCAGCCACAACACGACGGTCCCCGGACCGCCCGACGGTGGCGTGTGCTCGGTCAGCGGTCGCACCGGCTCGGGCGCCGCGGGCTTCCTGCTCGCGCTGATGGTCGGCCTGGCCGCCGTCCGCCGCCGCAAGAGCTGACCGATGGCCCTCCGCTCCATCCTCCTGCTCACCGTGGCCGGGCTCGCGCTCGGCTGCGGTGAGGTGCCGCCGCCGGCCGAAGAGCCCGCGCTCGAGCTCGGCACCGGCTCCTGGCGCTTCGACGCGCTCGAGGACGGCCAGCAGGTGGAGCTGATCCGCGGCGCCCAGGGCGGCTGGCACATGTGGATCAGCCTCCGGGTGCGCGGCGTGAACATGGAGCGGCCGCCGATCCGCCTCACCGTGCAGCCCGCCGACGAGAGCCGCCCCGCCGACGAGACGGCCATCGAGCTGCCCTTCGAGGAAGCGAACGCCGAGGGCTGGCGCCAGCGCATCGGCTACACCGGCATCGTCGAGGATCCCTCGTGCCTGGTCGGCGAGCTGGTGCGCTTCCGCGCGGAGATGGAGACGCCCGAGGGCGAGCTGCTCAGCTCCGAGCGCGACGTGCTGCTGATGGGCGGCGCCTACCCGCCCCCGCCCTGCGGCGAGACCGCCGAGTAGTCAGCGGCCCCAGTAGGTGCCGACGGTCAGACCCAGCGTGAAGATTCGGACGTCGCGCGTCGGTCGGTGGTCGTATCCGATGAAGAAGCCGGCCGGGTCATAGACCGGCCACCCGTAGGTCGAATCCGACACGGTCGTGACCAGGGGGGCGCGGAAGCTGAGCTCGACCAGGATCGGCATTCGGTTGAGGCCGATACGCGCCTCGATTCCGAATCTGACGACCGCCTCGAGCGCCGACTCGCGGCCCTCGCTGATGTAGCTCCGATAGGCCAGGTCCACGCCTCCGCGCACGTAGCGTGGCGCGAGCAGTGTGGCTCGCAGGCTGGCACGCCCGAGAAACGACGGCGTCGAGTCGGCGAACCACTGGGCGTCCTCGCCCGGGACCGTGCCGTTCGCGACGTGCGCGCCAAGGCAACCTCCGAGGTGGAGCCACGGCCGCACCACGGCCGCCGGACAGAAGTCCAACCCGCCGGTCCAAAAGCGGCTGGCGACGTTGGTCTCCCCTCCCGAAGGAGTCTCGGCGATGAAGGTCGAGAACTGCCGCTCGCCACTGAAGAGCAGCTCGAGACGAAAGCGTGACTCGCGCTGCGGCGGATCCTGTGCCGTCGCCGTGCTCGCCGAAGCGAGCGCGAGCCCGATAACGACGAGGTGCACGATGCGCATGACCCACATCTGCCTCGACGAGGTTTGGCGGGCAACCAGCCGCCCGCTCGGAATCGGTTCTCGGTTCTCGGTTCTCGGAGTCGGACCCGGAGTCGGAGCCGCCTCAGCCGCGGGGGTGGTGGCGCTCCATCAGGTCGTGAAGGCGCTCGCCGGTCACGTTNNGTTGACCGAACCCGCTGGACGGCACTGAACTTGTGATCAAGCCTACCCCCGCGGGTGATAGCGTTCGTGCATCTTCCGCAGGTGGTCGCCGGTCACGTGGGTGTAGATCTGGGTGGTCGAGATGTCGGCGTGCCCGAGCAGCTCCTGCACCACCCGCAGGTCGGCGCCGCCGTCGAGCAGGTGCGTCGCGAAGCTGTGGCGCAGCTCGTGCGGGTAGACGGTCTTGGTGATGCCCGCTTCCGCCGCGTACTTCTTCACGTTCTTCCAAAAGGCCTGGCGCGTCAGCGGGCCGCCGCGGCTGGTCAGGAAGACCTCCCGGGTGCCGGGCTTGCTCCACTTCGGGCGGACCTCGCTCAGGTAGCGCTCGATGCGCCCCTTGGCGACCTGGCCGATGGGCACGATGCGCCGCTTGCGCCCCTTGCCGAAGGCGGAGAGGAAGCCCGCCTCGAGGTTCAGGTCGTTGAGGTCGAGGCCGACGAGCTCGCTCACCCGGAGCCCCGCCGCGTATATCGTGTGGAGCATCGCGCGGTCGCGGACGCGGTTCTTCTTGTCGCCCTTCGGCGCGTCCAGCAGCCGCTTCACCTCGTCGACGCTCAGCACCTTGGGCAGCCGCTTGGCCAGCTTCGGTCGGTCGACCAGCTCCGTCGGGTCGGCTGCCGCCATCCGCTCTCGAACGAGCCAGGCGTGCAGCCCGCGCAGCGCGCTGAGCGCCCGGGCCTGCGAGCGCGCGCCGAGCCCCTCGCGCGCCAGATGCACCAAGAAGCCCGCGACGTGCATCAGCTCCGCGTCCGCGAGGCTCACCGACTCCTCCTCGAGGAAGTCCCGCCAGCGACTCAGATCCCGCGCGTAGCCATCGATGGTGTGCGGGCTCGAGCCCTTCTCGACCCGCAGGTGCGCGAGGAAGGCGTCCACCGCCCGGTCGCTGGCGGCGCCGTCCACTAGCCGCCGACCTCCTCGCCGATCCAGGCGAGGTAGCCCTCGGAGCCGCCGCTGACCGGCAGCGCGAGGACCTCGGGCTCGTCGTAGGGGTGGTGGGTCGCGATCCAGTCCTTCACCGCGCCGAGGCGCGAAGCGCGCGTCTTGATCACCAGCTGGACCTCACCGTCGTCTTCGACCTTCCCCTGCCACCGATAGAAGGAGCGCACCCCATCGATGAGGTTCACGCAGGCGGCGAGGCGGGCGTCCACGAGGCCGCGGGCGAGCGTCGCGCCCACCTCGGCGTTCGGCGCGGTGCAGAGGATCACGAGGGCTTCGCTTGCATTCACGCCCTCGACCCTAGCCCGGACGGATCACCGGCGTCGAGCGACGCCCGGGCGACGACGAGGCCGCCGCCGGACCCAGAAGAGCGCGAGCAGAGCCGGCCAGAAGGCGCCCCGCGCGCCGGTGGCGCTGCAGGCCACGGCTTCGTTGTCGACACCGCCGTCGCGCCGGACGCCTCCGTCCATCTCGACGCCCGCGTCCTCCTCCCCACACCCTTCGATGCGGGTGTAGACGCAGCCATCGACGCCGCAGGCCTCCAGCGTGCAGGGGTCATCGTCGTCGCAGAGCGTCCGGTCCGGGGTGTGGACCGGCTCGCCATCGACGCAGGTGTCGACGGTGCACGAGATGCCGTCGGAGGGCGGCGTCTCCGAGTCGTCGGAGACGGTCACGATGAGCCCATTCCGGACGATTTCCGCCATGCAGTCGTCACTCGCCTTCTGCGGCGGGGGAGCCGGCGTGCAGCTCCCGGCTCCCGACCCCGAGTAGCCCTCGTCGCCGCAGCTGGTGCAGCTCTGCGCGCCGCCCTCGGAGTAGGTCCCCGCCGAGCACGCCGGGCACCAGGTGGTCCCCAACGAATCGGCGTAGCTACCCGGCGGACAGGCCGCGCATGCCGCGCTCCCGGGGGATCCGCTGAAGTGGCCCATCCCACAGGGCTCGCACGCGACCATGCCGGCGACCCCCGCGAAGGACCCCGGGGGACATTGGGTGCAGGCCAGCGCCCCCGTGCCGTCCGCGAAGGTCCCCGCCGCGCAGGGCGTGCACGCCTCCGCCCCGGTTCCACCGGCGTAGGTGCCGGCAGCGCAGGGCAGGCACGACGCCTGGCCGGTCGAAGGCTGGGCCGTGCCGGCATCGCACGCATCGCAGGTGCTCTCGCCCATCGACGACTGGGCCGACCCCGCCGGACAGGGCTCGCAGGAGGTCTGCCCGGCGAGCGACTGAACCGTCCCGGCGGGACAGAGCTCGCAGCTCTCCCGGCCGGTGTTCGGCTGCATGCTTCCCGCGGCGCACGGAGAGCACGCGGGACGCCCCGCGAAGGGCTGGCTGGTCCCAGCCTCACAGGGGACGCACTCGGTCTGGCCGTGCCCCGGCTGCACGGTTCCCGCCGGGCACAGATCGCACGCCGTCTGGCCCGCCAAGGGCTGGACCGTGCCGATGGGACACATCGAGCACGGCGCCTGGCCCGTTTCGCTGAACCACCCCGGCTCACAGTCCTGAGCGCCGGCCGAAGAGGCCCAAGCCGCGATGGAGCATGCGAGCCCCGCCACCCCCACAAAATGCTTCATAGGTGTAATCTAGCACCAAGACTGTAATACGCACGCCCATTGTAAGAATCCTCTGACAGTGTCCCACAACGAGGATCCGCAGAAGGGGCCACGGTCTCTCGACGCTCGGCCCCGTGGATCGCTGGGTGCCCGGTGCCGCTCAGCGTCGCCGCGGACGGAACATCGCCACCAATCAGATACCCACGATGCGGGGGGCGGCGCCGCCGCGGACGATCACCTTCCCCTGCCGGCGCCAGCCGGGCAGCAGGAGCGGCAGCACCCGCCGTCCGGTCGGCGTCAGCGGCACCGTCAGCACCACGTCGGTTCCCTCGAGCCCGTTGGGGACGGTTTGTTCGCTACGGTCGTCGTCGATCTGGCGTTCCAGCGTATCCGCCTCGATGCCGTCGAGGTCGACGAGCGAATCCAGGGTGGCCGAGGGGTCGAGCACCCGCCGCCGCGCGGGGTGCAAGGCGATCATCAGCACGTCGTCCCGTTGGCGGGCCGTCGCGGCCAGCCGCGGCTGGGTGATCACCACCCGATCGCCCAGGAGCCGCTCCATCACCTCACGCTCGCCCGCCAGGAGCGCCTCGAGGAAGCGGATGGCGATCGAACGAGCCTCGTTGAAGCCGCCGCTCATCGCGAGGCCGGTCGGGCCCTCCCCCGCGCGGACCGATTCCTGCGGCTCCGGCGTGTGCGGGAGCGGATCGGCGTCGGTCGCCGGAGGCAGCGGCTCCGGGGTCGGAGCCGTGGCGCACCCCGCGCACAGCAAGAGCAGCAGCGCGCGAGTCACCGGTCAGAGGGCGCGAGTCTGCACGTGCAGATCGCGGTCGACGAGCACGGCCTGACTCTGCTCGAGCTCGACGTAGTCGGCCGGCAGCTCGATGCCCTCGAGGTCGGAGGTCAGCATCACGTAGCGGAACACGCCGGGGGAGCCGCGGTCGGGGGGCAGGTCGGCGGGCGGATCGAAGAGGCCGCGCCGCTCGACGTAGGCCAGCCGCGCACCGCGGCACAGACCGAGCATCAAGCGCCCGTTGGTGAGCACCAGGTTCATCGTGGACTCGGGCGCCTTCACCTCCGCGGTGAGCCGGTCGACCAGCGCCACCGCCGAGCGAACGGCCGAGAAGAGCTCGTCGGGGCCGACGTCGAGGTTGTCCAGGTTCCCGCTGTCGTGGAGGAAGGAGAGGATCACGTGAAAGAGGACTTCGCTGTCCGTCTTGCCGCGGATGTTCCGGTTCACGAAGTCGGGCAGCGAGGCGCGGAGCCGGTCCCCGATCGCCTCGAAGCGCTCGATCGTCCCCGTGTGGGCGAAGAGCCAGCTGCGCATGCGGAAGGGGTGCGTGTTGTGGCTGCGGAAGTCGCCGACGGTCGGCTGCCGCAGATGGAGCACGGCGCAGTCGGTGCGCACGTCGCGGGTGACGGTCTCCCAGTCGAAGCCGTTGTTGCCGTCCATCTGGGGGCGCTTCTTGTGAAGCACTTCACCGCCCTGATAGAAGCCGAGCCCCCATCCGGTGGGGCCCAAGGCCGGCGGCGGAGCGACGACGGCGCGCTCCTGATGAAGCGCTGCGCCGAGCCGGTCGTGCCGGTTGGCCATGTATCCCACGAGCCTACCCATCGTTGCCTTCTTTCGTGGAACGCTCTGCGTTCCTCGTTCTTCCGTTTCTCTTCGTGTCTGGTGTCGTTGGTGAGTGGATCAATCCTCGTCCGCCATCTCGCCAGCGGCCGAGCCTCGCTGCGACGCACTGGGCGTCGCCGTCTCGAGTGTCCTTTTCAACAGCGTGTCGGTGCGCTGCGTCGCTCGGCGACGCGCCACGCCGATCACGATTCGTAGCACCACGAGAGCCGCGACCAAGAGCGCGACGACGACGAGGATTCCGGTGAAGGATCGCTCGAAGAGCGCGCTGGGCATGGGCCACCTCGGGGCACGTCCGAAGGGTAACAACTCAGCCCCTCCACGGCACGTATCCGAACGCACTAATTCCCGGCGGCGGCGTTTTCTTCGAGCGCCGACCGAGCGAAGGAGGCTCTCGCAGGGGCCCGGCGCAGATCCGGCGGGCGTGATCGCTGCGAAGTGGTATCGAGGGCCCGTGAGAATTCGCTCGATGGCCGCGATCGCGATGGTCGGTGCGCTGGTGAGCGCGCTCGATCCGGCGGCGGCGCGCGCGGCGGAGCCGCTGCGCTACGAGGTCCGTGCGCGGGTGGCGGACGAGACGCTGGCGGTGACCACGACGATCCGCCTGCGAGCCACCGGCGACGAGCGCCTGCGCTTCTGGCTCTACGCCGACCGGCTCGCCGAGCCGCCGGCAGCGATGGACGACCTGAGCGCCCAGTGGGTCTATCCCCGGGAGATCGATCGCGCGCCGGTGATCATCGACGCGGTCCGCCTCGACGGGGTCCCGGTGCGCTGGGAGCGGCGCCCGCCGAGCGAGGGCGCCGATCGCGATCGCGGGGGCAGCGATCTGGTGCTCCTCACCGAGGCGCGCGGCGAGGTCACCGTGACCATCGAGAGTCGACAGCGGATCCCCGAGCGCTTCGGTCGGATCGGCCAGACCGGCGACCGGATCGCCCTGCTCGGCCCCTGGTACCCGCTGCTGGTGGACCAGCACCGCTGGGCCTTCGAGGTCCCCCACGAGCTCGCCCTGACCTTCGACGAGGAGAAGGCGCTCGTCGGGGGCATCGAGCTCCGCGAGGAAGGCGGCACCTGGCGAGGCGAGGGGCGCTGCGCCTACGTGCCGCTGATGGCGATGGAGGAGCGCCACCGGGAGACGGAGGCCCTTCGGGGCCCCGGGGGCGAACGCTTCACCCTCGAGCTGGTCGCCCCCTACGAGCTCTACCGCGCCCCGCAGACGCGGGACGCCACCGCCGGCCTGCGGGACATGGCGCGCATCGACGTCACCGAGCGAGTCGCCGACGTGGTGCAGGGCGCGCTGCAGACCATGGCGATGGCCGGCATCCAGCCCGCGCAGCGCTCGCTGCGGGTGGTGCTCGCCCCGTCGCGGACCGAGCTGGCGGCCACCGCGCCAGGGCTGGTGCTGGTGAGCGACCGCATCTACGAGCTCTTCCCCTACGAGGACCTGACGGACCTGCACGACCGGGTGCTGGCGCGGGTGGTCTTCCGGGCGCTGCTGGAGCCGGTCGTCGGACCGCGCGAGCCCCTCGCGGATCGGGACTGGGCCGTCGACCTGCGCGCCGTGCTCCTCGCCGACCTCGACACGGTCCGGCGGCGGGGCGAGCTGCAGACGGCGCGCGATCTGATCGACTGGGCCGGCTTCCACCCGTCCATCGACCAGCTGCTCTACGCGCCGCAGATCGCCTTCGTCGACACCTACTTCGGCACCGTCGCCGAGCCCGAGCGCTTCGGCGAGGATCCGGTGCGCGCCCGTCGGCCCCGAGCCCGGGGCCGGCGCCTGCTCGAGCACGGGCGCGACCGGCTCAGCGAAGAAGAGTTCCGCCGCATGGCCGCGCGACTGCTGCGCAGCGAACGGACCGCGCGCTCGATCCTCACCCGCGCGGGCATCGACGAGGCCACCCTCGCCCTCTGGCTCGCGTCGCCGGGGCTACCGGTGAACTACCGGCTCGGCGCCATCCGCAGCGAGCGGACCGCCGAAGGCTGGGCCCACCACGTCGAGGTGGTCCGCGAGGGCGCGGATCGACCGGAGCCGGTGACCGTCCGGGTCATCGACGACGAAGGGAACGCGGTGGACGGCGTCTGGGAGGGCGAGGGAGAGGTCGGCACGGTGACGATCGAGACCCCCGCGGAGCGCTCGCAGGTGCTCATCGATCCCGAGCGCCGGTTGCCGCAGTCGAAGGAGGTCGCCGAGGGCCACCCCTACGCCGACGACGCCGAGGTGCTGCCCTTCCGGCCGCCGATCCTGCAGTCACTGAACCTCGCGGTGAGCGGCACCGAGGGCAACATCATCGGCCTCGTCGACTTCGTGGTGCGCCGCCAATACGACCTCGAGCGCACCTGGGGGATGCGGCTGAGCACCGGTCCGCGCGCGAGCGGCGGCCTGCTCCGCTACACCCAGCTCTTCGGGCGCAAGCGCGACGGGAACAACCGGATCGGCGCAGCGACCATCGGACTGACCTTCGACCGGCTCCGGCCGGGCTTCAGCGCCAGCGGCGAGGGCGGCTGGCGCACCGGGCTCCTGCTCTCCGCCGGCTACAGCACGCTGCGCTACTTCCTCGATCCCCACCGCGGCTCACGACTGGTCGGCTCCCTGCGCTACGGGCTCACCCGCCGGGACGACGGCCGCGTCACGCACACCGTGGCGGCCTCGACCCGCGGGAACGTGACGATCCCCCTCGGGCTGCGAAACGTGCTGACCCTCGTCGCCGACGTGAGCTGGGTCTTCGGCAATCCCTTGCCGAGCGAGCGCCCGGGCCTCGGCGGACGCTTTCTCCTGCGTGGCTACCAATCGGACGAGCTCATCGGCGAAGGCCGCGCCTTCGCGGTGGTCGAGCACCGCTTCACGCCGACGATCTGGACCGACCTGGACATCGACGTCTTCCACCTGATCTGGATCCGGCGGATTCAGCTGGCGGTCTTCGCCGGCGCCGGCCTGGTCTACGAGGCCGACGACGGCCGCCAGGTCGCCTTCGGAGCCGAGGTGGGTGGCGGGCTCCGTGTCCACTTCGAGTACGGCGGCGTCCAGCCCGCCGTCCTGGCCCTCGACGTCGCCCGGCCGCTGGTGCGCACCGCCGAGGCGCGCGCCGTCCGAGCCCCGGTGACCTTCGTGTTCGGCTTCGAGCAGTACTTCTGACCCACCTCCAACGGGGGCAAGCCCCATGAAAACGCGGGGCGGCACCATGTGACACCGGTGTCAGGGACTTGACGTTTGGGGGGCAGCCCGGCCTAGAGTGAAGGCTCTTCGGGGGGAGAGAAGCTCGGTACACAGGAATGAGTCGACCTAGACTGGCGTTCGTCGCCTCCGGAGGAGCCACCAAGGGCATCGCCCACCTCGGCGCGCTCAAGGCCATCGAGGAGCTCGGCCTCCGGCCCGACATCTTCGTCGGCGCTTCCACGGGCGCGGTCGTGGCGGCCTTCTGCTCCCAGGGCGTGAAGGCCGACGAGATGGTCGACTGGCTGCGTCCCTGGCCCTTGCGGCGCCGCGGACCGGCGATGCTCACCTGGCGCCACTTCCTCGGGCTGCCGAACATGGAGCAGCTCGCCCGCCCCGGCTGGCTGACCAGCGGCCTCTTCTCCATCGACCGCTTCCAGAAGCACTTGCGTAAGGCGCTGCCGATGGACGATTTCCGGCAGCTGGATCGCGAGCTCTACGTCACCGCCACCGACGTCGACGGACGCGGCCGCGCCGTCTTCGGTCGCGGCAAGCGGCAGGACGTGCCCATCAGCGAGGCGGTCGCCGCCTCCTGCTGTGCCCCCCTCCTCTTCCGGCCCAAGCGCATCGGCGACCGCTACTACGTCGACGGCGAGCTCACCAGGACGCTGAGCCTCGACCTGGCCGTGGGCGCCGGCGCCGACGTGGTGGTCATCTCCAACGTCTACCGCCCCCACGTCTCCGGCGGCGAGGACAAGAGCATCGCCCTCAAGGGCCCCTTCGCCATCGGCCGCCAGTCGCTGAACATCGTGCTCAGCGAGAAGGAGCGCCGGGGCATCGATCTCTTGCACCAGACCAACCCGAACGTGACCGTCCTGGACGTCGCGCCGGACCTGGGCGAGTTCTCCTTCACCAGCCGCCGCGAGGCCCGCAAGCTCCTGCAGCGCGGCTACCGCGAGGCGCTCCGCGTCCTCGCCTCCGCCAAGCGCCGCGGCGTCTTCGACATCGCCAGCAACGTCGGCTTCGTCGGAAGAGCCTGATCTTCTTGGGGAGGAGGAGGTTGTGAGATGCGTTCTAGAGCACGGAGCCGGTCGGACGTAGGTCACCAGTACCCGGCGTGATGGATGTAGTTCCGGGCGTCGCGCGGTGTGATGGCGTGGCATGCCTGGTCGAACGCGAGCCGCAGGGCAGTCGGCGACCTGGCCGCGGGCCGTGATGAGGACCGTCGCGTCGACCCAGCGTTTGCCGCTCCCGCCCGGGTCAGCGGCACTGACCGGAGCGCCAGCTCTCGATCCGCGGACCGTCATCGGTCTCGATCAGCGCGAAGGCGAAGCCCGAGTATCCCTCGAGGCCATCGAGATAGCCGTCCACACAGGTCGACGCCTCCGCCACCGTTCCCAGGCTGCCGCGGACCGAGTTGATGGCGATGCCGGTGGCCCGCTGCAGCTCGTCGGGGAGGTGGGCCGGCAGTGCGTCGCGGTCGATGCGCGCGCGGGCGGCCGGCGAGAGGAGCTCGTGCGCTCGGTCGAAGTCCTCCGCGGCGATCGCCTCGACGAAGGAGCGCACGGCGACGCCCGCATCCCCGGTCGCCGGCACCACGGCGACGAGCCAGAAGAAGAGCGAGGCGGCGGCCGCCACGGCCACGTGCTTTGCGAAGATGGTCGCTGCTCGGCGATCGGGGAATGGCGGCATCAGCCGGGCGTCGGCGATGAGCTCTCCGGCGAGCCACCGCTCCAGCAGGTCGCGGTGCTCCGCGAGCTTCCGCGCCTCCGCCGTGCTGGGCGTGGCCCTCATCAGCACCCAGGCGCCGTCGTCGTGGGTGATCGAGAGCACGTCGCCATCGAGGGTCACGGCGCGGATGTGCTCGCGGGCGAGCGCTCGATAGCGCACGCCCTCGACCCAGAGGAGGCCCTCCGGGGCGAGGACCGCGCCGTCGGCGAGGCGGACGTGCGCCCGAGTGCGAGCGGCCAGCCCCGCGGCGGAGAGGAGCACCACACCGATGCCCGCGCCCCATCGCCAGGGCACCACCGAGCCCGTGCGGAGGCCGAAGAGCGCCCAGAGCGTGGCCGCCAGGCCCCCGACGAAGAGGAGGTAGAGCAAGAGCCGCTCGCGGCCGACCGAGCGATCGGGGAGGTGGGCATGGCGACGCCGGGTCTCGGCCAAAGGGGCACGGAGAGCGTCGACGACCCGCTGCGCCCAGGACGGTAGGTCGCGCTCGCGCACCGCTTCCGGTGGCCGTGAGCTCATCGGCTGCGGGTCCTCGGACGACTCATCGGCCCCCTACTCCTCTCCTCCGGGCTCGACGAGCGCGTCTAGGGGGACGGTTCGCAGCGCGTCGAGGACGAGCTCCCATCGGCCCTCCGCGCACAATCCAATCCACCGTAGCCCCCATGGCGGTAGGCCTCCTCCGCGGCGGCGAGGCACGCACCGCGCACCGCCTCGGCCAGCCGCCGGCGCTCGTCTTCCGTGAGGCTCATCGCGGGAAGCATATCCCGTGACGGTTCCCGCTCGCTGGCGCCCCGGCAGAGCCGCGCTCGGACCGCAGCTCCCGTGACCGGAAGAGCGACGCCGTCAACGCCACAGGGGCGGGTCACCGCCGGTGCTCGCGCCGACCAGCCCGCCGGCAGCGTCGAAGAGCAGGTGCCCGGGCAGGTCCGCGTCGGACGCGGCGATCGCAGGTAGTCCTGGCTTGCGCCGACCCACCAGTGGGGGTCAGGTTGCGGCATGCGTCGCCTCCTTCGCCTACTCCCGCTCGCCGTCTGCCTCGCCGTCGCCTGCGGTGACGACGGCGGCTCCGACCCGGACGGCTCGGTCGACGTACCCTGCGAGTCGGACTCGGAATGCGACGACGGCCTCTACTGCAACGGCAGCGAGTCTTGTGTCGAGGGCGCGTGCGCACCGGGGTCCGCCCCCTGTCCCGGCGAGTGCGACGAGGCGACCATGACCTGCGGCGGCGAGTGCGCCGACGCCGATGGAGACGGCTTCGAAGACATCCGATGTGGCGGGACCGATTGCGACGACGGTGACGGCGAGCGCTATCCGGGGAACACCGAGATCTGCGACTCGCTCGGCCACGACGAGGACTGCGACCCGACGACCCTCGGCCCGGACGAAGACGGCGACGGCTACCCGAGCGACGAATGCTGCCAGGAAGAGGACGACGGCGACCTCGTGTGCGGCCTCGATTGCGACGACACCCGCGACGGGGTGAGCCCGGAGGCGGTCGACAGCTGCGGCAACGGCGACGAGGATTGCGACGGGGACATCGACGAGAACCCCAACGAGACCTACTACCGCGATCGGGACGGGGACGACTTCGGGGTCGCGGNNCGGGGACGACTTCGGGGTCGCGGACGACTCGATCATCGCCTGCTCCGCCCCGGACGGCTATGCGGTGCAGCCCACGGACTGCGACGACACCCGAAGCTCCATCAACCCCGGCGTCGCCGAGATGTGCGACGGAACGACGGACGAGAACTGCAACTCGGAGGTGGACGAAGGGTGTGCATGCACTCCCGAGGGAACCACGCGCGAGTGCGGCTCGGCGACGGCCCGCAGCGGCATGGGGCTCTGCCGCCCCGGCACGCAGGTCTGTACGGCGAGCGGCTGGACCGCGGCCTGCTCCGGGGTCGTGGAGCCCACCCCGGAGGACTGCGATGACGA
>JABAOG010003298.1_pt1 | contig 19163 bp, 17 predicted proteins | sample 7062131 | NCBI WGS metagenome assembly JABAOG01 (sample SAMN14538629, study PRJNA623070) | marine sediment metagenome | biome: marine biome [ENVO:00000428]; feature: marine pelagic biome [ENVO:01000023]; material: deep marine sediment [ENVO:00002113] | place: India: Arabian Sea | collected...
TCCTCCAGGAACGGATCACCGGGGTGTCCGTCGTCCAGATCTTCGGCCGGGAGGAGAAGACGACCGAGCGGTTCGGCGAGATCAACCGCGACCACCTGGAGGCCCACCTCCGCTCCATCACGTACTACGCCCTGTTCTTCCCGGTGATCGAGCTGCTCACCACGATCGCGCTGGCCGCCATCCTGGTCTACGGCGGGAGCCGGCTNNCTTCCGGCCCATCCAGGACCTGTCGGAGAAATACAACATGCTCCAGGGGGCGATGGCGAGCAGCGAGCGAATCTTCCGGCTGCTCGACACCGAGCCGGAAGTCCACGACCCCGCCGAGCCCATTCCCCTGCCCGACCCCGGCCGGGGCGAGATCGAGTTCCGCAACGTCTGGTTCGCCTACGGCAAGGACGAGAGTGGCGAGGACTGGGACTGGGTGCTCCGGGACGTGAGCTTCCGGGCCCGACCCGGTGAGCGCCTGGCCATCGTCGGCCACACCGGCGCGGGCAAGACGACGCTCATCAACCTCCTGATGCGCTTCTACGAGCCCCAGCGCGGCGAGATCCTGTTCGACGGCGTGCCCCTCCACCAGGTCGCCCAGGAGGCGCTCCGCCAACGGATCGGCCTCGTCCTCCAGGACGTCTTCCTGTTCAGTCAGAGCGTCGAGTACAACATCCGGCTGGGGCGCGACGACATCGACGATGCCCGCGTCCGGCAGGCCGCCGCCCGCGTCGGGGCCGACCGCCACATCGAGCGGCTCCCGGACGGGTACGCGGAGGAGCTGGGCGAGCGCGGCACCTCGCTGAGCGTGGGGCAGCGCCAGCTGCTGTCGTTCGCCCGCGCGCTCGCCTTCGACCCTCTCGTCCTGGTCCTCGACGAAGCCACCAGCTCGGTGGACTCCGAGCTCGAGGCCCAGATCCAGAACGCCCTCGAGACGCTGCTCGAAGGCCGGACATCCCTGGTGATCGCCCACCGCCTGTCCACCGTCCAGAGCGCCGACCGGATCCTGGTCTTCCACCACGGCGAGCTGCGCGAGCAGGGCAGCCACGCGGAGCTGCTGGCCGAGGGTGGGCTGTACGCCCGGCTGCACGAGCTCCAGTTCGCGGCGGCGGGAGACGGGGGGGAGGCTCGGCCTCCGGCCTCGCAAGTGGCTCGCTGACGCTCGCAAATGGCACCCCCGGGGGGTGCAAATGGCCCTGCGGGCAAATGGCGCCTCCGGCGCAACGGCTCGCTCGCGCTCGCACGGGGCTCGGGCGGTCCCCTCGCAGGTGGCTCGCCCAAGGCTTCGCAGGCGGCTCTCCCTTCGGGGTCGCAGATGGCTCGCCTGCGGCTTCGCATTTGGCTCGCTGCGCTCGCATCGGGGAGACCGGCGAGGGTAGATAGGAGGGCGGCCTCCTCGGGGCGGGCTCTCCCTTCACACCCTGCGCGGGCCTTCCCTTCCCGCACGGGCCTTGCCTGCCTGCGCGGTCCTATCGCTTCCCGCACGGGCCTTCCCTCCCTGCACGTCTTCCCTCCCTGCACGTCCTGCACGTCCTTCCCTTCCTGCGGCGTCCTTCCCTTCCCGCACGGGCCCGCCCTCACAGCGCGGGCCTTCCCTGCCCGGTGGTGCTTCCCTACCTACGGGTCCATCGGATGAGGCGGATGAGGTCCCACTTCACGTCTCGCAGGAGCCGGAGGCCCTGGTCGAGTGCAGCGGCGGGGAGCGCGGCGACCTGCTGGGCGCCTTTGAGAAGGCTCGCGCTCTCACCCGTGGACCCGAGCGCGTAGCGGAAATACCGTCGTTTGTCGGCCAGGCTGTCCGCATCGAAGGCCTCACCGAGGTTCGCCACCAGGGATGCCGCCGCCCGCTCGATCTGATCGGCCATCCCCGGCCATCGGCCCAGCTCTCGGCGCCAACGTCCACACCATTCGACGTAGGCCATCGCCAGGCGTGTCACGCGAGGCGGACGCCCGTCCCTGCCCGACCGCCCATCGGTCTTCCGATCGCCGAGCTCTCTACTCATGCCGACAGCGTAAGCAATACTACGGGGCCACCGAATGGCCGGATGGGCCCCGTTCCCCCACCATCTCCGGCACCCGACGGTACAGACCTCAAGGATCCCACGGCCTCGTGCCACCCCGCGGACCCCCTAGCCCCATGCTCCGCCCCCNNGGGGGAGCCGCCTGCAATCCCCGAGGGGGGAGCCGCCTGCAATCCCCGAAGGGGGAGCCGCCTGCGAGGCCGAAAGGCCGAGCCCCCTGCGAGCGCTGCGAGCCATTGCGCCGCAGGCGCCATTTGCCCGCAGGGCCACATGCACCGCGCAGCGGTGCCATTTGCGGGGCTCAGCCCCGCCATTTGCGCGCCTCCGACGGTCCCGGCGCTGGCTCGTTTCTTGCCCCTTTCCCCGTCACGCGAATCGGGGTGAGCCAGAGCGCGCCCCTCATGAACAGGCAGGCCCATGGCGCACACCATCCTCGTTGTCGATGACGATCCGGACTCGCTCGACATCGTCCGGACGTTCCTGGATTCCCGGGGCTACGACGTGCACACGGCGACCGATGGGAAGAGCGGGCTGGCGAAGCTGGAAGAGGTAAAGCCGGCCCTGGTCCTTCTCGACGTGATGATGCCCGGCATGGACGGCTGGGAGGTCGCCCGGGTGATCAAGAACCACCCGGACTTCGGTGACACCCGGGTCGTGATGCTCACCGCGCGGAGCGGGTTCAGTGACAAACAGGAAGGCCTCCGGGCGGGGGCCGACGACTACATCGTGAAGCCGATCCGCCTCGACGAGCTGGGGACCCGGGTCGAGAAGAACCTGGAGGCCCGGACGAACGCGTCGTGAACATCCTCGCCCGCGTGGAGGATCCGGCGCTCCAAAGCACCGTGAACGGTGTCGCGGACCGGCTGAAGGCGGAGCTCGTCCACCTCGGCCCCGGCGACGTGGATCCGTCGGAGAACGGCGGCCCGGCGGATATCCTGCTGGCCGAGATGCCGGAGGACGGGTGCCTCGATGATCTCTCGGAGGAGGCACGGGCCCGGGGCGCCGCCCTGGTCGTCGCCTGCCACTCCATGGAGGAATGCGACGCCGCCGCGCTGGCCGAAGCCCACGACTGGTTCCTGCTACCCGCGGAGGTGCCGGAGCTCGCGGCCCGCCTGGGGACGGCGAGGCAGCGGGCGGTCCGGGAGGCGCTGAAGACGGGGCACCGGGACGCGGCAGAGCTGCTGCGCTACGAGGAGCTGCTGCACGACCGCCTGACGGGGTTCCCCACCCTTCCCGTCATGATGGAGCAGGCCCGGGACCTCCTGGAGACCCGCGGCGAGCTCACCATCCTCTACATCCAGTTCGTCTGGTACGAGAAGATCGAGGAGATCTACGGCTGGCAGAAGCTCGACGAGGTCCTGGAGTCCACCGCCGAGGGCGTGCAGCAGTTCTATCGTCAGCACCACGGCGACTCGACGAACCTGCTCATGGTCAGCCACATCGGCGATGATGACTTCATCCTCTTCAGCGAGCAGCCCCGGGTCCGGGACAGCGAGCAGCCGGAGCGGGCGCTCAAGGAGCTGACGCAGCACCTGGAGGAGTTCCTCAGGGGCAAGCTCGAGACCGACCACTCCGAGGACATCGCCTCGCTGTGCGGCATCTACGTCGGCGCGACCACGGTCTTCCGGAACCCGAAGATCCGGATGGAGCGGCTGATCTACCGCGGCATCCGGGAGGCGTCGCAGGCGGCACGGGGCGCGAAGGAGTGGGAGCGGAGCCGGAAGATCAGCGGCCTCAAGACGCTGCTCCGGGAGGGCGCCGTCTTCATGGAGTACCATCCGATCATCGTGACCGCCACCGAGGAGGTCTACGGGTACGAGGCGCTGGCCCGGGGTCGACACCGGGAGCTGCGCTCGCCGGAGGTGCTGCTGGACATCGCCAGCGAGGCGAACCTGCTCTGGGAGCTGTCGCGACTGCTCCGCAAGCGCGCCGTGGAGGGGATCGTCGACGACCTGGCCGACGACGAGTACCTGTTCCTGAACGTGGACCCCCACGACTTCAGCGACCCGCAGTTCCGCGACCTGACCCCGGAGGCGTTGGGGGTGGACGACCCTGGCCGGATCGTCCTGGAGATCACCGAGCGGACCGCCATCAGCGATTACCCGCAATTCAAGGAATACCTGAACACGTTCCGGGAACGCGGCTTCCGGTTTGCCGTCGATGACGCGGGCTCCGGGTACGCCGGGCTCGGATCCATCGCCAACCTCGACCCCGACTACATCAAGCTCGACATCTCGCTTATCTCGAACATCGACACCAACTTCCTGAAGCAGAACCTGGTGGAGACGCTGGTCGGGTTCGCGGAGAACCACGGCGCCAAGGTCGTGGCCGAGGGCGTGGAGCGCTACGAGGAGTTCGAAGCGGTCCGGGACATCGGCGTCCACCTGACCCAGGGATTCCTGTTCTACGAGCCCCGGTTCGCCGGCCTGAGCCGCTGAGCCCGAGCCCGGGGCGGCCACAACCGGAGCGTCCGTGAGCGACCCGGCTTCCAGCAGCCACCCACAGCCCGGCGCGGACACCGCCGCCCTCTTCGAACGCCGACGCGACGAGGCCGCGTCGACGCGGGATCGGCTCCTCGGCCGGGCTCGACGCGTATCCAACCTCCGACTTCTTTCCTTCGCCCTCGCCGTCGGCGCGCTGGTGTGGGCGGAGCTCCAGCCCGAGTTCGGCGCCTGGGCCTTCACGCTGACCGCCATCGCCGTCGCCGGGTTCATCCTCCTGATCGTGGTCCACTCGAAGCTCGCGCAGCGGGCCCGGCAAGCGGCCGAGCGGGCCGCCGTCAACGAGGAAGCGCTCGCCCGCCTCCGGCGGGAGTGGGACGGCCTGCCCACCGTCCCGGGAGACTGGCCCGGCCACGCCTACGCCCACGACCTGGATGTCTTCGGCCACGGCTCTCTGGCCCGGCTGCTGTCCACCACCGGGACGGCGGTCGGCCGGGAACGGCTCCACGACTGGCTCCTGGAGCCGGCCGCGGAGGACGAGGCCGCGCGGCGCCAGGAGTCCGTCCGGGAGCTGGTCGACCGCCTCGAGTTCCGGCAGCGGCTCCAGGTCGCCGGCCGCCTCGCGGGCGATCCCGACCGGGAGACCCTCGACGCGTTCTTCGCCTGGGCGGAAGCCGCGCCCTGGCTGCTGCGTCGCCCCCTCCTGCGATGGGCCACGCGGCTGATCCCGGCCGCCACTCTCGTGCTGGCTGTCCTCGATATCGAGGGGACGGTGGACCGGCCGTGGTGGGTCCTTACCCTGATCGCGGGAGGCGTGCTCGCGAGCGCCGTCACGAAGCGGGTCCACCGGACGCTGGCGCGGGCGTCCCTCGGTGACGCCAACCTCCGCCACTACGCACGGCTGGTCGAGCACATCCAGCGAGAGGAGTATGCGGCCGCATCGCTCCGGGAGATCCACGCGGGGCTCACGGAGGAGACCGATGCGCGCCGGGAGCTGGAGCGGCTCGGCTGGCTGACCGAGCTGGCCGACCTCCGGAACGGCGGCCTCTTCTACCTCCTGGTCCACATCCCCACCCTCTGGGACTTCCACGTCCTCTCGGCCCTGGAGCGGTGGCAGGTCCGGGCGGGGCGCCACGTGCGGAAGTGGGCGAGCCACGTGGCCGAGATCGATGCGCTCTGCGCTCTCGCGGCGCCCCCCCATGACGAGCCCGGCTGGTCGTTCCCCGAGCTGGCTCCGGCCGGCGAGCGACTGACCGCCGAAGGACTCGCCCACCCCCTCCTGCCCGCCGGCGAACGCGTGCCCAACGATGTGGAGCTGGGGCCACCCGGCACGTTCCTCATGGTCACCGGCTCCAACATGTCCGGCAAGAGCACGCTGCTCCGGGCCCTCGGGGTCAATGCCGTGCTGGCCCGGGCGGGCGGACCGGTCTGCGCGTCGCGACTGCGCGTCCCGCCCCTCGAGGTCCGGACCAGCATACGAGTGGAGGACTCCCTCGAGCGCGGGGTCTCCCTGTTCATGGCCGAGCTCCAGCAGCTCAAGCGCGTCGTCGACGCCGCGGACGCCGCCGAGGACCGGGTCCTCGTCTACCTGTTGGACGAGGTGCTGCACGGCACCAACAGCGCCGAGCGGCAGGTCGCCGTGCGCGAGGTCCTCACCCACCTGCTGCGCCGGCACGCCATCGGTGCGATCTCGACCCACGACCTCGAGCTGGCCGCCGAGGAGCCGCTCGCCTCCGCCGTCGTCCCCGTCCACTTCCGCGAGACCGTCCACCCGGAAGGCCACGAGCCGCCCATGACCTTCGACTACATCCTGCGCCCCGGTATCGCGACCTCCACCAACGCGCTGAAGCTCGTCCGCCTCGTCGGCCTGGCTTGATCGATGATCGACAATCGACAATCGATAATCGACGATCGATTTGCGACCTTCGGGTAGCGGCCGCCTTCCGGGCGGCGACGAACTTCAGCGGGGGACCGCAGCCATTTCCGGCCGGGGACCGCTTTCAGGGCAGGGGCCGCCCGCAACGCACGAAATCCACCTTCAACGCAGGGCAGCCATCAGGGCACGGGAACCCCGTCCGCGCACGACAACCGGCCTTCGGTTCGTCTGGCGGTGAGCTCCGGGATCGGGGCATGGGAGTTTCCGGGAGGGCCGCCGAAGTTCACCACGGCACTGCGGCGGACCGGGCACCGGGCCGGGGGCGGCGGGCGGGCAGCGGGCCGGTCCGGGTGGCGGCCGGGCCCGGGGGGCGGCGGGGCTGGGATCGATTATCGATTATCGATCATCGATATCGATCATCTCCCTCGGGCCGGTACAGCATCTCGCCCATGCCCGAGAACCACGGCTCCGCACCACGGGCATCGGCGAAGGCCTCCGCCGGGTAGCGGACCCCCGGGTGCCAGAGGATCCACCCGGTGAGCCCGGCGTCGTAAACGGCGTCGATCTGGGCGCGGATGTGCCGCGCATCGTACGCGGGCTCGCCCAGGCTGAACGCCTGGAGCCACGGCCGGATCTCCGCGGCGCCCTCGATCCGCTCGGACCGCTCGACGCCGTCGTCCATGGCCTTCTTGACGATCTGGTACGGCGCGGCGTTCGGGTTCGGGTAGTCCCACGAGCCGGCGGGGTAATGGCTGGGATACACCATGGGCAGGAGGACGTCCATCACGTCGGCCATCTCCTCCCAGACCTGGCCGATGCCGACGTCGCGCCGGGTCGACGTCGTGATGCCGAACACGTCGGCCGTGACCGGCACGTCCAGATCGGCGAGCCGCTCCTTCGAGTACTGCATGAACTCGCGGATCGCGGCGGGCTTCGTCCGCCCCTCCCGCGCCGGGTAGACCGCTTCGAGCAGGTACGACCTGGGAACGTCGGGGAACCGTACGTAGTCCCACTGGACCTCGCTGAAGCCAAGCGCGACCGCCTCGCGGGCGAGCTCGATGTTGTAGTCCCAGACGTCGCGGTTGAACGAGTCCACCCAGTGGACGCCGTTGTCGTCCTCCCAGATCGTGCCGTCCTCGCGGGTGATGGCCCATTCGCGGCGGGCGTTCGCCAGCAACGGGTCCTTGAACACGACGATCCGGGCGATGGGATAGATTCCGTGCTCCCGGAGTCGGTCCAGGAGCGCCCGCACGTCCGCGATCTTCCGCTCCCGGTCCGCTCCCACCTGCTGCGCCAGCGGCAGGCGGGTCGCGTAGCTGATCTCACCCGTGACGTCCTTCACATCGATCACGAACGTGTTGATCTCCGTGGCGTCGGCAAGGTCGATGAGCCGCGCCAGGCGGCGGGCGCTGCCGGCGCTCCACGCCCCGATGTAGATCCCGCGCACGGCGTCCGGCTTCGGAACGCGCTGGTCCGCGGGCACCGGGGTCACTGGGCTCGGCTCCGTGGGCTCCGCCCAAAGCGGTGGCGGTGGCCTCGGCACGGGGTCGGGGTCGGGGATCCGGACCGGCCAGGCCGGCGTCCCGGCTTCCGCGCCCGGGCCGGCCTCACCGGCGCCGGGGGTCCCGAGCTCGGCGATGTCCCCTGCGCGGGCGGCGCGGCCCGGCTCCCCGGAGCGCGTCGCGATCGCGCCGATGCCCACGGCCAGCACCAGGGCCACGACACTCAGCAGGGTCTGTCGACCGGTCCGCGTCCCGGGCTTCAACCAGCGCGACTCACTCAGCGGCATACCCCTCGATCCCTTCGTGCCGATTCACGCGTAAAACCTTTCATGACAATGTGTTGGAGCGCCGGGCGACCGGCCGGGGCCCCGCTTCGAAGCGGTGCACGAACGGGGCCAGTCAGTACCGCGGGGTGCTGGGATCGACCTCGTCGCCCCAGGCGAGGATCCCGCCCTCCAGGTTCCGGACCCGGTCCCAGCCCCGCTGGCGGAGGTAGCGCGTGACGTCCCCGCTCCGATGCCCCGAGCGGCAGTAGAACACGATCTCCCGCTCGGGGTCCAGCTCGCCCAGACGGGATTCCAGCTGCCCGAGCGGGATCAGCCTGGCCCCGTGATCCCCCAGGTTGAAGATCCGCCACTCGTACGGCTCCCGGACATCGATCAGGTCCAGGTCGGCGCCCCGGTCCAGCCGCTCCTTCAGCTCCGCCGCGCCGATCCCGTCCGGGACGGCCTCGTCGCCGGCGCCCACTCCGGTCGCACCCGACCGGCCGGCCGCGGCGCTCGGATCGGACCCGTCGGCCGCGGCGTTGGGGGCCGACCCGTCCCCGCCGGCAGGCGACGCTTCGCGACCGGGCTCGGCCACGCCGCAGAACTCCTCGTAGTCGATGAGCGCCGTGACCGTCGGCTCGTCGCCGCAGACCGGGCAGGCCGGGTTCCGTCGGAGCTTCATCTCCCGCCACTTCATCCCGAGCCCGTCGAAAAGGAGCAGACGGCCGATCAGCGGCTCCCCCGCGCCCGTGATGAGCTTGACGGTCTCCAGCGCCTGGAGCGATCCGATGACGCCCGGCAGGGCCCCGAGCACGCCGCCCTCCGCGCAGTTGGGTACCAGGCCGGGCGGCGGCGGCTGGCGGAACAGGCAGCGGTAGCANNTCGTTGACGAGGTAGCGCGTCGGGAAGTTGTCCGTCCCATCGACCACGATATCGTAATCGCGGATGATGTCCAAGGCATTGTCGCTCGTGAGCCGCGCGGCGTGAGGGACCACGGCGATGTGGGGGTTCAGGTCCCGCAGCCGTTCCACGGCCGCCTCCAGCTTCGGCCGGCCCAGGTCGCGCTCGCCGTACAGGACCTGGCGCTGGAGGTTGCTGGCGTCCACGTCGTCGAAGTCGACCAGCCCGAGCGTGCCCACCCCTGCGGCCGCGAGGTACAGGGACACCGGCGTGCCGAGCCCGCCTGCGCCCACCACCAGCACCTTCGCCTCCTTGAGCCGGCGCTGCCCTTCCTCGCCCACCTGGTCCAGCACGAGGTGCCGGGCGTAGCGGAGCGTCTCCGCCGCCGAGAGCTCGGTCCTCTCCGACCCGCCGGCGGTCGGCCCCTGGTCGCGGGCTGTGACCCCGTCCGGGCCCTGGGGCGCGGGTCGTGTCCGCTCGTCGCTCATCCGCCCGCGATGCTCGCGACGATGGACAGCTCGTCCCCGTCCGTCAGTACCGTCGCCTCGCCGTCCAGGTGGCGGACGTCCTCCGCGTTCCGGAAGACGTTGACGTGCTCGCGCAGCGCGCCCGCTTCGGTGCGGAGGTGGCGGCGCAGCCCCGGGTGCCGCCCCAGGAGCTGATCGAGGGCGTCCGCCACGGTGCCGGACGCGACCGGCACCGCCGACGCGCCGTCCGCCAGCTCCCGCAGGGGGCCGGGCAGGTGGACGGTCACCGTCGTACGCACAGGGGTCTGGCTCGAGTCTCCCATGGGGTCATCGGTACCCTGCAATGCGCGTTGCGTGCCTCATAGACGCTCCAGGATCAGCTCGGCGTTTCGGCGGGCGGCCCCGGTCTCCGACCGCACGTACGACCGCGCCTTCCGACCCGCCTCGGCGGCGACGCCCTCCCGGTCGATCAGCTCCCGCAGCCGGTCCTCGAATCCGCCGGTCCCTTCCACGACGAACCCGCCGCCCGCCGCGGCGAGGGCGCCGGCTTCCCGCGCGTTGCCATGCCTCGGGCCGAACAGCACGGGGGCACCGAGGGCCGCGGGCTCGACCACGGAATGGAGCCCCGCCGTGCCGAACCCGCCGCCGATGTAGGCGGCGTCCGCCAGGGCGTAGAGGTCGGCCAGCACGCCCAGCCGGTCGACGACCACCACCGGGGGCGGAGGGCCGTCGGCCGTCAGGATCGCACTCAGGCGGGCGTGCCGGAGCTGCTGCCGGTCCAGCCGGCGCTCCAGCCCCGCCAGGTTCGCCTCCGTCGGCTCGTGGGGCGCGACCACGAGGCGGAGCGGACGGGACCGGCGGAGCACGCTCATCGCCGGGAGAAGCACCCGCTCGTCCGCTTCCCAGGTGGACCCGGCGACGACGGTGAACACGTCCGGGTCGTCCAGCACCCGCCAGGTGGCACGCAGCTCTTCCGGCACCCGCTCGGCGGCGTCCGGCCGGCCCCGCAGCCCGGCGAGGCCCCGGGCCTCGATCCGGCGCCACACCTGGTCGAACCGGGCGTCCCCGGTCACTCTCACCCGGCCCGGCGGCACGCCGAGAAGCTCGTACCGGTCCGCGTGCGCCTCCGACACCGCGCCCACCACCGCCAGCCGTCGGTACGCCGCCTCCAGGAAGCTGCGGCCCAGCCATCGCAGTCGACCCGACCCCTCGGACAGGACCGCGTTCACCAGCACGAGGGTGGCGCCCGCCTTCGCCGCCTCCCGGGTGACCACCGGCCAGACCTCCGTCCGCACGAAGGCGATCACGCTCGGCCGCAGGGCCTCCAGCACCCGCCGGACGGGGCGCCGGGTGTCGTACGGGCTGTAGCCCCAGACGTCGGCGCCCACCTCCGCCACGATCCGCTCGGCGGACGGGGAGAAATGCGTGAACGCCACCTGCACCTCCGGCCTCGCCGCTCGGATCTCGCCGATGACCGCCTGCGCCATGAGCGCCTCGCCCACCGACGGGGCGTGGATCCAGACCAGCGGAGCCGCCGACCGCTCGGTCTCCGACCACTCCCGGAACCGCGCCAGCGATGCCCTCCGGCCCTCCACCGCCCGCCGCGCGCCGTCGTGGACCAGCGCCGCGGCGAGGAATCCGGGCCGGCACGCGGCGAGCGCCGCCTCGTACAGGTGCTCAGGAAGAGCCATTGCGGGGATCGAGGATCCATCTCGGCCCGTCCGTCGATCGTCCGTTATCGATCATCCTCACCCACGTACTCCCTCTCGTCCGGGTCCGCCTGCCGTCGCACTTCCGCGAGCTCCGCCGTGGCCGCCACCTCGTCGCCGAGGCGGTCGGCGGCCGTCCGCAACGCGCCCCGGAGGTCGTCGGCCTCCAGGTCGATCATCTCGTAGCGGGGGCGCTCGCCCCCGTGGCGGACGGTGACGCGGTAGCTGGGCATGGCGATGGACAGGGCTCGTGAATCCGCCGTATATTCGCGCACGTGCGATACATAGGCAACAAGACCCGGCTGCTGGGCTTCATCGAGAAGCGGCTACTCGCGCGGGAGATCGCGGGCGACGATCTCAGCGCCGTCGACCCGTTCAGCGGCACGGCCAGCGTGGGACGGCACCTGAAAGGGCTGGGGTTCCGTGTCACGGCCTCGGACATCATGGCGTACGGGTACGTCTTCGCCCGGGCCTACGTCGAGGTCCCGGCGCTGCGGCCGGCCCCCGGGCTGGCGGATGAGGTGCTGGCGGTGGAGGGGGAGCACGCACCGACGGTCGGGGACGTCGTCGCCTACCTGAACGGGCTGGACCCCGTACCGGGCTTCATCCACCGGAGCTACGCGCCCACGGGCGAGGCCGGTCGGGAGCACGGACGGATGTACTTCACGCCGGCGAACGCCGCCCGGATCGACCACGTCCGGAACCGGATCGAGGAGTGGCGCCGGGCGGGCCGCATCGACCTGGACCTCTACCACCTCTTGGTGGCCGCCGTCATCGAGGGGGCGGACCGGGTCGCCAACACGACCGGGGTCTACGCGTCGTTCGTGAAGAGCTGGCAACCCAACGCCCGGCGCCGGTTCCGGCTCGAGCTGCCGTCGATCGTGGAGGGGAACGGCTGTCGGGCCGAGCAGGCGGACGCGCTGGCGCTGGTCGCCGACCACGAGCCCTTCGACCTGCTCTACCTCGACCCGCCGTACAACAACCGCCAGTACCCGGGCTACTACCACATCCCGGAGCTCCTGGCCATGGGCTGGTTCGACGGCGAGCCGGAGCTGCGGGGGAAGACCGGGCTCGTCCCGGACCGGGACAAGCGGAGCGACTGGTCCCGGGCCGGGAAGTGCGAGGACGCGTTCGAGGAGCTCATCGCCACCGGGTCGTGGCGCTACCTCGTGATGAGCTACAACGACGAGGGGATCATCCCCGAGTCCACCATCGAGCGGGTGCTCAAGGCCCACGGCCGGAGGGGCACCTACCGGCGCTACAGCCGGACCTACAAGCGCTACCGCTCCGACGCCGACTCCGAGGACCGGAAGTACAAGGGCGACCGCGTTCGCGAGTACCTGTACTGCGTCGACCGGTAGCGCCCGGGCAGCGCCGGACGCGCCAGTCGGACGGGGGTCACCGATTCGGAGCGGTGCGCGCGCTCAGTCCACCTCGAACGTCATGTCCAGTGCCACCCAGACCGGGACCTGCCGATCGCCGTTCCGGGCGGGCGTGAACTCCATCCGCTCCGCCGCCCTGAGCGCCGCCGCGTCCAGCGCCTGGTAGCCGCTGGACTCGTTCACCCGGGCGTCCGCCACCCGGCCCGTCTCGTCGATGTAGAACCAGATGTTCGCCGTTCCGCCGATCCCGGCGTCCCGGAGCAGCGGCGGGTACAGCTCCTGGAGCAGGCGTGCCGCCTCCTCGGCGTTGCGCAGCCGCGGCCGCTCGGTCATGGGCGTGAACGTCGGCTCGTCCGGCCCTCGCTCGCGCACGTTCCGGACTTCGCCCGCCTCACGCAGGAGCCCACGCGCCCGCTCGGCTGCCGACGATGCAGCGGCCGGCGGGGTTTCGCCCGTAGATGCGTCCGACGACGTTTCGCGAATCCTCAGGCCTCCCTGGCGGTCCCCCTGGGCCTCCAGGCGGATGCCCGCCTGCCCCTGGCGGAGGCTCGGGACCCCCAGCCGCTCCAGCAGCCGACGCGTTGCAGCCTCGTCCTCCGGGCTGGCATCCTTCGTCCGCACGACGATCGCGCCGCACGCCTCGCCCGCATCCCCGTCCACGCCGGGCTTCAGCACATGTATGTTCTCGATGTTGGCCTCATCCAGCTCCGCGAGCTCGGACGGGGTGGCGTTCCGGTAGACGACCGGCTCGCACGGACCGTCCGCGTTGGACAGCCGCGGCGCCACGGGATCCGGCGACGTCCGCTCTGCCGCCGAGTCCGTCGGTCCCGGCGCCTCGCACGCCATCGCCAGTACCAGGCCCGCCGCCCCGGCCAGCGCCGCCGCCCGGACCGTCCCCTTGCTCCTCGTCCCTGTGATCATCCGTATCCTCCTCTCGAGCATCGATCGCGGCTCCGCCAGCGCCAGCGCCAGTCCCGCCCGGCGCTGCCCCACTTTCAGCAGGAGCGACCCGTAGCCCCGTGCATCGCCGGCCCGACGCAGCACCCGGGCGTCGCAGTCCAGCTCCAGAGCCAACCGGAGCCGGCGCAACTGCAACCACAGCGGGAGGTTCCACGGCACCAGGCAGCACATGAGCAGCGCCGTGAACGCCACCCGCGGATCGCCCGCCCGCACGTGCTCCGCCTCGTGGAGCACGAGCAGCTGCCGCTGGCCCCGCTCCAGCGCCAGGGCCCACTCGGGAACCACGACCCGGCCACGCCAGAGCCCGAACGCCGCCGGACCCGTGTCCCTCGAGACCAGGACGTCCACTCCGTCCACCGAACAGCCTCGCCACCGGCGACGCCGGAGCCGAAGCAGCGCCGAGAGCACCCCCAGCAGCACCAGGAGGACCGCCGTCATCGCGGCCCAGGCGGCCACCGCCAGCATCGAGACCGACGGCCCCGAAGCCGGCCCCGCCATCCCCATCGGCTGCAGCGACTCCATCACCAGCGCCGCCGGCACCGCCACCACCGCGGGACGGGTCGACGCCGAGGGGGGAAGCAGCCACGCCAGAAGCGGGATCGCCAGCGAGATGCCCAGGGCCCCCACCCACACCCAGCGGGTCGGCCAGCCCCGGGCCCGGGCCCCGCGATCCGCCAGCCACGCCGATGCCGACACCAGGGCCGACACGACCAGGGCGTACACCAGCCACTCCACCATCATTCATCCACCTCCTCCCCCAACCGCTCATCCAGCAGCCGGCGCATCCGGGTCAGCTCCTCCTCGCTCAGGTCCCGCTCCGCTACCAGCTGCGTCAGCAGCAGCTCCGGCGAGCCGCCGAACACCCGGTCCAGCAGACGCCCGAGCACGCTCGCGCCCGCCTCCTCCCGCTCCACCAGCGGATGGTACCGGTACGCCCGCCCCTCCTCCCGGTGCCCCACGTGCCCCTTCTCCTCCAGCGTCCGGAGCACCGTCAGGACCGTCGTGTAGGCCAGCTCGTCCTGTAGTCGCGCCTGCACCTCGGCGACCGTCGCGTCGCCCCGCTCCCACAGCACCGCCATCACGTCCAGCTCCCGCTCGGTGAATCTCGGCATCGGCTCCTCCCGTGGTCGGCTTGTTACTAGTATTATAGTAGGTGGGCGGGGCTGTCAACTACCTAGCTAGTAGAAAGGGCCGGCGCCGATCGTACGCGGGCGGGTCCGGCGTGAGCGGGTCCGGGGGCGATCCGGAGGTGCGGCCGGGTCCTGGTGGTCCCTCGACGCGTCGGCGCCGGACGCGCGTCGGCGTCGGACGCGTGTCAGCGTCGGACGAGCGGGTCTCCCGAGCTGCCCCGGTACGTCACCGAACCCTGGTCGGTGACGTCGAACGTCCAGGAATGACGATTGATGCACCCCGCCGGACAGTCGCCGAAGCCCAAGCTGTACCGCATCTGCCAGGCGTCGCGGAGCCGGCTGGCGCGGATGTCGTTCCCATCGCCGCCGTAGCCGTTCGGCTCGGCGTAGCGCACGTCGGGAAGGGCGGCGAAGAGGGCGGCGAGCCCCTCGATGTTCACCGGCGGGTCGGACACGAGCACCGCGGCCGGCCCGAAGGACCATTCGTAGAACCGCCCCAGGCGTAGCTGGTACTTCCGGATCAGAGCGTCCACCCGCGCGTCTCCTGTCATCGTGTGGCCTTCGCGCCATGCCTGCACCCAGGGCACGCCGGGCTCCGGTGAGACGATCAGCTCGTGCAGCACGGGATCGGGGAAGGTGTGGAGGGGGAAGATCTCCACTACCGAGTCGCGCGCCGGGATCGCCGTGGCGCCGTAGACCAGGAGGAGGGCACGGTACGCGCTGCGGACGAGGTCGGCCGGGAGCTCCACCGGCTGGTCCTCGAGGGGTCGCCCGCGGGCGACCTCTCGCAACGCCAGTCGCGCGGCGTCCTCCTGGTAGGAGGCGCGCAGCGAGTCCGGCATGCTCTGCTCGAGCGCCTGGAGATCCTGGTCGAGACCCCACAGGTCCGGCAGGGTGGGGTCTTCACAGGCCACCAGCGCCGGCAGGAGGACGAGCGCGACGGCCAGCCTGCACCCCGACGTACGACGATTCCTTGCGGTCATGACGATTCCCATGGGTCGTGGGCCACGCGGTCGGTCGTCCTTGAGACGCTCCAGGGCGCCTCCTTCTGCCAGCCCGGCCGGCCGGCTGGCGTCGGTCGTGAGCTTGCCGGTAGGCGGGGACGAGTGGGACGGGGCCGAGGACACGTCTCCGGGGTGGTACGGGGCCGAATCGGTTCGCGGGCGAGCCAATCCGCCGATCCGCGAGGGTGTGCCGGGTCGCCGGCTGGCCCGACGGACGCGCCCCGGGAGTGGATGCCGGGCACGCTGGATGTTCGCGGGGCGGGCTGTCACGGGGTCGGGCAGCGGCCCGTTGTACCGGTGTCCGACCGGCGACGCTCCCGGCGTCCGGCACGTCCCCCTGGCAGGAGGGATCCCGTATGACCTTCATGCGACGGCAGGCGTCCGTTCCGCTGGCGATCCTCACGGCGCTGACCGTGGGGTGCGGGCCCACCGCGAGTCCGCCCGCAGCCGCGGGGACCGTTCCGGAGCCCGCCCCGAAAGCCGCTCCGGAACCCACCGCTGAGGCAGCCCGGCCGCTGTCCAACCCTCAGGCCGACAGCATCCGGGAGAGCCGGACCCGAGCGGTCGCGGCGGTCCTGGAGCGGATCGCCGGTCGGGAGGATGAGCCGGCCGCGGAGGTCTTCGAGAACGTACGGATCCTGGGGGCGGTCCCCGCAGGGCGTCTCCTACGGATCATGGACATCGGTTTCGGGCGGTCGCTGGGCGTGGGCTGCGACCACTGCCATGTCCCGGGGAACCCCGCGAGCGACGACAAGCGGCCGAAGCGCGCCGCCCGGGCCATGTTGCGGATGGTCGAGCGGATCAACGGGGAGCTGCTGGCATCGATCGACGAGCTGGAGGGTCCCCGGCCGACGGTCAACTGCACCACCTGTCACCGGGGCGACGTCGTCCCGGCGACGGCGATGCCGTAGCGCACTGCGTCGAATTCCGCTCAGCGAGCGCGGCGTGCGGACTCCTCGCAGCGGGCGCGATCGCCGCGGTGGCCGGGTCCGTGCCTGCCGCGCGGCGGTCGGGTCAGCGGGTCGAGCGCCGCTCAGGGCCGTACGGCCCCGTCCAGCGGGTCTTCATCCGCCCTTCAGCGCGGCCCAGGTCAGCAGCAACCATCCCGCCAGGAAGGAGAGCCCGCCGATGGGGGTCACGGCCCCGAGCCAGCGGGGCGCCCCCAGACCGAGGGCGTAGAGCGACCCGGCGAAGACGACGATGCCGACCACGAACAGCCAGCCGGCGGCGCTGGTCGCGACTCCTGGCCAGCGGGTGGTGGCCCACGCCACGGCCAGCAGGGCGAGGGCGTGGTACATCTGGTAGCGGGCGCCCAGCTCGAAGGTCTCCAGCCGATCCGGCGTGAGCCGCGATTCCAGGGCGTGCGCCCCGAACGCGCCCGCGGCCACCGCCAGGAACGCGAAAAAGGCGCCGAGTGCGAAGAAAGGCATCGAATCGGAGTACGGTTTACGGTTTACGGTCTACGGTGACGGCGCCGCCGTAGCGGCGACGACGCCCGCTCGCAGCAGAGAGCAACCTTCTGTCCGGCCCTTCCCACCGCAACCCACTCCCTCCCTTCACCCCNNGCCTTCGCCCTCACCCTCACCCTCACCCGCGTTCGCCCTTCTCCAACACGCCGGCCGCCTGGATCCACCGGTCCATGACCACGCTGCCCTCCTGCGTCGACGTCATCTCTCCCGAGGGTATCCCGAGGCTGCGGTGCGATGGCGTGGTCCGCGGGCTCCGCCTCGTCCGGTGACCGCCCGGAACGCGACGCCCCTCCGTAGCCGCTGACCGGAGCGCCGGCCGTCTCGTTGGCTGGGATGGGGTGAGGCATCAGCCCCCGGCTCGTCCATTCCACCGTCTACCGTCTACCGTCTACCGTCGTCCGTCTTCCCCGGAACTCCGGCCTCCGGCCGGTGTCTCACCCCGCATGCGCGCGCCGTGGACGAGACGACGGATCCTGCTGATCGCCGGGCTGGCCCTCCTGGCCGGCTCGCTCATGGTCTGCTCCCCCGGCTACGTGATCCAGGCGGGGGTGCAGGAGGCGAAGATCCTGAGCCGGCGCCAGCCGATCCCCGACGTGATCGCCGCGCCGGCGACGGACGCGGAGACGCGGGCCAAGCTGGAGCTGGTCCGGAACGCGCGCACGTACGCGGCGGAGCAGCTGGATCTCGACGTGGGCGACAGCTACACGACCTTCTCGCGCGTGGACCGGGACACGCTGCTGATGGTCGTGACGGCGGCGCCGAAGACGGCGTTCGTGCCGTACACGTGGTGGTTCCCCATCGTGGGCCGCGTCCCGTACAAGGGGTTCTTCGATCCGGAGGATGCCCACGCGGAGGCCCGAAGGCTGGCGGAGCGGGGCTACGACACCCATGTCCGGCCGTCCGGTGCGTTCAGCACGCTGGGCTGGTTCAACGACCCGCTGCTCAGCACGCTGCTCCGGCGCGACGACGTCACCCTCGCCGGCACCGTGATCCACGAGCTGACCCACAACACCGTGTTCATCGAGGGGCAGGTCGCGTTCAACGAGAGCTTCGCCAACTTCGTGGGCGATGTCGGCGCGGCGGAGTACTTCTGCGGGATCGAGGGGGAGGCCGGGGAGCGTTGTCGTCGGGCGAGAGCGCTGTGGCGGGACGACATCCGGTTCGGCCAGGCCCTGGGTCGGCTGGTGGCGGCGCTCCAGGAGGTCTACGACGACGAGGCGCTCGCGTACGCGGAGAAGGTGGCGGCCCGCCAGGACGTGATCCGCCGCTGGCGCGCGGGCTACGCCCGGGAGGTCGTGCCCGAGCTCCGGGTCGCGTTCCGCGCGTTCCACGAACAGCCGATCAACAACGCCTCGCTCCTCGGCCTGCGCCTCTACTACCAGCGCCTCGACCTCTTCGACCGGGTCTGGCGCGCGTTGGACGTCCCGCTGGGGGAGGCGGCGGCCCGGATGATCCAGGCGGCCGAGGCGTCGCCGGATGACCCGTTCGGCGCGGTGGAGCGGTTGGCCGCGCACTGACGCTTGCCTATACTTAATGATTGTGCCCGGACCGGGTCGCGCCGCGCGGCCGATCCGGGAGCACGTGGACCGACTCCAGCAGAACGCAGGGTGCCGAGCATCGATGGCTGATTACCTCCCGTCCGAGATCGAGAAGAAGTGGCAGGCCCGATGGGCCGACGAGGGAACGAACACCGTCGACGAGGAAACGCTCCTCGGTGCCGAGAAGCCCTTCTTCAACCTCATGATGTTCCCCTACCCGTCGGCCGAGGGGCTGCACGTGGGCAACATCTACGCGTTCACGGGCGCGGACGTGTACGGCCGCTTCATGCGGCTGCGGGGCCACACGGTCTTCGAGCCCATCGGCTTCGACGCGTTCGGGATCCACAGCGAGAACTTCGCGCTGAAGGTGGGGACCCACCCCATGGAGCTGATCCCGAGCAACGTGGCGAACTTCACCCGCCAGCTGAAGCGGACCGGCGCCATGTACGACTGGGACCACGCGGTGAACACCACCGACCCGGCGTACTACAAGTGGACCCAGTGGATCTTCCT
>JABAOG010000069.1_pt3 | contig 19156 bp, 15 predicted proteins | sample 7062131 | NCBI WGS metagenome assembly JABAOG01 (sample SAMN14538629, study PRJNA623070) | marine sediment metagenome | biome: marine biome [ENVO:00000428]; feature: marine pelagic biome [ENVO:01000023]; material: deep marine sediment [ENVO:00002113] | place: India: Arabian Sea | collected...
GTCCCAGCGACGGCCAGGCCGTAGCCGTCGGAGAGCTCGAAGATGCAGCCACGCTCCTCTTCCGACAGGCCCTCTTCGTAGGCGAGCGCAGAGAGCGATCGAATCGCCGACTCGAGCTCCAGGCTTCCGTCCTCCACCATCAGCCCCAAGAGGCCAATCTGGATACGAGCCGCGAGCCCCGGCGCCGCTTCTTCGGCAAGGGTGCCCAGCAATCCAGAGACGTCCTCGCCGGACTGGCCGACCAAGCTCCCGAGCTCCAGAAGCGGCCCCTCGACCACCTCGGCCACCAGGATCTGGGCGGTCGCCCACTCGCATACGTCCGACCGGCCGTGTCGGCCGAGGTCGAAGCCCACCCGGAGCAGGAGAGCTTCATGTCTCGCTCTCACCTCGGGCACTCGTCCCCGATGGCGACAATTCGTGACTGGGTTTCCAGCTCCTGAGCGTTCAGCTTCCGGCTGTCACGATCCTCGGGCTGCTGGCTCACGTGTGCCGCCTCAGCTGGCGAGGACGGTGAGGTGGCGCTTGTCGTCGGTGGAGCGGTGCAGCTGCATGCGCCAGTCGACGGCCACGATCTCGCCCTCCTCCATCGGGATCCAGACGTTCTCGCCGTGGAGCGGCTCGCTGGAGAAGACGAGGTGGTTCACGAAGCCGGTGGTGGTCGGGGCCTCGCACTCCGGCGCCAGGCTGGGGCACTCGTCGCGGTCGGCGCACTTGGTCTTGTAGCTCGACCAGAAGAGCTCCTTGCCGCCCATGTGCGCCGCCATGCAGGTGCCGTCGGTGACGATGATCGTGAGCAGCGCCCGCAGCGCTTCCTCGTCACCATCGCACTTCTCCCGGACGAGCTCGACGGTGTCCCGCAGCGCGGGGACGATGGAGTCGAGGCCGAGGCGCCCGCTCAGCGGCCCGTAGGCCTGCAGGTGGGTGAGGAAGAGGAAGAAGAGCACCTCGCTGTCGGTGTCTCCGAGCACGTAGCGGCGGAGGCGGGGCGCGATCGACTGGCGGAGCGGCTCCCTGAAGTGGTCGTAGCGGCGGACCTCGCCGTTGTGGGCCATGGTCCAGCGGCCGTGCTGGAAGGGGTGGCAGTTGAGGACGTTCAGCTCGCCGACGGTCGCCTTGCGCACGTGGGCGAGCACCGTCTCCGAGGCCACCACGCCGCTGACCCGGTGGAAGATCTGGTCGGTGATGGCCGAGGTCGGGCTGCGGGTGATGTGCGGCGAGCCGTCCACGTAATAGGCGACGCCCCACCCGTCCTTGTGCTCCTCGCTCTGCACACCGAGGGCGTTGTCCGCCGCGACGAGCGACCGATGGACCTGACTGGGGATGACGCTACGAAAGCCGAAGAGCCTGCACACGGACCGAGTTTGACATAGGGTCCGCCCGATGCCGAGCACGACGAACGACGACGTGGTCCTGGTGGGCCTGGGCCAGATGGGCTCGGTCTTCGCGCACGCCTTTCTCCGCGAGGGGCACACCGTCCACCCGGTGAACCGCGAGACCGACGCCGCCGCCCTCGCCGAGCGGGTCCCCGAGCCCGCCATCTGCATGGTCACCGTGGGGGAGGCGGACCTCGACGCGGTCCTCGAGGACCTGCCCGAGAGCTGGCGCAGCCGGGTCGGCCTGCTGCAGAACGAGCTGCTGCCCCGAAGCTGGGAGAAGCACGGGATCAGCGATCCCACGGTCGCCGTGGTCTGGTTCGAGAAGAAGCCGACCATCGCCACCAAGGTGATCCTCCCGACCCCCATCGCCGGACCGAACGCCGCCCTGCTCTCCCGCTCGCTCTTGCACATCGGTGTGGGAGCGGAGGTGGTCGAGGACTCGGAGCTGGTCCCCGCGCTGGTCGCCAAGAACCTCTACATCCTGGTCGCCAACTGCGCCGGCCTCGAGACCGGCGGCACCGTCGGCGAGCTCTTCGAGAAGCACCGCCCGCTGGTGGACGCGGTCGCCGCCGAGGTGCTGGCGATCCAGAAGGCGCTCGTGGGTCAGCCCATCGACGACCGCGAAGCCATGCGGATGGTCGAGCGCGCGGTGGCCTCCGATCCGGAGCACGGCGCCAAGGGTCGCTCGGCGCCGGCGCGCCTCGAGCGCGCCATCGCCCACGCCGAGGAGCACGGCATCGACGTGCCGAAGCTGAAGGCGCTCGCCGACGAGCACATCATCTAGACCGCCCTACTCCGCGATCTCGTAGGCGCCGATGGACGGCGGGTCCCCGAAGCAGCGGAAGGCCATGTCGGGGATCGGCGCGAAGGGGAGCGTCTGCCCGGCGCCGAGGGCCGGGCTGGTGGATGCCGGCACATGGTCGCTCCCCTCGAGCTGCGGGTCCTGCTGGATGACCGAGTCCGTCTCGGCGGGGATGCCGCCCGAGTAGGTCGGGCCACCCCAGCCCGCGCCTTCGTCCATCGCCCACCAGAGGTTGTTCGCGAAGGTGAAGGTCTCCGGCGCGGTGTTCGCGCCGACGTTCACGAAGGTCCGGATGTCGCCGGTGTTCAGCGCGATGAGGTTGTTCACGAAGAGGCCATCACGGCTGGGGACGAAGCGCGCGTCGGTGGTCTCCTGCAGGATCCGCGCGACCCACGTCTGCGGCCGGATGACCGTGTTGTTGGCGAAGGTGCAGCCGTCGCAGCCGGTGAAGGCGATGGGCGCGCCGCTCTCGGCGCCCACGTCCTCGAAGAGGTTGGCGATGACCCGGATGTTCGCCGCCTCGTGCGGCGCGTCGATCGGGCGGAAGAACTCGAGCCCGGTGGAGCCACCGGCGTTCACGCCCCGTCCGGGCACGTTGGTGAAGCGGCTGGCGTAGATGGTCACGTCCGCGCTGCCGCCCTTGGCCTGGATGCCGGTGCCCACGACGTCCCGCACGTTCACCACCTGGATGAGGCCCCGGTGGCAGCCGACCATGTCGATGCCTTCGCCCCGGTTGCAGCCGCTGAGGCTCGCCCCGTCGATCCAGAAATCGTCGACGCCGCTCATCTTGATGCAGTCGTTGTTCCCCCCGGACCCGGCGTCGACCACCGTGATGTCCCGCAGCACCAGGTGGTGGGCCGGCGTGTCGTAGGAGCCTCCGTCGTCGAGGTTCATCCCGTGGATGCCGGCGTTCAGGATCGTGAGCCCCTGGAGCACCACGTACTCGGCGTCGCTCATCGCCAGGCCGGTGTCGGTGCCGCCGCCGTCGATGTTCACCGTGCCCTCGCCGACGATGGCGATGGGCCGATCGAGCTCGCCGCTCACCCCNNCCCCATCGAGGCGCAGCGAGGGATAGGTGCCCGCCGCGATGCGCACCTCGGTGCCCGGCGTCGCCGCGGCGACCGCCGCGCCGATGCTGTCGTAGGGCGCGCCCTCGCTTCCGTCACCGCCGGGGTCGGCATCCGCCGACACGTGGAGCGTTCGATCGTAGGTCGCGCCGACGTCGAAGGCCGGCGTCAGGTCGCAACCGCTCGGCGGACCGCCGCCGTCCACCTGGCCTCCGTCCCGGCCGGGGCCGCCGTCGGTCGCCGGGCCGCCATCCACGCCAGGGCCACCGTCCTCCGGCGGGTCGTCCATCCCGCCATCATCGTCCCCGCAAGCCGCCGCCAAGAGCAGCACCAAGAGTCCCGCCATCGTACGCATGGCGGCAGCCTATCAGCGCTCTTCGAGGATCGCCTCGGCCTGCGCCGACAGCTCGTCCGGATCGCTCACCGGCATCGAGCAGGCGCTCTCGTTGCAGAGGAAGACCGCGGGCTGGCCGGGGAAGGGGTAGCGCCCCTCACCCGGCCGATCGAGCTCCACCAGCCGGTGCGGCAGCGGCAGCTCGAAGGATGCCCGGTGCAGCGCGCGGGTCGCCTCGTCGTCGGGGCCGACGACCGACAGGAGCACGTAGGGGCCGAGCAGCTCCTCGAGCGCCAGCAGATAGTGACCGACCCGGCGACCGGCGCCCTCGATCGTCGCCGGCGTCTGGGAGCGCAAGGCGCTCTTGGCCAGCTCGATCCAGCGGTCGTTGTCGGTGAGCCGGCCGAGGTGGACGAAGCCGCGCGCAGCGACGCCGTTCTCGCGCAGCGGCACGCGCCGCTCGGCGAAGACGCCGACCGCCGCCGGGTCCGGGGTGTGCGCGTAGAAGCCGCCGCCGTCCGCGACCGGTCGGGCGAGGTGCGTCTCGATGGCGGTCGCCGTTCGCAACGCGGCCTCCCGCCAGCGCGGCGACCCCGTCGCCTCGTGGAGCAGGAGCTCGGCGCGGAGCATCCACGCTTGATCGAGCAGGTAGCGCACGGCGCCCGGGTCGACGTCGAGCTCATGGACGAAGAGCCCCTCGGGTCCTCGCGCGCCCTCCAGCCGCTCCGCCGCGCGGAGCGCCGAGCGCAGCGCCTCCTCGTCGCCGGCGCGAGCGGCGGCGATCATGCCCACCAGGATCTGCGCGCTCCGGTCCACGTAGACGTGCGGGTCCACCCGCGGCGTCCCCAGCGCGGCCCGCCCTTCGGCGTCGCGCGCGAAGTACTCGGCGCCGGGCGTATCGTGGTCCACGTCCGCGTCCTGGCTCGCGTACCAGCCGCCGCCGGGCGCGCCGAGCACCTCGTCGACGTAGGTCCGCACCTTCGCGGCGCGCTCATGCCAGCGGCGCTCGCCGGTGAGCCGCGCGGCCTCGGCGAAGGCGCCGAGCACGCCTCCCTGCACCGCGGCGATGCGCTCGAAGTGCGGGTGGTCCCAGCTGTGGCGCAGCGAGTACTGGTACACGCCTCCGTCCACCGGATCGACCAGCTGCGCGTAGCCCTCGAGGGTGGCCAGCGCCCTGCCCTTCCAGCGGCTCTCGCCGAGCGCCTCGGCGCGGAAGAAGGCGTGCTCCACCGGCGCGGCGTAGGGGTACTTCTGCCGGAACCCCCAGCCGCCGAGGTTCTCGTCGTAGAGCTCGTCGAGGCGCTCGCGCGCGGCCGCGCGGAGGGTCTCCAGGTCGGCCTCGATCGCGGGCGGCGCGGGCTCGGGCGCTGGCGGTCGCTCGCCGGCCGCGACCTGACGCAGCAGCGGCTCGAAGACCTCCGGTGGTCGGTGCCCGCGTAGCGCCACGATCAGCTCCGCGTCGGGCGTCAGCAGCGCGGTCGCCGGCCAGCCGTAGTCGCGGAAGCGGTCCGCCAGGTCGGGGCGCTCGTCGGAGTCGACCTTGATGGCGACGAAGTCCTCGGCCAGCGCGCGGCGCACGCGCGGGTCGCCGTAGGTCTCGTCGTTCATCACGTGGCACCAGTGGCACCAGATGGCTTGCACGCTGACCAGCAGGTAGCGCCCCTCCCGCTTCGCCTCGGCGAAGGTCTCCGCGGACCAGGGCTGCCACTCGACCGCCGGCGCCGCGGGCTGCGGTGCCGGCGCTCCGTGGGCACAAGCGACCAGCAACAAGAGCGCGCAGCGAAGACGACCCATCGGAGACCATGGATAGCGCAGGCCGCGAGGATACGCCGGCGCGCTGAAATACGGCCGCCCAGCCCCTCGTAGGAGTCGATGGAGCGGGCGATGGACGCGGCGGTCACGACGACGCCGCCCTCGCCCGAGGACCGCCCGGAGAGGCCGTGGCGGATCCGTCCACCCACGAGGAGACACGATGATGCGAAAGACGATGACGATCCTGGGCGCGGCACTGCTGACCGCCGCGATGGCGAGCGCCGTGAGCGCCGACGACCGGCTGGCGATGGGCGAGAAGGTGATGATCGCCGAAGGCGAACGGGTGGACGACGTAGCCTCCATGGGCGGCGACGTGACGGTCGCGGGCATCGCCGAAGGTGACGTGGTGTCGATGGGCGGCGACGTGTTCGTCCTCGGCCGGGTGGAGGGTGACGTCGCCTCCGCCGGCGGCAGCGTCCGCGTCGAAGGGACCGTCGAGGGCGACGTGGCCACCGCCGGCGGCCAGGTCACCTTCGGCCCGAACGGTCGCGTCGAGGGTCGCGTCCAGACCCACGGGGAGCGCTTCGCGCCGGCGGCGCACCACGAGGAGAGCGCCCTCGGCGCCTTCGTGCGCCGGGTGGGCGCCTTCGCCCTGCTCTTCTTGCTGGCCTTCGGCTTCCGCTTCGCGGCCACCGATCGCTTCCACACCCTGCGCGCCACCATGGTGAAGGCGCCGCTGAAGACCCCGCTGATGGGTCTGGCCTTCTTCTGTGCGGCGGTGGTCGCCATCCTCGGCAGCGCCGTGACCGTGGTCGGCATCCCGGTGGCCGCGGTGCTCGCCTTCGCGTTGGTGCTCGCGGTCTACCTCGGCCTGGCGATGAGCGCCGCGGTGCTCGGCGCGGTCCTGCCCTGGGAGAAGCTCCGGGGCCGCGAGAACCTGCAGCTGGCCGCGGGCGTCGGCGCCCTCTTCTTCCTGTCGCTGCTGCCCTTCGTCGGGAACCTGGCGTTGCTGGTGGCCGCCCTCTTCGGCCTCGGCGCGGTCGCCATGACCCGCCTGGGCGGCAAGCCCCTCACCCCGGCCAGCGAGGGCCCCTACCGGTGAATCTGGCGTTGCCACGGTGGGGCGAGGGCCGAAATGGGCGCGGGCTGAAATATGCCGCGACGGCCGCCCGTAGGGCTCCGAGTATGCTCCTGTCCATGACCGCCTCCGCGCCCGCGAAGGGTGAGGGCCAGCCCACTGGGGTGGCCCTCGCCCGGCTGGCCGCTGGAGGCGACCGTGACGCGCTCGAGGCGCTGCTCCGCGAGCACGCCGCCGACATCCACCGGCTCTGCCACCACGTGCTCGGCGCCAGCGAAGGCGCCGACGGGGCCCAGCGGGCCCTCGAGCGCATCGTCCGCCGCATCGGCAGCTTCGACCCGGCCAAGGGCTCGTTCCGCAGCTGGGCGCTGACGGTGGCCCACAACGCCTGCCGCGACCGGCTCCGCCGCCGGGGCCTCGAGCGCCGGACCTTCGACGCCGATGGCGACGAGAAGGCGGCGGCCAGCGCGGGCCCGGCACCCGGCCCCGAGCGCATCGCCCTCGCCCGCCTCGAGGCCAGCGCCCTGGCGAAAGCCCTCGAGACCTTGCCCGAGGGCATGCGGTCCGCGATCGTGCTCTTCCACGTGCACGGCAGCAGCTACGAAGAGATCGCCACCACCCTCGAGGTGCCCAAGGGCACGGTGATGACCTGGCTGCACCGCGGCCGGAAGCGGCTGCGCGCCGCCCTGGAGGCGCGCGGGTGAGCCAGCACGACGAGGAGCTCGAGGTCGCCCTCGAGGCCCTGGCCACCGGTCGCGAAGACCTGGTGCCCGAGGACGTGCGCGCCCGCATCGAGGCGGACCCGGACCTGCGCGAGCGGCTCGCGGAGAGCCGGGCGCTGGCCATCGATCTCGGGCTGGCGCTGCGCGACGCCCCGACGCCGGAGGTCGATTTGGACGCGCTGGTGAGCCGAGCGATGGACGCCGCGCCGCCGGCGCCCACCAAGCGCGCGCTCTGGCTGGCCGGAGTCGGCGGCCTGGTCGCCACCCTGGCCCTCGGTCTCGCGGCCATCGGCGGGCTGCCGCGGATCTCCACCCTTCGCGACCTCGGCGATGCCGGCTGGGCCACGCTCGGTCTGCTGGACCGGCTGCTCGGGGCCTTCCCGGGCGGCTACGCCGGCCTCGGCCTCGCCCTCTTCGCCGTGGCGCTCATCCTGGCGCTGCCCCTGCGCGCGCTGACCCGCGCGAGCGCCCCGGCGGCGCTCGCCCTGCTCACGGTGCTCGGCACGGCGACCGCCGGGCAGGCGCAGCGCTTCGAGGGCGACTGGCCCGAGAGCGAGCCGGTGGTCGTCGACGCGACGAGCGAGCGCGCCAGCGAGGTGCTCCGCCGCGCCTGCGAGGCCGCCGGCGTGAGCTACGTGAGCCACCTGGACGCGGATCCGGAGGTGACCGTCCACGTGCGCGGCGCGGCGCTGCGCGACGTCCTCGCGGCCGTGCTCCCGCCGGACGCGGTGGCGAAGCGCACCGGGAGTCTCATCGTCGTGCGAGCGGCCGAGACGGCGCCGGAGCCAGCGCAAGCGCCGGAGCCCGCACAAGCGCCGGAGCCGGCGACGCCCGTGGCCCCGACGCCGCCCACCCCCGCGACGCCGGTCACCCCCGGGGTCCCACCGATCCCGGCCGTGCCGCCGGTGCCGCCCCCCGCCCAGGTGCGGCCCGAGCGGGTCACCATGGGCCAGGACGTGACCATCGGCGCGGACGAGATCGTCTCCGACGTGATGACGATGGGCGGCGACGTGGTCGTCGACGGCCAGGTCACCGGCGACGTGGTCACCATGGGCGGCGACGCCGAGGTCCGCGGGCTGATCCGCGGCGACCTCTTCACGATGGGCGGCGACGTCTCCTTCGAGGACGAGGGGCGCGTGCTGGGCGAGGTGCTCACCATGGGCGGCAGCGTCGAGCGCGAAGGCACCCCTTCCGCCGAGGGCAACCTCGGCGAGCAGGACGAGGACCACGACGGCCCGGTGGCGAAGATCTTCGGCTCCGCGGCCCGGCACACGCTGATCTTCCTGCTGGGCGTGCTGCTGATCGGGGCCTTCCCCAGGCGGCACGCCGCGATGGCTCGCTCGCTGGTGGACCGGCCGCTGCGCTCGACCGCGGCCGGCTTCCTGGGCTTTTTGGCGACCGTGATCCTGTGCATCGCCTTCGCGGTCACTCTCATCGGCATCCCGGTGGCCATCTTCGTGGGCGTGCTGGCGGTCGTGGCCGCGTGCGCGGGCTTGGCGGTGGTCGGCACCGTGATCGGCGCCGCCCTGCCCGTGGAGAAGGCCAAGCAGCGGCCGCTCCTGCAGCTCGCCCTCGGCGTGGCGATCCTCTGGGTGCTCTCGCTGGTGCCCGTGCTCGGCTTCTTGGTCCTGCTCATTCTCGGCTCGGCAGGCTACGGCGCGGTGCTCATGACTCGCTTCGGTCGGGCCAGCGAGGAAGGCTGACGCTCGCCCTCGGGTGGTTGCGGCCCCGCGCGAGCCCGCCAATGCTCCCGCTCATGGCCCGACCGATCGTCTTCGCCACGCTCCTCGCCCTGGCCCTCGGCTGCGACCGCGGCCCGGAGCCGCCCCCGGCCGACGAGGAGGCCGAGGCCACGCCCGCCGAAGCGCCGACCCACGATCCCTCCGAGGCCCACGCCGAGCGTCGCCCGCCGCCGCGCCACGGCACCGCCGACGGTCGCGGCCAGGCGCCCACGGTCGACCCGCGCGCGCCGGAGCTGGCCGGCATCCGCTGGAGCGCCGGCGATCCGCTGACCTGGCGCGACCCGAGCCGGCCGATGCGCAACGCCGAGTACGTGGTGAGCGAAGGCGACGACGAGGCCGTGCTGACCATCTTCCACTTCCCCGGCATGGGCGGCTCCATCGACGACAACGTGGCGCGCTGGACCGGTCAGTTCCGTGGCGGCGACGAAGCCGAAGTGGAGACCGAGACCATCGGCGGCCTCGAGGTCACCACCGTCGACGTCAGCGGCACCTTCGCCTCGAGCATGGGCATGGGCGGCGGCGCGCCGCAGCCGGACTCGCGGCTCCTCGGCGCGATCGTCCAGGCCCCCGACGGCCCGGTCTTCTTCAAGCTCCTCGGGCCGAAGGACACCGTCACTCGGGCCGAAGACGCCTTCGCCGCCCTCGTCCAGAGCTTCGAAGCGACTCACTGAGTCGCGCGTTCAGCCGTCGCAGTCGACGGGGAGCGTGAAGGGATAGCTCGGCGCGTAGTACGCGCGGAAGGTGTAGGTGCCGGTGTACGTGCCGCACCACTCGCGGATCGTGTCGTGGTAGGAGCTGCCCGACTCGAGACCGATGACGATGGGCACCGTGCCGCCCATGTCGATGTCGATGTCGGTGCAGCCGGTGGCGTTGATCCATCGCACCGTGAGCTCGGTGCCCGCGGGCACGCTGATCGACGCCGGATCGAAGCTCAGCTCGTCGCAGAAGCCGTCGGCGAGCACCCGCACGTCGTAGGTGGCGGGACCCGGCGGTCCGCCGTCCGGCTCGCCCAGGTCGGGCGGCCCACCGTCCGCGGGCCCGCCGTCGGCGCCGAGGTCTCCGGCGAAGGCGTCGCCGCCGGCGTCCGCGGGGTCGACGCCGGCATCGTCCGAGCCGCCATCGAGGTCGGCGCCGGCGTCCGAGGCTCCCGCGTCGCTCCGTACGAACGCGTCTCGGTCGCTCCCGCCGCCATCCGCCTCGGCGTCGGTCGTCCGCGAGTCGTCGCCGCAGCCGACCACGCAGAGCAAGACGGTCGCGGTCCATGAAAGCGTCGCGCGCATGCCTCATCCTACGACGGCGGGCCGCGTTCTTCCCCGGATCGCGACACCGCCGACGGGCGACCGGTATGCTGGGAGGCGATGCGAGTCGTTCCCCACGCTCTCCTCCTGCTCTGCGTCGCGGGGTGCTTCCAATCCTCTGGCGACGACGGAGACGACCGGACGACCCTCGACATGAGCCCGCCGTGGGACTCGGGCCCGACCCGGCCCCGCGATGCCGCCAGCGGCGGCGATGGACCCGACGCGATCATCACCGCTCCCCAGGCGGCGCGCTCCCGGCCGACCTGTGGTCCCGCCGACGGCCCCGCCTGGACCTTCGAGATCCTCGTCGTCCCGCGAACCTTCGCCTGCAACGAGACCTTCACCGACGAGCGGATCGTGCTCGAGGTCGTGGGCGACCTCGACCCGAGCGCCCTGCCGCGCACCTTCGACGTCGGTGGCGGCGTGGGTGGGAGCGCCGGCACCGCGGCCCACTGCGACGGCACGATGTGCAACTTCGCCGAGCGCGGGACGATCGAGATCCTCGCCTTCGACCCACCGGCCGAGGGGCTGCTCCGCTACCAGATGGAGCTCCCCACCGGGGAGGTCTTCGGCAGCGACGCGTCCGTCCCCATCCACTGCGAAAGCCTCGGAGGCTGTGGCTGAGATGGTCCGGCTCGCACCGCTGCTGGCGGCCCTGACCGCTTGCTACGCGTCCCACGGGACGACGGACGAGACGGAGCGACCACTGTTCGACTCGGCCGTCGACCCGATCGACGGCGGGCCGCTCGACGGCGGGCCCATCGTCGAGGGGCCGGTCCTCACCAGCTGCGCGGAGGCGACCATGGGCCGGGAAGGACAGCGCTGCTCCTTCGATGAGATCTGCCGCACGCGCGATCTCTGTCTCGACGTCAGCCTGGGATGTGGTCTCGGGCGCCTCTTCATCGAGGAACGCTCGGAGCGCGCGGGGGCCTACGATCTCGGCGAGTGCACGCTCAGCACCGGGATGGCGGGCGTCACGGGCACGACCCCCGCCGGTCCGATCGATCTCGCGATGGCCTGGGCCAGCCACAGCCACGCCTTCGCGGTCGACGCTGTGCTCGTGGCGCACGAATTCGGCGGAGGAGCCACCTGCGGCACCGATCGCCTCGGCCTCTGGATCCAGCCCACCGACGGGCGCTCGTACCTCGGCGTGCACGAGGTCCCCGTGCTGATCACCACCGGCGAGCTGGGGCCCACCGTGGTCCCAGGAACCTTCGAGGTCGTCGAGAGCGGCGACGCGCCCTTCATCGAAGGCAACCTGACCGTGGACCACGGCGAGTGGCAGCTCTCGGGGTTCATCGCCGCCGAGCCCTGCGACGCGATCGACCGCAGCGGGCCCTGAGCGCTCAACGCGCGGTCAGGCCGCCGTCGACGGTGAGGATGGCGCCGGTGGTCCACTCGGCGCCGAGCAGGTGGAGCACGGCCTCGGCGATCTCGACAGGCGTGCCCAAGCGGCCGAGCGGATGGAGCGAGCGGAGCTCGTCGAGCTGCGCCCTCACCCGCTCCTCGAGCTCGGGCCCCTGGGGCATCGGCTCGCCGGGGCCCAGACGAAGCGCGCGGGTCATCGCGGTGTCCACCACGCCGGGGGAGACGGCGTTGACCCGCACGGGCGCGAGCTCGGCAGCGAGCTGGCGGGTGGCCGTGTGCAGCCCGGCCTTCGAAGCCGCGTAGGCGGTGGTGGTCGGCGCCGGCCGATCGGCGAGGGTGCTGCCGATCATCACCACGCTTCCATGGCCCGCGCGCAGCGAAGGCAGGGCGCGCTGCACCATCATCAAGGGCGCCACCAGGTTCAGCTCGAGCTGGTCCCGCAGCGCCGTCTCTTCGAGCGCCTCGAAGGGCGCGTGGGTCGCGACGCCCGCGGCGAGCACCAGCCCGTCCAGCCCGCCGAGGGCCGCGGCCGCTCGATCGACGACCCCATCCCGGCTCTCGGGATCGGTGAGGTCCGCCGTCAGCGCGACCGCCCGCTCCGAGCCCTCGGCGACGCTCGCGAGCGCGCTCTCGTCGCGACCGACCAGGGCGACCCGTGCGCCCTCCTGCATCAGGGCCCGTGCGCACGCGGCGCCGATGCCTCGGCTCGCGCCGGTGACCAGCACCTTCCACCCGTCGTAGCGCCCCACGCTCAGGGGCTCCCCGTGAGCGGGCCCCAGGGCGCCTCGGCGGGAACGTCGTCCGGATCGCCCTCCACCTCGACCTCGTCGTCCGGGTCGAAGCGCGGCAGGTCCACGCAGAGGATCGACTGCCAGCGCTTGGTCGGGTTCTCGTACACGTGCTTGGCCCCGCGAGGCCAGCGGTGGACGGTCCCCGGCCGGCAGGTCTCGCCCTGGCAGAGCAGCCCCTTGGTCAACACCATCTCGCTCTCGCGCATCTTCCGGTGGACGTGCAGCGGGATCGTTCCGCCGGGCTCGATGTTCAGCCGATAGATGCCGGCGTCCTTGGTCTCCTGGATGACGTCGACCGTGCCCCAGGGCTTCTTCTCGTGGATGAGCTGGCACCAGTCGGCGTCGCGGACGATCGTGAGCGAGGGCGTCGCGAAGCCGCGCAGGGCACCGGGCTTGCGCAAGTGGACCTCGACGGACGCGAGCGCCGCTCGGCCCTCCCCCGGCGCCGGCGGCGCGAGGAGGTAGCGCGCCAACGTGTGGGCCGCGGTCTCGAGGAGGCGAAAGCGACAGGAGCGCAGCAGGAAGACCACCTGCGCGGTGGTGGCTGCGTAGTCGACGGTCCGCTTCACCCGTTCGCTGGTGGCCGCCGGCTCGGTGTCCAGCGTCATCGCCAGGTCCACGTGGAGGGGCTGGGACGCGTGGCGCTCGTGCGGGTAGAGGCCGACCACGCAGTCCACCGTCAGCCCTTCGATGCGGACGGTGTCTCGATGGACGGGATCGCTCTGGGGGCGTGTCGTCACAGCGGTGCTATAGCGCCAAACGCCCATGGCCGACACCAACGACCAGCTCGCCTCCTCCCCCGCCGCGCCCCCCGCCGACGGTTGGGGTGCCTTTCGGCGCGTTCCTCGCACCGGGGTGATCTACGTCTCGAACGAGGCGGCCAAGCGGGGCTTCTCCATGGCCTCCGAGATCGGCGGCCCCGAGGGCTGGTGCAACCTGGGCCAAGGGCAGCCGGACACCTCCGACATCCCCGGGGCCCCCAAGCGCCTGCGCTCGATCCCCATCGAGACGGCCGATCTCGACTACGCGCCGGTCGCCGGCCTCTGGGAGCTGCGGGAGGCCGTCGCCGACATGGTGAACCGCACCCACCGCAAGGGCATGAAGTCCCAGTACTCGGCGGAGAACGTGGCCATCCAGGGCGGCGGCCGGGTGGCGGTGATGCGCGCCTGCGCGGCGGTGGCCCCCATCCACCTGGGCCACTTCCTGCCGGACTACACGGCCTACGAGGAGCTGCTCGACGTCTTCCGGCGCTTCCAGCCGATCCCGATCCTCCTCGACCCGAAGGAGGGCTACGCCTTCGACGCCAAGGCCCTCCACCGGGAGATCATGGGCCGCGGGCTGGGTGCCATCCTGATGAGCAATCCCTGCAACCCCACCGGCAAGCTGGTCGGCGACGCGGATCTCGCCGAGTGGGCAGCGGTGGCGCGCGAGCTCGGCTGCGCGCTGCTGATGGACGAGTTCTACTCGCACTACATCTGGACCGAGGGTCCGAAGATCGTCAGCGCCGCCGCCCACGTGGAGGACGTGAACAAGGATCCCATCGTGATCTTCGACGGCCTGACCAAGAACTGGCGCTACCCCGGCTTCCGGGTCAGCTGGGTCCTCGGCCCCAAGACGCTCATCCAGTCCATCGCCAGCGCGGGCTCCTTCCTCGACGGCGGCGGCTCGGCCCCCATGCAGCGGGCGGCGATCGATCTGCTGAGCGAGGACCACGTGGAGGCCGAGACCGACGCGATCCGCGCCTCCTTCGGGGCCAAACGAAAGGCTCTGGTCGCCGGCCTCGAGCAGGCCGGGGTGCGCTTCGACCTCGAGCCCGAAGGCACCTTCTACGCCTGGGGCGACGTCTCCGGGCTCCCGGAGGGGCTGAACACCGGCCAGGATTTCTTCCAGCGGGCCCTCGACCGGCGGGTGATCACCGTGCCGGGCCATTTCTTCGACGTGAACCCCGGCAAGCGTCGGATGGGCCGTCCCTCCCGTTTCAGGGGACACGTTCGCTTCAGCTTTGGCCCGTCGATGCCGATTCTCGAGGAGGCTCTGGGCCGGATCCAGGCCATGGTCCGCGACGCCTGAGCCCGGGTCCCCACCCTCGGGGGGGCAAAAAAATTCCCGGATACGGGTACCACCAGCAAAAAAATCCTGTATGGTTGCAGTCACGTGCTCCAGCCCCAGGAGCGCGGGGAGGACTGGGAATGCGCCGACATGGTGCCGCCAAGCGACGCTCACTGCTGATTGCGCTCTTCGGATGCGCCATGCTGACCACCACCGCGCACGGCGATGGTGTGGGCAACATCATGACCTCGAAGTCGCTGCCGCCGGCGACCGTCGCCGTCATCGATCCCGAGGGTGGCTCGGGGAGCGGCACGGGCTCGAGCGACGTCAACGTCGGGGCCGGTGACATCATCTATTTCCGGTTGAACACCTTCGCGGTGCCGGACAAGGCGATTCGTGGTCTGAACACCTACATCACCGAGTATCTGCCGGGGAACACGCGATTGGTCGGTGTGCGGATTCTCGACGAGAACGGCCTCGCGCGGCCGCCGAACCCCCCGGGCTTGGCGGAGGACAGCTGCGACGGCGGTAAGTGCAACAACTTCAACAACCTCCCCACCTCCGGCGCGGGCACCGTCGACTTCGACAACGGCACAATCGCCCAGCTCTATGCCGACACCGGCATCTTCTACACCACCGATAGCCGGCTTCTCCGCGATCCCGGGGACACCTTCCTCACGCTCACCAACGGCATCGTGATGAGCCCCGAGCCGCAGCGGGTGAACGACATCGCCACCCTCCTCGGCGCGACCGCTCCCTTCCACGCGCACAACCAGTGGGACTGGATCCAGACCCAGGCCTTCGGCATCGGCGGCGCCATCAGCGGCAACAACGGCACCGGTACGGCGCCCTTCATGTACGGCTCGCCGGTCGCGGGCCCGCAGACCCACTTCATGTACGAGGCCTCCGAGGTCGGCGGCGCCATCGTCTTCGACGACAACGTCGGCCCCTGGCAGCGCCTGCAGTACCCCGGCTCGACCATCGGTATCGGCTGCTCCGCGGAGAACTCCGCCGGCTGTGCCGCGCCCGGCACGGGCGATCTCGGCCGCATGACCACCGACGCCTCGACCCTCGGCACCGACGTCACGCCCCTGAACCCGCTCGACGCGACCGCCGTCCGTTTCGCGGTCGGTGAGGCCCGCGTCGGTCGGCCGATCACCGTCGAGGTCGCGCTCCTCGTCGACTCGACGCCCCTCGACCCGGTCCAGATGGACGAGGTCGACTGCGCCGAGGTCTTCGGCGGCGACACCGCCGCCCAGTCGAGCACGGTGCAGGGCAAGGACAACCCCTGGGGCGTCTATCTGCCCTCTCCCGCCTGCGTCTTCCTGAAGCTCAAGTTCGATCTCACCGTCGACAAGCCCCTGGCGGCCGGCGGCGAGCTGCTCACCTACACCCTCGACGGTCAGAACCTTTCCTTCGACGACTACAACAACGTCATCATCGAGCAGGAGTTCGACTCCAGCCGTCAGAGCTTCGTGAGCGCGAGCGACGGTGGCGTACTCCAGCCGGCCACCGCCTGCCGCAACGCCCTCCCCTGCGTGCAGTGGAACCTCGGCACGGTCCTGTCCGGTGACGCCTTCACCTTCACCACCACCTTCACGGTCGGCGGCATCGGCGGCGTGACCAACGTCCAGACCGCGACCTTCACCTCCACCGAGATCCCCGCCTTCGAGACCACGGCGATCAACCTGGTCCGGCCGACCGGCGTCGCCGACCTGACCCTCGCGCCGAGCTGGGATCCCACGACCGACTTCGCGGTCGCCGGCTCGGGTACCACCAACCTCGGCGCGACCGCCGAGCTCCAGGGCACCCTGGTCAACGCCGGCACCGATCCGCTCTCGACCGGCGACATCGTGCTGGTCATCCCCGCCGGCTGGACCGCCGGCGACCTCTCCTACAACTGCGGTGGCGCCGGCTCGGGCACGCTGAGCTGCGGGGCGACCTGTGCGAGCGGCGAGGCCACCTACAACCTCGCCACCACCATCCCCATCGGCGACAGCTGCAGCCTCTCGTTCCCGATCACCGTGGAGGCCGGCACCCCGGCCGGGCTCTACGACGCCGGCATCCGGCTGTGGGCCGCCGACTCGGGCAACTACGAGACTTTCTATCGAGGCCTCACCGAGGTGAACGTCGGCCAGCGCCGCACGGTCGCCCCGGTCCTCGACTGCCCGGTGCTCTCGACCGCGAGCTCGATCACCGGCGCCGTCGCCGACACCGGCTCGGGCACGAGCACGGTCTACTTCGACGGCTACGACCGCGGCGATGGCACCTACGGCTCGGGCGCGATCGACATCCCCTCGAGCGCCTGGACCGGCACCTTCGGTGACATCTACGGTGGCCTGGAGGTGCGGGCGACCGCGACCGCTACCGGCGAGCTCGAGTCGGAGCTCTCGAACGCCTGCTACGTGACGCAGGTCCCGACCTGCTCCAACGGCATCGACGACGATGGCGACGGCTTCACCGACTTCCCCGCGGACCCGGGCTGCGCCAGCGCCCGCGACCGCAGCGAGGTCGACGTCGCGTGCTCCGACGGCATCGACAACGACGGCGACGGCGACATCGACTTCCCCGACGACCTCGAGTGCTCGAGCCCGAACGACACCACCGAGGGCGGCACGCCGGCCTGTGGCGACGGAGAGGACAACGACGGTGACGGCCTGGTCGACACCGCCGACCCGGACTGCAGCAGCACCAGCGACCGCACCGAGTGGAGCAATGGTGTCTGCGACGACGACGCGGACAACGACGGCGACACCTTCGTCGACTTCGGCGGCGACCCCGGTTGTGACTCGATCGTCGATCCGGACGAGACGGATCCGGTCCCGACGCCGGACGACATCCGGGCGCGGCTGCTGGTGGTCTTCGACAGCTCCGGCTCGATGAACTGGAACACCTGCGACGATACCTTCACCGATGGCGACGGCTCGGACGAGTGCCCGGGCGAAGACGTGGCCTGCAGCACCTGCTCGGCCAGCGGCTGCGGTGACGGGCTGCCCAACGACAGCCGCCTCGCCAAGGCGAAGGCGGGCCTGAGCTCGGTCGTCGCCGCCTTCGGCGAGGTCGAGTTCGGCCTGATGCGCTTCCACCAGCGGGCGATGAACTTCTCCTGCCCGAGCACGAACGCCTCGAACCAGAGCGGTGGCTGGCAGGGCGCCGGCGCCGCGCCCTGCGGCGGCGGCTTCAACGCGGCCGACCTGCTCGTCGGCTTCAGCCAGGAGAACCAGAGCGACCTGCTCGAGTGGATGGACGGCGACGCCGGTCCCGCGGGAGCGGGCGCCGACACCCCGGCCGGGGGCGACGTCGAGATCCGCGGCACCGGCACCACGCCGCTCGCGGGCAGCCTCGGGAGCGCCCAGACCTATCTGGAGAACGAGGAGCTGAACGACAGCTTCGCGGCCTGCCGACCCTACCGAGTCATCCTGGTCACCGACGGCGTCGAGACCTGCGGTGGCGACCCGAGCACCGCCGCCGCGGCCCTGCTGGCGGCTGGCTACCAGGTCAACGTCATCGGCTTCGCCGTGAGCGACGCCGGTGCGCAGGCCAGCCTGAACTCCATCGCGTCCGCCGGTGGCACCGGCAGCGCGATCTTCGTGAGCGACGAGGCGACCTTGGCCGCGGCGATCAGCGACATCGTGGACGACACGCTCCTCATCGAGGAGTGCGACAACGCGGACAACGACTGCGACTCGCTCATCGACGAGGGCTTCGCCAAGTTCTGTGACCGGCCGAGCGGCGTGACCGCCCTGACCGAGTGCACCGATCCCGGCGAGTACGTCTGCGACGGCCTCGACGACAACTGCAACGGCTTCGTCGACGAGGGCCTGCTCAACGCCTGCGGCGAGTGCGGCGCGGTGGACCCGGAGGTCTGCGACGGCATCGACAACGACTGCGACGGCGTCATCGACCCGCCCGGCACCTGCGACTGTCCCGCGCCGCAGCCCGAGTTCTGCGACAACATGGACAACGACTGTGACGGCAGCACGGACGAAGGCCTGACCCGCGTCTGCGGCACCGATGTGGGTGTCTGCACCAGCGGCATCGAGACCTGCACCGCAGGCGTCTTCGGTGGCTGCACCGCGACCGGCGGCTCCGCCGAGACCTGTGACGGCACCGACGAAGACTGCGACGGCGCGGTCGACGAAGGCGTGACCATGGCCTGCGGCACCAGCACCGGCGTTTGTGAGCCGGGCGTCTACCTCTGCGTCGGCGGCAGCTTCGACACGAGCACCTGTGTCGGCGCGGTCGGCCCCTCGGCGGAGATCTGCAACACCCTCGACGACGACTGCAACGGCAGCGTCGACGAGGGCACCGATCCGGGCACCTCCTGCGGCTCGAGCACCGGCGCCTGCATGCCGGGCACGCTCCGCTGCATCGGCGGGAGCCTGATCTGCGATGGCGCCACCGGCGGCACCGCGGAGACCTGCAACGGCGCGGACGACGACTGCGACGGCAACGTCGACGAGTCGGTGCCCACCGGCGGCGCCTGCGGCAACGACGTCGGCGAGTGCAACCCCGGCGTGCTGACCTGTGACCGGTCGACCGGCACCTTCGTGTGCGTCGGCGAGACCGGCGGCCGGGCAGAGATCTGTGACGGCATCGACAACGACTGCGACATGAACATCGACGAGGGCGACCCCGGCGGTGGTGACACCTGCGGCAGCTCGGAGGGTGTCTGCACCCCGGGCACGACCCTCTGCAGCGGCGGCGCGCTCATCTGTGACGGCGCCGGCACCGGCGGCGCGGAGGCGTGCAACACCCTCGACGACGACTGCGACGG
>JABAOG010000629.1_pt1 | contig 19127 bp, 21 predicted proteins | sample 7062131 | NCBI WGS metagenome assembly JABAOG01 (sample SAMN14538629, study PRJNA623070) | marine sediment metagenome | biome: marine biome [ENVO:00000428]; feature: marine pelagic biome [ENVO:01000023]; material: deep marine sediment [ENVO:00002113] | place: India: Arabian Sea | collected...
GCCAGCCGCTCACTGAGATCACCCAACCAGACGTCGATCTCGGGGGCTGTGGCAGACAGGGTGGCAAACAACAGGCACCCCCAGACGGCCGTCCGCACCGGATAGAGCCCGTAGTCGGCTCGGTCGAACGCCTTCACGTCAGACATGTCGAACATCGCACGCTGATCCTCGGGGATCTCCGACCCCTCGAACAACGGTGTGCCAATGCAGGCGCCATCGAGGTCATAGGCCCAGGCGTGGTAGGGGCAACGGATCCTCGAGCCGACGTCGTCGTCTTCTTCGATGAGACGCGTGCCCCGGTGGCGACAGACGTTGAGAAAGCCGCGCACTTCCCCTTGGCGGTTGCGGGTGACCAGCACCGACCGTCCGGCAAGCGGGCGCACCAGCACCCGCCCTGGCTCATCCAACTCAGGGAGGACCCCCAGGCAGACCCAGCTGGTGGCCCACAGCCGATCGAGCTCGATCTCGTGATACTCGAGGTCGTAATAGNNAATAGGCCTCGGGAAGAAGTGTGCTGGCCGCCTCCACTGGGAGACGAGTTTGAAGGTAGGTCTGTTCGGCCGTGTAGTCGACTGACGTCACACAGCCGATTATGCCAAATCGCCTCGCCGCGACCCTGCGGGCAATTCGGGGGCGTTCCCTAACGGGTCAGCTCTTCCGACTGCCCAATGCCAGACCGAGTGCCAATCCGATGCCGAGAAAGACGGGCAGGAACACGAAAGTGTCGGTCGTCATCCAGAGGGCAAAACCGATCAGCGCGCCCGAGACCATCCCAACGGCCATGGGGATTGGACGGACGTCACGGTCATCGTTCATGTGGGAATCCTCCCTGTCGTCACGTTGGGGTTCTCAGCGGTCACCGCCACGGCTCGATTCGCGCTCACACGGTGATCACGGTCTTCCCATGTGAGTGCCTCCGCCCCACGAAGTCCAACGCCGCCGCCGCCTCTACCAGCGGGAAGGTCCTTCCGACCACGGGGGTGACCTCGCCGGCCCCAATCATCTCCCTCAGGGCGATGAGGTCTTCCCTCTTCGAGACCGACAAGAAGGGATGCAGGCTTTGGGAAACGAACGGCGACAGCATCCGGGCGCCCACGATCCGCCCGAGACTTCCGACCACGCGATTGCCCTCTCCGGAGTTGGGCACCAATGTGCCATTTGCAGTCAGCACGCGCCGGCGGCTTGCCAACGTGTGGTTGTCGGCGATGTCGAGGATGAAGTCGTACCGCTCGTCCAGCTCAGTGAAGTCCTGTTTCGTGTAGTCGATGACACGGTCGGCCCCGATCGACTTCACCAGTTCGATGTTGTCGGTGCTGCAGACTCCCGTTACCTCGGCTCCCCTGGCCTTGGCAATCTGGACCGCGAGTGTGCCGATGCCACCCGAGGCACCAACCACCAGGGCCCTCTGCCCGGACTGCACGTCTCCAACGTCTCGAAGAGCCTGTAGAGCCACCATCCCGGCCATTGGAACCGCAGCCGCCTGCTCATGTGTGATGTCTTCCGGCTTGGTCACGAGATTGGTCTCGGGCACTGAGACGTATTCGGCGAACGATCCATGGCACCAGCCGAACACCTCGTCGCCCGGTCGGAACCCGGTCGCAGCACGTCCGACGGCTTCCACAAAGCCGGCCACGTCGGTTCCACGAATGCCCCTCCTCGGGTGCCCCAGCCCGAATCCGAGCCGGACCATGTATGGGATTCCGGTCAAGATCGAATAGTCGGCCCAGTTCACTCCGGCGGCGCGCACTCGGATCAGCACTTCGTCGTCACCAGGAGCCGGTCGGGGCACGCTCTCGAGCCGAAGCACGTCGGGGGTCCCATATTCGTGGTGAACCATGGCTTTCATGACAGGCTGCTCCGTGCTCCGTTGAGCTGCCTGTGGGGCAAGTCCGTGGCCTCCAGGCTCCATCGGTGCTCTCCTCTCGATGCTCCTGCCAGCGTGTCCAAGAACCAGCTGCAAAGACAAGGGCCATTAGCCCCTTTCCCTGCCGGGACTCGAGGAGTCGATTCCGGGCCGAGCGATTGACAGACCGACTGAGGACCTTGTCCTCTAGACGCCGCTCCCCTGTCACCAGTAGGTGTGGACAGAGCCTTCAGAGGAGATCCACTTGTTTGCGCCCAGAACGACCGGCCGGATCGTCGGCGTGCTCTTCATCCTTGCTTCGGCGACGGCAATCGTAGGGGGGTCGCTGCTCTTGCCGCTCTCTGAGCCGGATTACTTGGCTGCCACCGCAGCGGCTGAAGGCCAGGTCGTGTCAGGAGTGCTCCTCGAGCTCGTCCTGGTCATGTCGGTCATCGCCATCGCTGCGATGCTGTATCCGATCCTTAAGCGGCAGAACGATGGGCTGGCGCTCGGATACCTCGGCGCCAGGACCCTGGAGGGAATCCTGCTCCTCGCCGCGGCCGTCAGTGGCCTGGTGGTTCTCTCCCTCGGCCGCGACTCGGCGACCGGGACCGCCGGGATCCAGCCATTGGGCGACTCCCTTCTCGCCACCCGCGACTGGACCTACCTCATCGGCTCACTGGTCATGCTCGGCGTCTCTGCCCTCATCCTGAACAGCCTCCTCTATCAATCGAGGTTGGTTCCTGCCTGGTTGTCGCTCTGGGGTCTGCTCGGTGGAGGCCTCATCGTCCTGCGGGGATTGGCCGAGATGTACGGAGCCGATCTATCAGGGCTCATGCAAGGAGTGTTCGCAGGGCCGATCGCGATCCAGGAGATGGTCCTCGCGGTTTGGCTGATCGTCAAAGGATTCGACACGGGCCAATTGGCACGGCGTCTCGAGGAGCCCACAGGAGTTGGATCGGCCAGACGCCTGACGGAGCCGGTGTGACCACCGTCGAACACCGTCGTGTCGTCGCCACTCGTCACGGTGGGCCTGACGTCCTTCAGGTCGTCGAGGAGCCCATACCCACACCTGGGGCCCACCAGGTTCGAGTGAAGACGGAGGCCGCCGGGGTCTCCGCCATGGATCTGATGGTTCGCAGCGCTGGCTTCCCGGGCTTCCCGAGGGTGCCATTCACACCGGGCGTGGATGTGCTCGGTGTGGTGGATGAAGTCGGAGAAGACGTGTCCAACATCGAACCGGGCCAGCGGGTAGCCGCCCTTCTCGGCGATCAAGGTGGCTATGCCGAACACGTCTGCGTCTCGGCAAGCGAGGCGGTCCCGGTCCCGGAAGGGCTGGATGCGGCAGAAGGAGTCTGCTTGGTGGCCAACTACGTCACCGCCTTCAGCATGTTGCACCGAGCCGCCAAAGTGGATAGCGGGGAGCGAGCTCTGATCCACGGAGCGGCCGGCGGGGTCGGGACCGCTCTCCTCGAGTTGGGAGGGCTCGCGGGTTTGGACATGTACGGAACCGCCTCGGAGTCGAACCACGACCTGGTGGAGTCGTTCGGTGCGGTCCCGATCGACTACAAGAACGAGGACTTCCTCGAGCGCATCCTTGCGTTGACCGGCAACGGAGTGGATGTGGTCTTCGACCCGATCGGCGGGGCCAAGCACTTGTGGCGCTCCTACAGGGCCCTCCAGAAGGGTGGCCGACTGGTGTGGTTCGGGGTGGCTGCGACGGCTAGACGAGGCTTGAAGGTGATTCCCCTCAGCATGCTCACTCAGATCTCGCTCTCACTCATCCCGGACGGGCGAAGGGCACCTCTACCCCCGGACTCCAACAAGCCGAACGAGTGGTATCGGGAGACTCTGACGACTCTCTTCGACTACCTGCAGGCCGGAAAGATCAGACCTGTCATCGCTGCCCGCATCCCACTGCTGGAAGCCGCCCGGGCCCATGAGTTGATGGAGCGCGGAGGGCACCGGGGCAAGGTGGTGTTGATAGCCGGATGACACGCCGTGCGACGCGTTAGGTCCACGTCCACGCGTACCAGATGGTCAGTCCGTTGAAGACGAAGCCCACCGCGATCAAGAGATTGTCGTAGACGCCGGGGTACGGCAAGCCCACGAGGTTGAACAACACCAAGAAGACGGCTGCGGCGACGTTGACCCAGCGAATCGCCGGGTAGGCGAGGGTCAGGGACAGAACGATCATGGCGATCGGGATCAGCATGACCAGTGCAGCCAACACCCACATCCACTGACTCGCTCTTCTACCTGCGATCTCACCTGCCTCGAAGTCGCCGGCGAAGATCCGCAGCACATCCCCCAGCAGGTAGGTCAGCATCAGGGCCACCCAAAGCCCCGCGAGAACGATCCTCACATCTTCCAAGGCACTCTCCTTCTTTCAGCGAACCCAGGGTTCCAACCACCGCTTTCCGGGGTCTGGAACCCTGGGTTCTAGACCGAGTGCCCTCGCCCGGGGGCCGGTTCTATGTTGCCCGTCGTGCCGTCGACGGTCACGACCTGTCCGTTGGTGAGCTTGGAGGTGGCGTCGCCACAGCCCACCACGGCGGGGATGCCGTACTCGCGGGCGATTATGGAGGCATGTGCCAGGGCGCTTCCCACGTCGGTGACCACCGCAGAGGCACGATCGAAGAGGTCCGTCCAGGCGGGAGCGGTGAGGGGAGCAACCAACACCTCGCCTTTCAGGAGATCCCCGAACTGCGACGAGTCCCTCACGATCCTCACCGGTCCCGTCGCCCGTCCCGGGCTGGCGGGGACCCCGGCGACGATCGCACATTCTGATCGGGATGCCCCCAGGATCTTCCCACTGAACTCGAACATGAATCTGATCATGCGTGGGACCCGTCCCACGGTCAGCGGTGCCGAGAGCCGGGAAGCGCGATCCCTGGCGTCGTGGCGGGACGCCACCACGTCGTGCATGGGATAGCCCTTGTCGAGAAGGGTCGCCAGTTCCTCCCGTTTCAGGAAGAACACGTCCTCCGCGGAGGAGATCGAGCCGACTCCGACCAGTCTCTCCCCCAGCCGCAGCACCGCCCGTCGCATCACGGGCCACGTCAATGCCAGTTGACTCACCTGCTCCTCGCGAACCGGCGCCAGATGCTGGGCGTCGGAGAGGATCCGCTCGAACCTGGCGCTCCTTCGGCGCGAGCCGGCTAGGGCCTGTCGTGCCTTTTGCTCGGTCTCGACCCGGCGCGCCCTCAGGTCATCGAGGTTGGGTGGAGGCCGGCCTGGGGCCGCTGCCGGTCGCCACCAGTCCAGAGTCTCCAGACGCGGCGCATCGCTCTCCGTTGCCTGATCGAGCCCCTGGAGCAGGGCCACGTGACTTCCGCCGATCTCGTCTCGCAGATGGCGATTCCAGAACTGGGCGAGCTGGGCCTCCATCTTGTAAGCGGAACCTGCCACCACTGCGATCGAGGCGAAGAAGTCGCCGGACAGATCGGCGAGCTCGTCGACCAGTTCGACCAGCTCGTCGGAGTCGGCGTGATCCACCCGATCCTCGGCCCGAGCAGCCTCCGCCAGATAGCGAGGCAGGAGCTCGGAGCGCCACTCCTCTTCGAACTCTCGATAGGCGTGTCGGGCTGTCTGGGGAAACATGCCCGCCACCTTGCGCCAGTTCCGGGGTAGCCGGGGAAGGATCCTGACCAGATTGCGGGTGAAGGCCACCCCGGGCACCGGTGCCCAGTTGAGCGAGTAGTAGTACCAACCATTCACCACCACATGAAGAGGCTCCGGGGCGATCTGGCCGACCTGGGCGCCGATGTAGTCGTGGACGCGACGTTCCATCCGCGTCAGCAGCCACGACTCGAACAGAGGGGTGACCGGCTCCGGGATCCATTCGCCGAATCGGAGGGAACGGTGATAGATCCCAGGGACCGGCGGGTCCCAGCTGACGTCCTCGCCGAGACCGGTTATGGGTCTCGACTGCACGACCCACAGCTCGGTGCCATCCCAGGCCCACTCGACATCCTGTGGTGATCCGAGCTCATGAGCGATCTCTTGGGCAAGCCCGGCAACACGACGCGCCATTCCCCTGGAGAGGACGCCTTCGGCTCTGCGCACTCGTGTGGCACCCGAACCGTTGAAATGCCACTCGTCCCCTTCGACGTGGCCGGCGACGAGACGATCGGCGAGCCCCGAGGTGGCGGTGACGACGGTCGTCGACCGGTCGCCGGTGACCGGGTTCGCGGTGAATGCCACTCCGGCGAGGATCGGGGCGACCATGGTTTGTACCAGCACCGGAATGGCTTCGCCGTCCTTGCGGCGGGCAAACTCACGCACCTGCATCACGGCGGAGCCGATCGAACCGGATGCCACATCGAGCCTCGACTCGTACCGTCCANNCGGTGGCTCCGCTCGACCGTACGGCGAAAGGGCCAACCCCCAACCTCGGCCAGGACACCCCGTCGACACCGAAGTCGCCCGGTACGACGAATCCTGACGGAACCTTGAAACCGGCCTCATGGAGCACACCGAGCGTCCTCGCCTTGCCACCCACCAGAGCGAGCGGGGCAGAACCGGCCGCCTCGAGAGCTACCAGGTCAGGTTGCACATTCGATCCCATGGAGCAGTGTCTCGATCGTCCACATCACCTCGTCGGCCGCCTCATCAGGACTGAGGCCAAGCCGCTCCCTCCACTCGCGATAGGTGTCGGAGGCGGTGAGGATCAACGCAACCCTGCCAAGATGACGCGCCTGGGATGGCTCGAGATCGGGCCGCAGGTCCGTGATCATCCGTTCGATCGTCTCCAGCCTTTCACCACTCGNNCCCTCAGCAGGTCGTCGGCGTTCTCGAAGTGACGGAACACGCTCCTCACCGTCTCGTCCAACTCGTCGAGCGTGCGCGGAGCCTTCTCGATGTCCACTCCGGTCCGCTCGGCGGCGTGGTCGATCAGTGCCCGAAGCAGCCCCGGCTTGTCGCCGAAGTGCCGATAAACGGTTCCGACCGAGACCCCGGCCCGCTCGGCCACGGCGGGTATGGAGAGGCTGTCGACACCATCGGCCATGACTTCGACCAGGGCGTTGAGGATCCGCGTCCGGGTCGCCTCCGACTGTTCCTCGCGGAGCGCCGACCTGTAAGAGCGAGACGTCATCAGTTTCCCAGTAGAGTTCCTCAATTGACTATATGACTCCTACTGCGATTTAGTCAAGAGTCCCTCAGGTGAGGAGGTCTGGATAGACAACTCCGCCCCTCCTCTAGGGTCGGGGGTGAGCACGCGACTTCAGAGAGGCTCAAATGAGACGTCGACTGACCGTCCTCGCCGCCGTGATGGCGACGCTGGCTCTGGGGATACCGGCCAACGCTGCCGGCCACAGCTTCCCCGAGACCGTTCCCCTGCCCAACGGGTTCTCGCCAGAGGGGGTGGCTTCAGGTACCGGGACCGAGCTCTTTACCGGATCCCTGTTGACCGGCGCCATCTACAAGGCGGATGCCCGCACCGGTGCAGGTGAGCAGATCAACGCTCCCGAGGACTTTGACGAGCCCCGAACGGCTGTGGGCATGAAGCACGACAGTCGAAGCGACGTCCTGTGGGTAGCCGGGGGATCCCTTGGCAAAGCCTATGTCTACGACGCCGACACCGGTGACAGCCTGGCCGTGATCGACCTGACCCAGCCGGGAACCTTCCTCAACGACGTGGTAGTGACCCGCGACGCCGCCTACTTCACGGACTCATTCCAACCGGTCATCTTCAAGGTGCCCGTCGACCAGCGTGGCATGCCCGCGGGTCCGGCCACACCATTGCCTTTGACCGGTGACTTCGAGTTCATCGCCAACGACTTCAACGCGAATGGCATCGACGCCACACCCGACGGCTCCACTCTCGTGGTGGTCAACTCGGCTTCCGGCGCCCTCTACACCGTCGACCCCGATACCGGGCTCACCTCTGAGATCGATCTCGATGGAGGGGCTGTGCCCAGCGGAGACGGCATACTGCTCGACGGCTCCACCCTCTACGTCGTGCAGAACTTCCTGAATCGGATCGCCGTCGTCGAGCTGTCCCCCGACCTCGGTGAGGGCATGATCTCGGGAGACCCGATCATCAGCGACGAGTTCGCGATCCCGACCACCGTCGCCGAGTTCGGAAGCTCGTTGTACGCGGTCAACGCTCGCTTCGACGTGGCACCTCCGGGTCAGCCTGCCCCGGACGTCGAATTCGACATCGTCGAGGTGTCGAAGCGCTGAAGGAAGGGACTGGCGGCACAGGGAGAAGCTGATCGCCTAGTTGCGGTCGCTGCCCGTCACCAGGGAACCGAACCGATCCAGGCCACGACGCACGGTCTCCGTGTTCCTGCGCATCCACGCCTTCGCCAGGATGCGCTGGAGCGGAGGTCCATCGGGTCTGGTTGCGATCAGCTTCAGCTGCGTCGATTCGTCACCGTTGGGCTCCAGGGTGAAGTCGAGGACGGCCCGGGTCGGCTTGCCCGGCATCGGGAACAACTCCTTCAGGACCAAGCGGGCCGGCGGAGACCACTCCATGACCACCTGGGACAGCACGGAATTGCCGTGGAAGCAGCGATAGGTGCTCCCCTCCCCTACCCAGCCGTCCGCCGCACCGTCGATCTCATACCGGTCGGAGCCGAGGATCACGTTGCGGGCCGCCGAGTCCCTCAGAAAGTCCCAGACCACGTGGCGGGGTGCGGAGATCTCTGTCGTCAGGGTCGCCAACACCTCATCGGGGCCGTAGAAGACCCGGGCGACATCCTTGGTGGCTTTGAACGCCGGCAGCATGTCCCGGACCCAGACCGTCACCTCCCCGAAGTCGGCCAGGTCCTCCGTGTGAGGCTGCAACCAGCTCGAACCGTCGGCAATGCCGAGAGCACTGCGAGCCGGGTCCGTCATGAGCAGATACGCTCGGATGCCGGTGATTTCGGTCACTGAGTTCTTGAGCAGTCTGTGGATGAGGTTGACGTCGCTGCCGACCAGCTGCCGGCGGTCGTGCACGGGTTGAACCAGGAAGGCGCCGTGATGGACGAAGAACTTGAGGTCGAGGCCCGAGATGTTGGCACAGGCATTGCACTCGCAGGTGGTGTTGATCACCATCAGCTCCAGGGCTCGACGGAACTCGACGTAGATGGCCTCGATGGTCTCGATGAAGGTCTGACCGGAAGGCATTTCGCCCTCGAATGCGTAGCTCATCACGGCGTCGCCCTCCAGCTGTGCCACCTCCATGGGTGGCGGCGTCGCGGTGACGAGAAGCTCGAGTAACGCCGACAGTGTCTGGTCGGCATGCAAGAGCTCCGACCGGGACAGATACGCCGTGTAGCCGGTGATGTCGGCGATCAGGAGAAAGCCACTCCGCTCCATTCAAAGGAAGCTAACCCGATGCAGACGACGAGAGCCCTCGTCCGGCAGTCGAAGTCTCCATCATCTCCCCACCACCCGGGAATCGAAGCTGCTCGATCGATTGGGTAAGTTCGTGACCCCCATCGGAAAAGGACTCGACATGAATGAACGACCCGTCCGTCTGGCCTCGATCGGCCTCGGATGGTGGGGCTCGACCCTCGCCTCCGCCACCGCAGCGACCGAGGACGTGATCGTCGAGGCGTGCTACGCCCGTAACAGCGACGCCCGCCGGGCGTTCGCCGAGAAACATGGATGCCGGGCCGTGGAGAGTCTCGACGAGATCTGGTCAGACGACCAGATCGATGGGGTGATGATCGCCACCCCGCACACCACTCACGCAGACCTGATCGAAGAGGCTGCCTCGGCGGGCAAACACGTCTTCGTGGAGAAGCCGCTGACGTTGGACGTCGCCTCGGCGAAACGCGCCATCGAAGCCGCATCCTCGGCCGGGGTGGTCCTCCAGGTCGGGCACAACAAACGGCGACAGAAGGGGAACCGCTTCGTCCACGAGAAGGTGACGGGTGGGAGTCTCGGCCAGATCCAGCACATCGAAACTCACATCTCGGTGCCGATCGCATTCAAGCCCGACCTACCGGAGTGGCGCCAGACGCGCGAGGAGCTGCCCGCAGGCGGCATGACGCCCCTGGGCGTCCACATGCTCGACACGATCTACTACCTGGGTGGGCCCGTTGAGCGGGTCTATGCGACGAGTCGTCGCGTGTCCAAGCTCCAGGATGTCGACGATGTCACCACCATGCTGTTCGAGTTGGAGTCTGGTGCCGGCGCATATCTGGCGACGCTGACCGCCGTGCCGAACGTCACGACCGTGGCCGCGTTCGGAACTGAAGGCGCAGCATGGTCCGAAGCGGACGGGGCGCACGCGTTCATCCAGGAACGCGGTGAGCCGTATCGAACCGAGGTGCAGATCACGACGATCGACACCGTGCAAGATGAAATCGTTGAGTTCGCGAGTTGCATTCGAACCGGCGACGCGCCTGAAACCGGCAGCAGGGAGGGACTGGCGGTCGTCGAGGTTTTCGAGGCGGTCTTGCGCAGCATCGAAGAGGGCACCCCGGTCGATGTGAGGTGACGAGCTCACCCCACTACCAGATCTAGCGTGTCCGATCTCTCCGCGCTGGCCGACTCGATCCGGAGCGAGATAGGCCACGAGCACGTTGTCGACGACCCCGAGATCCTGGCGTCTCACGAGACCGACTGGACTGGCCGCTTCCGCGGGCGAGCCGGGCTGTTGGCCCGTCCTGCCAACACCGAGCAGCTGGGGGCGGTGGTCGCCGCGTGCACTGCGGCCGGTGCCGCCATCGTGCCCCAGGGAGGGAACACTGGCCTGGTGGGCGGCAGTGTCCCCCGCGACGGCGAAGTGGTGGTGAGCACCCGGCGATTGACCGGCATCGCCGAGNNGGTGACATTGGCGGCTCTCCAGGAACACGCCGGTGAGGTCGGCATGGACTTCGGCGTCGATTTGGCCGCGCGCGACTCGGCGACCGTCGGGGGGATGATCGCCACCAACGCCGGTGGCATCCACGTCCTCAGGTGGGGGCGGATGCGTTCCCAGGTGCTGGGGCTCGAGGTGGTCCTCCACGACGGCCAGGTGCTCGATCGCCTCGTGGGAGCCCCTGACAAAGGCATCCACGATGTCGTCGACCTCATGGTGGGAAGCGAGGGGACTCTCGGATTGATCTCGAGGGCCCGCGTGAAGCTGGTCCCGAGACATCGCCATCGGGTGGTGGCTCTCCTCGCGCTGGTGGATCTCGATAGTGCAGTGGCGGTCGGCTCGCTCCTCAGGGAGAGGGTGCCCGACCTGGACGCGGTGGAGTACTTCGGATCCGACGCCGTCGAGCTGGTACGCGCCCATCGCGGACTGAGCCCACCGTTCTCCCNNACAGCACCTATCTCCTCGTCGAGGTGGCGGGGGATGAAGACCCCTCCCCCGCCCTCTACTCGGCCCTCGAAGACGTCCCCGCCATCACCGAAACCGCGGTGAGCATTGATCCCACGGGGCGGCGGGCCCTCTGGGAGCTCAGAGAGAGCATCACCGAATCCATCAACGCAGACGGCGTCCCTCACAAATACGACGTATGGCTGCCTCTGTCGCGCATCTCCCAATTCGAGAAGTCTCTTCGGGCCATCACCGACGAGTCAGGAGCCAGACTGATCCTGTTCGGCCACATCGCCGAGGGGAGCCTCCACGCCAACGTCCTCGGATTGGAGAGCCACGCCCCATCGATAGAAGAAGCGGTCTACCGGCTGGTGCTGGACCTCGGCGGCAGCATGAGCGGTGAGCACGGTGTCGGAACGGCGAAGGTCGCGTGGCAGCGCATGGCACTCACACCGACCGAGCTACGCGTGATGAGGAGCGTCAAGAGAGCGTTCGATCCGTCCGGACTGCTCAACCCCGGTGTGCTGCTCCCCGAAGATGACGGCGAGGTCACCCGCCGGTTGACGACCTGAGGGCGGCCGGAGCGTCGGCCGGCCGGCTCGCCGAGCCAGGAAGCCGGAAGGACACCCGGCCACCCGGTCCCGGATCGGCCCAGATCTCTCCCCCCAGCGCCGACATGTAGCTGCGGGCGATGGCCAGCCCAAGACCGGTGCCTCCGGCGTTGCGCTCCCGGCTGGCGTCGTCGCGGGTGAACCTGGCGAAGGCATCGACGACGAACTCGGGCTGAAACCCCGCCCCGTCGTCGCTGACGACGCATGTCGCCATCGCCCCGTCGGTGACGTGGACGACAACGTCGCCCCCTGTTGGCGAATGCCGGATCGCGTTGTCGATGAGATTCCTCACCACCCTTGCCACCGCGTCCGAGGAGGCCACCGCGGAGATCCGGCGATCGGCCTCGAGTCGGAGACCGATCCCGCGCCTCGAGGCTATCGGGCGGAAGACTTCGAAGGCCTCGTCGACGATCTCGGTCAGATCGACGCTCTCTCTCGCGAGGACGATGTCACCCGACTCCAGCCGGGCCAGTAGGTAGACGTCGTCGACCAGACCGCTCAATGCATCGACGTCGGCGGCCAGCGAGTCGAGGTACCGATCCGGCTCGGTTGCCAGGCCGTCCTGAAGAGCCTCGATGGCGGCGCGCATCGAGGCGAGGGGTGTTCTCAGGTCGTGGCCGACCCCGGCGAAAAGCACCCGGCGAGCCTGCTCGTCGCGACGCCGGGCGGCTTCGGCATCTTCGAGGGCCCCTGCCATCACATCGACGTCGTGCGCCAGCTTCCCCGCCTCGTCCAGGCGTCGCACGCACCCCGGTCCGAGCCCCGAGGCGCCCGTTGGCAATCGCCGACGAGGTCGAACTGATTCGCTCGAGATCCTCTGTGAGCGGCCCGCTGACCGTGAGACCAAAAGCCAGCGAGCCAACCACCCCGAATCCCAGGATGACCCACAGGAGGTTGAGGTCGTGGGTCGAGATGAACATCTGCCTTCCGGCGACGACGAGGGCGACGGCGACGATGGCGAGAGTTGCGGCGCCGAGCCCCACCACGGTGAACCTCAGCGAGGGGACACGGCGGGCGAGGGACGGGAGCAGTCTGGCGGCCACGGCGATGCCGGCAGCCATGAGGGTGAACAGGAACAACGCACCGAGACGATCGCCCGGGTCGGGCTGCATGGTGACCTCGAAGATGCCCATGCCCACCGCGACGAGGGCGACGGCGATGGTGAGCACCCTCATGGATCGAACCGGTATCCGACGCCCCACACCGTCAGCAGCCGCCTGGGGCTATGGGGATCGTCCTCGATCTTCTTGCGGAGCCGGCGAACGTGAACCGTCACGGTAGAGGGGTCCTGCCACTCGCTGCTCGAATCCCAGACATGGTCGAGGATCTGCCCCCGGGAGAAGACCTGTCCTGGCGAGGTCGCCAAGAACAGCAGGAGATCGAACTCCTTGGGCGCCAGCTCAGTCAGGTTCCCCGCGACCGTCACCTCCCGCCGCCCCGGGTCGATGGTGAGACCCTCGAACTCGACGCGGTCGCCCGTCGGCTGCTGCTGGCTCACCCTCCGCAGCACGGTGCGCGCTCTTGTGGCCAACTCGCGCGGCGAGAAGGGCTTGACCACATAGTCGTCGGCTCCCATCTCCAACCCGACCACACGATCGGGCTCGTCCGTCCGAGCGCTCAGCAGAATCACGGGAGTGTCCCCCTGCTCGCGGACGATGTTGAGCACCGTGAGCCCATCCGTGCCCGGAAGCATGATGTCGAGAATCATCAGGTCGGGTCGGTCGGCCTCGAAGCGCTGCAGCGCTTCGGCTCCATCCCCGGCCTCGGTGACCTTGAAGCCATCACGCTCGAGATAGGCAGAGACCACTTCGCGCACCATCGGCTCGTCGTCGACGACGAGCACCGAACGGCCGGTGAATCCGCTCAATGACATGCCACTGCCATGCCTTCGGATCTCATACCTCTCCGCCGTGGTGGAATCAGCAGTCACGACTCCAGTGTCGGAGATCGACCGTTAATTAAACGTCAACCCCTCCGTCGTGCAATGAACGTCCCTATACGACGTTCATTGCACGTCCGTCGGATGGGCGGGGCAAGACGGTGGGAGGGAGGGCCAGACGCCCNNTCGGGGGCTGCGACGCGGACCTGCTCGAGTTCCTCACGCTGCCAGTCGAGATCGGCGATCGTGGTCTCCACGCTCCTGGCCGACTGTTCCAGGCCCTCGCATCGCAGCGATCGGGCCAGTTCGTCCAGGGTCTTGGCGACTGCGTGCAACTTGTGCTGGTAATGCCTTGTCTTCATGTTCATGGCTTCTCCACCTGCCGGGTGAGATCGGGGACTACCCGGGTACCCGGTCAGGACACTTCTGAAACTAGCGCAGACCGGTTGTCCGAACGGCCCACGCCGACCCATCAAAGCGCACGCGGGATCAGCGCTTGTCCCGAACGTAGAACTCGTGGAAGGCCGAGCATTGATCGCCCTCGAAGGCAAGGATGAAGGCGTTGCTGTATCTACGCTCGAGCTCGTGAGCATCGTCGAAGTACCCGGTCGACCCCAGTGCCACGGCTCGGTCGCCGTCCACGGCGTACGGCCGGTAGGTCGCCTCCCAACGGGACGGGTCGTCCGGATCCTCCAGCCAACTGTCGACTATCGACTCGCGTCCGACGACGGTGTGCTCCTCGCTGTCCCAGGGGCGGTAGCTGTAGCTGGCATCCTCGGTGAAGAGGCGCCCGATGAGGTCCCTGTCGCCGGAACGCCAGGCCGATACGTAAGCGTCGAGCCAACGCTGGACATCGTCATGGTCCATGACCGGGAATCTATCGGATCGTCGTGCCCGGTGACTACCAGGTCGGCTGGTGGATGCGGGCTTGCTCGGTGAGGAACCCGACCACCCGGTTGTAGAGGTCCTCGGCAGCCCTGGCGCCGTTCTCGATGCAGGTCACACCGACAAACCCGTGGGTCGGCATGACCGACAGCATGTGGAACACGACTCCGGTGAGACGTGCCTGGTCGAAATGGAACCCGTGGAGCACGGCCAGATCGAGCAGGTCCTGGGGCCGGAAGACCTGCAGACCTTCGATCTCGACATGGTCGGAAGCGACATAGTGCTTCTCGAGGCCATCGGGCGCTATGAAGATCGCCGCCTCGGGGTCATAGGTCCCGTCAGTGAGGAACTGCAGGGTCAGGAAGGGATGCGTGGTGCCGCCCTTGCGCAGGTTGATCTCGATGGCGTATTCGTCCCAGATGCCCTCCTCTCGCTCCACCACCACGTAGTCGAGCGCGAAGCGGCCGATCACTCCCCTGGCCGCCAGAACCTCGCCGACCCGGGCGGCGCTCTCCGAGATCTGCCGGGCGTATGCGGGGTCGGCAGGGAACCGGGAGCCGAAAAAGACCTGGCCGCTCTCCCCGCCGAGTATCTGATCGTGAGTCGACAGCAACTCGACTTCGCCGATGGGCGTGATCCGGAGCTGGACCGACGGGCTTCGAACGGTCTCACCCGAGACCATCGCCTCGATCACTCCCCCTTCCTTCTCCATGTGGTCGAAGTAGGCGTCGACGTCCCCGATTGCCTCGTCGATCGACAGGCCACCGAGCAACTCGTCGATCGAGCCCACGGTGACACTGTCGAGCGCAGTGAGATCGACGCTGGCATTGCCCAACCCGGACACTCCCTCATTCAGCTTGACGACCACCCGGTCGATTTCGGGTCTTCGCCTGACCAGGTCGGCGATTGCCTTGGCCACGTCGGCGCGGCCGTGTAGCTCCTCTATTCCCGGCGGGTGATCGACACCCGCCTCTGAGAAGATGCGCCGCCCGGAGCTCTTAGTCCCGAAGCTCATGTGCGCCGGGTCGGCTCCGTACATGGGAATCCCGAGACGCATGGCGAGCTCACGGTCGTCCCACGAAGTCATGAACGGGATCAGATGCGCCCGGTCCGGATCCGGGATGAGCCCGCGTATCTCCTCGATGAGATGGGGCCGGTCGAGGAGCTTGCGGGCCAGAGAGCGCCACCGGGCCTCCATCGGAGAGAGGAGGAACAATCGGCTTCGGGCGTTCGATTGGATCACGCCGGGCAGCAGGTCGAGGTAGTAGTCCACGATCTCCTCGGCGATCCTTTGGCCGGTCACGAAGATCATCCGCGCCCTGGGCTGGCGCAATAGGAAGAGCAGGAAGAGAAAGCGCTCCTCGTATGCCTGCAACTGGCTGGCGGTGAGAGAGAGATCGAGATCGGCGGATGGCACCACCACGATCGTCTGCTCATCGGTGTTGAGATGGTCCAGCGACGACCAGAGCGGGCCGAGCTTGGCCTGAAGCGCGTCGTATGCGGCCTGGTCTCTGGGGTCTACCACTTGCCACTCGGTGTCTGTCATCGACGGAGACAATACGTGCGTGATCAGGCGCCGGCGGCTAATCCTCCTCGTCAACCGGCGGCTCACCCGTCACCGGCTGCATCTCGGTCGTGGAGGGGAACGATCGGTACCAACCGGAGCGGTCGACGACCCTCCGCTTCACCGCCTCCCACGGGTTGGGCTCGTCGGTGGGGACGTCCCTGAGGAGCTCCGGCACCAGTCGGGCCCAGCCAACTGCCCGGAGGGCGAACACCATGACCAACCCGGTGATGGCGACGATTCCCACCGCAGAGAGGAGGACGACAGCCCTCGGCAGGTCGAGGGCGAAGAAGTCGCGTGCAAATGGGAGGGCCATCGACAACACGAGCAGAGCCGACATCGTGGCAATCAGCCCCTTCTTCCAGGGAACCAGGGGGCGGCTGACGATCCCGAGGGCGAAGAGCCCGACGGCGGCGAGGATGAGAGTCGCCGTGGTGCGCGACTCGGCCACGGTGGACCCCTCCAGGTCGGCGAGCCAATAACCGGCGAATGTGGCCAGTGTGGCGACGAATCCGGTGGGTATGGCGAACTTCAGGACACGGCCCAGGAACCCGGGTCGCGCCCGTCGTCGTGAGGGAGCCAGAGCAAGGAAGAACGACGGGATGCCGACGGTGAGGCTTCCGACCAGGGTGAGGTGTCGGGCCAGGAATGGGAAGGGCAACGAGGAGAGCACGATCGCCAGCGAGAGACCCAGGGCGTAGACCGTGCTGGTGATGAAGAGGTTGGCGACCCGCTCGATGTTGGACGTGACCCGCCGACCCTCCCCGACGATCGTCGGCATCGTGGCGAACTCACCGTCGATCAACACCAATTGGGCAACCGCCCGTGAGGCCGGGGCGCCGCCACCCATGGCGACACCGATGTCGGATTCCTTGAGTGCGAGAACGTCGTTGACTCCGTCCCCGGTCATGGCGACCACGTGACCGCGGGCCTGGAGGGCACGCACCATTGCCAGCTTCTGCTGAGGGGAGACGCGGCCAAAGACCGACATCGACTCCATCATGTTCGCCAGCTCATCGCCGGACTTGGGCAGGAAGCGAGCGTCGACGGCGTCCTCGGACCCCACGACGCCGACCTGAGCGGCGATGGCGGCAACCGTCTCCGGGTGGTCACCGGAGATCACCTTGACGCGAACCCCCTGTTCGTCGAAGAAACGGAGGGTCTGCTCTGCGTCCACCCGGATCTGGTCGGAGAGGACCACGACACCCACCGGCTTCAGGTCGGACGGGAGCGATCCGTCCAACGGGGTCTGGCTGAGCCCCACCATGAGTACCCGGCTTCCCTCACCTGACACGTTGGTGACCACGTGATCTACCCGCTCGTCGGTGGGAGCGATCACATCTGGCGCCCCAATCACCCAGGTTTCCCCGCCGTAGAAGGTGACCCCGCTCCACTTGCGGGCGGAGGAGAACGGGACCGAGCTCTGGACACCCCAATCGGGTGCCTCGGGGAAGGCCAGGGCGATTGCCTTCATTGTCACGTTCGGATGGGGCTCGGCAGCGGCGATCGCTGCCAGTGCCGGGACCGGGTCGACATCAGAGAGAGGAACGATCTCCTCCACGGTGAGCCGCCCCTCGGTGAGCGTCCCGGTCTTGTCGAAACACACGGTGTCCACCCTGGCCAGGCCCTCGATCGCCGGAAGCTCCTGGACGAGCACGTTTCTCCTACCCAAGCGGATCACACCGACGGCGAAGGCGATCGACGCCAGGAGCACCAGCCCCTGAGGCACCATGGCCACACCCGCGGCGACGGCTCCACCGAGCCCCTCGATGAGGTCGCCCCCTCCCTGGGTGGTGCTCCAGACCAGGAGGGCTCCCATCGGCACCACCACCCAGCTGACTATGCCGAGGATCCGATCGATGCCGTCCCGGAGCTCGGATCGCACCAGTGTGAATCGCTTGGCCGCGTGTGCCAGACGGGCTGCGTAGGCCTCTTCCCCGACCTTGGTCGCCCGGTACCTGCCGGAGCCGGCGGCAACGAAGCTCCCGGAGAGGCATTCGTCGTCGACGTTCTTCCGGATCGGGTCGGACTCCCCGGTGAGTAGCGACTCGTCGATCTCCAGACCCGGNNCTCCCCGGTGAGAAGCGACTCGTCGATCTCCAGACCCGAGGCGGACACGACCACGCCATCCACGACGAGTTGGTCGCCGGGCCGAAGATCGATCAGGTCGTCGACCACGACTCTGTCGACCGTCTGCTGGGTGAGCTTCCCCGACCTGACCACGTTCACCCGAGGGGCGGCCACCAGCTCGAGACGGTCGAGGGTTCGCTTCGCCCTGAGCTCTTGGACGATCCCGATCGCCGAGTTGGTGACCNNTTGGTGACCAGGACGATCCCGAAGAGGGCATCGCGTGGCTGTTGCAGGACGATGAGTGTGACGAGTAGCAGGGCACCGAGAAGGATGTTGAACCGGGTGACGACATTGGCCTTGATGATCTCCCCGGTCGTCCTGCTGGGCCGGTCCGGAACCTCGTTGACCAGCCCGGCCGCGACTCGTTCCCGCACCTCGGAGTCGCTGAGGCCTCGTTCGGCCGCCGTGGTCCCAACGTTCGTCATGGCCCGACCAGCTTACGAGAGCGCCGGGGCCTGCGAACGCACCCCCCGACCTTCTCGCACGATCGTGACCTTGTCCTCTAGTCCGCCACCTCACCGCGACCGACGATGGGCGCGTCAGACCGAGAAGAGAGGTGTCCATGACCGATACAACGACCGCAGACGTCCAACCTCCCGTTGACGTCCCACCCGATTGGGCCAACTCACTGATGAAGTGGGCCCTGAAGACGCCGGGCATCCAGTCCATGGTTGGCCAGGGCGTGGCCCTGCTCACCTTCACCGGCCACAAGACCGGGAGGAGTTACACGATCCCGGTGTCGTATTGGCGGGAGGGTGACACCGTCACGATCATCTCCAAGCGGGTTCGCACCTGGTGGCGCAACTTCCAGGCTCCGGCCCCGGTCGAGCTCCGGCTGGCCGGCAAGATGTACACCGGCACGGCCCGGATCAGGTCTGACGAAGAGGAAACCCTCGATTTCATGACCGACTACCTGGCCAAGCGACCGATCGACGCCAAGGCGTACGGCCTGGGCAAAGACGAGATCG
>JABAOG010005084.1_pt1 | contig 19104 bp, 17 predicted proteins | sample 7062131 | NCBI WGS metagenome assembly JABAOG01 (sample SAMN14538629, study PRJNA623070) | marine sediment metagenome | biome: marine biome [ENVO:00000428]; feature: marine pelagic biome [ENVO:01000023]; material: deep marine sediment [ENVO:00002113] | place: India: Arabian Sea | collected...
GAGGCGGGTGCGTGTCGACCGGTGCTCTCGGAGTGCATCGTCAACGGGGACTTCGACGACCCCCTCATCTGTGGCGAGTATTGCGTGAGCATTGGCGCCGCGTGCTCCGACCAGTGCGATCTGTTCGGATTCGAGAATGCGTTCGTGTATCCGGGCCGGAGTACCTGCCTCGAGAACCGTGAGCGAGGCAGCTTCATCGGCTGCGACATGGAGATCGACGTGCCGTCGTTCGTGCGTTGCTGTTGCACCGTCCCCGACTGAGGCCGCGCGGNNCGCGCGGAATCCGATGGAGAGCTCACCCTTTCGACATTCGTGAGAGGCGCCGTTTGAGTCACCTCTGGGTGAGGACGGACGGCAGATCCGCTCGTGACGAGATAATGCAGCGCAAGGAGAAGGGCGGAGCGGCTGCACGCCTTGGGAACCGACGAGACCACAGCTGACTCGCCTTTTGAACATTGGCTTCCGCGCCACTAGGCGCTTTGTTCGAAGTCTTTTCCAACTAGGGCTTGACACCGCGCGGACGGATTGTGTTCTCTCCCGGCTCATTGAACGGGAGGGAGGACGATGCCAGCGCAGCTGTCGTATCCGGGCGTATACATCCAGGAGAAGCGTTCCGGAGCTCAGACCATTACCGGAGTGCCAACGAGCATCGCTCTCTTCGTCGGAATGACGCCGAAAGGGCCGTTCGGGAAACCGACGCGGATCTTCGACTACGCGTCGTTCGTCCGCACTTTCGGTGACTCGGACGGGGTGGGCGAGCTGCCGCTGCAAGTGCGTCAGTTCTTCCTCAATGGAGGAAGCGACGCCTGGATCCTGCGCACGGCACATCGTCCGCAGAAGGCGTCCGTCGACCTCCTCGATTTCGACGATGATGTGCTGCTGACCTTGAGCGCTGCGGAGGCCGGAACCCACGGGAACCTCCTCCGAGCCGAGGTGGCCTATATCGGACCGGACCCGGAGCATGGATTCGAGCTCACCGTGATTCGCTGCGAGAGGGATGAGCGAACCGGCGCCATCCGTGAGGCCGAGAGGCGCGCGTATGGCCGTCTCTCCATGGACACCTCCTCCCACCGTTCGGTGGAGCGGCTCTTGGAGCGCTCGGGGGCCGACGTGCGGGCAGAGGTTGCCGATCCACTTCCGGCGCCGACCTTCCGTGGCTACTCGATCGGCGGGCTGGTGTTCGACGCGTCCGAGGACGACGCCGATCTGCGAGCCTGGATCCAGACACAGATAGCCCCTGGCCAGGACACGATCTCGGTGAGCGTCGATGGCTCACCGTTCGAGACCGTCGCGCTCCCGGACCCGACCGCCGGCTTCGGCCCATGGCAGACCGCGATCAACGCGGCGGTCGCCGTTCATCCGGGGGCACCCACGATTCAGGAGCCGGACTTCATCGCCATCGATGGTGAGGTGAAGCTGCTGCGGCTCCGGAGCGCGACCGTGGGCGGTTCGGTCCGGATCGCACCCGGTCCGACCCGAGATCTCGCGCGGGTGTTGCAGCTCGGGACCAGCTCGGGCGGCCTCGAGGTCGACGGCTACGCGACGTGCCGTCCTCAACCGACGGGGCTCACCGCGAACCTGGGCATCCGGGCCACGTCGGCTGCGTCCGAGCTCCCCAGCCACATCGCCTCGCTGCTCGTGCGTGACGGTGTGAGTGGCATCGCCACCACGCTGACCCCCGGCGACGGCACCGCCGCCTCGTCGACGACGGTGAACCTGGGGATCGCCGGCTCACGCTTGTACCTGGGCTCGGCGTACACGTCGGGCTCGGGCGAGGTGCTCGGCTCGCTCCGGAACCTGCGCGAGCACCTCGCCTCGTTGAGTCTGCAGCTCGACACCGTGCTGACGAGTCATTCGTCAGCGCTGCCGGCAGGTAGCTTTCGAATCCACGTTCGACGAAACGGGGAGACGGTCAACCCGGTCCTGGGCGCGGGCGATCGGTTGGTCTTCGCCGGGGTCCCGGAGCTGACCGCCTACTTCGACGCCCCTGGAGCGAGCTCCGGTGCATCCGCGCGCGCCTATCCGCTCGGTGCGAATCCGGCGGGCAGGTTCTACGACAACGGCAACGACGGAACCGAAGGAGCGGTCCCCGCGCTCTCGGACTATCGAGACGCATTCGACACGGCCCGCCGCGAGATCGACGTGTTCAACCTCCTCGTCCTGCCGCGAGGAGAGGCCGAAGGGACGGTGCAGCCAGATTCGGCACGGTTCAATCTGTGGGGAATGGCCAGCGCCTTCTGCCAGCAGAAGCGAGCCTTCCTCCTGGTCGATCCCGGTGAGGGTGCGCAGTGGTCGAATGCCGCTGAGATGCAGAGCTCCGTTGGGCAGATAAGGGACGGTTTGGTGAAGGACCACGCCGCCCTCTACTGGCCCCGGGTGCGCGTCCCGACGGACTCGGGGCTACGGACGATCGACCCGGCCGGGTCGATCGCCGGAGCGATGGCACGCCTCGACGGGTCGCGAGGCGTCTGGAAAGCCACGGCCGGCCTCGAGGCCGATCTGCGCAGCGTCCGCGGAGTCGAGCACTCCGTCTCGGACCCCGAGAACGGAATCCTCAACGAAGCGGCTGCGAACGTCATCCGAGACTTCGCATCGGGTATCGCCGTGTGGGGCGCGCGTACGGTCGATGGCTTCGATGACTCGGGCAACACCGACTACAAGTACGTGCCCGTGCGTCGCTTGGCGCTCTTCATCGAGGAGAGCCTCTACCGCGGGCTGCGCTTCGCCGTCTTCGAGCCCAACGCCGAGCCACTGTGGGCGCAGATCCGGATGGCGGCCGGAGCGTTCATGCACCGGTTGTATCGCGAGGGTGCCTTCAAGGGGGCCAAGCGCAGCGAAGCCTACTCCGTCAAGGTCGACTCCGAGACGACCACGCAAGACGACATCCTTCGCGGCGTGGTGAACGTGGTGGTGCAGTTCGCGCCGGTCCGGCCGGCGGAGTTCATCGTCGTGACGATTCAGCAGATGGCTGGACAGGGTCAGGTCTGAGAGGAAGCCGATGCCGAGACAGTTTCAGGTCAACGCGCAACGAATCGATCCCTACAAGAACTTCAAGTTCCGGGTGTCCTGGGCAGAAGAGCCCGGTCAGGCGATGGTCTCCGTCGCCGGCGTGAGCAAGGTCTCCGCGCTCAAGCGAACGACCGAGGTGATCAGCCACCGGGAGGCGGGGAGCCCGAGCACTCCCAACCTCAGCCCTGCCACGTCGAAGTTCGACCCGGTCACGCTCGAGCGCGGCATCACCTTCGCCCCCGAGTTCGAGGCGTGGGCGAACAAGGTCTACGACCCGGAAGGAGACGCCGGCGTCAGCCTGGCGAGCTTCCGCAAGGACATCCGCGTCGAGCTGCTCAACCTCCAGGGCGAGGTCGTACGCGCGTACGTCCTCAACCGCTGCTGGGTCAGCGAGTACACGGCGCTTCCGGAGCTCGACGCGAACGGGAACGGCATCGCGTTCGAGACCATCGTCATCCAGACCGAAGGGTTCGCGCGCGATCCGGCCGTCACCGAGGTCGCCGAGACCTGATGCGCACGGTGACTCGTCCCACGGGCGGTCACCTCGATGTCCGCCCACTCACCGGCGCAGACGAGCGTAGCGTCGGCGCACCCACGCGGCTCGAGGCCTGTAGACTGGCGGCGCGGGTCGCCAGTCTTCCGCCGCGATCTGCGACCGAGGTGCCCCTCGTGGACATCGACGCCATCCTGCGCGTGATCCACGAGGCGCTCTACGGCGACCGCGTGTCCAGTGAGGTCGCTTGTCGAGGCTGCGAGGATCCGCTGGAGGTCCTCCTCTCGCTTGGCGCGATCTCCGAGCCCCCCGGGGAGCTCCCGGTCGATCGCGTCGGCGAGGTCGAGTACGCGGTTCACGGGGCGCGCTTTCGGCTGCCCACGACCGCAGACGTGATCGCGGTCGACTCGGAGCCCTCCGAGCATCGTGGGGAGGCCCTCCGGTCGCGGCTCCTCCTGGACGGAGAGCTGTCGGTCGACGTCCTCGACGCCGCGCTCGACGAAGTCGCCTGCTGCCACGAAGCCAACCTCGAGGTTCGCTGTGAGCGCTGTGGTGCCACGACCTCTGCCCAGTTCCTCCTCCACGAGCATCTGCTGCGCTCGATCGCCATGGAGCAGCGCTGGCTCATTCGAGAGATCCATCTGCTGGCGTCCAGCTATGGGTGGCCGCTCGCCGACATCGAGCGGCTGACCCGCACCGAGCGTCGCCAGATGGCCCGGCTGATTCAGGCCGATCGCGCGGGTGCGGCTCCGTGAGCGTGCTGTCGCACATCGCGGGCGAAGCGGAGTCCACCGCGCGCCTGGTGCCGTCGTTCCGAAGCGAGTCGCCGATCGCCGACGTCGATGCGCGGGTCGCGTTCGATGGCTTCGAGGGCACGCTCTTCGATGCCGTCGAGGAGAGCGCGCCGCTTTCGACGCCCACGGACGCGGCNNCCGCCTTCGGGCGACCACATGGCTCCGAGGCCGCCTGCGCCTCCCGCGCCTGCTCCTTCGCCCGGCCCGGTGCTCCCCGTTTTCGCGAAGCACATCGCCGCCCCCGTCGTGGCGCCGCCGGCGCCCGCCCAGGCGCCCGTCGCGAGTCCGGCGCCGCCCAGCCCGCCGCCGGCTCGCGGACCGACGCGAGTCGTGGAGCGATCGCACGTCGAGCCGCGCCCACCTGCGCCCCCACCGCCGCCGGCCGCGCGAGCAGCTCCGCCGAGCCCGCGACCCGAGCCCACACCTCCCCCGACCGTCGAACGGCGCGTCGACTCCTTCGCACCGACACCGACGCCGACACCGACTCCGATCGTTCGGTCACCGGCGCCGTCGCCCCTTCCGCGGCCCGGGTCGGTAGAGGCCCGGATCGTCCGCTCGGTGGAGCGCGTGGTGCCCGCAACGGAGGCCCAGTCCTCGTCCCTGAAGCCCGTCGCTCCTCGCGCGCCGATGCCCTGGCCCCCGCCGCCACCGCGGGCGGAGCGCGTGCAGGAGGTGGTTCGCACCATCGAGCGCGTCACCGAGACGGTCGAGCGCGAGCCAGCGACCGAGGAGGCTTCCAGCACTCCCACGCCCGCTCGAACGGTACCGATGACCGCAGCCGAAGCATCGGTCATCGGGCCGCTCCGCGATCGACTGAGCACCTCCCGCTGGCTCTGGCTGAGGAGCCGGTAGGATGCCGCTCGCCAGCCTCGGAGCCGTGACCCGTTCGCTCCTCGATCTCCTGAAGCGGGGTGTGGAGGCTCAGCTGCCGCCGGCCTCCTCCGTCAAGGTGACGCCCCTCTCGCCGGACAAGGTGGCGTCGGACGCCCAGAACACGCTGGCCTTCTACCTCTACCACCTGACCGAGCACCCATCGTTCAAGAACCTCCCCCCGCTGCGATCGGTGGGTCACGTCGAGCACACGCCGATGGCGCTCACGCTCTTCTACATCCTCACGGTCCATCACGAGGGGGCCGAGGAGGAGGACGAAGACTTCGCGCCCTACTGGCGCCAGCGACTCATGGGTCACGCCATGAAGACGTTCCACGACGTGCCGATCGTCGACGACGACACGACGCTCGGAGGTCCGCCGATCCTGGTGGACTCGATCCGCGGTCTCGGTAACCGGCTCGAGCTCTCCCTTCGACCCATCGAGCCCGAGGAGGCGCTCTCGTTCTGGGCGAACGAGGAGCGCCAGATCACCCGGCTCTCGGCGTACTACGAGGTGTCCGCGGTCTTGCTCGAGCCCGAGCCGCTCGATCGGGTTCCGGGCATCGTGTCCACCGTTGGGCTCTGGTCGGCGCCGCGGTCGACGCCGGTGCTCCACCGTTCGCGCAGCGCGGTGTCGTTCGTCGGCCCGGACGGCCGGGACCAGACACTGACGGTCACCCCGGCGCGCATCGCGCTCTCCGCCGGCGGCCCAACGGACTGGCCGCACCGACGCCTGGTGCTCGAGGGCGAAGCCCTCGGTCCGGCGAGCGCCGGCTCGGACGTCTGGCTGCGTCATCCGTCGTGGCGCGATCTCGGGGTTCGGGAAGCTCGGGTCGACCCTTCGTGGATCGTCGACTGGACCGAGCGCCGGATCATCATCGATGTCGAGCCCACGCTGTCCCATGAGGGCAGCACGCTCGATCTCGTTCCGGGCACCTATGGCGCACGGGTGGCTCACCGGTCCGTCCAGATCGTCGCGGGCGAGCGCATCGAGCTCCGCTCGACCTCGGCCGAGGTGTCGTTCGGGATCGGTCCACGCATCGCTTCGCCACCGACCGTCGCCAGCGGTCTCACGACGCTCGGCATCGATCCCGAGGTGGACCTGACCGCGGCGGACGACGTGGAGGTCGCCCTCGATGGTGTCCGGCTCGTGCCGACCACCGAATCGACGCCGGCCGCCGGCACCGTGCGTCTCGAACCCCACGAGCTCGTCATCGCGACCCCGGCTGCCGGCCTTCATGCCCTTCGGCTCCTCGTCGATGGGGTCGATGCCCAACCCTACTGGTGGACCGCGTGATCCTCGACGCGATCGTCCAGCGGGTGAAGGCGCGGCTCTCGGGTGATGCCGATGCCATCGCCAACGCCGACACGGCCTTCGCCGCGGAAGCCACCGGCTCCTGGAGCCAGTGGGTCCAAACCTTCCGAATCGATCCTGACGAAGAGTGCCTGATGCAGGTCTGCCTCGCGCTCCAGCTCGAGCCGAGCCTACGGGGCGCGCTCACTCGGCGCGGAGGCACGGGCTACGTGACCGAGCCGCTCGTCGGTGCCCTCTTCGGCCGTGGGTCCCAGATGCACATCGAGGCTTCCGGCCCTCTGCGCGCGTGGCGTTTCGTGGAGCGGCGTGATGTCGAGCCGTCCATGCCGGCCTCGTACACCGCCGACCCGAGTCTCCGCGGATGGCTGCTGGGGGAAGGGGGCCTCGATCCGCTGCTGGTCGGGGCCGTTCGGGAGCGCAGCGCGAGCTCCGAGGCTCCCGTTCCGCCCGGCGCGCTGGAAGAGGCCGTCCGGGTCGTCAAGAACGCCCTGCGTGCCAAACGGCCGATCCGCGTGGTGCTCGGCGGTGTCGAGGGGGTCGAGGAGCAGCGCTTCACCGAACGCCTCGCGACCGAGCTCGGCGTTCGGGCCTTCTTCGTCGACGCGGACGCCTTCCACGAAGACACGTGGACGGAAGGCTACATCCGTGCCCAGCGCCTGGCGGCCCTGGCTCGAGGGCTGATCTGCTGGAGCGGAAGGCGCCTCCGCGAACGTTGGCCGACCGATGTGTCACCGGCGCCGATTCAGGTCGTGACGGGGTTCGATGCGGGTGAGCTCGGTGCGCTCCCCGGCGTCTGGGAGCATCCGATCCGGCTGCCGCTCCCGTCGGTGCCCGAGCGGGCGGCGCTCTGGCGAACGCTCCTCCCGTCGTCGGATGGCTGGGACTCGGCGGACGCCCAGCTCGCACGGCACCCGCTCACGGTCTCGGAGATGGAGGCCGTCGCGGAGCGGCGACCACAGTCCATCGACGAAGCCGCGGAGCTGGTGCGGGCGGTGGGCCGCCGACGACTCGGGCGCGAGGTCGAGCTCATGGCGACCCCGTTCACCCGCGAAGACCTCGTCGTTCCGGAGAGCGTGTCGCGGGGCCTCGACGTCCTCGTGAACGAAGCGCGGCTCCTTCCCGAGTGGCTGGCCGAGCCTTCCCATGCGCGGCTCTTCCCCCGGGGAACGGGAGTCGTCGCGCTCTTCCACGGGCCGCCCGGGACCGGCAAGACCATGGCGGCCCAGGTCGTGGCCCGCGAGCTCGGTCTGGATCTCCATCGGGTCGACCTCGCGCTGACCGTCAGCAAGTACATCGGCGAGACGGCCAAGAACCTCCGCCGCCTCTTCGAGCGGCTCGCGCGCAGCCACAGCGTCATCTTCTTCGACGNNGCCAAGCGAACCGACGTGAAGGACGCGCACGACCGGCACGCCAACACCGACACGAACACCCTCCTACAGCTCCTCGAGGCGCACGACGGGGTCGCGCTCCTCGCGACGAACCGACGCGGGAACCTCGACGCCGCGTTCGTTCGGAGGATTCGCCACGTGATCGAGCTCCCGAAGCCGAGCGTCCGGGAGCGGCAGCGGCTCTGGGCTCGGCTTTCGGGGGCCCTCTGCCGGTGGGAGCCCGCCGACGAGCTCAGCGCTGCGCTCGCGGAGGCGGCTCCCTTGAGCGGCGCGCAGATCAAACAAGCGGTCCTCACCGCGGCGCTCGTGGCCCATCGCGACGGGCGGCCGGTCGGCGCCAGCGATCTGGCGCTAGGCCTCGAGCGTGAGGTCCACAAGACCGGGGTCGGCCTCGAGCCGGCCACGATTCGGAGGTTGAAGAGCCATGGTCGGTGAGCTCCCCGGCATCAAGCCCGCCTTCGTTCGCGGCGCCTTCATTCAGCTCGTGAACGGCGTGGGCGGGATGAAACCGCCGAACGTGGTCGTCTTCCAGGTGAACCCGGAGAAGCTGAGCCGGACGCTGGAGCCCTACGATCCCAGCGCGGTCGACGAAGCTCAGCGCGGCGCGCAGGCGCCGACCGTTCAGCCGTTCGCACCCAAGGAGACCTACAGCTTCGAGCTTCGCTTCGACGCGACCGACGACCTCGAGCGGAGTGAGCCGATGGCGGTGACCGACGGGATCTCGGACCGGCTCGCGGCCGTGAAGAAGCTGGCCATGGCCACCGATGGGCTCGGCGCCGATCTCGTCGGCGTCGCGAAGCAGCTCTCGGGTGATGCCGCGCGCTTCGCCCGGCGACCGAGCGTCGCGGTCGTCCTCTTCTCCTGGGGGCCGGGTCGGCTGCTCCCAGTCCGAATCACCCAGATCTCGTTCGAAGAGACCCAGTTCAACGCCGCGCTCGCGCCCACCCGTGCCGACGTCTCCGTCACTCTCCAGGTGCTCACTCCGGACGTCTTCCACTGCCAGAACGATCCGGTCTCACGGATCGCGATCGCCGCCTACCGCGCGACGCGGCTCCGGGAGGACTCGCTCGCGGTCGCCAACATCGTCCATCAGCTGGACGGCTTGAAGACACTCGTTCCCCTTCCGATCTGAGATGGCCACCTTCCACGACAAGAGTCGCTACGTTCACCATGCGGAAGTCCGCATCCACGAGACGCCGGACGGCGCCGTCGCCATGGTCTCCATGGCACGCCCGCCGACGCCGGTGCGGCTCGGCACCCACCGGCGCCGGGACGGTCAGCGCCTCGATCACCTCGCCGCCCACTACCTCGGTGACCCGCACGGGTACTGGCGGATCTGCGAGCTCGAGGACGTGCTCTTCCCCGATGCGTTGGCGGAAGCCGACGAGCTCGAGATTCCGACCTCGGGGGGCACGTGAGTCTCGGCTTCCTCGTGGCCTCCGATGGCCAGATTCTCGGCGACGATGCCCACGGTTGCATCATCGAAGCGCGCATCGAGCAGCAGCTCGACGAAGCAGCCAGCTTCGCCATCCGCTTCATCGAGGATTTCGAGGGCGGTCGGCCCCGGGCGGCGCGCTCGCCGGCGCTGGCGCCGGACCGGAGGTTGAGCATCGCGGTGGTCGTGGGGGAGTCGCTGCGCTGCCTGGTCCACGGGGTGCTCGAGGGGACCCGCAGCGAGCTCACCATCGGCGGGCCCGGGTCTTGGCACGAGGTCCGCGGGCGTGACCAGCGAGTGGAGCTCGCCCTGGAGTGCCGGACGGAAGCGCTCGAAGGGACCGCCACCGAGAAGGTGGAGCGGGTCCTTCGCGACCAAGGCATCGAGCCTCGAGTGGACGAGACCGTGCGTCAATACGAGGAGGCGCGCGGAACCCTCAACCAGGCGAACACGACCGATCTCGAGCTCATCGAGCGTATCGCCAGCGAGAACAACCTGAGCTTCTGGCTCACCTACGACTGCCAGGCGCGCGGGGAGCAGCTGGACGTGAGCGTCGTCGGTCACCTCCGGCAGTCACCACCCGTGGGCGAGGGTGGGTCCAATATCGTTCAGTTGCGTGCCGACACCGAGCTCGTGCTGCGGCCCATCGCCGACGGAGAGCGATGTCGAACGATGACCCGCTTCGAGGTGCGTACCGACAGCGCGCGTCCGGCGCGTGTCCACGCGATGACCAGCGATCTCGCCGACGGTGAGCGAGACCCGATCGACGTGGGCGATCCCAACGAGGCCATCGACGAGGGACCGGACCTGTCTTCGCGCCAGAGGCTCGCGCGCTCGACCTGCGTGAGCGCTCCGGGGGATGGCGCAGCCGTTCGCGCGCGCGCCGAGAGCGTGGCCGCCGAGTCGGCGTGGTTCGTCACCGCGACGGCCAGCACCACCGCGCACCTGCTGGGCGGCGTCGTCGTGCCCCACGACACCATCCGCGTCGAAGGCGTGGGCCCGGAGCACAGCGGGGTCTACCAAGTGAAAGAGGTCACGCACGTGCTGAACGCCACGGGGCACTTCATGGACCTGGTGCTCCGGCGCAACCGGCTCGGCCAGGACAACGGAGGATGAGGTGATCGAAGCCATCGAGGCCATCGTCGACCGAATGCGTCGCAGCTTCTTCGGGAAGTACCGCGGCACCGTCATCGACAACGCCGACGACGAGAACCGCGGTCGCCTGCTCGTGGAGGTTCCCGCGGTGATGGGCTCCGCGCACGTCTGGGCGATGCCCTGCGTCGCCTACGCCGGAGACAACGTCGGGCTGCGGATGACTCCGCCGAGCGGGGCGGGCGTCTGGGTCGAGTTCGAAGGCGGCGATCCGGACTACCCCATCTGGACCGGCTGCTTCTGGCACGAGGGGCAGATGCCAGAGGGCGACCGTGATCCGAAGGTGTTCTTCTGGCGCACCGATCAGGCCTCCATCCGCATCGATGCCGCGGAGGGGTCCATCGAGCTCGAGGTGAAGGATGGAGCGACCCTCAAGCTCTCCTCGACGAAGATGGGCGGGGAGTCCGCACAGATCCTGATGGAGTCCGGGGGCCGCAGCTACGAGCTGACCGCGACGGGCTTGAACGTTCACGACGGCGCCTTCGAGGTCGTGTGAGGAGTAGACGATGGCTGGACATGTCTTGAGCACCGCCCCGGGAGTCCAAGCGAGCACCGGGGTTCGCGGGCTCCGAGCGCTCGGGCCCAACACCCGCACGAAGACGGCCGTGGGAAACGTCGCGACCGTGGCGGACACCGTCCTGTTCTCCGGCGCGACGGGCGTGTGGGTGTACGGTAGCTCTCGCGTGCGCGCCATGGGAGTTCCGGCGGTGGTGGAGGGCGCGACGGGCCTCACCGTGAGCACCGCCGGATCCACGCTGGGGCCGCTCCAGGTGGTGCAACCCGACCCTCGCGCCAAGGGGACGTGATGGGGCCCTTCGATGCGTTCGAGTTCCCTCCGCGTTTCGACGACGCCGTGGCGCGCGTCGCCGTCGAAGACCGGTACGACCGGTACGTGGGTCAGCTGATCCGCCAGGTCCTCCTGACGGCTCCAGGCGAGCGAGTGCACCGGCCGGAGTTCGGAGCGGGGCTGCGCAACTACGTGTTCGCCGCCGCGAGCGAAGAGTCCGCCAGCATGGCGCGCGTCGTCGTCGTCGAAGCCCTCGAGCGCTGGCTCGGCACCCTGATTCGCGTCGAGGAGGTCTTCACTCGGGTCGAGGGCGCCGCCCTCGAAGTCCGCGTCGCCTACACCCTCCTCGCGCGCGGCGAGCAACGGTACTTGGACCTCGAGGTGCGACCCTGATGGACCGCCTCACCCGCTTGCTCGAGCAGCCGAGGACTGGTGGCGCCGTCCCGCTCACCGGGATCGACTTCGTGCGTGTCGTGGATCCGACCGTACAGACCCTGCTGCACGTCTACTTCCACATCGACCCCGAGGAGCTGACCGAGCCCTTCTCCGCGACTCCGGTCGACCCAGCGAGCATCGAGCTCGCCCCTTTGCATGGCGGGCCGGTCCCCATCGCCGACGTCCGACTCGAGACCGGCGACGCGGGTCGCCGAGTCCTGGCGGTCGAGGTCGAGGCTCCCGGAGACTTTCGGATCTACCGGCTGACCATCGATGACGCGCGGGTCGATCGGTTCTATTCGTCGGTCGAGCTCTCGTTCAAACAGGGCTGCGTCTCGGATTTCGATTGTGATCACGAGGACCCCGCATGCCCACCGGTCGAGGTCGACCCCGTGGCGCTCGATCTGCTGGCGCGAGACTTCCCGTCGATCCGCGAGGCGATGCTCGCGCTCGTCACCCGGCGCATCCCGAGTTGGCGGGAGCCCCTGGAAGCCGACGTCGGAGTCATGGTCGCTGAGGTGCTCGCAGCCGCGGGAGACGAGCTCGGCTACATCCAGGACCGGTTGGCGCGCGAGGCCTTCTTCCTGGAGGCGACCCACGGGCGCTCGCTCGATCGCCATGCTCGACTGGTCGACTTCACGCCGCACCGCGGACTCAGCGCGAGCACGCTCCTACGGGTCGACGCGCGACCCGGCGGACACGCGATTCCCGAGGGAGCATGCGTGTGGGCGCCGCAGCGCGCCGGTGACGGACCCATTCCCTTCGAGGTGGGCGTCGGCCTCGCGAACGCCGGGTCTGGCACCGAGCCGAGCTCCACGTACTGGGTGCACTCCTCGTGGAACTCGATTCCCATCGCCGACATCGGTCTCTACCCGAAGCGCTACTTCGCGACCTCGGGCTCGGTGACCGCGCTTCCATGTCACACGGAGGAGATCTACCTGGAGGGGGACTTGCTCGCCGATGCGCTTCCATCCGGCGGCATCGACCCGTCCCACTACTGGCAGGACCGAGTCGTGCTTCTCGCGAGCGGCGAGCGGCGAGCTCGGGTGACGATCACCGAGATCGAACGTGCGATCGAGGACGCGCTCGGCGGCACCGAGCTCACACGGCTGACGTTCACCCCGCCCTTGGCGGAGGACCTGCCCTTGGCGGACGCCCGGCTGCACGCCAACCTCGTCCCCGTCACCGCCGGGCGGACCCAGGTCGAGCGATGCATCGTCGGTTCGGCGGGTTCGGACGAGGAGGCGATCCCCGTCCTCGAGTGCGTGGAACGCCAGGGACCGAAGCTGGGAGCGAGCGACGAACGGTCGATCATCACCCGCTACAGCCCGCGGCAGACGGAGCGCTTCGGGCTCGGTCACACCCTCCCGTCGTCCTCCAGCGACCGCGTCGACATCATCGCCGACCCCACGCCGCAGGCGGCCCTTCGCCGCGCGAGGCCCGAGATTCTGATCGATGAGCTCGATCCGTCCACGGGGACCACGACGCGGCAACGGTGGCGATTCGTGAACGACCTCCTGGACTCCGGCCCGGACGCTCCCGACTTCATGGTGGAGCGGGGAACGTGGCGACGGGTGGTCGCTCACCGGGAACGCGGCGTGCTGCATACCTTCCAGGACTACGCGAGCAAGGCGGGCTTCACCGTGCGCTTCGGGGACGACACCTTCGGCCGGCGGCCCTCCGACGGCACCGTCTTTCAGATCACCTACCGCACGGGCCCCGGTCGGCGGGCGAACCTCCCGGCGGACGCGCGCTGGTCCCTCGAGCCACCTGCCGGGGAGGCGGCGGCGTCCACGCTCGAGCCCTTCGCCGAGAGTGTTTCGAACCCGTTCCACATCCTCGACGGCGAGGACCCCGAGAGCGATCCCTCGGTCAAGGAGCTCGCGCCGGAAGCCTTCCGCCAGGTGCCGCTTCGCGCCGTGACGCGCGCCGACCACGCGAGGCTCGCGGAGCGGCTGCCCTGGGTGCAACGCGCGGGCGCCGTTCGCCGCTGGACGGGGAGCTGGTACACGACCTTCGTCACCCCGGACCCTCACGACAGCTACACGCCGACCGAAGACCAGCTGGACGAGCTCCAGCGCTGGATGGAGTGCGTACGTCTCGCGGGCCGCGAAGTCGCCGCCCGCAACCCGGACTTCGTGGACCTGGACCTCGAGGTCTCGGTCTGCCTCCGTCCCGGCTCCCACGAAGGGCAGGTCGCGGAAGCCATCGAGGCCCTGCTCATCGGCCCCGACGCGTTCTTCAGCCCCGACCACTTCACCTTCGGCACGCCGTTGCGCCGGTCGGCCCTCGAGGCGGCGATTCAGTCTGTGCCCGGCGTGCTCGCGGTCGCGTCGATCCGCGTGAGAGCGCGGGGCCGCCACGGCTGGAGGCCCTTCGACGTGCCCGTGCTCGAGGTCGGCTTGCGCCAGGTGATCCGGCTGCAGAACGACCCGCGCTACCCGGAGCGGGGCTTCTTGAGAGTGATGCGCGCGGGGTCATGAGCGCGTTGGGCGGTGTGGTGAAGGAAAGGACTGGGGTGCAATGGCGAACACGTTCGTTCACGTCTACGCGAAGGCGGTCAGAGAAGCGCTGGACTATTTTCCCTCGTGGCCGCTGAGCTACGAGCCGCGGCTCGGCGACGTTGGCGTCCTCGAGGGGAACGTCTTCAAGCGAACGGACTCGCTGGAGAGTCTGGGCCTCGGTCGCTTCGAGACCCGCGAGAGCGGCGGCGAAGAGGTGCTCGAGTTTACGTCGGAGGAAGGGGCGAAGGTCACCTTCGGCGCCGGAGCCGAATCGACGGTGAAGGGACTCGGCGGCCGGGTGGGGGTCGAGCTCACCCGTGAGGGCGCGGTCTTCTTGCGCGTCGGCGAGCACAGCCTCGAGCAGATCGAGAGCATCGACTCGCTCGGCCGAGCGATCCTCGACCGCTTCAAGCGTGGTGAGTGGGAGCGAAACCGTGTGGTCGTGACCGAGGTGGTGCGAGCCAAGGCGGCCACCATCCTGGTGTCCGGCAGCGGGGGCGCGCGCGCACACTTCAGGGTGAACGCGGAGCTCCCCGCGGACGTGGCGGTGGCGCGCGGACATCTGACCCTGGAGAAGGCGGACGGCAGCTTTGCTGGCAAGATGGTCGCGCAGGCGTCCGCGCCGCTGCTGCGCACGAGTGGAATCCGGCGAGCGGGTGTCTTGTGGCTGGGTACCGACTTCCGCTCGGCCGACGATGACGACCCGGAAGAGCTGGAGTTCGGGAGCCTCCACACCTCGGCCGAGATCCCAGCGTGACCACACTGGCGGATGCGCTCGATCGGTTTCACTCGGTCGCCCCCCATGCTGCAACCCCGGATGACATCGCTCGGGGCTATGCGATCTTGGACCAGCTCGACACCGACCAGCTCGATGCGCGAGCGCGGGTGCTGGCCCGATTGGGCAGCTTTCACCTGGAAGATCGCGATTCCGACCCCACGCGAGCGATCGATCAGGCGGTCGACTGCTACGCGCAGGTCGTGACGCTCGCCAACGAGCTGCAGAGCATCGACACGCTCGTAGTCGGTTTGTCCGGCGGTGCCAATGCGCTCGTGCGCCGGTACCTCCACACCCGCGACCCCCAGCTCTTCGAGGATGCGCAGGGCACGTTCCGGCTGCTCGCCGAGCACTGTGACGCCCACGGGCGACATCGCGACGCGGCGAGCTTCCGAATCAACCACGCCGCCTTGTTGCTGAACGGACACCACGGGGATCGCTACGCGCGCCTGGAGACCGCGGAGGAGCTGCTCCGCGGGGTGATCGAGCAGCTCTCGCCCTCGGCGCGCGGCGAGAGGTTCGATCCGGGCATGTACTCGCGGGCGCTCTACGACCTGGGCGTCGCCCTTCTTCTCCACGAGGGCGCGCCGGACGCGGAGACGCTCAAGCTCGGAGAGGCCGTGGCGGTGCTCGAGGAAGCGCTCGAGCACCGCCCCGCCGAGCGTGACCCGGTCGGACGCGCGAAGGTGAAGCTGGCGCTCGCGAAGGCCTATCCGAACTGGTCGGGCGCGGATTCGCTCGCGCACGCGCGCGAGCTCGCCGAGCGCGCGGAGGCGGAGGCGAAGGCACTCCTCGCGGACCTCGGTCGCCAACCCGAGTCGCTGGCCCACATCACCTCGCAACGCTCCGCGCTTGGGTGGACGCTGGACGAGCTCGATGACGTCGCCCTGGACCGGGCCGTGCTACGGGCCCACATCGAGCAACACGCTCACTACCTGCGGCAGATTCCCCGCGAGCGGCGGCCGTTCCTTTGGGCCGAGTGGTCGGGGGGGCACGCCCGCCTGGTGGGCCGCATTGGCGTCGAGGACGGCGACGCCGAGCACGTTCGACTTGCGTACGCCGGCTTCGTCGCCGCGCTCGATACGGTGACCCCAGAGCGCGACCCGGCGCTCCATCGATCCCTGAGCCGCGCGCTGGGGCGCCTGTGCCACCAAGCGAGTCTGTGGGAGCCATCGCTGATCGCCAATGGGGACGCCGCCCGGGTGGGCATGTGCCTCCATGACCAGGCCGGTACGCGGATCTCACGTGGCAACGAGCTCATCGGGACGGTCCGAGCCGCGCACTTCGGGGCGTACGCGGCCGCAATGCTCGACAAGCCGGCCGAGGCCATCGAGCTCGCCGAGATGGGATGTGGCCTCTGGTTGCGAGATGCTTTCCGGGTAGCCGAGGTCCAGAGCTCCCAGGTTCCCTCGGAGCTCAAAGCGTCGATGCGAGCTGCGTTGGCCGAGCTGACCGGGCTGGAGCAGCGAGAGCAGGAGCTGCTGTCCAGCGGGCTCGCGGGAGTGGTGGCGGGGCTGCGCGACTTCCTGGGACCCGCCCAGGGCCTGATGAAGGCCCGGAGCACCGCGGACCCGAACGGCGTGGAGCGGCAGCGGCAGGCGGACCTCCGAGAGGTTCGTCGGCAGATCGCGGCCGCTCGCGTGACCTTGGGCGAGCTCATCGCGAGCGCAGCGACGCTGGACTCGGCGATCCTTCCACCCAGGCTCGACGCCGAGACGATCCAGACGACGGCCCGCGCCCTGGGTCGACCCATCGTCTACCTCCTCGCGACCGCGTGGGGCTCGGTGGCCTTGATCGCTGCCGACACCCTCGAGAGCCTCCCGCTGCCGGACCTCACCCGGGCGGACGTCCAGCGGCTGCTACGCGAGCACGGAGCTCTGCTGAGTGCCACCCAAGGTCACTCCAGCAAAGACCTCGAGCCAGCGCTCGAAGCCACGGAGCAGGCCCTCTCGGCGCCGCTGATTCGGCCGCTCTTCGAGTGGTGCGAACGCCACGGCCATCGCTCCCTCATCGTGATCGGGCTCGGTGACGTGGGGCTGCTCCCGCTCCAGGTCGCTGCGATCCCCGCGGGGCTCGACCTGCGCTTCGCCCCCTCGGCACGCGCGCTCGCCAGGCGCCGGCCCCTCGCGGATGCCCCCTGCCTGATGACGCTGGGCGACCCTGCGAGCGCGGAGCTGCGCCCGTTGCCGTTCGCTCGCGTCGAGTCCGACCTCGCCCGCAGCGCGTTCGAGCGTGAAGCCGCCACGGTTCGGGATCTCTCCACATCGCCCATGCTGGACGACGTGGCCCGCGAGCTGGAGGGCGCCACGCACGTCCATCTCGCGTGCCACGGCAAGTTCCGACCTTCGATGCCGTTCGAGTCGGTGCTCTTGCTGGCCGGTGAGGAAGCCATGCAGGTGAGCTGGCTGATGGCTCCGTTCCTGAAGCTGTCGAGCGCCGAGCTCGTGGTGCTCTCGGCCTGCAACTCCGGTTCGGAGGAGGCCTGGCGTACGCCCGACGAGGCCATTGGCTTCCCGGCGACGCTCCTCGTTGCCGGAGCTCGCCAGGTGATCGCGGCCCAGTGGGAGGTGAGCGATGTCGCCACCCTGCTCCTGATGCATCGGTTCCTGCCGCGCATGCTCGATGACGACTTCGAGGCGGCCCACGCGCTCGCCACGGCCCAGCGATGGCTTCGCGAGGCGCCGCCATCGCAGCTAGTCGAGGCCGTCTCCGCGCTCGAAAGGGTGGTGCCCGAGAAGCGCCGGCGAACCCGGCGCCTGCTTCGCGACCTGCGTGTTCAGCTCGCGAAGGTCGACAGCTCGCCGTTCGCAGCCCGCCGCCACTGGGCGGGCTTCGTCTGTGTTGGCGCGTAGCTCGGTCGCCGAGACCGTCTCCTCTTGGAGGAAATCGCCACGACTGGGCCTTGAACCGCGAAGTGTTGGCCACGAGATGAACCGGGAGGAGGACCCCGTGAGCTGCACCCACTACGACTGGCACGCCAGGGGTCATTGCTTCGACCGCATGCGGCGCGTTTGTGGACGGAGGCGGAGATCTCGTTTCCGCTTCGAGTGGCGGCCTTGGGACTGGTCAGCTTTCGCATTTCGGCAGAGTCCCCTGGGGATGTGACATCTCGCGGGACGTAGTCCGTCACCTCGATCGGCAATCCTCCTTGTCCTGAACAAGAAGCTCACCGACCCTCCTCCCGCCACCTCCATGGCCAGCCCCTTCCTAGAGATCCCCGAGAGCCACCACGTCGCCTCCAACGCTCTCGCCTTCGCCGTCCGCGACAAGTACCCCGTCACCGAGGGCCACACCCTCGTCATCCCGCGCCGCGAAGTCCCCACCTGGTTCGAGGCCACCCCCGAAGAGCAGCGCGCCCTCTTCGAGCTCGTCGCGGTCGTCAAAGACCAGCTCGACGAGGAGCTCCAACACCCGGCGTCTCCACTCCACCCTGAGCTACCGCACCCCCGCGGAGACCGAACTCGAGTACCGTCAGCAGCAGCTGGCGGCAGCGTAATCAACCCGTCCGTGAGACCGGATCAACTCCACCCGTGAGGTGTCCCGTTGGGACGGAGCCGAGAGTCGCGAGCCGGTCCCGGTCACGGCCTGGAACCCTGGGTCGTAGCCGGCTACTCTTCTCTGCGTGAGCGAACCCTCCGACAAGCTCTTCCGCCAGGCCATGGCGCTGCCTCGAGAGCAGCTCGAGTCCCTCGTCGAGAGGCTCGTCGCTGCTCTTCCGCGCAAGGTGTCGCCGGGGGAGTTCGAAGAAGAGTGGAACGCCGAAGCGCTCGAGCGGGCCGAAGCCTATGAGCGCGGTGAGCTGACGGCGGTGGATGCCTACGAGGCGCTCGCTGCGCTTCGCGCACGACGCGCCGCTCGTGACTGACCGAGCCGTTCGGATTCTCGCGGCCGCGCTCGCGGAGCTTGAGGAAGCGGCCGAGTGGTACGGGGCGCGTGACCCCGATCTCTACGACCAGTTCCTGGACCGCTACGAGCAGCGGTTGGCTCTCGCTCTCCGGGTTCCCGGCGCCGGTGCACTCGCTGGGGTGACGGCGTCCGGCATCGAGGTCCGTCGATACCGCCTTCGGAAGTTCGACCGGCACGCGATCCTCATCGCCCAGGCCCCGGACGAGGCGGTGATCGTGGCGGTCGAGCATTCCAGCAGACG
>JABAOG010001896.1_pt1 | contig 19077 bp, 24 predicted proteins | sample 7062131 | NCBI WGS metagenome assembly JABAOG01 (sample SAMN14538629, study PRJNA623070) | marine sediment metagenome | biome: marine biome [ENVO:00000428]; feature: marine pelagic biome [ENVO:01000023]; material: deep marine sediment [ENVO:00002113] | place: India: Arabian Sea | collected...
ACTGCGCCGCCCACATCTGGTGCTGGCCCACATCGGAAGTGACAAAGGCATTGCCCTTGGTCACATTGTACAGGCTCTCGATCACCCCCTGGGGTTTGACTACTCCGGCGCTGCGCTCGTACTTGAGACAGTCCTTGGCACGCCACTCCTCAATCTGCTGCCACCAGCGAGCCAGCGCCTCACTATCCGGCGCCCGGCCAATCTCCCTAAGCTGCTCGAGCATTGTTTTGAGCACGGCATCCACATCTCCGACGATGGGCACATCCACTTTGACGTTCTTGGAGATGGAGGCCGGGTCGATGTCTACATGGATAATCCTCGCGCTGGGTGCGAACTTCTCGATTTTGCCAGTCACGCGGTCATCGAAGCGGGCGCCAATAGCGATGAGCAGATCGCAATGGGAGACACTCATGTTTGCCTCATAAGTGCCATGCATCCCCAGCATGCCGACGCACTGCTTGTCGGTGGCCGGGAAACCGCCGAGTCCCATCGAGGTATTGGTCACCGGGAAGCCGAGCTGGTGTGCCAGTTCGGTCAGGGGCTTGGCCGCATCCCCCAGCACCACGCCACCGCCGGTATAAAACAGCGGCCGCTTCGCCGACAGCATCATATTGACCGCTTTTTTTATCTGCCCGGAGTGACCCTTCACCACCGGGTTGTAGGAGCGCATGGTGACCTTTTTCGGATAAACGTAGCTGGTGCGCTCAGCGGTGACATCCTTGGGAATGTCAACCACCACAGGACCGGGGCGGCCGGTGGTGGCGATGTAAAAAGCCTTTTTCAATGTAAGCGCCAGCTCCCTGACATCCTTCACCAGGAAGTTATGTTTAACGCAGGGGCGAGTAATACCAACCGAGTCGACCTCCTGAAAGGCGTCATTTCCGATCAGCGAGGAGTTAACCTGACCGGTAATGACCACCATGGGAATCGAGTCCATATAGGCGGTGGCAATACCGGTCACGGCATTGGTGGCCCCGGGACCGGAGGTCACCAGCACCACACCGGGCTTGCCGGTGGAGCGGGCATAGCCGTCCGCGGCATGGGTCGCGGCCTGCTCATGACGCACCAGAATATGTTTGACCTTGTCCTGCTTGTAGAGGGCGTCATAAATATGCAGGACAGCGCCACCAGGATAACCGAACAAATGTTCAACACCTTCGTCCTGGAGAAAGCGCGCTATAATTTCAGCACCGGTCAATTCCACCTTGAGAGTCTCCCGTAGGCTCCAAAGAAAAAAATACCCGTTTTAACGGGCCAGCTCGGATGTTACGTCAATGTGCAAGATGCACCGCTTCATCTTACGCCTGCGGCATCAGTACATCCATGTCCGTCATCGCGAGGAATATGGCCGGGCAAGGAACTCATCGAGAATAACCGGTGTAGTTACCCCCTACACCAGACAGCGAAAATTTCTTGCCTAGTCAAAGAAACAAGCGAGAGCTTGTGCCGTTTACGAAATATCCGGGCTTGATGTGAATGCAGTCGCAAAGAAAGGGAAAATTACTTGCATTCGCGCCTAAGGTCAAGCGATAACAGGGCTTTGCGGGCTGGCAACCACGGATTTTCACGTCCTGAAAGCCCATAAACCCGCAACAGAACACAACCGCTTTTGGTGCCCCCCGAACCTGGTGTCAAATACCGATGGAGAATTCGATGAACAGCGTAAGGAAATGTGCAGTAATGGTCATGCTGCTGGCGACCACGACGATCGCTCACGCAGCGGGTCTCTACAAATGGACTGACGATAAGGGACAGGTCCACTATACGCAACTTCCTCCCACCGCACGGCCTGCCAAGGAACTCACTCCCGAGCGTTCTCCCGTCACCGAGCCCCCGCAAACCACCGCCAAGGAACAGGCAGAACAGACAGAACAGGCACAGGCCGCCAGCGATGCAGAACCCACTGCCTTGCCAAAGGGTATGACTCAGGACGCTCAGGCCGAGGACGCCAAGTCCCAGCGCAAGCGCAAGAATTGCGAGTCAGCACGGGCAAATCTTGCCATCGTAGAGACCTCTAAAAAGATTATCGGACCTGACGGCACGTTGGTAAGGCTCAGCCCGGAAATGCGTGAGGCCAAGGTCAAGGAGAGCATGGAGCAGATCCGGCTCTACTGCGAATAATCCCAACTCCCCTGTCAGTGGCCGGTTTTTTGGGGAAACATCCCCTCCCGGTTCGGTAAGTACTCCTGTCAGCCGCTTTCTTGCCAAACCCTCTGTACGGCCGGACCATGCTGCGCCTACAATAACCGCCCTTATAACGTTAACGTTATTGTTTTGCAGCAGCCAACCGGAAGAAGCACACATGCGCGTATCTCGATTTCTACTTGCCACCGTCAAGGAAACCCCTGCCGACGCCGAAGTGATCAGCCACCAGCTGATGCTGCGGGCCGGCATGATCCGCAAACTCGCCTCTGGCCTTTACACCTGGTTGCCGCTGGGGCTCCGGGTACTGCGCAAGGTCGAAACCATCGTGCGCGAGGAGATGGATCGTGCCGGCGCACAGGAGGTGCTGATGCCGGCCGTACAGCCGGCCGAGCTGTGGCAGGAATCGGGGCGCTGGGACCAGTTCGGCCCCGAGATGCTGCGCATCACCGACCGCCACAACCGCGAGTTCTGCTTCGGCCCGACCCACGAGGAGATCATCACCGATCTCATTCGCAACGAGCTGCGCAGCTACAAGCAGCTGCCCGCCAACTTCTACCAGATCCAGACCAAGTTCCGCGACGAGATCCGGCCGCGCTTCGGCGTGATGCGCGGGCGCGAGTTCCTNNGCCTATACCCGCATTTTCACCCGCCTGGGGCTCGATTTCCGTCCGGTACTGGCCGATACCGGAGCCATCGGCGGCAGCGGCTCCCACGAATTCCATGTGCTGGCCGACTCCGGCGAGGACGCCATCGCCTTCTCCACCGAAAGCGACTATGCCGCCAATGTGGAGAAGGCCGAATCGCTGCCGCCACAGGATAGACGTCCGGCGCCGGGCCAGGAACTGACCTCAGTGGATACACCGAATGCGCACAGCATCGAAGAGGTAAGCGCCTACCTCAAGGTCCCTGCCTCGAAAACGGTCAAGACCCTGGTGGTACATGGTGCGAACGCCGACGGTGAGAAAGAAGGAGTCATCGCCCTGGTGCTGCGCGGTGATCATGAACTCAATGAAATCAAGGCTGAAAAGCTGCCGCGGGTATTGAGCCCCCTCAACTTTGCCAACGACGAGGAGATCCGCGCCGCCGTCGGCTGCAATCCGGGCTCCATCGGTCCGCTTGGCATCGGCATTCCGGTTATCATCGACCGCGACGCGGCGCACTTGGCCGATTTTGTCTGCGGTGCTAACGAAGACGGCAAGCATCTGACCGGTGTCAACTGGGGCCGCGATCTACCGGAAGCTGAAGTAGCCGATCTGCGCAATGTCACAGAAGGTGACCCCAGCCCGGATGGCAAGGGCACGCTGACCATCAAACGCGGTATCGAGGTCGGCCATATCTTCCAGNNCATGGGCTGTTACGGCATCGGCGTCTCCCGCGTGGTGGCCGCGGCCATCGAGCAGAATCATGATGACCAAGGCATTATCTGGCCCGACGCCATCGCCCCGTTCCAGATCGCCCTGCTACCGCTGAACATGCAGAAATCCGAGGCAGTGCGGGAAACCGCGGAAAAACTCTACGCCGACCTCACCGCCGCCGGTTACGAGATCCTTTTCGATGATCGCGGCGAACGCCCCGGTGTGATGTTCGCCGACATGGAACTCATCGGCATCCCGCACCGCGTGGTGATCGGCGAGCGCGGCCTCAAAACAGGCAATGTTGAATATAAGGGACGCCGGGATGCCGAGAACCAGGACATCCCGCTGGAACAGTTGATGGCATTCCTTCAGGAGAAAATGCAGCCACAACCGTAAAGGTGTAAACGAAGAAAGGGACAAGGTGTCAATCTTGTTCCTTATTTCTTTGCAGAAATCTCCGTCGCAAACCGGGCGGTCCCAATGCCAGGATCACGCTGAGGCCGCCACCAATCGCACCGTACAGATGGGCATCCACCACCACGGTTCCACCAACACCGGCCTCACTTCCCGGCAGAGGACCGGAGAACTGCTCCCAGGCCAATTTCACTGCCAGGACAATGAGCAAAAGAATGACATCGTGACTGCCACCAATCATTCGCGCCAACAAGCCGCCCAGCAACAAACCGTGCAGGACTCCGGAAAGCCCTACGTACCACTGCAACTGCGGATTGAACAGTAACAGACCAAGTGAAACACACAGGGCGCAGAAGGCAATCATCCACCACCAGCCAAAGGCCGTTAGAGAGTCCCCTGCAAGCACCCATATCAATCCCAACCCCGCCAGATTAAGCAGTAGATGCATCCACCCAAGATGCAACAGATGGCCACTCAGCAAACGCCAGAGAGCTCCTTCCAGAATCGCCCCGCGCTGATAACGCAATGCCTCGGCGACGCCATCCCCCATAATCATGACAACGAGTGCCACAACAGCCAATGCCAGTGGGATCTCCCAGTGCCACTGTAGGTAAGGATTTTTCCTAACCCAAGTTGTTTGCATTCACCTGTCATCCCTTTTTATCATGCCAACATGATAACCGACTTTTTCCACTTCGCACGATTGGAGACCGACTCGCCGAGAACCGGTGGCTCATCTCTCCTGCACCGTCTCTTTTACCTCTTTCTTTTGTTCACGCCCTTATCAGCTTATGCCGGACAGGAGATTTTGATAGACACCGCACTCAAACAGCGACTGGTCGAGGCGCTGGCTGACAACAACGGCTTTGGCGATCGTTTCGATGCCGAAGTCTGGCTGACGGATATGGCCGAACGACTAAGAAAACGCTTGCCGGAACAAAACAAACGGCTGATCCTGCTACAACATATCCATTACGAAGCAACGCGGGCGAAACTCCCTCCTGAACTGGTTCTCTCAGTGATTCAGGTGGAAAGCAACTTCGACCGTTTCGCCATCTCGCAGGCCGGTGCTCGCGGCCTGATGCAGGTGATGCCCTTCTGGCTGAAGGAACTGGGACGACCCAATGCCAACCTGTTTGACCCCCAAACCAATCTACGCTTTGGTTGCACAATCCTGCGCTATTATCTGGATATGGAAAAGGGGGATACGGCCAAGGCACTGGCCCGCTATAACGGCAGCCGCGGCAGCCTGCGCTACCCAAACCTGGTCTTTGCCGCTCTACGGGAAAAATGGTATCGCTGAGGCATTCGGTTCAAAGCATGGAAAGACTTGCTCGTTACGTTGCTTTGAAGCCACTTGGCGCAGCTTCATCCACTTCACTGCAAACGACCTCATCTACCCTGGCAGCCGTTGGGCCTTGCCACAGCCAGGCTTCCAGCCTGGACAAGGCGGCTTTATCGCCACAGGCCAGTACCTCTACCCGGCCATCGGCCAAATTCCGGGCAGAGCCGGTCAGTCCCAGCAGTTTGGCCTGATCCGCGGTGGATGCACGGAACCACACCCCCTGGACCCGACCACTGACAAAGCAGCGCTTGCAGGATTTCACGGTCACGGATGACTCACCTTCGCTCCCTGGCCGATCAACAGAAGGTCGTCACTGGCAAAAAGCACTGCCACCGGATAGCGCACACTCTCATTGACGATTGCTGGCTCATAGCCAACGGCCCCCAGCTGGGCCGGATAATGCTGTCCAGCCACTTCAACGGTTAACCCACCCTGTTTACGCAACCCCTCCAGTTCACCGGATTCAACGAAGATCCTGACCTGCATCTGCGTTGCCGAGGCCAGGGTTATCAAGGGTTGCGCTTCACAACGATTGACGATTGCCTGAGCGGGCTGGACGTGCCTTGTCAGTACCACGGCATCATAAGATGCGTGCAATACGCTGTTGTCCAGGTCCTCAACAGCCTGCCGGTAATCGGCGCGACTCGCCTGGTAAGCCGCATCGGCCTCGGCATAAGCGATCTTCGCCAGATCCAGATCATGATCGGCCAGCAAGGTCCGCGCATAAAGTTCTTCGGCCCGCTCCAGTTCCTTCTGTGCTTCCTTACGCATCAGTTTTTTGTGCTGCATCTCCGCCTGGCGCTGTTTACGGCGCGCCCGCAAAGCTCCCTGCTCCAGCTGCAGCAACAGCTGGCCTTTTTTTACCCGATCACCGGTATTGACTTCTATTTTGCTCACAACCCCACTGACAGTTGTGGTCATTTCATGGCGTTGGGACCAATTGACAATCCCGTCCCACGATGCAGCAAAAGCCGGTATGGAGGCCAGGAATAACAGCAAGCCCAGTCCCGTCGACTTCACCATGTCCATTCCTCTTCTACCCTTCATCACTCAACGTTCTCCCCTGCCGCAACAAATGCTTTTTCCCCATTTGTGCCGATCAAGGCATCCAGTCGCTCCCAGACGATTGCCAACTGGAACTCGACCTGAGCGAGGCCCAGCTGCGCCTCGCTCAGGCGTACCATGGCATCACCCAGGTCAGCCGTGAACTCCATCTCGTAATTGGCGCGGCTGCGATCGAGATAAAGCTCGCGAAAATCCTGCTCGCTGTAGGCTTTCTCTTGTTGCAGGCGAAGATTCTGCAACTCCAGCCACAGGTCCAGAATGCTTTGTCGCAAATCGTAGCGTGCCTTGTCCAAACGTGCCTGCACAGCATATTGCTGCGCCCGTTGGCTCGCCACGCCTGCGTCCACACGACCGCCAGTATAAATGGGTACCTGCAGGGTTACGCCGGCTCTCCAGCGATCATATGAACCCAACTCACGGGAATAGGCAGAGGCCTCCAACTCCCCTTCGAGACGGGGCAACCGCTCAGCTCGCGCCGCCTCGACTCTGCGTTGCGCAGCCTCCAACTCTGATTGCAGGGCAATGATTTCCGGATTCCTCTTCATCGCCTGTTCAACCAGCACTTCATATTCGGGCAGTTCGCGCTCAGCGTAATCGAATTTTGGTTTAGACAGGACGGATGGCAACATGCCAGGACGGTTAAGCAAATTGGCAAGGCGGGCACGGGTTGCCCGTTGACGTGACTCGCTTTGTGCCAGTTCATAGCGTACACGCTGATACTCGGCTTCCTTTTCAAGCACCGCTATATCCGAAGCCTGCCCCATCTCCTGACGGTCGCGCAAGCGATCCAGGGCGATGTAGGCCACAGCCAGTGCCTCATTGTCCCTGGCATACTCCATGTCGCTCAACAGGACATCAAAAAAGGCCTGCATGATGGCGATACGCCGCTTGTCACGTACCGCCTGATAATATTGTTCACGCCCCAGTGAGGCCTGCCGGGCAGCCTGACGCAGAGACTCTGTACGCCCAAAGTCATACAGGGGCTTGCGTACATAAAGACTGAGTTTATGATCATCCGCCACATCACCGTTATCGATACTCGGTGGATCGACCCAACGGGCGCGCCCTTCAACACTGACGTTCAAAGCGGTGCTGGCATCAATTCCCTGCAGCCGGGCCTTCAGCTGCTCCCGTAGCGCCCTCTCAGCCATCAAATCGGGATGTTCCTCGTCAACCAACGAGAGGGCATATTCCAGTCGCAGGGGTTGCGGCAAGGGTTCGGGGGTTTGTGCAAGCGCTGCCGACAGGGATACGACCTGCAGGGACAAGATGGCCGATAGACATAAAGCCTGCCGATTCATTCGGTGCAGTTCAGTATTTACTGACGCTGTTCGCGTTTAAAGCGGGTAAAGCGGGTCTTCTGGTAATGCCCTTCGGCCACAAATTTACCCATCAACATAAACTCCTCCGTATCGGAGGTACGACCGGTATGACGATGAATTTGCTTGCCGTTCAGATCAAAAAAGGCAATCACGGGCGTGGCACGGACGCGGTTTTCCTTAAAGGAAAAATCCTTTTGCGACATGGAAACACCCTTAAAATTGGTGATCTCCACATCCCCTTCGATATCTACCGTGAAGAGCAGGAAGTGCTCGCGGTAGTAAGCCTGGACCTCGGGCTTGTTGAGAACATTCAGCTTCATCCAGTGACAGAAGGGACACTCATCCATTTCAAAGAAAATCATGACCCCCTGCTTGCCCTGCTCCCTGGCGTTCACCAGCTCTTCGGAAAAATCGCCGAAAGTCTCATTGAAAAAGTAAGTATAGGGATCGCGAGTCGTCGGCTCTGCCGTCATCCCGCTGACAGGAAACACGGAAACCGCCGCAAGCAGAGCATATTTCAGTATTTTTTTCATTTTCGCCACCATACTTCTGCAGGAGGGATAAGGTTCAACGTTGTGCTGGATATTGTGCCATAAACTCTTCAAGCATTTCCTGCGTAATACGCCCCACCTGTACCGCGGCCGTTTTCCCGCCCGGATCCAGCAAATAGGTCGTTGGCAAACCGGGAATCTCCCCCAGCAACGGGATCTCGTCACTCATCGGTACCACTGGATACGTCATCATATAATCATCGACAAACGAAACCAGTGCCTGTCTGTCAACCTCCTCCATATTGATGCCGATGACAACCGCATCCTTATCCTTGTGACTATCATGAAAATGCACCAGTTCCGGGATCTCTTCCAGGCAGGGCGGGCACCAGGTCGCCCAATAGTTTACGACCACCCATTTACCTTGGTAGTCGGACAGACGAACGGATTTTCCATCCAAATCCTTAAAGGCGCTGTTCTCAGAACGGCCCTGCGCTGCAGACGTGGCCAAAAATAGAGAAATGAGCAAAATTTTGACCACTTGAAACCATAACGCCTTCATTGTCATACCTTTAGAGATATCATGTTTGTGTTCCGACCGATGGGCTGGTTGAAAGTTTCGTTATCGGTCGCCGGATGCGTTTTTATGCTCGGCGGCATGGGAAAGAAAGAGCGCCAGTCCCAAAAGAGAAATTCCACCGGCCAGATAAAGCAGTGCCTGGGGTGAATTAAAATTGAGACCGATGGCATGCTCGAAAAATTTGACGATCAAAATCATCAAAATCACTTTGGCCAACCGGTTCTTCAGATCATCCAAACTGCTGATCAAAAGAACATTTGACGAGGTTTCATGCGCCTCAGCCATATCAATTTTGCTGATAAACAACTCATACAGCCCCAGCGCGAAGATCAACAACACGGTTGCCAGCAGATAACCATCGACAATCTCAACAACATGGGTAATGGTGGTGCTGCGCAAGGCGTATCGTGCCGCCGAATCCAGGGCGGGTGAGGCATACTCCAGCAGATGGCTCATCATATACCAGGCATCAACCGTGGCCATAAAAAACATAGCCAGGGCGCTGAGCAAACTGGCAATAACCGCGAAAATCACCACAAAACGGCTGTCCCACAAGAGAGTTTCAAAGATTTTTTCCACTTTTTTCATCTATTTTGTCCTCGGAAAAACTTCATGACGAGCAAAGGCAAAGGAACACTTATAGTTATATTCGGGGNNAGGAGCCCTTTGCAACCATCTGCTTCCGAGAGTAATCAGCGGGCCAGATAGGCCATGTCGGAATCTTCAACAACGCCTAGAGACCAGGCACCGCGGGTGCGGGCATGCTCGATGGCGGCATTGATGTCAGCAGAGCCTGCGCTGCGATCGATGTCAAACTGCTGGCCGGGATAGATCAGGTCAGCGTCCTTGATTTTGTCACGGTTAGCCTTGTAGATCAGCGGCCACTGGTAAGGATTACCATAGATGTCGCTACGGCTGGAGATACCCCAAAGGCTGTCCCCACGAGCCACGGTGTAGCTGTCCATTCCATCCATCCCGGCCTCTTGATCACGCAGCTGAGCCAGCCTGTTTTCAGCCTGCAGGCGCGCTTCATTGGCCAGCTGAATGGCCCGACCGGTATCGCCCGCAGCGAGAGCCTCTTCAGCGTCAGCAATCAGAGCTTCGGTATCACGCCATTCGGCTCCAGCGGCCTTGGCCTCCTCATTGGCGGCTTTGGCATCGTCAATGGCTGCCTGGGCCACTGCTACTTGATCCTCAGCGTCATCCTGAGGGGTACTGGCACAACCGACCGCGACACTAAGAACCAGCGCGGCAAGCGCTGTAAATTTGATTGCTTTAAACAGTTTCATGAGAGGACTCCGCCTTATTCGTTCTTCGAATTAAATTAACGTAGATAATGAATGCTATATCTGCAAACCACGGTATCACTTGACACAAAAATCTGTCAAGGTCAATATTGTGACACAATTCTCAAGAAGATTACGGTTCTACAGCCACATTTCACGGCTATTGGGATGCCGCTGCTACCGCCGCATCCCTGGCCTTGATGGCCAAAGCCTTGGCAACCGATGCCGCCATCCGCGCCGCTTCATATTCTCCCTGCTCCAGCGTCCGGGCGGCCAGCTCCAGAGAGTCCTCGGCACTACGCAGCTTTTGCGGGGCGTATTGTTCCGCCTTGGCTTCACGCGCCGCCATAATAGCCTGCCTGGCATCGCTCATCTCCTGCACAGGCGGCATCACAGCACAGGCTGATAACAGCATCAATGCCATCCCAACTATGATCCTTCTTGACCAGATTTTTTTATGAAATGAGGTGACCGTATGCACTTCAGCCGCCTGAAAATGTGTATTTCGGCAACCTAACACCCACCCTATAGGCTGTCAAGAAAAGAGAGGATAGAATACGGGACTTTATCAGTCAGGATTTATCACCCATGTCGAGCAAGATTTACCATAATCCCCGCTGCAGCAAATCACGTGCGACTCTGGAGCTGCTTCGTGGACACAAGGTCGAAACCGATATCATCGAATACCTCAATACCCCTCCCAACAAACAGGAGCTTNNGAATCACTTGATCGCGACGCTCTGATCGAGGCAATGGTCGCCCATCCACGGCTCATCGAACGCCCGATCGTTGTTCATAATGGCAAAGCCATTATCGGTCGCCCTCCGGAAAAAGTGCTGGATATACTCTGATGGCTGACATACTTGTGCTTTACTACAGTCGTCATGGTGCAACAGCCGCTATGGCCAAGCTCATCGCCCGGGGTGTCGAGGAAGTACCCGGCATGCAGGCGCGCCTGCGCACCGTCCCCGAGGTNNTCAAGGAGTGTGTCGGACTAGCCCTGGGCAGTCCGGCCCGTTTCGGCAACATGGCTTCGCCGTTAAAATACTTCTTCGACAATACCAGTCCACTGTGGTTATCCGGCAGTCTCATCGGCAAGCCTGCGGCCGTATTCACCTCCAGCTCGAGCCTGCATGGTGGTCAGGAAAGTACGCTCCTGTCTATGATGCTGCCCCTGCTGCATCATGGCATGCTCATCTGCGGTCTGCCTTATAGCGAGACCGATCTGTTACATACCCACAGCGGCGGTACCCCTTACGGCGCCAGTCACTACAATGGCGTAGACAACAATCGGCCACTGAGTGATGAGGAACACCGCCTCTGCATTGCGCTTGGCAAACGGCTGGCGGCGACGGCGAAGACGCTACAGGGAGAGGTTGCATGAGCCGGACCCGCTTTACCTATTGGGGGGCACTGACCGGCTACTTTGGCTTGCTTGCCCTGCTCATCGCCTGGATTGGCTGGCTTTCGCCGCCACGGGCGCTGCCCATTTCGGTCGCCCTCTTCTTGATGACTGTCCCGTTGCTGTTTCCCCTGCGCGGCCTGCTTCATGGCAAACCATACACCTTCGCCTGGGCAAGTTTTCTCTCCTTGTTTTACTTTATCCATGGTGTGGTTGAGGCATACAGCAGCCCCGAAGATCGATATTTAGCACTGCTGGAAGTCGTACTCAGCATGGTCTTCTACTTCGGCAGTATGCTCTATGCCCGCTTTCGCGGCAGGGAGTTAAAAGCCGAGAACAAAGCCGAATGAAGACACCGCCTGGCGGTGAGCTTTGTAGGCCGGCCCGGAGAGAGCCACCGCTAGCCGCCAGGAAACCCAGCCAGTGAGAGTTTACATTTTCCCGCGTAGACCACTAGCGAACGAGTTCTCGCACGAAGGGGATCGTCAATCGGCGCTGTGCCGCCAGCGAGACCTCATCTAGCTCATCAAGCAGAGCAAACAGCGCATGCATGTCGCGCGGTGCATGGTTAAGCAGGTAGCTGGCCACCTCCGGGGACATCTCCATGCCACGCTGGACGGCACGCTGGCGAAGTGCTGCCGCCTTGCCTTCGTCGTCGAGGAGCTGCAACTGATAGACCGGCCCCCAGGTCAGGCGCGACACCAGATCGGGCAGAGAGAGACCCAGGGATGCAGGCGATGACTGCCCGGCCACCACCAAGCGCTTGCTGCTATCCCGTACCCGGTTGTAGAGGTGAAACAAGGCCTGCTCCCAGTGGATGTTGCCGATAATCGCATCAAGCTCATCAATGCCCACCAGCGCCATCTGCTCCATCCCCTCCAGAACCTGTGGCGACAGCGCCGACAACTCTCCCATCGGCAGGTAAACCGCGCTTTCCCCTTCTTCACTGACCGCATGACAGGCCGCCTGCAATAAATGCGTCTTACCGCTGCCGCGCCCACCCCACAGATAGATGAATGGCTCATTCAGCTGTTGCAGGGCATGACAAGCCGCGGCATTGCCAGTGGCAAAAAAATTGGCGAAAGTGGCGCTGTCCCTCAGGCCGATACGCAAAGGAAGTTGTTGCCGAAGCGTACTCATCGCTGGCCCTGTCGCTCCTCAGCATAGAGTTGACTTTCTACATAGCGCTCATGGGTGTAACGCAGCAGAACCATCACCACGGCCGCTACCGGCAGGGCAAGAAGGACACCAAAAAAACCAAAAAGCTGGCCGCCGGCCAATACGGCGAAAATCACCGCGACGGGGTGCAGACCAATCTTCTCACCAACCAGCAACGGGGTGAGCACCATACCCTCAATGGACTGTCCGATCATAAAGACAATCACCACATAGACCAGCGGCACCAACTCCTGAAACTGCATCACAGTGGCAATTCCTGCCGCCAGAATACCGACAATAAACCCCAGATAAGGAACGAAACTCAGCAACCCGGCCAACATCCCCAACAGCAAGGCCAACTCCAGGCCAACTATCCACAGCCCCGCCGTGTAGATCGATCCCAGCGCGAACATCACGATTAGCTGGCCTCGCAGAAAGGCGCCGAGCACCTCATCCGAAGCTTTTGCCAGCTGCACTACAGTCGCTTCGTAGCGACGCGGAACAAGTTCATGGATGCGTTCGACAAGAATGTCCCAATCACGCAACACATAGAAGGTCACCACCGGGATCAACAGCAGGTTAGCCATCCAGGCCAGCAGGGTCATCCCCGAGCGGGAAATAGCGCCAAGCACCCCCTTAACGGTCCCTCCCGACTGCAACCATTGCTCCCGCACCACCTGTTTGAGTTCCGCCAGATTGAAGTCCGATGCATCGATGCCAAGAATGGCGCTCAGCGCCGGCAGTCCCTTGTTCTGCAGCCAGTCCAGATATTGCGGCAGCTTGTTCACCAACAAGGCCACCTGTCGCTCCAGCATCGGTACCAGGATCAGAAGCAGGATCAACGCAAGCAGAGTAAGGCAAAGAAAAACGGTTGTGACAGCCAGTGTGCGGGAAAAGCCCCGACTCTCCAGCCGATCCACCAGGGGATCGCCGATATAAGCCAGCACCGCAGCAACCAGAAAAGGGGTCAGCACCGGCGCCAGGAGATAGAGCAGTACGACGCCGATACTCCCCCCGACCAGGACGAACCATTTTTGCGACTCGCTCATTTTACTTTCCTTAACTCAAACGTTCCTTAGCTTTACACCGCCCGCCGGCAACATGGTATCACCTGGATAACACAACATTTTCCGCTGCCGTCCTACTCTGGACTTGAAGCGCTGCGAAGCCGACAATCCCGGGCACGTCGTCCCCAACGCCAAACATAATCGGCTCCGCTCCAGACGGTGGTCAGCGCCACCAGGACGATCAGCGCGGAAAGCACCCAGGACGGCAAGGCCAGACCGGCAGCCCCGACGATTACGGCAAGCCCGAGCAGAATCTGCAACAGGGTATTGAGCTTGCTGATAGCAGAGGGTTCGATGGAAAGTTCGCGACAAAACCGGCTATAAGCCAAGGCACCGCTGATGATAACCACATCGCGCAGGATCACCAGCCCCATCAGCCAGAAGGGGACCAAACCGCTCCAGCCCAGCATCAGATAAACCCCAACCAGCAGAAACTTGTCAGCCAATGGGTCGAGGATTGCTCCCAACTCGGTGCGCCACTGATAGCGACGGGCAAGAAACCCGTCAAGACCATCACTCAATCCGGCAATAGCGAAAAACACGAGGACCGTTCGGTACTCCTCCCGGATCAGCAACACCATAATGGGAATAACCAGCAAGATCCGCAGAATGGTGATTATATTTGGGATATCTCTTGGCTTCACGGTATCAGGCGATACACCAACTCCGGTTGTGCAGACTCCATTATCTCCGATGATTCAGGCAATGCTTGCTCTTTGTCATCAAAAGAATATTTACTCTCTTCTCTCTGTAGCGGCCGAGAGGCGGGTTGCGACACTTTTGTCAGGGTTTTGCCAATAGCAATCGTTCGCAACACCGAGTCGACACCTCCTTCAGCAACCAGACGAATGCGAACGACCATAGGACTGACGGTTTCCGCCACAACCTGTTTCACCCCATGGGTGCCTTTGAGGTAATTGATCACGCGGCGATAATCCCTCAGGCTACGCACGTTCTCTATCCGCATCACCACCTCGTTACTACCCGTGACGAAGCTCTGGGCAAAGTGCGATACCATGTAATCCGTCACCCGATCGATAGCCTCCGCAATAAGTGGGGCCACCTCCCCGGAGCGAAACTGCCAGCGCATGACCTCGCCCCGGTAATCCAGCGACCAGCGCGACTCCCAACGCCCGGAAACCGGGTAGATTCTGCCCACCAGGACGGCGTGAGGGGAATAGCGTTGGGAGGCACCCTTGATTGTTTCGAGAAACTCGCCCCACACATCCGCCGTCCGGACCTTGTCCAAATCGGTGGAGTCCAGTCTCGGCATCATCACCGGCAGGGCGCGCCGTGCCGCTTCGCGCTCGACAATCCCACGCACCAAGCCGCGATCCTTGGCGCCTACCAGCACACGCTTCCCGCCATCCTCAACCCCCAGCCAAATCAGGGTAGAGGGGCGCGCATCGCCCCAGACATTCATGCCGGACTGGCGCAGCAGGTCATCGATACCGTGCGGGTCGAAGCGTACATGCAAAAACAGCCGCTTCTTTTCACTACGATAGCTGTACTGCTGGACAAAGCGAGCAGGTTGCTGCATCGCATCAACCAGTGCAGCCGACTCGGCAAAATCCCCACTACCGCTCACCTTGAGCAATACCGCGGCCATTGCCTTGCTCATACCCCCGGTGCGAGTCGCTGTTGATTGGTCCTGAACCTCAACCTCCGCCTCGTACAATGCAGACAGGGCCGCCACCGCATGAAGCGGCAGGCTTAATAGAAAAGTAACAAGTGAAAGAAACGTCAGATATCTCATGTCAGCGCAAGCTATGTCAGCAGTCAGTTCAAGTCAAGGACGCTTTCCCTTAAAGGGAAGTGACCCGGTATGATAACAAGACTAGCGGCCGATGCGCTGCTAGAATACGCACTTTTCCAATCCGGGTGATTAGAAGTTCGCAGAATGGCGCTATATCGTGTCATTCATCGCAAAATCCTCGCCCGGGAAAACCATCAGCGTCTTTGGGAGACACCCTCTGTGAGCGACAAGCAGCAAACCTCCGGTTCCGGCCTCAGCTATCGTGATGCCGGTGTGGATATCGACGCCGGCAACAGCCTGGTCGAACGCATCAAGCCCCACGCCAAACGCACCCTGCGCCCCGAGGTCATTGGCGGGTCTGGGCGGTTTCGGCGCCCTGTTCGAGGTGCCGCTGGATCGCTACAAACAACCGGTGCTGGTCTCCGGCACCGACGGTGTCGGCACCAAGCTCAAGCTGGCGATGCAGATGAACAAGCACGACACCATCGGCATCGATCTGGTGGCGATGTGCGTCAACGACCTCGTCGTCGGCGGCGCCGAACCACTGTTCTTCCTCGACTACTACGCCACTGGTCACCTCAACGTGGACGCCGCGACCGATGTAGTCAAAGGCATTGCCGATGGTTGCGAGCTGGCCGGCTGCGCCCTAAGCGGCGGCGAAACAGCCGAGATGCCTGGCATGTACGAGGGCGACGACTACGATCTCGCCGGCTTCTGTGTCGGTATCGTGGAAAAAAGCAAGATCATCGACGGCAGCAAGGTCGCAGAGGGTGATGCGATCATCGGCCTCGCCTCCTCCGGCCCCCACTCCAACGGCTACTCGCTGGTGCGCAAGGTGCTGGAGGTCAGCGGCGCCAACCTGAACGACGATTTCCACGGCCGCCCGCTCGGTAAGGTGCTACTCGAGCCGACCCGTATCTACGTCAAACCACTGCTGGCCCTGTTCGAGCAGGTCGAGGTGCACTCCCTGTGCCACATCACCGGTGGCGGCCTGCCGGAGAACCTGCCCCGCGTGCTGCCCGAGGGTTGTCGCGCCGTGATCGACAGCAAGTCCTGGCAGCGCCCGGCCATTTTCGACTGGCTGCAACAACAGGGCAACATCGCCGACAGCGAGATGTACCGCACCTTCAACTGCGGCATCGGCATGGTGGTAGTGCTCCCCGCAGAGAAGGCAGAAAAGGCCATCGCGCAGCTCAATGCGGCCGGCGAGCAGACCTTTCTCATCGGCCGAATCGAGAAACACGAGGGCGGCGAGCAGGTCCAGATCAACTGATGCAGGAGAAAGAAAGACTCCCTATTGTCGTCCTCATCTCCGGCAGCGGCTCCAACCTGCAGTCGATCATTGACGCACAGCTGCCGGTCGAGATCCGCGCGGTGATCAGCAACCGCGCCGATGCCTACGGCCTGACCCGCGCCGAACAGGCAGGCATCCCCACCGCGGTGTTGGACCACAAGGCCTTCCCGGACCGGGAAAGCTACGATGCGGCGCTGCAGGAATTGATCGACGGCTACGAGCCGCAACTGGTGGTACTGGCCGGCTTCATGCGTATCCTNNGAACATCCACCCCTCGCTGCTGCCCAAATACCGCGGTCTGAACACCCACGCCCGCGCCATCGAGGCCGGCGATACCGAGGCCGGCTGCACCGTGCACTTTGTCACCCCGGCGCTTGATGCCGGCCCTCCCATCATCCAGGCCCAAGTGCCGATCCTTGAGGGCGACACCCCCGAGACCCTCGCCGCACGCGTGCTGGAGCAGGAGCACCGCATCTACCCTGAAGCAATCCGTCGTTTTGCCGAAAACGAGATTGAGTCATAACACCGCGCGCAAAAGCGAAAGCGAGCCCTGCCACCTCTCTCCTATATGCGCTGTTGCTATAAATGCCGGGATGGCGGCTGCAAATAAGAGGACGGATTCTGGCGCCGCACCAGGAGGTTGCGTACTTCCCATTCCGATTCCGGCGCCACCTCACCCAGAAAGCGGATCTTGCCGCCTACCTGCACCGCCAGCGGTATGCCGTCGCGGAATAAGATACGATTTGCCGCCTGGGACGGGATGCGCTGTCCGGGGGTGATGATGCCGACCAGGTTGAGCGGATCGGCGGCTGATACCGACGTCATCCGCCCCTCCTGCTCGCGCTTGCGGGTGTCGTGCAGGCCCTTCACTGCTTCGCGGGCAGGGCGTATTGTTCACCGCTGAAACCCTGGACGAAGCGGCCGCCACGGATCTCGCCTCTCGCCTCCATGCGCCGGTAGACGTACAGCAGATCACGCCAGGGTGGCAGGGCGTTTTCCCGCTCCAGCACCTTGCGGAACACCACGCCGTAGCGGCGCAGCAGGGTCAGAGCCACATGGCGTAAGGTCTCGTCGTCCCATTCCTGCCCGGCCGGTCCCGAACTCGCCGGACGCTGGCGCAGCAACACCCAGCGACCGGCGGCATCGATACCCCCTGGAACAACAGCACGGCGCCGGCCGTGGCGGCTGAAACCGGCCCGCTTGCTGGCGGGCATGGCCAGGGCGCGCAGTCCGGCAAAGCCGTCAGCGGTAACCAAACCACGCGCCACCAGTTCCGTCAACGCCTCCTCCAGCTGGGTGCGTAGTAGGCCGGTGTCCTGTATCAGATCCACGAAAAAGGCCGGGCCGTACTCCTTGAGCGCGGAGACGACCTTCTCCGCCCGGCCCGACACCTCCCCGGCCTCAGGCACCCCGGCCAAGGCGCGCCAATGCAGAAAACTTTCCCGATTCAACAGGGCGATGGGGGTATTGCGCAGTGAGGAGGGCTTGCCTTGGGCCTGGGCGGGCGGGGCCAGGCGCATCCACACCACCCGGCCACTATTGCAAAGCCGATCCAGGCTATCACTGGTATAGGCCTCGAGCCGCGCCGCCAACACCTCCGGCTCCCAGGCGGCGGCAGGAATGGAAAAACCTTCCAATTGTGCCAGCACACCGAGCAGGGCCTCGTCCCCCTCCAGCCGCTCGTCCAGTCCGTGCCACTGGAACAGAAAGCGCATGAAGTCAGCGGGCGCCACCGGCTCGATCTCGCTGCGCAGCCGCTTCAGCGTGTAGCGGTGGATGCGCGCCAGCAGGCGACGCTCGCACCACTCCACATCTTCCGCCTGTGGCATGAACCGTCCCTGGATGACGTAACCTTCCTGTTCCAGGGCCGCAAGGGCATACTGAATATCACTCTCCGCCAACCCCAGCGGCGACGACAATTCACGTACCATCACCGGACCCAGGCCGTCGAGGCGGCTGCGCACGATCTCACGCAGGGCCTCCTCGCGCCCAATGGGTGCATCATCACCCGAAGGCAGCAAGGGCTGCAGCGGCGGCTCGCAGGTGGCCTGCGGATACAGGGCCAGAAATTCCGCCAGCCGTTCCGCCGTCACCCACAGCGGCTCGCTATCTAACGCCTGTAAACGGGTGACACGGCCCTCCTCCGCCAGCTTGTCAAAAAATGCCAGCCAACTGTCGCTGTTAGTGTCGGCCTCGCCATTGATGGGCCCCGCCTGCCCCTCGCGTTCGGTAAGGAATCCCAGGATCACCAGGGCATCATGCAGCTCATCGGCATGGCGGGCATCGGGCCAAGCCTCGCGCCGCACCCTGGCGATGGCCGCAGGGTCCAGTTGTCCCAGATCCTCGGCACTTTCCGGATCGAAAAAGCGGCGTGAGCTCACCGCCAGGGTCCGCCGC
>JABAOG010007218.1_pt1 | contig 19041 bp, 21 predicted proteins | sample 7062131 | NCBI WGS metagenome assembly JABAOG01 (sample SAMN14538629, study PRJNA623070) | marine sediment metagenome | biome: marine biome [ENVO:00000428]; feature: marine pelagic biome [ENVO:01000023]; material: deep marine sediment [ENVO:00002113] | place: India: Arabian Sea | collected...
GAACTCCAAGACCATCACCAGCGCCATGAAGGGGGTCTTCCTGGACGACCTGAAGACCCGCGAGGAGTTCCTCCGGCTCAGCAGCATCCATGGGATCATCAGCTGAGCTGGAGGGCCGACGGATCCTGGTGACCGGCGCTTCCGGCGGCATCGGTCGGGCCACGGCCCGCCGGCTCGGAGCGGCGGGCGCGGAGCTGCTGCTCGTGGCCCGGCGTCCGGAGCCCCTGGAGGCGGTGGCCCGGGAGGTGGGCGGCACCGCGGTCCCGGCGGATACCGCGGACCCGGCCGCCGTCGCNNCGGCCGGGTGGACGTGGTGGTCAATGCGGCCGGCGCGTTCGACCTGGCGCCCGTCGCGAAGACCGACCCGGCCATGCTCGACCGCATGATCCGGGGCAACCTCGTCGGCCCGTTCCTGGTCACCCGGGCGTTCCTGCCGGCGATGCTCGAGGCCGGGGACGGGCACGTCGTGACCATCGGGTCGGTGGCCGGACGCGTGGCGTTCCCGGGCAACGGCGCCTACTCGGCCTCGAAGTTCGGCGTGCGGGGCCTCCACGCCGTCCTCGAAGAGGAGCTCCGGGGCACCGGCGTCCGCTCCACGCTGGTGGAGCCGGCGGCCACCGACACCGGGATCTGGGACCCGCTGGACCCCGACTCGAGGGACGACCTGCCCNNGGCCATCTGGGATCCGCTGGACCCGGACGGCTCGCCCGGGCTGCCCGGTCGGGACGTGATGCTGTCGCCCGATGCGGTGGCCGACGCCGTGCATTACGTCATCACCCGGCCGCCCGAGGTCCGGATCCCGTCGATCGCCGTACAACGGAGCTGAGCATGTATATCGTCAGTGTACAGGCCACCTACGACTCCGCCCATTTCCTGCGCCGCTACAAGGGGAAGTGCGAGAGGCTCCACGGTCACCACTACGTGGTCGAGGTCGCGCTCCAGGCGGAGGAGCTGACCGACGGAGGGCTGGCCTACGACTTCGTGGACATCAAGAAGCACCTCCGGGCCCTCGCCGACTGGCTCGACCACGAGAACATCAACGACCTGCCCCCCTTCGACGAGATCGAGCCGTCCGCGGAGAACCAGGCCCGCTTCTTCTTCGACGAGCTCCGCCAGCGGGTCCCCGACGCCATGAAGGACGCGATCCTCTACACCCGCGTGTGGGAGACACCCACGCAGTGGGCCCAGTACTCCGAGAAGACCCTCGCCTTCTAGCCCAGCCGGACTCTCCCCGACGGCAGGCCAGGCGGGCCAGCGGTCGGCCCGGATCCCGCGCTGGCTCCGCGCTTCCGGAGCACCCGCACCGGTCGCACCGGACCGACCCCCCGGGCATGGGGGGTCTACGGCCTCGTGGAGCGCTCCAGGCTGGCTCCGCCGGGGAGCCGGATCTCGCGACCCCGCAGCGGTACGGCGATGACCAGCCGCACCCGGCTTCCGGGCTCGATCGTGACCGTGGTCTCGAAGGGCGGGGCGCCGCTGCGGCCGCGATGGATCCGGACGGTGTAGCGTCCGGGCCGGAGGCTCCCGAAGCGGACCCGACCGTCGGCGTCGGCCACGGCATCACGGGTCCTCCTCCGGTCGTCGACGACCGAGACGAGGACGCCCCCGGCGCGGTCCTCCGCCTCGTCCATGACGCGGTCGCCGTCGCGGTCGAGGAAGGCCTCGACCTCGAGGGTGGCCGTCCGGATCACCGGGACGTCCACGGTGCCGGTGCTCGGGAGGTGGACGTCGGCGGGGACGAGCGCGCCGCGGGGGAGGCCGGAGGCCGGGATTCGTAGCGGGCCGCCGCCGGACTCGTAGAACCGGAACCGTCCATCCTCGTCGCTGGTGGCGTGGAGGGCGCCCAGTCGGAGCTCGACGCCTGCCAGCGGCGGCTCTTCGGGACCGCGCCGGCCGTCGCCGTTCCGGTCGTCGAAGACGGTGCCCTCGAGGACCGGGGTCCTGGGGAGGGGCAGCGGCAGCCCGATCCGGCGGCGAACCCCGAGCGACACCCGGGCCCGGTCGACGGCGATGCCGCCGTAGTCGATGCCGGTGAGGAGATCGTAATCCCCGGAGAGGGGGATCTCGGCGCCGCTCCACAGGGAGGGCCGCTGGCCGGCGCCGCCTGCGACCGGGAGGGTGACACCGGCCTGGAGGCGGGTCGCCCTCAGGTCCACGGCGCCGCTGACCTCCAGCAGGGAGAGCGGTCGCCCCAGCCCATCATCGTAGCGGGAGATCCCGACCCAGGCCCACTGACTGCGGGCATGCCACCGGACCCCGGTCCGCAGGTTCGCGTACCGGCGGTCGTTCTCGCCCGTGACGCGACCGACGTCGAGGTCGGCCTCGAGGTGGGCGGGCCCCAGGGGCAGGTCGATGCCGGCCTGAACGAACCGGGTGAGGTCGGGACCCAGGGTGTCCCCGACCTCGTCCGCGCGCCGGACCCCGGCGCCGAGGTCGGCCGTTCCGCCGACGGGCAGGTCGAGTCTGAGCCCGCCCGCTCCGCCGCGGCTCGTGGGGTAGGGCGCCCCGCTCACCAGCGGGGCGGCGGTGAGGAAGCCCCAGCCGGTGACGGCGACGGACGGGGCGAGGCCGACCATGGCGGAGAGGAAGGCCTCCCGGCCGTAGCTCGTCGCCCCGCGGGTCGTGCCGGGGGTGGTGCGGACGCGAGCGGTGACGGCCCCACCGGCCCACTCGACCCGATAGCGGGCCCCGCCGGCGAGCCCGGCGCGCGCCGCGGAGTCCGACCGGACGCGCACGAAGCCGGCTTCGGCGTCGAGCCGGTGACCCGCGCGCCGCAGGTCCCAGGTCAGGCCGCCCCCGACCGCGGCGTGGTCCTCGAAGAGGTCCGTGCGACGGTCCACGGCGGAGAACCGGATGCCGACCCGGCCGTACGGGGTCTCCAGCGCCCCGGCGGCCCGGACCAGGTGACCGTCCACCTGGAGGGGGCCGTACGAGGACGGGGTCGCGACGAGCACGCGGCCTTCGACCTCCTGGTGCTCCACCGAGAGCTCGGCGCCGCGCCCGTGCTGCATCGGCCCGACGAAGGCATCGCTGGCCAGGAAGACGTCCCCCGCGCCGAGGTGCCAGCTCGGCCCGCGGAGGTCCAGCCGGGCCCGGGGGCCCGACAGCTCCCCCCGGAACGCCGTGGGCGGGGCGATGGACTCCGCATGGCGCAGGACGAGTGAGAGGCGAGTGCCGGCGCGCAGGGGGCCGGCGGCCCGCACCGAGAGGCCGGGCCCGGCCGGCCCGGAGGACGACCCCAGGAAGAGGGTCCCGGGGATCCGGGCGAGACCCCCGAGCCAGGAGTCGTCCGCCACCACGGCCACGGTCACCGTGGCCGAGCGGTCCACTCCCGTTCCCGCGAGGCGGACCCGGATCCGGTGCTCACCGCCGGGCACGGCCGTGGCCGGCGGGGCGACCCGGACGGTCCCCATAGCGGTGTCACCCGGCGCCAGCGCCACGCGGGCGGGCTCCACCTCGCGGCTCCAGCCCGGCGGCGTCTGCACCTCCACCGCGAAGGAGTCGGGGGCGTTGCCGCGATTGCGGAGGCGGTAGCCGAACTCGAGGGGTGCCGCCGGGCTCGTGTTCAGCGTGTCGGCCCCGACCCAGAAGGAGGCATCCCGATGGGCCCGGACCCGGACGGCGAGGTCGATGCGCCGGGTCGCGCCTCCCGGGGTCCGGACCTCGACGGTGCCCACACGGAAGTCGCCGGCCGCGGCGGAGGCCGGCAGGCCCACCGTGAAGGGGATGCGGCCGGCGGAGGCCGGGCCGACGACGGCCATGCCGTCCGGGGCGCCGAATACGCGGATGCCCGGGGCCGGGTCCAGCGAGAACCGGAGCGAGTCTCCCGTCTCGGCGGGCACCTCGGCGATGACCGTGACGACCGCCCCGGGTCGCACCTCGTCCGGCCGCTGGGCGCCGAGGGGCGTCGCGATCAGCAGGAGGGCGAGGACGGGAGCCCGGAGCGCCACGGCAGGCCTCAGATCCGGGTGGCGGAGAACAGGATCCCGACGGAGTAGGTGTCGGGGACGTCGGTCTCCCAGCCCAGCCGCAGCCGGAAGTACACGGTGATGGCGCGGTCGCCCTGCCCCCGCAGGACCACCTGGTCGCCGTTCGTCAGCGGCATCCACCCGGTCCCGTCGACCCGCCAGAGAAGGTCTTCCACGGGCTTGCCGTATCCGCCCATGTCGACCCCGGTGGCCCGCAGACGGAGCTCCCAGGACTCCTTCGGCGGGCGCGACTGGACGACGACCGCCAGGCCCGGATGATCGATCCAGCCGACGTCGAAATCGGCGATGCCCGGCGTCGGGAACACCACCACGCTGCTGCTCACGTCGAGGGCGAACCGACCCCGGCCGCCACGCTGCCCGGTGGCCGGATCCGCCAGCAGGACCAGCATCGTCGCGGCGAGCACGGGCACCGCCAGCCGGCCCATGGGACTAGCCGCCGACCTCGAAGGTGGCCTGTCCGCCGGCGAGGTAGTCGCCGCCGAAGTCGAGGATGGGAATGGCCAGGTAGCGCCCGGCATCCAGCCGCAGCCCCAGCGGGACCGTCGTCGCCCGGGACCGCCCCGGCAGCACGCTGAACGGCGGGACCGGTACGACCGCGACGATGTCGCCCTCGGCGGTCCGCACCTCCAGCTCCCCCTCCGGCCGGACCGGGGCGTCCCCGGTGTTCCGGAACGCGATCCGGACCTCCCGCTCCCCGGGGCCGGCCTCCCGGACCGCGACGGCCCCGATCTCGCCCGCCGGATCCGTCCGGCCCGCGACGCCGTACACCTTGACGCCGATCCGCTGCGCGATCCGGATGCCGCCCGTCTCCCGGCCCTGGCCCTGGACGAAGACCAGCGACCAGCACGTGGACGCCCCGGGATCCAGCTCGATCCGGACCTCCGCCTCGCCACCGGGCGCCAGCACCAGGTCGTCCGGAAAGAACCGCAGACGCTCGGCACAGGAGCGCGGGTGCGTGCCGGGCTCCAGGAACCGGTGACTGCCCTCCTCCGGCTGGTCGAAGTCCGCCGCGTAGACCCGCAGCTGCATCGCCTCGTCCGCTTCGCTCCGGACCGCCACCAGCGCCGCCGACGCCGAGTCCGACGTCCGCAGCTCCACGATCACCGGCTGGACGGAAAGCTGCGCCACCGCCGGCGAAGCCGCGACCGCCGTCGCCAGCAGGACGCAGGGGAACCGGGCGAGCCCCGCCGCGACGACCGCCCACCGGTGGCGGCCGGCGCCCCCGGCGCCGGCCACCGCACCGCGCGACGTCCGCATCCGTCGCGTCAGTTCGGGACCACCGTGTAGATGAAGTCCAGCGAGTAGGTGCCCGGCACGTCGTTCGTCTCGTTCAGGAGCATCTGGTAGAGCACCGTCGCGACGTTGGCGTTGCTCCCCCGCGCGACCGCCGTGGCCACGTCCGCCGCCGTCAGCGAGAGACCGGTCCACGCCGAGCCGTCCGTCGACCACTGCAGGTCGCTCGCGGGCTTCGCGGCCGGCCCCGACATGTTGGCCGTCGCCGCCTCTATGGTCACGTCGTGGATGACGTTGCCCCGCGTGTCGATCACCGACCCGCCGGAAGACGCCGCGATCGAGCCCGCCGTGAAGTCGTCGAACGTCGGCGACGGGAAGCTCACCGTCAGGTTCGTCACGTCGATGTGCAGCAGCGTCGGAATCACGATGGTCGCCGTCCCCGTCCGGCTGCTCACGGCCGGGTTCTGGGCATCCAGTCCTGCGGCCGAGAGCGCCATCAGCGCCGCGGCCAGAACGATCCGTCTCATTGCGTCTCCTGTCGGTGAAGGGGGCTCGCCCGTACGCTCCGAGCCGGGTTCCCGGGGCAAGGCCAGGACCACCGGCCGGTCAATTCCGTAACCTGTTGTTCACCAACGATCTACGGAGTCCGACCGACACGTTCACGGGTTCCGGGTGTCGCTACTTTTTTCGGAGTGTCGCGGATATCTGCTCCAGGGCCCCGGCGAACAGGGCCCGCGGTGGCGCGGGTGCCGGGGCGGGCCTTACCATGGGTCGCCATGGACGTTTCGCTGAGCGATCTGGTGACGTGCCCCCGCTGCGGGCCGACGTACGGGCTGGTCCTGCTGCCTCACGCCGTGGCGGAGCGCCGGGTGTCGGAAGGGGTGCTGGGGTGCGCGAACTGCCGGGAGCGTTACCCCATAACGGGCGGCGTCGCGGACCTGCGGCCGGGGGGTGGCGAAGCCGGGCAGGCGTCGGTGGAGCCCGGTGTCGGGGACCGGGAGTCGGCGATCCGTCTGGCGGCCCTCATGGGGCTGTCGGAGGTGAGGGGGGTGGTGGTGGTGGCAGGCCCGGCGGCGATCCAGGCGCGTGAGCTGGCGGCGCTGCTGGACGGGGTGGAGGTGGTGGCCATCGACGGGGGGGACGGCGGGAGCGCCGGTGTGAGCCCGGTCCGGGCTCAGGGGGTGATCCCGTTCCGGACGGGGTCGCTGGACGGGGCCGCGCTGACGGGCGGATGGCCGGTGGTCCTGGAGGAGGGGGCCCGGGTCCTGCGTGGGGGTGCGCACCTGATGCTGGATCCGGTACCGGAGGATGGGCTGGAGCGGCTCGAGGCGGCGGGGCTGGACGTGGCGGCGCGGGAGGGGACCGTGGTCGTGGCGGTTCGCCGCGCGTGATTGCGTGGTGCTCGGGCCATTTCTATCTTTTCCTCTCGGTCCCGTCAGATCCCCGACAGGCCCCATCTACCCGAGTCGTATGGACTTTCTCAAGAAGCTGTTCTCCGCGCCGGACGACGAGGGGAAGGTGGATTACTACCGGGAGGGCGTCGAGCTGTTGAACGCGGGACGCTACCACGAGGCGGTGACGTCGTTCCGGCTGGCGCTGCGGGAGCGACCCGGTGACGTGGCGGTGATGCAGCAGATCGCCATCGCGTACACGCGGATCGGCGTCACGGACGAGGCGGTGAAGACCTATCGCGAGGTGATCTCGCGGGACGAGAGCGCGGTGGGGGCGCATTACGGTCTGGCCTTCCTGCTGCTCCGCGAGGGACAGACGCGGGAGGCCGCCACGCACCTGAGACGGTTCCTGGAATCGCCACCCTCGCAGCCCGAGGCCCAACGGCACGTGGACCACGCGCGGGCGACCCTGGCGCGGCTGGAGGAGGATCGGCTGGAGAACGTGGGCCCGTGAGCGACGTGGCGGTGACGGTCCGCTGGGAAGACGGGATGCGGTTCGAGGCGGTGGGGCGGGGGGGCGTCCCGGTCCCGGTGGACGGCGACGCCGAGGCGGGGCCGTCGCCCATGGAGTCGCTCCTGATCAGCCTGGCCGCGTGCATGGGCGCGGACGTGGTCGACCTGCTGGGGAAGATGCGCGTCTCCTTCGACGGGTTGGCCGTCCACGTCGAGGGCGATCGGCGGTCGGAGCTTCCCCGGCGCTACACGGCCGTGCGACTGACGTATGAAACCAGGGGCGTGCCCGCGACGGAGGGGGCGAAGCTCCAGCGGGCCATAGATCTGTCACGGGACAAGTACTGCAGCGTCCTGCACACGCTGCACCCCGACCTGGACGTCTCGATCCGGGTCGAAACCGGCTGACGCGGACCCACAGCAACTGGAGATACGCCATGGCGACGGTTCCGGAGACCAACCGCCAGTACGCAGCGAACCCGGCCGACCTGCCGCCGGGGACCCTGGTCGAGCTCTTCTTCGACGCCATCGAACGGGTGGACAGCGATGATGCCATGCGCCACCGGGCCGGGGAGGACGACTGGCGCTCGATCTCCCACCGGGAGGTGCTGGATCGGGTCCGGCGCATCGCCCTGGGCATGGAAGGGCTGGGGCTGGAGCGCGGGGCGCGGGTGGCGATCCTGTCGGAGAACCGGCCGGAGTGGGCGCTGGCCGACTGGGCGTCGCTCTGCTCCGGGATCACCGACATCCCGATCTACGACACGCTGCCGAGCAACCAGATCGAGTACATCCTGAACGATGCCGGGATCCGGCTCGCGTTCGTGTCGAACCCGGAGCAGCTGGAAAAGGTGCGGGAGGTCTGGGACCGGGTCCCGACGCTGGAGCGAGCCGTGCTGTTCGACGGCGAGTCCGACGACCCGCGGGTGATGACCCTGGACGCGCTCCTGGAGAAGGGGGCCGGGGCCGAGGCGGCCCGGGGCGAGGGCTTCCGGGAGCGGGCGCTCCAGGCGAAGCCGGAGGACATCGCCACCATGCTCTACACGTCGGGGACCACCGGCCCGCCCAAGGGCGTGCTCCTCTCCCACAACAACATCCACAGCAACGTGAAGGCGGTCCAGACGATGTTCACGGCGGGGCCCGAGGACACCGCCGTGAGCTTCCTGCCCCTGTCCCACATCCTCGAGCGGATGGTGGACTACTGGCTCTTCGCCAACGGGGTGACCATCGCCTACGTCCACGACATCGACCTGGTGGCCGACTCGCTGGTGGAGGTCCAGCCCACCATCGCCGTCTCCACGCCCCGCCTGTACGAGAAGGTCTACGACAAGGTCATGTCCCAGACCGGCGTCAAGGGCAAGCTGGTGGCGTGGGCCGCCGGCGTCGCATCCCGGTGGACCGAGGCCCGGCTGGCCGGCCGCTCCCCGGGCCTCGGGACCTCCGTCCAGCACGCCATCGCCGATCGCCTGGTCTTCAAGAAGCTCCGGGCCCGCATCGGCGGCAAGCTGCGCTTCTTCATCTCCGGCGGCGCGCCGCTGGCCCACCACGTCGCCCGGTTCTTCTACGGTGCGAACATCCTCATCCTGGAGGGCTACGGGCTCACCGAGACATCCCCGGTCACCAACGTGAACACCCATGAGGACCTGCGCTTCGGGACCGTGGGCAAGCCGGTTCCGGGCACCGAGATCATGATCGCGGACGACGGCGAGATCCTGGTCCGGGGGCCGCAGGTGATGCAGGGCTACTACAACCTGCCGGACGCGACGGCCGCGGCCATCGACGCGGAGGGGTGGTTCCACACGGGCGATATGGGGGAGATCGACGCGGACGGCTACCTGACGATCACCGACCGGAAGAAGGACATCATCGTGACGGCCGGCGGCAAGAACATCGCGCCCCAGCCCATCGAGAACCGGGTGAAGGAGAGCCCGTTCATCGACGAGGCGGTCATGGTCGGGGACCGGCGACCGTACGCGATCCTGCTGGTGGTGCCGAACGAGGTGAAGTTGACGGAGTGGGCGGCGGAGAGCGGCCTCGGGGCCTCGGGGGACGAGCTGCTGGCGGATGAGCGGGTGCGGGCGAAGCTGGAGGAGGAGTCGCTGGGGAACCTGGAGGGCTTCGCGCGCTTCGAGCGGCCGAAGAAGGTGGCGCTGCTGGCGGCGGAGTTCACGGTGGAGAGCGGCGTGCTGACGCCGACGCAGAAAGTGAAGCGCCGGGTCGTGGAGGACCGCTACCGGGATGTGATCGAGGGGCTGTACGCGGATTCCACGGCAGCGGCCGGTGGCGAGGAGTGACCTGGCGGCCCGGGTCGTGCTGGTAACGGCTCCGGACGCGGCGACGGCCGAGTCGCTGGTCCGCCGGCTCGTGGAGGAGCGCGTTGTGGCCTGCGGGAACATCCTGCCGGTCACGTCGATCTACCGGTGGCAGGGGGCGGTGGAGCACGAGGCCGAGGCGCTGGTGATCTTCAAAACGGACGAATCCGGAGCGAATCGCCTCGTCGAGCGGGTGCCCGAGCTCCATCCGTACGAGGTCCCGGAGGTCCTCGTGCTGCCTGTGGCGGGAGGTCACGGGCCGTACCTGGAGTGGGTCCATGCGAATGTGAGTGACGAGTGATGGAAGGCATGACGGGGAGGCCACACCGGGCGCCGGGCCCCGATGGCGAGCGGGTCGCCGGGGGCGGGGATCCTCGTACCCTGGAGGATCGGCTGGCCGAGGCCCGGGCGCGCGCCGTCGAGGAGCCGACCAACGCGCAGACACGGCTGGAGCTGGGCCGACTCTACCGGGAGCACGGCGATGTGCTGCTGGCGCTGGAGCAGCTGGAGGCGGCCCGGGACGGGGCGCCGGAGGACGTCGACGTGCTGGTGGCGCTGGGCGGTGCGCTGGGGGATGCCGGACGGTTCACGGCGGCGGAGAAGGAGTTCCGGCGGGCCCATCGCCTCGCGCCGGACCGGTCGGACGTCCACCGGGAGCTGGGCATCCTGCTGTTCAAGCGAGGGTTGTACCGGCAGGCGGAGGTGGAGCTGAAACGGGCCATCGAGCTGGACGACGACGGCGATTCCTACTTCTACCGCGGCGAGGCGCTGAACCAGCTGGGCCGGCTGGACGAAGCGCTGGCGATGATGGAGCGGGCGGTCCAGTACCAGCCCCGCAACCCCCGGGCGTACTACCTGATGGGGATCCTCTACGACCGCAAGCACCTGCGGCAGGAAGCGACCACCATGTACCGCAAGGCGCGGGAGGTGGGCGCGGCATGATCGAGGTTCGCCTCGGCGAGCTGGAGGACACCGAGGCCGAGGCCGTGATCCGCCCGGTGACATCCGACTTCTCGCCCGTCACTCCCGCCATGCGCCGGTTCGACGATGCCGCCGGCGACGGGGTCCGCCGGCAGTGTCAGCAGCTGGGCGAGCTGCCCCTCGGCTCCGCGGCGATCACCGCCGGGGGCGACCTGCGGGCGGACTTCATCATCCACGTGGCCGTCCGGTCCTCCCTGGAGCCTGCCTCACCGGCCGTGGTGCGTCAGGGGTTCCTGAACGCGCTCCGGCGGCTGGGGGAGTGGGACCTGGACACCGTGGCGGTGGCGCCGCTGGGGACGGGGGCGGGCAATCTGGACCCGGAGGAGGCGGCGGAGGCCATGCTGCCCGTGCTGGCCGAGCACGTCCGGGAGACCGGCGTGCCGGGTCGCGTGACCCTCGTGGTGGAGGACGCTTACCAGGAGTCGGTGTTCGCGTCGGCGGTCGCGCGGCACGCCGGGGAGCTGGCGGAGCGGGCGTGAAGCCCCGGCACCTGCTTGCGGTCGCCGTTCTGGGGCTGTGGGCGGCGACGCTGGCCGTGCACGTCCGCCGGGAGTACTTCCGGCCGGAGTCGGTGGTCCTGGCGGAGGGGGCGCGGAAGCTGGCGGCGGGGACCCGTTTCTACACCGTCCGGATGGGAGGGCGTGCCATCGGCATGGCCTCGTCCCGGCTGGACACCGTCGACGGCGGCTTCGTCTTCGAGGACCTGCTCCGCCTGGAGGTCCCCGCCCTGGACGCGAGCCATCCGGCCACGGTCCGGACCCGCGCACGGCTGGGCCCGGCCCTCGATCTGGTGGAGTTCGAGTTCACCCTGGATTCGGAGATCGGCGATTTCCGGGTTCGCGGCCATTCCCGCGACGCCCGGATGGTTCTGCGCCTGGACGCGGGGGGCGGAGAGCAGGAGACCACGCTGCCCGCGGACCGCTCCCTCACCCTGCCGGTGGCGCTGCCGCTCCGTATGGCGGCGGCCGGCCGGCTGGACGTCGGCGCGGAGCATACCGCCCGGGTCTTCGACCCGTCCGCGATGGCGGATCGCGCCGTGACCCTGAGGGTCACCGGTCGGGACATGCTCGTGGTCCCCGACAGCGCGTACTACAGCGAGCCGCACGGCCGCTGGCGCTCCGGCCGGAGCGACACCGTGCCGGTCTGGGTCGTGGAGGAGCGCTACGGCGGGGTCACCGTGACCAGCTGGCTGGACGAGGACGGGCGCCTGGTCCGGGCGGAAAGCCCCATGGGCTTCGAGCTGGTCCGGACATCCTACGAGCTGGCGGAGCAGGCGTGGCGGGAGACGCGGGAAGACCCGCTGGCGGCCTCGGGCTACGGGTCGGTGATCGAGAGCACGGCCATCGCGAGCAACGCGGACCTGACGGGCGCGGCGGGGCGGGTGACCCGGCTCGCGGTCCGGCTCCTGAACGTGGAGCTGGAAGGCTTCGACCTGGAGGGCGGACGCCAGTCGCTCCGGGGTGACACGCTCCTCGTGCGGCGGGAGGACCGGGTCCGGGCGGAGTACACGCTCCCGTACGATGCGGGACGGCACGCGGTCGAGCCGGGGACGCTCGGGTCGGTGGCGCCGGGTCCCGGGACCCTGGCCCCGACCCCGCTGATCCAGGCGGCGGACCCGCGGATCGTGGCGGCGGCGCGGGAGATCGCGGGGGGGGAGAGCCGACCCGAGGTAGTGGCGAGACGGCTGACGTCGTGGGTCCACGAGCGGCTGCGCAAGGACATCACCCTGAGCGTTCCGAGCGCGGTGCAGGTGCTGGAGACGGGGCGGGGCGACTGCAACGAGCACACGGTCCTGTACGTGGCGCTGGCCCGGGCGCTGGGGCTGCCGGCCCGGACGGCGGTGGGCGTCGTGCACATCGGTGACCGCTTCTACTATCATGCCTGGCCGGAGGTGTGGCTGGACGGGTGGGTGGCGGTGGACCCGACACTCGACCAGTTCCCGGCGGACGCCATGCACCTGCGGTTCCTGGTGGGCGGGCTGGCCCGGCAGGTGGAGCTGATCCGGCTGATCGGCCGGCTGGACCTGGACATCGTGAGCGCGGCGTGATCGAGCTCGAGGGACTGACGAAGCGGTACGGGAAGTTCACCGCCGTGCACCCGCTCGACCTGAGCGTACCGGCCGGCGAGCTGTTCGGGTTCCTCGGTCCCAACGGGGCCGGGAAGACGACCACCATCCGCATGCTGACCGGCGTGCTGCGTCCCACGGCGGGCCGGGTCCGGATCGGCGGACACGACGTGGTCCGTGAGCCGGCGGCGGCGAAGCAGCTGCTGGGCTACATCCCGGACCGGCCGTTCCTCTACGAGAAGCTCACGGGGCGGGAGTTCCTCCGCTTCGTGAGCGGGCTCTGGGGCCAGGACGGGGCGGCGGCGGAGGCGCGGGCGGACGAGCTGCTGGAGCTGTTCGAGCTCACGGCGTGGAAGGACACGCTGGTGGAGAGCTACAGCCACGGGATGCGGCAGAAGCTGCTCATCAGCTCGGCGCTGATCCACGGCCCGCGGCTGATCGTGGTGGACGAGCCCATGGTCGGGCTGGACCCGAAGGCGGCCCGGCTGATCAAGGACCTGCTCCGGACGTTCGTGGACCAGGGCGGGACGGTCTTCCTCTCGACCCACACGCTGGAGGTGGCGGAGGCGCTGTGCGACCGGATCGCCATCATCCAGGACGGGCGCATCCGGGCGGTGGGGACGATGGACGAGCTCCGGACGGAGGCGGAGGCCGGGGCGGCGGGGCTGGAGGAGATCTTCCTGAAGCTGACGGGCGGCGAGGACGTTGCGGAGCTGATCGCGTCGCTTCGGGCGGTGGCGGAGGGCTAGGTGGCCACGGGCGCCGCCCGCGGGGGAACGGCCGGTGGACGGCTCGGCCTCCTGGACGTGCTGCGGCCGAAATGGGTGGCCGTCCGTCGCCGATCCGCGCAGCGGAGGAGTGGCGCGCGGGTCGTCGTGCTGTCGACGGTGGGCGCGGTCTTCTTCCTCCTGATGTTCGGGATCCTGTTCCGGATGCTCCTCTACTTCCGGCAGGCGGAGGGGATCGGGGAGGTGCTGGCGGTCAAGCTGCTGAGCCTGGTCCTGCTCAGCTTCATGGCGATCCTGCTGCTGTCCAACGTGATCGCCGCGCTGTCGAGCTTCTTCCTGGCCCGGGACCTCGAGCTCCTCATGGCGTCGCCCACGGACCCCCTGAAGGTGTACGGGGCCCGGCTCCTCGAGACGCTGACCTATTCGTCGTGGATGGTGGCGCTCATGATGGTCCCGCTGCTGACGGCCTACGGTGTCGTGTACCGTGGCGGGCTTCCGTTCGTGGCGGTGTCGGTGGTGGCGACCGCGGCCTTCTTCGTCATCCCGGCGGTGGTGGGCAGCGCGATCACGCTGGTGCTGGTCAACGTCTTCCCGGCCCGTCGGGCCCGGGACCTGCTCGCCCTCATGGGCCTGTTCGCGGCCGCCGGGGTCATCCTGCTGTTCCGCCTGCTGCGTCCCGAGCAGATCGTGAGCCCGGAAGGGTTCAGCAGCCTGGTCGACTTCATCGCGGCGCTCCAGACGCCCGGGTCCGTGTGGCTGCCCAGCGAGTGGGCCGCGGAGGCCCTGATGGCCCCGCTGCGTGCCCGCTCCGCGGACTGGTTCCCGCTGCTGCTGCTGGTGAGCACCGCCGGCGGGCTCCTGGTGGTCGGGGCGTGGCTCCACGGCCGCCATTTCCCCGAGGGGTTCAGCCGGGCGCAGGAGGGGGCGTCACTGAAGGAATCCGCGGTTCGTCGTGGGTCGGTCCTCGATGGAGTCCTCCGGCCGCTCCAGCCCGCGACGCGGGCGCTGGTCGCGAAGGACATCCGCTCCTTCTTCCGGGACACGACCCAGTGGTCCCAGCTGATCCTGCTGGCCGTGCTGGTCGTGGTGTACGTGTACAACATCCGGGTGCTGCCCCTGTTCACGGGGGTCGAGGTGGGGTTCTTCCTGGTGAACGTGATCAGCTTCCTCAATCTCGGGCTGGCGGGGTTCGTCCTGGCGGCGATCGCCGCCCGCTTCCTCTTCCCTGCCGTGAGCCTCGAGGGACGAACGCTCTGGCTCCTGCGGTCGTCGCCGCTGATGCTGCGGCGCCTGGTCTGGAGCAAGTATTGGGTGAACGTGATCCCGCTGCTGGTCGTGGCGCTGGCGCTGACCGCCGGCACCAACGCGATCCTGCGGGTCGGCCCGTTCGTGATGGTCCTGTCGCTGGTGACCATCACGGTCATGACGTTCGCCATCGCGGCCCTGGCCCTCGGCTTCGGAGCGCTGTTCCCCCGGTTCGACAGCGCGAACGCCGCCGACATCCCGACGGGTTTCGGCGGCCTGGTCTTCATGATGACGGCCGTCGGGTACCTGGCGGCGGTCATCGTGCTGGAGGCCTGGCCCGTATACGCGGTGCTGCGGGCCCGGATGGAGGGAGCGGCGCCGGGGCCGGACGTGGTGGCCGGGCTCGTGGCGGGGCTCGCCGGGGCGCTGGCCCTTTCCGTGGCCGCCATCTGGCTCCCGTTACGGGCGGCCGTGCGGCAGATCGGGTCGGTGGAGATCTAGCGAGCGGGCACCGTTCTGGCAGTGGCCTCGGGGACGTCGGACGGGGACGCCGGCGGGTTGCACGGGATCACGGCGGAGGTACGGGAGTGGAGACGACAACGATCGGGCGACCCGGGACGACCGTGGAGCTGCCCGGAAGCGCCTCGACGGACGCGACGCTCGAGGTGGTGTACCAACCGCGTGCGACCCGCGTGGCCCGGGCGCTGATCGTCCTGGCGGTCACGCTGGTGGTCATGCCGGTCGTGTTCTTCCTCCCGCCCCACCTGCTCTGGCCCATCGTGGTGCTCGGAGCGGGGGCCTACCTGGCCCGGAAGTACTGGGTCGGTGAGTACCACGTCCGGCACTTCCAAGGCGCCTGCCCGCGCTGTGGAACAGAGCTCGAGATGAAGGCGGGCCAGCGCGTGCGCAACGGCCAGGTCCTGGAATGCTACGGCTGCCATCGGCAGCCCCGGCTGGTCATCGATGAGCCGGACGACTGACACGGCGGACCTGGAGCTGGCACTGGCCGCGGCCCACCAGGCGGGGCGGGCGATCATGGCGGCGTTCCGGTCGGACCCGGACGTCCGGCACAAGGCGCCGGACCAGCCCGTCACGGACGCGGACCTGGAGGCGGACGCGCTGCTGGCCGACCGGCTGCTGGACGCCCGCCCCGGCTACGGCTGGCTCTCGGAGGAGACGGAGGACGACCGGGAGCGGCTCGATCGGGACCGGGTCTGGATCGTCGACCCCATCGACGGGACCCGCTCCTTCATCGCGGGGTATCGTGAATTCGCGGTGTCCGTCGGTCTCGCCGAGCGCGGCCGCCCGATCCTCGGCGTGCTGTACAACCCGGCCCTGGGGGAGGTGGTGTGGGCGGTGGAGGGAGGCGGGACCTTCCGGGCCCGGGACTGGGACGGCGGGACGGGTGGCGGCGAGCGGGTCCGGGCGGTGGCGCCGCGGGCCGGCGAGCGGCCGATCCTGTTGGCGTCGCGAAGCGAGATCCGGCGGGGCGAGTTCGACCCGTTCCTGCCCGAATGGGACATCCAGCCGACGGGCAGCACGGCGTGGAAGATGGCGGGGACGGCCACGGGTCCGGCTCACGGCTACATCAGCCGCGGTCCGAAGAGCGAGTGGGACGTGGCCGCCGGGGCGGTGATCGTGGCGGAGGCGGGTGGGACGGTGTCGGACCTGCGGGGCGACGGCCTGCGCTTCAACCGGCCGGACCCGTACGTTCACGGTGTTCTGGCCGCCACGCCGGTCCTGCACCGCCGCCTGCTGGAGCGGGCGCAGGCGCTGCCGGCGCCGCGGCTGCGGGCGCGAGGCCCGTGGGGAACGGACGCAGCACGGGAGGATTGATGTACATCATCGGAGCGATCCTGGCGCTCGGGCTGGGGATCTTCATCGGCCTGGGCATGCCCGGGCTCCCCGGCAGGGAGGACCGCGTCCTGCCGCCAGGGATGCGCCGCCGCAGAAAAGAGCACTTCACGCCGCTGGATTTGCTGCGCAAACACGACCGACCGAGCCAGCGGCGGCGGTGACCGGCCCGATGGGCGGGGCGGAGGAGCCGCGAAGGGTCGATTTCCGGTTCGTCCACCCGGTCGAGGTCCGGTTCCGGGATCTCGACCCCATGGGCCACTCCCACCACTCGCTGCCCCTGGTCTACTGGGAGGAGGCGCGGGCCCGCTACTGGAAGGAGGTGGCCGGCCGGGAGACCGTCGACGCCATCGACTACGTCATGGGCGAGCTCACGGTGCGCTATCACCGGAGGATCCCGTTCCCCGGGACCCTCGAGGTCGGCGTGAGGACGACCCGGCTGGGCGGCAGCAGCTTCGAGATGGAGTACGGGGTCTGGGACGGGGACGGTCGCCTCGTGAGCTCGGGGCGGAGCACGCAGGTCGCGTACGATTACGCCGGGTCCCGATCCCGTCGCCTCGACGCCGAGACGCGGGCGCGGATCGAGGCCTTCGAAGGACGGACGCTGGGCGGGGACGGCGCCGGGCTCAGGTGAAGGCCTGTACGCCCAACAGCGTCACCCCGATCACGGCGCCCAGGACGTAGCCCAGGTAGATGATCAGCTGAAGCTCGCGCTGCGTCACGCCCCGGACCAGCTCCTCCACCTTCTCCATGGGGTAGTCCAGGATCTTCTGCTCCACCTTCCCGGCCACGTCCAGCCGCTTCACCACCGTGGGGACCTGGTCCTGGAGCCAGCTCCACAGGGGGTCCTCCACGGCGTCCCGGAGCCGCCCGGCCGCGTCCTCTCCCACCAGGTCCGCCGGCCGCCCGATGGGCCGGTCCAGCAACAGCCGGATGCCCCGGGCCGCGGCCTCCCGGTACACGCCCCGGGCCTCCTCGCTGCGGGCGGCCGCCGCCACGGCGTCGGCCACCTGCTCCGGGGAGAGCCGGCCCAGCAGCTCGCCCCAGGTCCGGTCCTCGGCGGCTCCCAGCGTGGCCCGCAGCCGGTCCACGAGGAACTCGCCGGTCCCGGGGTCCCGGGCCAGGTCGAGGACCCAGCCGGCGAGGGTGTCGCGAGCCTGCACCACACTTTCGTCGCCAGGTCGGCCGAGGACCGAGACCACCGGCCGGCGCAGGAAATCGACGATGGCGTCGTTGACGTTGCGCGCCATGGCGTCGCGGACGGCGTCATCGTGGAGCAGCTCGGAGAGGTTCGCGGCGCCCTCGGTCTCCATGGCGGCGATCACGCGGTCCACGGTGTCCGGGGGGATGATCAACGCCGCGACGACGCGCTGGTAGAACTGGAGATCCTGGAGGAAGCGCTCCAGGAGCCGGTGCAGCACGCCGCGGAGCTTGCGGCGGGCGTCCGGGTCCTCCAGGAGCGTGGCGAGCCGCTCGATGGCGAGAGGGAGGTAGCCGGCGATGGCCTTCTCGACGGCGGCCACCAGGCCCACGGGCAGCACGTCCTCGAAGGTCCGATCGGGCCGGAGCAGCCGTTCGCTGGTCCGGTCGAGATAGTCGTGGACGGCCCGCTCGAATCCCCGGCCGCCGACGGCGTCGGCGATGAGGCGCTGGGCCAGCTCGGTGAGGGCCGACTCCCGCTCTTCGGTGAGCAGGTCGCCGACGGGCCGGTCCCGGATCTCCTCCATGAAGTCGGCGGCCCAGCGCCGGGTGGCGTCCCGGAACTCCTCCGTCGCCAGGTAGTGCTCCAGCCGGTCCAGCGCCGACTCCGCCGCGTCGTCGAGCAGGGGAAGGAGCTCCTCGAGGACCGGGGGCGGAAGCAGCTCGCGCAGACTGCCCCGTTCCCGCTCGAGGAGGCTCCGGAGGAAGTCGTCGAGGCGTTCCTCGAAGGCCTGGCGGAAGGCGGGCTCGGCGAGGGCCACGGCGATGTCGTCGCCGGTGAGGAGGCGCTCGCCCACGGTCCGGCCCATGGCCCGGGCGAGGCGCGCCCGATTCTTCGGGATGGCGCCCTGGAAGAGGCCGAAGCGGGTCCCGCCGAGCCGGGGCGGCTCGTACGGGTGGAAGAGCATCCAGATGGCGACCGTGTTGGTCAGGCCGCCCGCCAGCGATCCGAAGGCCACCGTGAGGGCGGCCTCGAGGACCGGCGCGACCAGGATCACCGGACGTGGCGCACCAGGCCGAAGACCTCGCGGCGGGCGCCCCGGTCCTCGACCCAGCCGGTGACGAGCACGTAGCCGAGGGCCGCGGCGCCATCGGCGGTGATGGGGATCCGATCCGCCGCCTCCACGTCCAGCTCGCCGGCGAGCCGCCCCTGGGGCGAGAGGATGCGCCATGCCGTCGGGACCTGGGTCCCGGCCTCGGGCAGGTCGGCCCACGCGGTGGGCTCCAGTCGGGTGCCCCGGACGACCTCGCTCTGGTCCGCGCCGGCGACCCACGCCAGCTCCCGCCCGGAGGCCGTGGCCAGCACGAGGAAGTAGCCCTCGTCGTCCATCACGAGCCCCTCCGCGCCCGGCCGGGCCGTGGGGGTCGGGTCGGCGGTATCCGCGGCGGCGGGCCCGGGCGCCGCGGTGTCGGGCGGGCTGGGGGGGGCCGTGTCGGACGGCGGCCGGGGCACCGGCTCCACGGCGCGGCCGAGCTGGGCGTCGAGGAGGACGCCGGCCATGGCCGAATCGTCGATCCGCAGGATCGCCCGGCGCA
>JABAOG010010828.1_pt1 | contig 19026 bp, 19 predicted proteins | sample 7062131 | NCBI WGS metagenome assembly JABAOG01 (sample SAMN14538629, study PRJNA623070) | marine sediment metagenome | biome: marine biome [ENVO:00000428]; feature: marine pelagic biome [ENVO:01000023]; material: deep marine sediment [ENVO:00002113] | place: India: Arabian Sea | collected...
GTCTGGGTATCCCGTGGATGTCGCGGCGCACAAGGAGGAGCGTGATGAGCGTCATTCAGGCCGTGAGCCTTCGCTTGCACGGGCCATCGCCCAGCACATTGCGTTTCGGCCCAGTCTGCGCGACACCAGAGCTTCCGATGACGGTGGAAGTAGAGATTTTGGGGGCGGCCCGGACGGTGACCGGCTCGATGCATCTGGTGCACGCGCCGGAGGGGAAGGTCCTTCTCGACTGCGGCCTCTATCAGGGGCGTCGCGCCGAATCGAATCGGCGGAACCAGAACTTGCCGGTCCGGGCACAGGAGCTGAGCGCGGTGGTGCTGAGCCACGCCCACATCGACCACAGCGGCCTCTTGCCCATGCTGGTGAAGAACGGCTACCGCGGACCGATCTTCGCCACGCCGGCCACCATCGATCTCTGCGAGGCGATGCTCGCCGACGCGGCGCACATCCAGGCGGCCGACGCGCGCTACCTGAACCGAAAGGCCGAGCAGCGGGGCTCGGAAGAGCCGCCCATCGAGCCGCTCTACAACCTCCGGGACGTGGAGGTGACGCTCGAACGGATGGTGGAGCTCCCCTACCACCAGCGGCGCGCCGTGGCTCCCGGGGTGGAGGCCCAGCTCCATGACGCGGGTCACGTGCTCGGCAGCGCCATCGTCTCGCTGACCATCGACGACCTCGGTGCGACTCGCCACGTCGTCTTCTCCGGCGACCTCGGTCGCCACCACATGCCCATCCTTCGCGATCCGGAGATCCCCGGACCGGCGGACCTGCTCCTTCTCGAGAGCACCTATGGCAACCGCACCCACGGGCCCATCGAACGAACGGACGAGGCGCTCGCCGAGGTCATCGAGGAGACCTTCGCTCGCCAGGGCAAGGTGCTCATTCCCTCCTTCGCCCTCGAACGGGCGCAGGAGATCATCTTCGCGCTCAAGCGGCTGCGGGTCGCCGGGCGCCTCCCGAAGATCCCGGTCTACGTCGATTCGCCGCTGACCGTGCGCGTCTCCGACATCTTCGCCAAGCACCCGGACGCCTTCGACCACGAGGCGCGGGAGTACGTGGAGCGGGGGGACTCGCCCTTCGAGTTCGACGGGCTCGAGTACGTGCGCAGCGTCGAGGACTCGAAGCGCATCACTCGCTCCTCGGATCCGGCCATCATCATCAGCGCCAGCGGCATGTGTGAGGCGGGCCGTGTGCTGCACCATCTGAAGGCCATGATCGGTGACCGGAAGCACACCATCGTCATCGTCGGCTGGCAGGCGCAGCACACCCTCGGCCGCCGATTGGTCGAAGGGCGGCGGCAGGTGCGGGTCTTTGGCGTCGAGCGGGAGCGGCGCGCCGACGTGCGAGTGCTCGACGGCTACTCCGCCCACGCGGACGAGAACGACCTCGTCGCCTTCGCGGAGGCGGTTCGGGAACGTGGGGGCCAGTCGCGGGTGGCGCTGGTGCACGGAGAAGATGACGCGCAGGAGCACCTGGCGGAGCGCCTCGAGGAGCTCTCCTTTCCGGACGTGCGCATCCCGGAGCGAGGGGACCGCGTCCCCGTCTGACGATGGCGCTGTGGACCGCGATCGGCACCTTCGTCGGGGGCATCGGGCTCTTCCTGATCGGGATGCACCAGATGACCGACGGGCTGAAGGTGGTGGCTGGTGGCGCTTTGCGCACCGTCCTCGCCCGCTCCACCAAGACCCGGGTGCGGGGGCTCGCCGCCGGCGCGGGCATCACCGCCTTGGTGCAGTCGTCGAGCGCGGTGACGGTGGCGACCATCGGCTTCGTGAACGCCGGGCTGGTGGACCTGGGCGGCGCCCTCTGGCTGATTTTCGGTAGCAACGTCGGCACCACCGTCACCGGTTGGCTGGTGGCGGCGACCGGCCTCGACGTGAACCTCGAGATCGTCGCGCTGCCCGCGGTGGGTTTGGGCACGCTCGTGAGCCTGGTGGGCCGCGAAGGACGGCGCGCCGCCGCCGGCCGGGCGCTCGCCGGCTTCGGTCTCTTCTTCCTGGGCCTGGCGATCATGTCGGAGGCCTTCCGCGGACTGGCGGACGGCTTCGATCCGAGCACGATCGCCCTCACCGGCGTCGCCGGCGTGCTCTTCTTCGCCGTGGTCGGTGTGCTGCTGACCGCGGCGACGCAGAGCTCGAGCGCCGCCATCGCCGTGACGCTGACCGCGGCATCCACCGGCGTGCTCCCGACGAGCTCGGCGGCGGCCATGGTCATCGGCGCCAACCTCGGAACCACCACGACCGCGGCCTTCTCGGTCATCGGCGCCACGCCCCCGGCCAAGCGAGCGGCGGCGGGGCAGGTCGCCTTCAACCTCCTCGCCGCGACGGTCGCGCTCGCGCTGCTGCCGCTCCTGCTACGCGGGATCGCGCTGGTCATCGAGACCACCGGCGAGCGCCCGTCGCCCGCGGTGTCGCTGGCCCTCTTCCACACCGTCTTCAACGTGCTCGGGGTGATCGTGGTCTGGCCCCTCGCCGGCCGGCTCTTGCGGGCGCTCGAGCAGCGCTTCGGCACCGAAGAGGAGGTCGCCCAGCGACCGAAGTACCTCGACAAGAACGTGCTCGCCGTCCCCGAGGTGGCGCTGAGCGCGCTCGCCCGCGAAGTGCGCCGCCTGATCGAGATGAGCGTGACCATGTTCGCGGAGGCCCTCGAGGACGAGGCACCGCCGCCCGCGCGTCTCGAGCGCCGGCGAGCGGTCATCGATCAGCTCGAGAAGGCCATCGGTCACTTCGCCGCCGAGCTGAACTACGACTCGCTCACGCCGGCGGCGACCGAGACGCTCCAGCAGCTGCTGCACGCCCTCGCCCACGCGGAGACCGTGCGTGAGCAGGCGGCGCTGGTCGCGGTCCTCCGGCAGGAGCGGGACCAGTCGAAGACGGTGACGGAGATTCGGCGCGAGACCCGCGCGCTGCTCGCGTTGGTCGCGGCCGGGGACCACGGCGCCGTCGAGGAGCAGTGGGTCGCCTTGGGCCAGCGCTTCGAGGACGCGCGGGACGAATACCTGAAGAGCGCGGCCGCTGGCCAGCGCGCGGCGGCGGAGGCGCTCCGTCGCCAGCGGCTCCTCTCGGAGATCCGCCGCGCCACCAAGCACACGGTGGGGGCGCTGCGCGACCTGGTCGAGCCGGCCGACGCGTCAGCGTGACCCGAGGAAAGGGCGCGCCACGTCGAGGAAGGGACCGTCGAAGACCCAGCTGAGGTGGATGTGGTTCGCCTCCGGCAAGAGCACACCTTCCTCGAAGCCCGGGAGAATCGCCTCGGCGCGATCCAGCAGCGCCTCACCCTCGAAGAGCGCGTCGGCCCCACCGGCGCCCACGAGCGTCGGCGCGGTGAAGGTGCTCAGCTCGCTCTCGGTGAAGAGGGGGCCGGCCAGGTGGAAGGGCTCCCGGATCGCCCCGAAGACCAGACGCAGCTGCCCCGCCGACTGTTCGATGGCGGCCGGCGGCAGGCCACTGCTCGGCCCGGTGAGCGCCTCCACGACGGCGCGGGCGTTGTCGGCGGTAGGCTCGGGGATCGACCCCATCGGCACCAGGCCGGCGGGGACGACGAGCACCGCCCGCGAGATCCGCTCCGGGACGGTGGTGGCCGCGCGCAGGGTCAGGTAGCCGCCACCGCTCATGCCCCAGACCGCGGCTCGCTCGAGGCCGAGCCCGTCGAGGAGGTCACCGAGCCAGCGGCCCACCGCGGGCCCGGTCAGCTCGAGCGGGGTCTCGCAGCTGCGGTTCGGCTCGCCGGGGACGTCCACGAAGGCGCAGCGGTGGGACTCGGCGAGGGCGCCGAGCGGGGTCGCCATCTGCAGCGCGTCGCCATTGGCGCCGTGGATGACGAGCAGGGGAGGGGCCGCCTCGTCGCCCATGAGCAGCACGTGGGTCGGGCCGTGGCTCGTCGCGACCACGCGGCTCTCCAGCGGGTGGATGCGCGCCAGGGCGGCCAGCCGGGCGTCGTAGTCGGCCAAGACGGCCGCGCGGCCTTCCGCCGAGCGATAGATCGTCATCGGGCTCAGCCGTGCAGGCGCCGGCGAAGGGGCCCGGCGAGGAGCTTGAGGAGCGTCTCGCCCACGTCGAAGTAGTCGCGCCAGAGGACGATCTTGCCATCGGCGACACGGAAGGTGCCGTTGACGCGGATGTCGAGGTAGATGAAGGGGCCCACCAGGTAGTCGGTGCGCTCGGTGAGCACCACCCCGTCGCGCTCGGCGATGTTGTGGGTCTCGACGCGGAACTCGTCGATGAGGGTGTTGAAGCGCGTCAGGGTCTTCATCACGGCGTCGACGCCGTGGTCCGCCGGCAGCGGGTAGTTCTGGTAGACCACGTCATCGGCGAGGAGCGCGAGGACACCGTCCATGTCCATCGCCTCGAGCCGTGCGAGGAAGGTCTCCACCACCTCGGTGGCGGCGGTGGGGGACGGGCTGGGCGAGGTGGCGCTGTCCGGCATCGCTGTCGATCTAGCGGGCCAGCGCGTCTCGGCAAGCGGCCGTCAGTGCACGTGGCCGCGGCCGCTCGCGCCGGAGGTCCGGTCGATGGCCTGCAGGAGGGTGTCCCGGGAGATCGGCTTGGCGAGGATCTCGAGCCCCTGCTCCTCGAGGGCCTGCTCGCGGTTCCCCTGCGGGTGGGAGGATGTGACGAAGAGGGTGCGGCTGGCGAGCTTCGGGCGCTCCCGCTCGAGCCACCGGTGGAGCTCGGGGCCCCCGATGCCGGGCATGCCCAGCTCGGTGAGGACGACGTCGGCGTCGGTGCCGCTCTCGAGCAGCTCGATCGCTTCCTCGCCGTCGGTGGCGATGATCACGTCGTGCTGGTCGCCCAGGGCGCGGCTGTAGGCGCGGGCCATCGCCTCGTCCGTGTCGACGACGAGCACCGAGAGTCGCCGGGCGGCGCGGCTCGGTGCCGAGCCCCCGGCGATGATGCCGGCCGCGCGCATCGCTCGCTGGTCCGGTCGCGGCACCATGAGGAGGAAGCTCGCCCCGTCCCCGTGGACCGAGTCGACGAGCATGTCGCCGCCGAGGCGCCGGAGGATCGAGCGGGAGATGGAGAGGCCGAGGCCGGTGCCCAGATCCTGGCGCTTGGTCGTGTAGAAGGGGTCGAAGATCCGGTCGATGTCGTCGGGCGCGATCCCCGGGCCGGTGTCCGACACGACGATGGCGACCGCCTCGTCGTCGGCCCGTGCGCTGATGCGGACCCGGTGGACCCTTCGGTCCACCTCGCGCACCGCGTGGGCCGCGTTGACCAGCACGTTGGTGAGCACCTGCGCGAGCCGCGTCCGTGGGACCAGCAGCTGGGGGAGGTCCTTGGCGATGTCGCGCTCGAGGACGGCCGTCTGCTCGATCTCCCGTCGGACGATCCGCAGCACCTGATCGACCAAGTCTCCGACGTCGACGAGCTCCGGCTTCGCTTCCTCGTCGACCCGGGCGAAGACCCGGAGGTCACGCACGACGTCCGTGATGGCCTCCACCCCCACGGTGATGTCATCGACCGCGCGGCGAATGTCCCACGACGGCGCCGAGCTCCGGACGGTTCGCACCGCCTCGCGCAGCTCCTCCGGCTGCACCGCTCGGCCGAGACCGGCGAGCCGCTCGAGCTCGCTGCGCGCGCTGGTCAGCGGATCGAGCGCGAGCTCCACGGCGTTCACCGAGAGCGCGACCGCGGCGAGCGGGTTGTTGATCTCGTGCGCCACGCCGGCCACCAGCGTGCCGAGGGCGGCGAGCTTCTCCGCGTGACCGATGGACGCGCTCAGTCGCTCACTGTGCCGACGGAGCGAGGCCCGCAGCAGCGTCCGGTCGATGAGCGAGTGGATGGCTCGGGGGTCGGGCAGGGTGAGGGCGATGGCCTCGTCGGCGCCCGCGCGGAGCGCATCGAGGCACTCCTCCTCGCGCGCCACGGCGCAGCCGATGGGGATGGTCCCCTGTCGCTCGCGCTCGGCGCGGACGCGCTCCTCGATGCGGCTGTCGACGACTTCGATGAGCAGCGTGACCGGACCGCCGCGGAAGCGCTGGTGCGCCAAGTCCGAGATCTCCTCGGCCAACGCGACTTCATGGACTAGGAGCAGAGCTTCGATGCGCGCGAGTATACACCGAAGCGCTCACCAGTGGACGAGAGCGGCGCTTCGGGTGAAGCCGGCGCCCTGCGCGTAGAGGGCGACGAGGGCCCCGGACCGCAGGAGCCCGGCCTCGCGACAGGCCAACAGATTGGCCACGACGCCGCAGCCGCCGAGGTGGGCGTAGCGGCCGTAGCTGGTGGGCGCGACGGCCTCGCTCAGCCCGAGGCCCTCCGCGATCGACGGGGGAATCCAGCCGCGAGGCTGCACCGCGGCGAGCGCCTCGATCGCCGCGGGCTCTGCTCCGCAGCGCTCGCACGCGTCGCGCACCGTCTCGACGCCGAAGCGCACGGTGTGCTGCATCAAACGCTTGGCGCCGCTCCGATTGCGGCTGCCGGGCGCGTAGGCGCCGCCCTCGAGCCACCAGGCGCGGTCGTCGTCGGGATTCGCGTCACGGATCCAGGTGACGGCGTCCCAGTACTCGCCGTCGGAGACCGAGCGCACACCGAGCACCCCCGGCCGCTCGTCCGCCGTGACCACCATGGCCGTCGCCGCGTCGCCGATGCCGGGCGACGCCGGGTGACTCATCGGGAAGGCACGGGTGATCAGGTGGGACTGGGTGAGCAGGACGGTCCGGGCTCGGCCCGACTCGATGAGCGCGGCCGCCGTCTCCAGCTGCACGAGCGCGCTGGCGCAGCCGGAGTCCATGCCACTCGCCCAAGCGCCGCTGGCGCCGATCTCGTGGGCGACTCGGGTCGCGCTCGGCAGCACCGGGCGGTCGGGGACGATCGACCAGGAGAGGACCACGTCGACCTCGTCCCCGCGCACGCCTGCGTCCCGGAGCGCTTCTTCCGCCGCCGCGGTCTCCGCGCGCCAGGCCGGCTCGTCGGGGGCCACCCTTCGCTCGACCGCGCCGAGGAAGGCGTCGCGGGCCTCCGCCGCGAGGTGTCGGGCGGTGATCCGGTCGAGGTCGCCGCTGGCTGCCGGGATGTCGACCAGGAGTCGGTCGCCACGCGTGCGGGCGGTCTCGATGAACCCCCGCGACCAGGCGTCGTTGGTGCGGACCGCGGGCGGCGCCCAGAGGCCGAGCCCTCGAATGCGCGCCTTCACGACGGCTCCGGCACGGACATGCGCTGCAGGGCCTCCACTCGGCCTCCACCGCGAAGCTGCACGTCGCGATCGATGCGGATGTCGAGGATGCAGGGCCCCCGGCCGATCCGTCGGAGCCGCTCCAGCAGGCGGGGCGTGATCTGGCCGGGGTGAGTGATCCGGGCCGCGGGCACGCCCATCGCGGTGGCCCAGCCGGCGAAGTCGACCCAAGGGGTCTCCCACTCGGAGCCCCCGCGTCCGTAGAGCTGACGCATGCCGTGATGCACCAGGTTGTAGCGGGCGTCGTTGAAGACGGCGTACACGATCGGCAGCTCGAGGTCGGCGGCGACCAGCAGCTCCATGCCGGTCATCTGCATCCCCCCGTCGCCGCAGATGCACACCACCGGCCGCTCTCGGTCCGCCAGCCCCAGGCCGATGGCGCCGGCGATGCCCGAGCCCATGCTCCCCAGTCGCAGGTGGATGTGGAAGCGGTCCGGGTCGTGGGCCGTCAGGTAGTGGAGGGCGAAGAGCATGTGCCCGCCGATGTCGGTGATGAAGCGGGCGTCTTCCCCGGCGGCCGCCTCGAGGTCGAGGATGGCCCGGTGCGGGGCGATGGGATGGCGGTCGTCGGTCGGCGCCGCCGGATCGTCGAAGGGCGAGATGGCACGAGCCGCGCGCACCAGCCGCCGGGTCTCGCCATGGACGATGCCCTCGCGCATCGCGTGATCGGCCAGGGCTCGAGCCATGGTGCCGACGTCGGCGATCACGGGGAGGGTGGCCTCGCGGTTGCGGTGGAAGACGGTGGCGTCGAGATCCACGTGGACGAGCCGTCCCTCTGGTCCGACGTAGGGCGTCGGGCCGACCGCGCTGTCGTCGAGATCGGTGCCGAGCACCAACGCCGCGTCGACCGGCTCTGCAGTGTATCGGCGCGCCCAGAGGCTGGCGGCCATTCCGCCGTTGCGCAGGCTCCGGGGGTGGCGTTCGGAGACGATTCCCTTGGCCTGGGGGGTGGTCACGAAAGGGACGTTCAGGGCGTCGACCAGCCGCCGGACGTCGGTCTCGTGGCCCCGGCAGCCGGCGCCGAGGACGATCAGCGGGCGGCTGGCGTGCTGCAACCACTGCGCGGCGGTCTGCACCGCCGCGTGAGGAACGCGCTCCACGCGCTCGACCGCCGAGCGCTGAACGAGCGGGGCGGGCCGGGTGGTCGCTCGCCCGCGGTCCATCGGGACGACGATCAGCGTGGGTCCGGGCTCCGGTCCGCGGGCCGCCTCGAGCGCCGCCAACGCCTGCGTGGGCGCGCTCTCGGGCCGGGCCACGCGAACGGAGCAGCGGACGAGGTGGCCGAGCATGCGCTCGATGTCGATGCCCTCCGGCCCGGTGTTCTGCTCGAGCCGCCGCCCCTCGGCCGCCCAGGGGACGTCGCCGCAGAGCACGACCATCGGCGTCCGACCGAGGTCGGCGTTGGCGACGCCGGTCACGGCGTTGGTGGCCCCCGGTCCCGCGGTGACCACCACACCGGGCACCTTCCCGGTGGCCCGTGCGTAGCTCGCGGCGGCGAAGGCGGCGCTGGTCTCGTGGCGCGACTCGATGAAGCGGACCCCCTCCAGGTCCAGGATCGCCTGGCAGACCGGAGAGATTGGGCCTCCGGGAACCCCGAAGTAGGTGTCCACCCCCTCCGCCAGGAGCGCTCGGACGAGCGAGTGGCTGGCCGAGCGATGGGCGCTCGGTACCAGCTGGTGGATGCCCGAGTCCTCCATTTGGGGGATGCGGCGGGCGGTCGGGACGGGTCGTAGGGCTCGAGAAACTGCCATCGGAGCCTCCATTTGGGGGGGGGAGTGAGCGGGGCTCACTAGACCCTGTGAGGTGACTCCGCAACCCGGGACGAATGCGATCCGCCGGGGAGCTCAGCGCCAGCGAATGATGTGCGTTCCGTGGAAGCGATCTTCGAGCTCGGCGTGTGCTTCGACGTCGCTCGGGCTGGCGGCGAGCGCCTCGAAGGTGCCCACGGCGGCCCCGAGGAGGTAGGACTCGATCCAGACGTACTCTTCGCGGAGGTAGATGCGAACCTCGTTCTCCGAGGCGTCGATCAGCTCCCAGGCGCCGTAGTTGCAGGTCTGCCGCCGGCTCGCGATCGCCTGCTGGGCGAGCCGCTTGGGGTCCTTGGCCAGCAGGCGGACGAGGGTGCGCCCGAGGAGGCTCGAGGCGAAGCGCCGAGAGTTGTCCCGGGTGATCTCGAACATGCCGCGGTGGAGCGCTTCGGGGCCGGCGACGAGGGCTCCCGCGACGGCGGATTGCACGACCAGGTCCCGGGCCGGGTAGAAGCTGAGCCCCCGAGGGGCCGTGATGGGCAAGAGCTCGCGGTAGCGGTCCAACAGGCCCCGTTCCTGGAGCTGTCGGTCGAGGATCTTGCCCCAGACACCGCGCACCTTCGCCGACGGCGGGATCAGGGGCAGTCGCTCCTCGAGGTCGCAGTGAGGGGCGAGCCACTCGAGTGTCTCCCGCACACGATCGACCGACGGCGCGTCCATGGCGGCGGCAAATGCGGCGAGGGAGGGCACGGCTGCGTTATATAACCTATTTGGGGGCAAGAGGAATCCGACATCGACGTGCGGGTTTCGTGGGAGCGAATCCGGCCTACCCCGAATGGGCTAGCCTCTGGACAAGCCGGCGTCGAGCGTCCGGGTGATCGTCCTGTCCGACTCCGAGCTGCTCGTAGCGTCCCACATCCTGGTCCACCCGCAGGGGGGGGCTCCGCTGGTACGGCGACGCCGAGGACCCGGCCGTCCGAGCCCGCTCGCGCTTCTCTGCCGAGCCGGCCTTTGATAGGAGGGATTCATGGCCCGCAAAATCGTCGTTCGCCTCGAGGACTCCGAGAGCAGCTTCGCCTTCGCGAAGGTCGACCGGAAGAAGCTCTACGGGAGCCGCCGTCGCATTCCGCTCGATCCCACTGGTGAGCGTTGCACCCGGGCGGCGCTGACCGACGACGGCGCGCTGCTCATCCAGAGCGGCATGACCGCCCAGGGCTACTTCACCGCGGACGGCTATTGGGTGCCGAACAAGGAGCTCGTCGCCCTCGACGAAGAGGGGGAGCCGCTGCCCAAGCGCCCCTCCACCCTCGGCGAGCCGCAGGCGCTCGAGGGACCGCTCGGCCCCGAGGCGCTCCTCGACACGAAGGTGCACGCCGTCTACGCCCTCGACCCCGAAGAGGTCGACGAGACGCTGGTGGTCAAGCTCACCGAGGGCGCGCTCTTCCGCTTCCCCTTCAGCTACCGCGGTGATTACTCGCAGGACGTCGCCTTCCTCATCGCGAACGGCGACGGGGAGCTCTTCGCCCTCGTCGGCCGTGACCTCGACCCGGACTGGCGCGATCCGGAGGAGCGGATCCCGACCTTCACCGAAGACGAGGACGACGACGACGACGAGCTCGACTTCGAGATGTTCTAGCGCGGACGCTCACCCGAGCGAGGCGCTCACCCGCGCAGCGGTACGCCCGGGGCGCCGGCGTGGATCCACGAGAGGACGACCTCCGCGGCGGTGAGCGACGACTTCCGCTGGAACTGCTGCCAGTCGACGGAGGCGCGGCTGCCGACCACGTGGGTGATACCGAAGACGGCGGCGAAGGGCGTCTGGGCCAGCCGGCAGGCCTGGGCGACGCCGAAGGCCTCGAGGTTCTCGGCGTGGTGGCCGAGTCGGGAATGGACGGATCCGGCGAGCTCGTCGTCGGTGGTGTGCCCGGGCGTCGTCGCGATCGGCGCGGGCCGCGCGCGGCCCGAGGTGAGTCCCGCGAGGAGGGTCTTGTCGACCGCGTGCGCCACCGACATCGGATCGGGGATCGACGCGCGCCCCGCCTCCGTCGCGTGGTCCACGTAGTGGATCTTCTCGGCTACGATCACGTCGTGCGGTTGGTACTGACCGAGGCCGGGGTAGATGCCGCAGGTCCCGAGGTGGATGACGGCGCGCGGCTCGAGCTGGAAGCATCGCTTCGCCACCGAGGCGGCGGCGTTGACCATGCCGATGCCGATGGTCTTGGCGCTCACGTGGATTCCCTGCAGCCGTCCGTCGAGCCGCTCGCCCAGGGTCTGGCGGAGGCCGCGGAGCTCGGCAGGGTGCGAGCCGACCACGAGCACGTCGATCATCAGCGCGACCTTAGCGAAAGGGAGGGTCTCGGGTGAAGCATTCGTCAGCGTACCCGGCGATGGCCGTGAACGCCGACGAGGCGGGTGGTGTCGACCTTGAGTGCCAACAGGAGGGTGAAGAGCCGCCGACCGGTCGGGTGATCGATGCCGAAGGGGCGGCAGCGGCGCTCGAGGAAACGGCCGGCGTCGTCGTGGGTGACGCGCTTGGCCATGTCGAGCGCCTCCAGCCGCTTCAGCCCGCCCATCGCGTCGGCGCGAGCGATCGCGCGTACCGTGTCCACGTACTCGCGCACGAGATCGGCCAGGGTGTCGTGGGGAATCGAGACCTCGGCGATCGGCTCGCCGGCTTCGTCGTAGAGCACCAGCTCCACCGCCTGCTGGGTCTGGGCGATGCCGAGCTTCACCCCGTCCTCGCGCAGCACCGCCTCCCCGGGCGTGGTCAGCTCACGGATCGCCTGGATCCACTCGCGGCGGCGGGCCTCGCTCGCCTCCGACCAGGTTCGATCGTCGATGGTCACTTCGCGTAGGGGCATCGTCCGTCCTCAGCGCTCAGCGCTTCTTCCATTTCGCGCGTCGTCGCGCCGCCCGGGCCCGCTCCTTGTCCCGGGAGAAGAGGTCCACGTAGTCGATGGGGTCGGGCTCGCTGGTTTGTGCCTCGCCGAGCTCCGGTAGCCGTCGCTCGAGGGCCTCGCCGAACTGCAGCAGGCTCGGGGTCGCGCCACCGAAGGCGGGGCGCTCGGCGGCCGCGGCGGCCTTCACCAGCTGCTCGGCGACCGGTCGGCCGACATAGCGCCGGCGAGCCAGGTCCAGCAGCGACGCCACCAGCGCGTCCGGGCTGAAGGCGTGGCGGAGGATGATCTCCGCGCCGATGCGGAGCGCCGCCTTGGGCTCGAGGGCGCCGTCCCGGAGCAGGACCACCGCCGGCTGGAAGTAGTTGTAGAAGGGACAGACCCGAGGTCCGAACTCGGCGAAGACCTCCGGAGACTCCATCCGCTCGAGGTGGATGAAGATCTGCCGCACGGTTTCACCGCGCGGCAGCCGGGCGGCTCGGCGCACGATGGTGGGGATCTGGGAGCGATAGACCCGGGCGCGCTCGAGGACCGCGAGCAGCTGGTCGGTGCCCACCCGGCCGGCGCAGAGGTCGGCGTAGAGCGAGTAGATGAAGGCGTCGGCTTCCGCGTCGTCGCCGAAGAGCACCTCCTCGGTGTCCGCGTCGGACTGGGTGCGGGCGTCGAGCAACGCGCCGAGCTTGTAGGAGACCTGGTCCTTCAGGAAGCGGACGCGGCCCTTGAGGAGGTTCTCCAGGCTCGGCTTGAGGGTGAAGGAGTCCCAACGGATGCCGTCGAGGCGGAGCTTGGCCTCGAGCACGCGGCGCATCTGCTGCGGGCTGCCCGAGAGGATGGTGATCGCGTTCGGATCGGTCGCTCGCAACTCTCGGAGCAGGGCGCTGGCTCCGGGCACGGTGCGCTTGCGAGAGGCGGGCTCGACGGCGGTCCGCAGGAGATCGCGGACGGTGTCGAACTCGGTTCGGAGGTAGGTCTTGTCGAGATCCCACCGATAGATCGTCGACCCGGGCACGATGGCCGCCACGGCCCGGACCATAGCAGGGTCGGGGACGGTTCGCGGCGCCGGGGTGAGCTCGCCCGAACTCGACGTGTCCGATGGCCGACGCTAGAGTGCCCGTGATGCGCTCGCTCGCTCTGGCCCCGACCCTTGCTGCCGCGGCCCTCATCGGGCTCGCCGGGGCCGGCTGTGGCGCCAAGACCGGGCCCTATGTCCCGGACGCCTTCGAGAACGAGACCTTCGACGCCGGCGTCCCCGAGGACATGGCGATGACCGACATGGACATCCCGTGCATCGAGGTGCCCCTCGATGGCGGGGCGGTGCAGCTCGAGCTCGAGGTCGAGGCCGAGGTGGGCCGGGCGGACATCGCCTTCCTGATCGACAAGACGGCATCGATGCGCGAGGAGATCGACCAGATCCGCAACACGCTGCGAGCCCGGATCGCCCCGGCCATCCGGCGGGCGATCCCCGACTCGGAGCTCGCCGTCGCCACCTTCGCCGACTTCCCCGTCGAGCCCTATGGCTCCGAGAGCGATGGGGACGTCCCCTTCGAGCTGCGGCAGCGGGTGACCACGGACGTCGCGCTCATCCAGTCGGCGGTGGGCTCCATCGAGCTCAGCAACGGCATCGACATCCAGGAGAGCCAGGTCGAAGCTCTCTATCAGCTGATGACCGGCGACGGTCTCGGCGACTGGGTCCCGCGTTCCAGCGGCTGCCCGCGCGGGGGCTTCGGCTACGCCTGCTTCCGCAACGACGCGCTGCCGGTCGTGCTCCTCTTCACCGACGCCCAGTTCCACAACGGCCCGGATGGCGAGTTCCCCTACGACGACCCCACGATCCGACCGGCGCCGGCGCAGTACGAGGACGCCGTCGACATCCTGAACCGGCGCGACGCGCGGGTGATCGGCTTCAACTCGAGCGAGGGCTCGCGGGCGGTCCGCCGGACGCTCGAGCGGCTCGCCCAGGACACCGAAGCCCTCGATGGCAGCGAGCCCCTCGTCTACGACATCGGCAGCCGCGGACAGGAGCTGACGACCTCCGTGGTGTCGGCGATTCAGACCCTCGCGGGCACCGTCGTGCAGGACATCGACGCGGTCCTCTCCGACGGTGACCGTACCGACGGGGTCGATCCGCTCGAGCTCATCGAGGCCATCGAGGCGACCGAGGCGCGCCCGCCGGACGGCGTGAGGGCGATCGAGGGCGCCGTCTTCCGTGAAGCGCAGGCGGGGACGCAGCTCTTCTGGCAGGTCACCATCCGCAACGACGCGGTGGCGCCGGGCGTCGGCCCGCAGCGCATTCGTGTTCGCGTCACCTTCCGCGGGGACGGCACCCGCCGCCTCGGCGAGCAGCTCTTCGACATCGTGGTGCCTGGCGCGGACGGCTCCGGATGCGACGACCTCTGATTCGCTGCGGGCCGATCTTCCTCGTGCTCCTCGCGCTGGGCTGTGGGGCCAAGACGGGCCTCGACGCCCCGGACCTGGGGCCCGACCTCGGCGTGGACCTGGGGCCCGACCTGGGGCCGCCGCCTCCGCCGCCCCCGGTGTGCGTCGAGGTCCCGCGGGACGTGGAGACCGTGGAGGCGACCTTCGAGCTCCCGGTCGCGCTCGCCGTGGTCGACGTCTTCTTCCTCCTCGACGCGACCGCCAGCATGCTCGACGAGATCGACACCATTCGGAACCGGCTGCGGAACCGCGTGGTTCCCGGTGTGCGAGAGGCGATTCCCGACGCGGCCTTCGGGGTCGCGCTCTTCGGCGAGTTCCCGGTCGAGCCGCACGGACCGAGCGACGTCCGGCCCTTCGAGATGCGCCGGACCATCACCACCGACGTCATCCAGGTGGAGACGGCCCTCGAGGGGCTACCGAGCTGGGGCAACTTCGACGTGCCCGAGGCGGCGACGGAGGGCCTCTACCAGGTCGCGACCGGTGAGGGGCTCCCGCCCTGGATCGACCGCACCGCTGGCTGCCCGCGTGGCGGTGAGGGCGGCGCCTGCTTCCGTTCGACCTCGCTGCCGGTGATCCTGCTCATCACCGACGCGCCCATGCAGAACGGCCCGCCCGGCGTCGAGCCGGACGATGGCTACGACTTCGAGGGGCCGCACAGCTACGCCGAGGCCCTCGAAGCGCTCGATCGGATCGGCGTGCTGGTCATCGGCCTCTGGGCCGAGGACTTCATGGCGGTGAGCCCGGCAGGCCATCTGCGGCGGGTGTCTCGCGACACCGGGGCCGTGGACGGCGACGAGCCCCTCGCGCGCAGCATCGGCGGCGGCGGCGGGGGCGTCGGTGAGGGCATCGTCAGCGCGATCACCCGCTTGGCCGAGGGGACGCCGCTCGACGTGGACGCGCTCGTGGAAGATGTGCGCGGCGACGAATTCGACGCCCGCGAGCTGGTCGTCGCGGTGGAGCCCGACAGCGCCGACCCGCCGGATGGCGTGGAGCGCATCGAGGGGGGCGTGTTCGTCGGTACCCGTCCGGGGACCCGTGTGACCTTCCGGGTACGGCTCGACCCCTCCGCTGTGCCAGAGCGTGCCGAGACCCTGCGGATCCCGGCCCGAGTGGTCTTCCGCGCGTTCGGCCGCAGCCGGCTCGGCACTCAGGACGTGATCCTGCTGATCCCGGGCACGGACGGGGCCAGCTGCGACGACGAGGGCTGACGGGGCGGGCGTCCCCGGCCGGTGGCGGACCCGGCCTGGAAATTGCTCTACCCTCCAGCGACGAGGCAGTACGACCTCAGACGAGACGAAGGACGGGGATGCATCAGAGGAGAGGGACGGGAGCGCTGGCGATCGCCATGGTCGGGTTGATGGCCGGCTGCGGCGCCAAGACCGGCCTGAGTGTGCCCGACGTCGACAGCGGACCCGAGGCGGACATGTTCGTCCCGCCGGACATGCGGGGGGTGGACGCCTTCGTGCCGCCCCCGGTGCCGGACGTGTGCGTCGAGCTTCCGCCGGACGAGCCGCCGAAGTTCGTCGATGCCCAGTTCCTCGCCCGCATCGCCACCGCGGACGTGCTCTTCCTGGTCGACGTGACCGGGTCGATGACCGACGAGATCGAGCAGATCCGCGTCACGCTCCGGGACCGGATCGTTCCCGCCATCGCGGACGCCATCCCCGACACGCAGCTCAGCGTGGCGGAGTTCGCCGACTTCCCGGTGAGCCCCTACGGCGACGAGTCGATGGACGTCCCCTTCCAGATCCGCGCAGGAGTCGACCCCCGACATCGATCGGGTCCAGACCGCCGTCGATCGGCTGCGCACGCGGAGCGGAAGCGACATCCCCGAGAGCCATGTCGAGGCGCTCTACCAGACCGCCACCGGCCTCGGCATCGGCCGCTTCGTGCCGCCCCGGCGCTGCCCGGCAGACACGGTCGGCTACCCCTGCTTCCGGAACAACGGCTCGCGCATCGTCCTGCTCTTCACCGACGCGGCGATGCACAACGGCCCCGGCGGTAGCGAAGCCTACGACTCGCCGCCCTTCAGCCCGGCGCCCGCGACCTACGAGATGGCCGTCGGCGCGTTGCGGGACATCGGCGCGAAGGTGCTCGGCCTCTACAGCGGCAACGACCCCCGCGACCGGGCGGTCACCGATCTGAACGCCGTCGCCCGCGACACCGGCGCGGTGACCGAGGATGGCATGCCCATCGTCCTCGACATCGGCTCCCGCGGCGAGAACCTGGACGAGGGCGTGGTCGAGTCCATCCGCCAGCTCGTCGAGGAGGTGCCGATCGACATCGACGCCATCGCGGAGGACTACCCCGGCGACGAGTTCGACGCCCTCGAGTTCGTGCGCACCATCGAGACCACCGGCGCGAGCCCGCCGGGCGGCGCCACCGATCTGGGCGACGAGTACCTCGGCGTCCGCCCGGGCACCCGCGTCGGTTTCCGGGTCTTCCTCGCCAACGAGCGCATCGAGCGCGGCCCGGAGCCGCAGGAGTACACCATCACGGTCGTCCTCCGTGGTGATGGGGTCACCCGGCTCACCGAGACGGTCGTGCTCGTGGTCATCCCGAGCATCGGTGGCGATGGCTGCGAGGCGCTCGACCTCTGAGTCGGCTTCACGGAGCGCCCAACCGAGCGCTCGTCGTGCGCAGCCGTTGACACCTCGGCTCGCGGCGAATAGCTCCATGCCATGAGCCGCGCCGACCTGAACGCGATCTTCGACGCCGACCGCGCCCTCCGAGAGGCGGAGGCCCGCCTGCTGGACGGAGACCCGACCGACCTCCTCCTCGACGCCATCGCCGAAGCGAAGGCGCTCGACGACGAGGAGGAGGCGCACGCGCGCCTGATCCGCCTCGCGGACCTCTGCGCGCAGGTGCCCGGCGTGGCGATGATCGAGGGCCTCATCGACATCCTCGACCACGAGGACCCGCAGGTCCGGGTGCAGGCCGGCGAGGCGCTCCTCGACGTGGCCTTCGACTACTACGGTGACGTCGCGCGGGCGATCGAGGCGCGGCTCGAGGGGCCCCATCGCGGTCCTTGCATGGTCGAGCTGCCCTTCATCCTCGTCGAAGTGGGGGAGGGCGGCACCGCCAAGCTGCTCAAGGGCTTCCTCCGCCACCCGGACGCCGAGGTCCGCGCCGCCGGCATCGAGGCTGCCGTCGAGGCGCAGGAGACCTCGCTGGCGCCCGAGCTGGAGAAGCTCACCGGCGACCAGCGGGACGTGACCATCGCCGACTTCGAGATCGAGACGGAGGCGACGGTCGGTGCGCTGGCCACCGAGGCGCTCGAGCTCTTCGCGAAGATGGATGCCCCATGAGTGACGCCGAGGAGGAGCGCCGGCACCGTCGTCGGCGTCGGAGCAGCCAGCAGGACGCGGCCGTCATGGATGCGGTCGTCGCCCCGCAGTACGGCGCACGCTTCGCCCAGGGGCTCCTCGACGCTCTCCCGCAGGGCGAACGGCTGCAGGTGCTCGATGTCGGCTGCGGCACCGGCCAGATCTCCTTCCGCCTCCTCGAGCGCCTCGGAAGCTCGAGCCGGGTGATCGCCGTCGATCACGACGCGGGGCTCATCGCCTTGGCTCGGCAGCGAGGCTTCGGGAACATCGGTCGTCGGCTCTTCTTCAAGACCGAGTCCCCGGAGAACCTCTCCTTCGGCGAGGGGGTCTTCGACGCGGTGGTCGCGCACCTGATCTATCGGGACCTCGAGGACCGCGCCGCGGCCATGCGCGAGATGCATCGGGTGCTCGTCCCCGGCGGCCGGCTGCTGCTGACCACCCCGCTCCGCGGCACCTACTCGGAGGTCTTCGAGATGGTCCGCGAGCGAGCCGTCGCCGAGGCAGACGGGACGCTGATCGAAGCGCTCGAGGAGCTCCAATCACGCGACCCCTCGGTCGCGGAGCTCGAGGCCAGCGTCCGCGAGGCGGGCTTCCGCGAGGTCGAGCTCGAGCACACCTCGTTCCGGCTGAGCTACCCCAACGTGGAAGCGCTCTTCAGCGATCGACTGCTCGAGACCATCGCCTTCCCCGAGTGGCGGAGCGTGCTCGGCGACGAGGTGCTGGCGGACGTGCAGCGACGGCTGCGGATCTACTTCGACCAGGGCGCGCTCTCGCTCACCGTGCAGGCGGGGCGGGTGGTCGCCCATCGCTCGAGCGACGCGGTCGAGGCGCCCGAAGAAGCGATCTAGCCGAAGCGTTCGCCGAGGGCTCGGGCGAGGGCCTCGAGGTGCTCCTGGTCGACGGCGTCGAAGGCGGCGGGGGCGTCGCTGTCGACGTCGAGCACCGCCAGCACGGTTCCGTCGGCCCGCAGCACGGGGACCACGATCTCGCTCTGCGTCGACGAGGAGCAGGCGATGTGGCCTTCGAAGGCGTTCACGTCCGACACCAGCTGCGTCTGGCGGGTTCGCGCCGCCGCGCCACAGACGCCTCGCTCGAAGGGGATGCGCAGGCAGCCGTGACCGCCCTGGTAGGGACCGNNCGTCGTCCACCAGTTGGGTCTCGCGCGTTCGCGCGGCGGCGCCACAGACCCCGCGATCGAAGTCGATGCGCAGGCAACCGTGGCCGCCCTGGTAGGGACCGATGACCAGCAGCTCGTCGCAGACCGCGCGGTAGAAGCCGGTCCAGTCGTAGCTCGCGAAGGCATGATGCAGCTCGCAGCTCACGGTGGCCATGGCGGCGATCCAGTCGTCCTCGCCGTCGAGGAGGCTGTCGATGGTCGTGCGAAGGGTGCGGTAGCGCTCGTGCTTGGCGGCGGCGGTGGCGTCGCGGGGGAGGGGCGTGTGGAGCATG
>JABAOG010019752.1_pt1 | contig 19024 bp, 14 predicted proteins | sample 7062131 | NCBI WGS metagenome assembly JABAOG01 (sample SAMN14538629, study PRJNA623070) | marine sediment metagenome | biome: marine biome [ENVO:00000428]; feature: marine pelagic biome [ENVO:01000023]; material: deep marine sediment [ENVO:00002113] | place: India: Arabian Sea | collected...
AGGGGATGAGCCAGAAGGTGCAGATCGCGGGCACCCTGCTCGCCGACCCGCCCTTGGCGATCCTCGACGAGCCCTTCAGCGGTCTCGACCCGGTGAACGTCGAGCTGGTGAAGAGCCTGATCGTCGAGCGGCGAGCCGCGGGGCAGACCACCGTGCTCTCCACGCACTTGATGCATCAGATCGAGGCGCTCTGCGATCGGGTGGCGGTGATCCACCAGGGCCGCCGGGTGGTCTACGGCGACATCGACACGGTGCGGCGCGAGCGCTCGCGCCCGGCGGTCTTCGTGCGCACCCGAGGCGCGTTGCCCGAGCTCCTGGGCGTGCACGCGATCCATCCGCGCGACGGGGGCTTCGAGCTCCTCCTCGACGAAGGGATCGACCCGCCCGACGTGCTCGAGGCGCTGATCGCCAGTCAGGTCCGGGTGGAGCGCTTCGAGGAGATCCTCGTCACGATGGAGCAGGTCTTCCTGCAGGTCGCTCGCGGCGAAGGGACCTGGGCGAAACGGGAGCGCGCCTCGCTGGAGGAGCCCTCGTGATCCGCCCCAGCCGCGTCGGCGCCATCGCGCGCTTCGAGCTGGTCAACGTGGTCACCCGTCCGTCGTACCTGCTCGCGACCTTCGGCCTCCCCCTCTTCCTCGCGGGGGTCGGAGCGATCCTCGCGCTCGCGCAGGCGTCGTTCCTCGAACGCCAGCTCGACGAGGTCGCGGTCTGCGGCATCGTCGACGAGGCGGGGTTGCTCTCGGACGAGGCGATCTGGTCCGGCCCCGACACCCTCGAGCCGAGTGAACGGGAGGCCGCCGCCGCCGTCGCGGACGGACCACTGCTGGCGCTCAAGTCCGTGGTCTTCCGGCGCTTCGACACCCTCGAGGAGGCGGAGACCGCGCTGCACGCGGAGCACCTCTCCGGCGGCGTCTACGTGATCGGCGAGGACTACCTTCGGAGCGGATCGGTATCCGTCTACACCCTCGGCGGCGGCTCGCTCATCAGCGCGCAACAGTCGGCGGTGGAGCCGACGCTCGCCCGCCTGCTCCGCGACCGACTCCTGCGCGTGAGCGCCGAGACCGAGGTTCCGTCCCAGGTGCGCCAACGCGTGCTCGATCCGCTGGAGATCGAGCGGACGATCCTCACCAGCGCCGGGGCCCACCGCGGCGAGAGCGAGCGAACGGCGGAGCTGGTGATCCGGATGGGCATCCCCTTCCTCCTCGGCGTCTTCCTCCTGACCGCGCTGCTCTTCTCGAGCGGCTACCTCGTGCAGACGGTGGCCGTCGACAAGGAGTCGAAGATCATCGAGGTGCTCCTGAGCTCCGCCGACCCGAACGAGATCCTCCTCGGGAAGCTCCTCGGGCTCGGCGCCGCCGGGCTGATCCAGCTCATGGTCTGGGGGGCGATGGCGCTCTTCGGGGTCGGAGGGCTGGTCGCCTACATCAGCACGATGCAGGTCGCCTTCCCCTGGGAAGCGATCCTGATCGCGCCCCTCTTCTTCACGCTCGGCTACCTCTTCATCGGGAGCCTGATGATCGCCACCGGCTCCCTCGGCTCCTCGGTGGCCGAGAGCCAGAAGCTCACCATCGGCTGGGCGATCCTCGCGGTGACCCCGCTGATGGTGCTGCTGATCCTCCTCGAGGAGCCCCACGGGCCGCTCGGTCGGGTCTTCAGCGTGATCCCCTTCACCGCACCGCTGACGCTGATGGTGCGGCTCTCGGTCGACCCGGAGGGTGTGGCCCTCTCCGAGCTGGCCCTGGCGGTGGCGAGCCTGATCCTGGCCACCTGGGTGGCCATTCGGATCGGCGCTCGCCTCTTCCGGGTCGGCCTACTGCTCGGCGGCTCCCGCCCGAGCTGGCGGGAGATCGCCAAGCAGGCGCGGCTCCTCGACTGACGAGGCGCTACTTGAACATGTCGCCGATGCCCCCGGGGAGCTTGTCGGCGAGGCCCTTGGCCATCTCGTTGTCGCCGATCCACTCGGGGATCTTGTGGGCGTTCTCTTTGACGAACTCGACGACCTGCTTCGCCTGATCCTCGCTGAGGCCGACCTTCTCCATCAGCCCGTTGACCATCTCTTCCATGGGAACCTCCATGGGCAGAGCATGACGCGCCCCACCCGATGGCGGACGGTATAGGGTCAGCCGCCCGTGGCTCAAGCGTGGGCGAAGCGCCTATGCTTCGCCCATGGCTCGTTTCGCCCTCGCGCTCGTGCTCACCGTCGGCTGCTACGAGAGCCACCAGCTGGGCATCGGGCCGGGCGACGACAGCGGCCTCGACGCCGGGCCTCGCGACTTCGGTCGACCGGGCAGAGATGTCGGCCCGAGCCGCCGTGATCTGGGCCCCCCGAGTCCGGACGCCGGAACCGGCTGCGGCGAATGCACGGCGGAAGTGATCGAATGGGGACCGGATGGAGGTCTCGCCTTCGAGCGCACGTGGTGGCAGCTCAGCCCCTGCGACCGGATCCTCCAGCGCACGGACTTCGCCGACGACACGCCGCCCGCGCTCTGCACCGCCGCGCTCGGTGAGCTCGAGTGCGGCATCATCCCCTACCTCGAAGCGGTCGTGGACTCGCCGGCGGTACGGATGCTGCGAGACGCCGCGCCGGTCGTGGTCGGCAGCGACCCGAGACCGGTCGACGGCCAGATCTTGGGCCTGATCATCGGCGGGGACTCCATCGGCGTCGGAGGTGAGTGTGGGTCGGACCCCGATTGCATCCCGGTGCCACCGGAGGTCCGCGAGCTCGCCGAGATCCTCATGGAGATCTCCGGGCGTCTGACCGCTCCCGGGGTTTGTGAGCCCTTGGCGGAGAACGAGACCTATGCGTGCGGCGAAGGGCCAGGTGCCTCGGCCTGCGTCCTCGGCCGTGACGTCTGCTACCTCGACCGCTTCGAGACACCGCGTTGCGCGGTGCCGAGCGGCGAGGAGGACATGTGCACCGGCGCGCCCCGTTGCGACTGCCTCCTGCTCAGTCTCGCCGAGAGCTGCACCGAGGACGCGGACGGCGGGGTCTTCGTTCGCTGGGTCGGCCCCTGAGCCGCCCCCAGCTGGGGCAGACCGAGCTTGGCAAGGGTGTCCCCTTGGGGTATCGACGAGGCCATGGGGAACCTAGCGATTCGACGCGCGACCCTGGGGTGCGCGCTCTCGTTGATGGTGATCGGCTGCGGCGGCGCGAGCGCCGAGGGTGGCGGTGGCGCAACGACCACGGTCGACGAGCCGCCGCCGCCGGCGCCGACCTTCACCAGCACCCACGTGCTGACCGGCCCGGACGGGGCACGGGTGGAGATCGCCGAGTTCGGCACCGAGGACGCCTACCTGAAGATCACCGGCGTGCGCAGCCCGGTGGCGGGCATCGTCTTCCCGATCACCGTCCGCGAGAACGGGCGACGGCTCGAGTACACCACCATCCGCGATGGGGACGACTACTACCCCATCCACAAGGAGACCATGCCCGACGGCTCGACCCGCTGGACGCTCTACGCGCCCGGGCTCTCCGCCGGGATGGTGCTCGAGTGGAGCGAAGAGGAGTCGCCGACCCTCGACGGTGACGCGCTGCACGCGACCTTCGTGGAGCAGAGCCGCGACGGCACCCTCGAGGCCATCCAGCGCTTCGATCGTGAGGCCGCTCAGGCGCGCAACGACGAGGCCATCGCCAGCGCGCTGACGCGAACCGAAGAGGCGTGCGGCTCGGTCCCCGAGTGGAGCTTCGCCTGGGACACGATCAGCGACGAGGTGCTGAAGGAGAAGTCCGTGGCCGGCTACTGCGGCAACGTCCTGCAGGCCTTCCGCAACCTCTGCCGCTGGGATCCGGCCAAGGCCTTCGTGGCGTCGATCGACCGCGTGGAGTGCTCCTGGATCGACGAGGGACAGAATCTCGCGCTCGAGGGCGGCAACCTCTCCTGGCAGGTCTCGGTGGAGATGACCAACGGGCACGAGAAGGCGAAGGACGCGCTCCTCGAGCTGGAGACCGCCAGCGGCGACACCCTCGAGCAGGCCCTGGTCTATGCGCAGAGCAGCGTCTGTCGCAGCCCGGACGACGAGCACGTGGTGATCGTGCATCCGCATCGGCAGGGCGCCCCCATGGGCATCAGCTACGGAACGACGGAGACCGTCTACCACTCGCCGCAGCCCCAGGACGTGGGCCAGGGGTGGTTCTTCGACCCGCGCCAGCAGAACGAGAACAACAACCGCAGCTTCCGTGGCTTCGACCTGCGCTTCTACTCCCACGTGGATGTCGAAGAGGGCAGCTGCAAGCTCACCTGTGGCGAGCGGGAGACGGAGTGGGCGCTGCTCTCGCCCGAGGAGGCCCGCGAGGTGATCGCCAACGCGGAGTCGCAGCCGGCACCCTTCGACCGCGAGCCCTACGCCCTCGCCCGCGATCGGCGCGGCATCTACTACTACGTCGACCGAGGGAACACGCCGGACAGCCGCCGGGACTTCCACGTCTACCGCGGCCGCCGCGGGCGGATGGAGCAGCTGCAGATGCAGGACATCGTCTCCGACTCGGAGGGAGAGATCTTCGCCACCGCGAGCGGCTCGCTGCGGCTCCTGGTCGACAACGACGAGGGGGCCCACTGGATCCAGAACGAACGGTCGAAGGACCTGCGCCGAGTGCCCATCAGCGAGAACTACCAGCTCATCATGGAGGAGCTCGGCGTGTACCTCGGCGAGCGCTTCGAGCTGCCCTGCGACGACTACTGAGTTGTCAGCGCGGCGCCAGGGTGATGCCCTGGCGCTGGCAGTAGCGCGCGAGCCGGCGATAGGCGCCGCGGGGGAGCGACCGAGCCATCGCGTTGGCCGCGCCGAGATCGTGCATCTGGCACTGGGCGCGGCCCATCATCTCGCGCGCCTGCGGGCTCCGCTCGGCGCGGAAGGATCGCTGGGCGAGGTTCAGCGCCCGACGGGAGTCGCCCGCCTGCAGCGCCTGCTGCGCTTCCTCGAGCAGCTGCTGCGCCTCGGGGGAGAGACCCATGAGCGCGGCGGCGGCGCGCATGCGCGTGGCCATGGTGGGCGTCGCCATGGCGCTCTCGGACTCGGACTCGGACGCGGACTCGGAATCGGACTCGGACTCGGACTCGGACTCGGACTCGGACTCGGACTCGGACTCGGAATCGGACTCGGACTCGGACTCGGACTCGGACTCGGTGGTCGCCGGGTTCTCGACCTCCACCTCGGCCGGCGTGACGGCCGCGGTCGGCTCCTCGCCGCCACCGAGGAGGAACGCGGCGGCCACCCCGCCGCCGACGAGCAACGCGCCCGCGACGGCCGCGAGCACCAGCTTGCCGCTGCCCCCGGTGGGCTGCGGGCTCGGCTCCGGCGCCGGCGTCGGTGCGGCGGCCGACTCGGGCGGCGGCGCGGCCGGCTCCGCCGCGAGGGCGGTCGGCGGGATCGCCGCGGCGACCGGCTGGCCTCGGCCGACGAAGGCATCGACGAACGCCTCGATGCTCTCGAAGCGCTCGGCCGGGTCCTTGGCCATCCCGCGAGCGATCGCCGCGGCGGCGTGGGCCGGCACACCGGGGACCTCGTCCTCGACCGGGGGCGGCGTCTCCTGCACGACGCGCAGGACGATCTCGGCCAGCGTCTCGCCATCGAAGGCGACCTCGCCGGTGAGCATCTCGTAGGCGATGGTCGCGAGCGCGAACTGATCGGCTTCCGGACCGAGCTGCGCGGTCTGCCCCATCGCCTGCTCCGGCGCCATGTAGCCGGGGGTACCCATCACCGCCATGTCGCGGGTCAGCGCACGGTCGGCGGTCTGGATCTTCGAGATGCCGAAGTCGAGGATCTTCACCCGGTAGGGCGGATCCGAGCTCGGCTCCGCGGAGAGGAAGATGTTGTCCGGCTTGAGGTCGCGGTGGATGATCCCCTCGGCGTCGTGGGCGACCTTCAGCCCTCGGCCCGTCTGGTCGAGGATCTCCTTGGCCTCCTCGTAGGGCAGCGGCCCCTGCACCATCTTGTCGTGCAGCGGCATCCCCTCGAGGAACTCCATGGCGATGTACTTCCGACCATCGGGCAGGGTGTTGAAGTCGGTGACGTGAACGATGTGCGGGTGGGCGAGACGCGAGCCGATCTCCGCCTCGCGCTGAAAACGCGCCACCACCTCGCCGCTCGCGCTCACCGAGGGCAGCAGCACCTTGATCGCCACCTTCTTCGGGAGCCGGAGGTGCTCGGCGGTCCAGACCTCGCCCATGCCTCCGCGACCGAGCAGGCTCACCAGGCGGTAGGTCTCGTTGAGGGTCATCCCCTCCTTCAGCTCTGGTGCGTTCTCGCCCGGCGCCGGCGGCGCGCTCGGCGCCGGCGCGTCCATCGAAGCCCGCGTGCTCGCGAACCCGATGTCCTCGTCGTTCCCGTCGGTCATGCCGGGCCCTAGCATAGCGCGACCGGCCGAGCCCCGTCGCGCTCACCGACGGGGACCACGAGTCGTCGCTGGCGGTGGCCGTGACGACAGCGACGACGAGTGGAAGACGGAGGCGCAGGCGGCGAGCATCTCCGTCGCGTCGCGGTAGCGGTCGGTGGGGTCCGGCGCCAACGCGGGCCCGAGCACCGACGCGATGGCCGATGGAACCCGCATGAGCTCGACCAGCACCGGCCAGGGAGTCTCGACCATCGCCCGCCTCAGCTCGGCGGCGCTGCCGTAGTGGCTCGGGGGAAAAGGCAGCGAGCCGGTGACCAGCTGCAGGAGGATCATCCCCACCCCGAAGACATCGGTCGCGGGGGTGAGCGACGCCCCCGGTCGGCCGAGCTCGGGCGCGCCATAGCCCGGGGGGATGCACTCGGTGCAGTCGGCCCCCTCGAGCCGGAAGCCGAAGCCGATCCACTTCACCACCCGCTCCCCATGGCCGTGGGTGAGCATGACGCTCGAAGGCACCGGCGCGCCGTGGACCACCCCGGCCGAATGGAGCGCCGCGAGCCCGTGCAACGCCGCTTCGCCGATGTCGCACACGATCTCGATCGGCAACGCATCGCCGAGGATCGAGGCCAGCGTGGGACCGTGCAGCAGCTCCATCACCAGGAAGGGCCGCCCATCGTTCGAGAGCTCGAGGTCGAGCACCCTCGCCACGTTGGTGGCGGTCACCGCGGCGAGCTTGGCCGCGCGGGCGCGGAGCTCCTCCACCGGCCGATCCTCCTGGATCCACTTGATGGCGACCGGTCGGTCGAGGCGGACGTCGTGGGCCTCCCACACCAGACCGAAGGACCCGGACCCCAGCGGCCGACAGAGCTGGTAACGCCCCGCGAGCAGCGGTTCGGAGGGGGTGGCCGGGGAGGCCACCGCTTCGATCACCAGGCGGCTCGGTCCCCCATCGAGGTCGGCGAGCCAAGACACCATCCCGTCTTCGTCTCGCACCCGAACGCCACCGGAGAGCCCGGCCACATCGAGGATGCCCATGAGCGAGCCGGAGAGCGCCGCCCGCCACCCGGGGGAGCTCCGGATCCGGGCGCTGGCGCCGACGATGGTCAGTCGGAAACCGCGCTCGCTCTCCTCCAGACGCACGGTCCCCGCGTGGCGGAACGCGGTCTTCCAATAGGCGGCCACGATCGTGCCGAGCTCCTCCAGCTCCGACCGCGCGATGGCCGCGAAGGGACCCTCACGGGTCTCCTCGACGACCCGCTCGCGGGTGATCCGGGAGAGCTCCGACTCGCCGAGCACCGCATAGGCGGAGTCGAGCAGCCGGCAATACTCCGAGAGGGCGATCCACGGACGATTGCGCAGGTCCCGGAAGAACTCCTCCTGCCCGCCGCTCCGCAAATAGCGCTCACGTACCCGCTCGTCTTCCACGAGCGCGTCGACCCGGCTCGCCGCGATGGGGCCCGCCAACGCCGGCCACCGGTGGGCGGACGCTCGGACCGGCGAAGGAAACACCGATCCGCCCTTGGTGTCGGTGTCGACGTTTCGTCGAACCAGGGCGAGCGCTTCGAGCATCTCTTCCGCGTTCGCGAACCGGTCCGAGGGGTCGAAGGACACCGCCATCCGAACGAAGGAGGTGACGATCCCGCTCAGCCACGGACAGTGGATCCGCAGGGGCACGTGGCGCCCCGCGCGGATGTCGCCGATGAGCTCCGCCCGGGGCTTCGATCCGTCGTAGGCACGATGACCCGAGAGCATCTCGTAGAGCAGGAGACCGGCTCCGTAGAGGTCCGCCCGGACGTCGGGCTCCTGGCCCAAGAGGAGCTCCGGAGCGACATAGGGCGGAGTCCCCTCGACGTGCTTGGGATCCCACGGGGCGCCCGGGCCGGCACGACTGACGCCGAGATCGATCAACTTCGTGCCGTAGGGGCTCAGCACGACGTTCGACGGCTTGATGTCCAGGTGAACGATGGCGCGCCGGTGGAGGGCCCGGAGTCCCCGAAGAAGCTCGGCGGTGATCCTCAGCGCGAAGGCCGCGTCGAATGGACCGTCCTGAGCCAAGCGCTGTCGGACGGTCCGGCCCGCCAGCAGCTCCATCACCAGGAAGGCAGTGTCGCCTCCGAGCACCGCGTCGAGCACCCGCACCACGTGCGGTGACTCGACGCTCGCGAGCAGCAGCGCCTCGCGACGCAGGGCCGCCGAATCCACCGCGTCCGGCCGAAGCATCTTGATCGCGACGGTCCGACCGACGCGCTGGTCCCAGGCCTCGTAGACCGCCCCGAAACCCCCGCTCCCGAGCTCTCGCCCGAGCCGATAGCGGTCATCGAGGATCGTCTCGGAGTCCGTCGTGTCCCGTTCCCCCACGAACACCAATGGTAGCCTATGTCGCATGAGCGACCTGGTGCTGGGACGGCTCGTACGAGCCGTCGAACGTGCGCTGGACGACTCGGCGGAGCCGAGCACCACCAGCCCGCACCAATGGGTGTCGATCGAGCGGCTCGACCACGCGCTCGAGCCGCTGCGAGACGACGCCGCCGGTGCCGAGGCGATCGGCCGCGACCTCATCGACGAGGACGTGCGCACCGGCCCCTATCGCTTCCTCCTCCCCGAGCTCTCCGTCGCTTCGTTGGACGAGCTCGCCCCGGCCATCTTCCGGGGCTACTTCACCTCACCGGGGGTCGAGGTGCGGGTGACCCGTGACTCGCTTCGCTTCCACTGGACCGATCCCCCCGCTCACCCACCCGCCCGCTGGGCGCTCATCGACGGCATGGCCAAGCGCATCGCCGAGCTGGCGCAGCTCGAGGTGAAGGGCTGGTCCACCGCGACCCTCGACGGAGCCCGCACCCTCCGCGGACCGCTCTAACTCCAGGAGATGCCGCCGGTGGCCCGCTTCAGCGCGGCGGACACGACGGAGCGTTCGGAGGCGTCGGGGTCGCCTTCGGCGAGGTAGGCCTCGAGGTCCTCGCGGGCCTGCGCGTGGGCACCGAGCGCCAGGGCGTGGATGCCGCGATCGCGACGAAAGTCGATCGACTCGGTGAGGTCGACCAGCCGGTCGGTGACGACGAGCGCCCGCGCGTGGTCGCGCTCGTTCTCGTGGACCCGCTTGAGGTTGAGGAGCATGCGCACCACCAGCGGCCGAAGACCGACCGGTGCGGTGTGCTCCGGGCGCAGTGACCGGTTGCCCAGCACGCGCCGGGCGAGCCGCCGCAGCGCCGGCCCCTCGAGGCTCTCGCCCTGGTGGAAGGGATCGACCAGCACGCCCTCGCTGCCGCCGACGCGGGCGAGGAAGTGGCCGGGGAAGCCGACCCCGTCCACGGCCACGCCGACCCGGCGGCCGATCGCCGCGTACACGACCGTGAGGGTGATCGGGATGCCGGTGCGCCGGTGGAGCACCTCGTCCAGGTAGCTGTTGCGCGCGTCGTAGTAGGCGGTCTCGTTGCCGTAGAAGCCGAGGGTGCCGTGCAGATGGGCCGCCAGCGCCGCGGCCTGGTCCCGCGGGTCGCGGGTGTCGTCACCGAGACCGGCGAGGGGCGCGGCGAGCTCGTCGAGGAGCGCGAGCTGGCGAGCCACGTCGATGGAGGGCTTGGCGTCGCGAGCGATCAGGAGCGCGGCGGCCTCCGGGGAGACGGTCTCCTCGCGCACCGCCTCCACCAGGGAGACCTGGTCCCAGCGGCGGGTCTTGGGGGGCGTCACGCTCATCCGTGCCCGTTCTAGGACAGATGAGGCCCCGATGCCCGCCGACGCTCTGGCCCAGCAGGTCGGCCCGCCGTTCCCGGTGGTGGCGCATCGTCGCCGCGCCCGAAGACCATTGCACCGACCATCACCCATCCCCACGATCCAATTCCGCTACTCTGCTCGATCGACGGTCCGACGAGATTGAGGGCCGAGCATCGGGGGACTCATGACCAACGACTTCATCGACGCGATCCGCGAACAGCTGCCCAAAGACGAACGGGCGGATGCCGTGCAAATCGCCCTGACGATCTGCAAGGCGCTCGGGCCGCACCTGGCCTCCATGGAGGCGCGGGCGTTGGCCCGGCGGCTCCCGGAAGGACCCGCCGCGGCGCTGCAGCGCGAAGACTACGTGGCCGACCTCGACCGTCACGATCTGGAGACACGCATCACTCACGAGCTCGGGATCTCCCCGGCCCGGGCGCACGAGCTGACGGCCATCGTGGGCACGGCGATCGCCGACCGGATGGACGACGAAGCCGAAAAGCACCTCGCCGACGCCGAGCCCTCCATCCGCGCGCTCTTCAGCGCCCACGCCAAGAGCCAGCCGCCCAGGTACCCGAGGGCCGGCGCGAAGGGCACCCTCGCCGAAGGGCGCGGCGGCGGGAAGCCGCCGGTCTCGGAGGCGAAGCCCGGCGGTCGCCGGCCCCTCGCCGACGCCCACCCGGACCGCGGCCAACCGGACTCGGTCGCCCGCAGCGACGATCCGCGCGCCGACCGCCGACTCTCGTCCGCTCAGCCGGAGCACACCCTCGCCCGAGGCGAGCCGCCGGACCCGACCCCGGAGGACTGACGACCGCTCAGTGGTAGGGGCGGACGCGCTCGGCGAAGTCGTCGGCGCTCAGGGTGTTCAGCACCGCGTCCGGTCCGAGCCCACCCCGGCGAGCGACGGCGATGCCCCAGCGGTTGTAGTGCAGCGTCCGCGTCGAGTGGGCGTCGCTCGAGACCACGAAGGGGATGCCCCGGTCCCGCGCCGCGCGGACGTGCTCCGGCGGCAGGTCCATCCGATGCGGGTCGCCGTTGATCTCGATGGCGCAGCGCTCCTCCGCGGCCACGTCGAAGATCTCCTCGAGCCGGCACGGCACCGGCGCGCGACCGAGGATCAGCCGTCCCAGCGGGTGGCCCCAGATCTTGAAGCAGGGGTGACGCAGCGCCTTGATGATGCGCGCCGTCATGCCGTCCTCGTCGAGCTTGTGGCGCCGGTGGATCGAGGCGATCAGCACGTCGAGTCGTTCGATGACCTCGTCCTCGTAGTCGAGGGATCCGTCCTTCAGGATGTCGCTCTCGATGCCCTTGAGCAGGCGGATGCCGACCTTCTCCTGGACCCGGTCGACCTCGTCCCACTGCCGCTTCATCTCATCGACCTTCAGCCCCTTCGCGTAGTGGGCGGTCTGTGAGTGGTCGGTGACGGTGAGGTACTGGAACCCGCGGGCCTCCGCGGCCAGCGCCATCTCCTCGATGGTCTGCTTCCCGTCCGAATAGAGGGTGTGGCAGTGGACCATGCCCTTCAGATCGCGCTCCTCGATGAGGACCTCGTCCGCCGGGCGGGCGGGATCGTCGCGGCGCTCGGGCGGCACCCATTGGATCCCGGCGGCGGCGTGCACGGCCAGCTCGTCGTCGCCCTCGGCACCGCCGAGCGCTTCGACATACTGCGGCGGGCCGGTGGTCTCGGCGATCAGCCGGCCCCAGCTCCGCCCCTGGGGTGAGTGGACGACGATGGGGAAGCCGTCCAAGGCCCGGGCCCGGACCGGCGCCTCGCCATCGACGCTGACGATGCGGGCGATCCGCGGGTGACTCTCCAGGATCAGCTCGGCGCGAGCAGGGTCGGTGTCCACCGCGAGCTCGAGCTCGGGCACCGCCTCCTCGAGCCGGCGGGCGGCGCCGACCACCTCCGCCTTCACGCCCGCGCGGTCGAAATGCCGCACCAGCGCCTCGGCGATCGGCAGCGCGACCGGAAGCCGGTGCGCCGGTGGCTCCTTCTCGTAGCGCTCGAGCGCCTCGCGGATCTGCTCCAGGGAGAGCCCGAGCTCCGCGGCGCCCTCCTCCTGCAGCCGGCGCAGCAGCGCGTCGATGCCGTCGATCCCCTCCTCCTCGAAGAGGCGCACCGCTTCGGCGGCCCCGATGCCGTCGACCGCCCCCAGCTCGAGCACCGACGAGGGGACGCGCCGCAGCTTCTCGAGCCGGTCGGAGCGGCCGTCGCGAACCAGCTGGCGGATCTCGGCGGCCGTGCTCTTGCCGATGGCCTGCAGCTTCTCGAGGGCCCCCGGTCGCAGGATCGTCTTCCGATCGGGCCGGAGCCCCTCGATGGTTCGCGCCGCCTCGTGGAAGGCCTTGCCGGCGTAGCGGTTCTTGCCGAGGGCGGCGGTACGCAACGCGATCTCCCGCAGGTCGGCGACTATGGCGTCGTGGTCGACGGTCTGTTCCGGAGCGCTCACCGACTCCAGTGGTAGGGGTCGGCGCACGCGGAAGCAAGGGCGCTCAGGACTCCCGGCTCGCCGTGGCTCGAGTGGCCGCGAGGAAGGCGCGCGCGTCCTCGAAGCGGTCGGCCGGGTCCGGGGCCAGAGCACGCTGCAGCGTCTTGGTGATGGGCGCGGCGGCGGCGACTCTTCCGAGAGCCCGGAGGTTCGCGTCCTTCCCGTCCAGCGGCCGGCCGGCCGCCGGGTAGCTGACGCCGGTGAGGAGCTCGAAGAGCACGGCTCCGGCCGCGTGCACGTCCGAGCGGAACGTGGGCGGCCCGGCTCCGCGCAAGAGCTCGGGCGCGGCGTAGGCCGGCCGGGGTCGGCCGCCTTCTCCGTCGGCCAGGCGGAAGCCGAGGAGCTTCAGGACCGGGTCTTGGCCGAAGTGGCTGATGAGGACGTTCGATGGCGCGAGATCCCCGTGCACCAGAGCGACTGCGTGGCAGGCGGCGAGGGCCGCGAGCAGCTGACCGCCGGTCGCCGCCAGGCTCGCGAGCGGGAGGGGGTGGCCGACGGACTCGGAGAGCGGACGGCCGGGCAGCGGCTCCATCACCAGGACGAAGCTCCCTTCGTCGAGCTCCACCAAGTCGAGGATCTGTGGGAGGTGCGGCGAACGGAGCCCCGCCAGCTTGCGGATCCCCTCTCGCGCTTCGCCGAGCTGGACGCGTTCGACGGTCACCCTCTTGTCCCGTTGGAGATCGTGGGCCTCCCAGATCCGCCCCGCGTGACCGCCGCTCAGCTGGCGGAGGAGGAGGAAACGCTCCCCGAGCCGCTGCTCCGGGCTCGGCCCCGAGCTCGCCTCCTCGGCGGCGGCGTCGTTCACCGAGCGCCGGAGCGACGCCAGCTCTCGGCGCATGGCTTCGGCGCTCTCGAAGCGCTCGGCGGGATCGGACTCGAGCGCTCGCCGAACGAAAGCGTTCACCGCGAGCGGCAACCAAGGACAGACCAGGGTGAGCGGAGCGCGTCGACCCTCGAAGATCTCGTCGGTGATCTTCCTGACGTCGTCGCGCTGCGTGTGCGCGGGCTGACCGGCGAGCATCTCGTAGAGCAGGAGCCCGGCCGCGTAGAGATCGGCGCGCGCGTCCGGTCGGCCGCCGCGGATGAGCTCGGGGGAGAGGTAGGCGGGAGTGCCGAGGACGTGCGAGGGCTTCTCCTGCGCGCCCGTCCACGGACGACTGATCCCCAGATCGATCAGCTTCGCCCCATCGTGGGTGAGGATGACGTTCTCCGGCTTGAGGTCGCCGTGGAGCAGCGTCCGCTCGTGGAGGGCGCTCAATCCCTGGAGCACCTCGTCCAAGATCCGGAACGCCTCGCTCGGCTCCAGGGCGCCCCCCTGATCGATTCGCTCGCGCACGGAGGCTCCCTCGAGGAGCTCCATGACGAGGTAGGGCGGGTCCTCCATCACCGAGGCATCGAGGACGCGCACCACGTGGGGCGAGCGAATGCCCGCGAGCAACGTCGCCTCGCGCTCGAGCTCGGCGCCGGCTTCGGTCCACGACGTGTGGATGAGCTTCACCGCGACCGAGCGGTTCAGCGGCTCGTCCCGGGCCTCGAAGACGGCGCCGAAGCCACCGCGGCCGACCTCTCGCACCAGCTCGTAACGATCGCCGAGGTGGGTTCCCACACCTACCTGGGCGTTCGCCGGCTCTACCATCGGCGCGATGGTAGCCGCGTCCCTCGCGGCGAGCCAATCATGCCGGGAGCGGCGGCGGCTCCGGCAGCTTCAGCGGCTCGACCGCCACCGGTCGATCGCCGTCGAAGTCGTAGGCCTCGACCTTCCCGGCCTCGAAGTCGGCGACGATGAAACCGGGCGGTCCGTCGTCGTGCAGGGTGCCCGCGTTGACCACCACCAGCCCCTGGAAGACGCGGACCATCCGGTTGTGGCTGTGGGCGGCGATCATGTAGCCGAGCGAGGGATCGAGCATGAGCTCCCGAAGGATCGGCATCACCGGCTGCAGCGAATAGCCGCGGGTGTCCTCGTTGAGGAAGAAGAGGTCGTCCTCCCCCACCGCGTGGCAGACGAGCGCGTCGCCGCGGACGGTCTCGATGCGCGCGGTCCGCGGCAGCCCTTCGAGGAAACGACGGGTGGACGCCGAGAGCACGCGGCTCGCGTCGGGGAGATCGCGCATCGTCCCCGCGAGCGCCCAGCGCTCGTGATTGCCCGCGACGGTCAAGGCGTCGGCGGCTTCGAGCAGCTCGATGCAACGGTCGAGGTCACCGGGGCCGTCGACGATGTCCCCGCAACACAGCACCTGTTCCACGCCGACTTCGCGAAAGGTCGCGAGGGCGGCTTCCAGCCGATCGGCGTGGGTATGCACGTCCCCCAGGACTCCGATGCGCGCGAGGCTCACAGTTGCCCCTTAACCCGCGGAAGGGGTTGTCGCCACGGAGCTTTTTTCGACGCAACGCGTCACGGGGAGAACTTTTGGTCCCCTCGCGCGTACGAAGGAGACGATGGTGGACCGTGCGCACGAGCCTCGGGAGCGGAGGCGCCGATGGCTCTTCGTGATCGTGTCGATCGCGACCCACGGCGCCATCGCGGGGCTCATCGGGATCGCGCCGGTGCAGCGAGGAGCCCAACGCGAAGAGGTCACCATCCCGCTCGCGCTCTTCAGCCCCGGGAGCGGCTCGGTGGCCGCGGCCGCTCCACCGAGCGCGGAGACGGAGCCGCCGAGCGAGCCGAGGGGGGAGGCCGCCTCCGCGGCGCCACCGCGCCGGGCGCCGACTCGGGCGATGCCCGCCGCCACGGAGCGTTCCACCGAGGGCGTGGAGCCCGCACCCACCGACCCGAACGGCGCGCTCACCGAGACGGCCGGCACCGGCGACGACCTCTCGAGCGACGAATTCCTCGACGCGCTGATGGCGAGCTCGGGCCCGGCCCGACCGCAGCCGGGCGCCTGCCCCGATCCGGTCATCGGCACCTGGAAGGCCCGGCGCTTCGACCCCGACATGAGCAAGCAGGCCGAGTTCCTGCTGCGCATTCGCGAGAACGACGACGGCCACTTGAGCGGCCGGATCACCCTGCGCGCCTGGTCCGGGCGCACGGCTCGGCCGCCCCGCTGCTCGCCGGGCGTCTTCTTCCACACGGTGCGAATGCCCGCCCGGGGCCGCTTCGCGGATGGCCGGCTGAGCTTCGAGGGCACCGCCTTCACCCGGGTCGCCCACTGCGTCGACCCCGGCTTCCGCTACAACCTCGACCACTTCACCGGCGCGGTCTCGGGCGACGACTTCCGCGCGGTCAACAACGACGGCGGCCACGAGGTGGACACCCCCTACACCTTCGAGCGCATCGCCTGCCACTGAGGCGCGTCAGTCGGCGGACACGACCTGGTCGCGGCCGCCTTCCTTCGCCTGGTAGAGCGCCTCGTCCGCGCGCTTCACCAGCGCATCACGGGTCTCCCCGCGAACCCACTCCGCGACCCCGAAGCTCACGGTGACCGGCACCTCGAGATCGCCGGCGCGGACCGGCTCCCGAGCGACCGCCGCGCGAGCGCGCTCGGCGATGCGCAACGCCTGCTTCTCGTTGGCGCCGGGCAGGACCATCAGGAACTCCTCGCCGCCGTAGCGGGCGACCGCATCCGACTCGCGGACCACGTCCGCCAGCTTGCTCGCCACCGCGCGGAGCACCCCATCGCCGACGGAGTGACCGTGGGTGTCGTTGACGGTCTTGAAGTGGTCCACGTCGGCCATCACCACCGAGAGCCGCCGGAGCTCGGCGTCGCCGACCTGACCGAGCAGGGTGTCGACGCCGCGGCGGTTGAGCAGACCGGTGAGCGGATCGGCGGTCGAGAGCCGAGCCAGCCGGGCCACCTCGATGTAGGGCGCGCAGATCGCCGCCAGCAGCACCAACGCCGCCTCGTGGCGCTCGTCGAACTTGTCCGGCTCCGGGTGGCTGGCGCTGAGCACGCCGACGCAGATCGGCGTCCGGACGATGGGCACGCCGATGAAGGAGAGGATGGGCACCTTCATGTCCGGACGCGGCACGAAGCGAGGGTCGGACGGAGCGTCGCCCGTGCGAATCGCCTTCTGCTCGCGGGCGGTCCAGCCGAGCAGGCCCTCGCCGAGCTTCCACTTGGATTCGCCGTGCATGTGCACCGGCGACCCGGCCCGGGCGGTCGCGGCGAGGCTGCCATCGTGCTCGAGCAGGCGAACGCTCGCCCGCTCGACGCCGGTCACTCGCGCGGTCGCTTCCGCCGCCGCTTCGAGCACGGCCTCGAGCTCGAGCGGCTCCTGCAGGGTGACGGCCAGTCGAGTCAGCTCCTGCAGCACGTTCGCCTCATCCTCCGTCACGTCGTCCCCAAGTGGAACTGTACACGGTCCGCAGACCGTCCCATAGACTCCTTCGGTCGCTTATGCTCCGAGCATGCGATGGCTCCTCGCGCTGACGCTCCTCCTTGCCGGCTGCGGTGACGACGACCCGCCGACCCGGCCGCGAATGGAGTACGCCGCCGCGGCCACCGACTTCTTCGCCGCTCCCTTTCCCGACGAAGGGCGGCGGGCCGCCGATGGATCGATCGATGTGAGCGCCTTTCCCCAGATCCCGCCGAGCGACCTGCTCGAGCAGCTGGTGACCATCGCCGGCGAAGGGCGGGACTTCGGGACGACGAGCACCATCTACATCGCCTTCGACGGAGCGCTCGATCCGGCGGTCGAGACCGACCCGGTCGACATGGACGCCGACGTGCTGCTCGTCCGCCTGGACGAAGAGGCCGAGCCGCACCCCATCGAGGTCCGCTTCCTCGCCGACGGTGGCCCGTGGGGCGCGCCGAATCTCCTGTCCATCCTCCCGCTGCAGGGAGTGCCCCTGGCCGCCGGCGCCCGCTACGCGGCGGTCGCACGGACGAGCATCGCCGACGCCGAGGGGCGCCCCATCGCCCCCGCCCGCGCGCTCGAGATCCTCGAAGCGGGCGGCACTCCCGACGGCATGAGCACGGCCGCGGCCACCGCTCACCGGGAGGCGCTCGCCACCCTCGCCGATCGCGGCGTCACCGACGTCGCGGCGTTGGCGGTCTTCGACACGCAGGACCCGACCGCCGAGCTCTTCGCCTGGCGCCCCACCGCGCTCGACGCGCTGCCCACGCTCGATGCGCCCCTCGAAGCGATCGAGAGCTACGACGACTTCTGCGTCTTTCGGAGCACGGTGCCGATGCCCGTCTACCAGCAGGGCACGCCGCCCTTCACCGAAGGGGGCGGCGGGGACGTGCGCTTCGAAGACGGCGCGCCGGTGCAACAGGGCACCGAGACGGCGCGGGTGCTGCTCACGCTGCCGCGCCAACCCATGCCCGCTGGCGGCTTCCCCTTCGTCGTCTTCAGCCGCACCGGTGGCGGCGGCGACCGGCCGCTGGTGGATCGCGGCCCGCGCGACGAGAGCGGCGAGCCGATCGAGGCAGGCTCGGGGCCGGCCCGGGAGTTCGCTCGCGAAGGCTGGGCGGCGATCAGCATCGACGGACCGCACGGTGGCCTGCGCAACGTCACCGAGGGCGACGAGCAGCTGCTGATCTTCAACGTCGCCAACCCACGGGCGATGCGCGACAACATCCGGCAGTCGGCGATCGAGCTGATGCTCGCCGCCCACCTCGGGCCCACGCTGACCATCGACGCCAGCGCCTGCGACGGGCTCGGCGAGCCCGCGACGACCTTGAGCGCCGACCGGGTGGTCCTCATGGGCCACTCCATGGGCGCGACCATCGCTCCGCTCGCCATGGCCATCGAGCCCCGCTTCGACGCGCTGCTGCTCAGCGGTGCCGGCGGCAGCTGGATCGAGAACGTGGTCCACAAGGAGAGCCCCTTGCCGGTGCGACCGCTGGCCGAGGCGATTCTCGGCGTCGCCGGCCGCTACCGGCTCCACGAGCACGACCCGACCTTGATGCTGCTCCAGTGGGCGGGGGAGAACGCCGACCCGCCGGTCTACGGCCGCTTCATCCAGGACCGGAGCGTCCTGATGATGCAGGGCATCGTCGACACCTACATCCTGCCCCCCATCGCCAACGCCACCAGCCTGTCCTTCGGGCTCGACCTGGCCGGCCCGGCACGGGACGAGGACGAGCCGCGGCTCGACCGCTTCGCCCCGCTGGCCGAGCACCTGCCGCTGGTGGGGCGCGAGCGGATCGAGCTGCCGGCGCGCGGAAACCTCACCGGTCCCCGTGGCGAGGCGGTGACCGCGGTCGTGACCCAGCACCCCGAGGGACTCGGTGGAGGACGGCCACGAGGTGGTGTTCCAGACCGAGCCCCCCAAGCGGCAGTACCGCTGCTTCCTCGAGAGCCTCGCCGCCGGCGAGACGCCGGTGGTCCCGGACGAGGGCACCGACTGTCCCTGAGCGCCGCCCATGGCACCGGTGCGCGGCGTCGCCCTGCTCTGCCTCGCCCTCGCCGCCACGACGGCGTGCGGGGGCACGAGCGCGACCGGGCAGCCCCCGCCCCGCGCCGACGCCACCGCCGACGAACGCGCCGCGGCCCTCCGCGCCCGCGCCGACGCCCTCCTCCTTCGGGCGCGGGAGGCGGAGCCGCCGGTCAC
>JABAOG010003703.1_pt1 | contig 19021 bp, 17 predicted proteins | sample 7062131 | NCBI WGS metagenome assembly JABAOG01 (sample SAMN14538629, study PRJNA623070) | marine sediment metagenome | biome: marine biome [ENVO:00000428]; feature: marine pelagic biome [ENVO:01000023]; material: deep marine sediment [ENVO:00002113] | place: India: Arabian Sea | collected...
ACATGTCCGCCCCCGCTCGCGATCACCTCCTTATGGGCTCCCCTGCGCAAGCAGCTCATCCAGCTTCTTGTAGCTCGCCTCCATGCCATCCGTCATGCCCGTGGCCAGCGCCGCGTCCCGGGACGCCCTCGAGCCGTAGTCCACGAGCGTCGTGACGGTGGTCACGCCATCCCGCTCCTCGAAAGTCACGGTGACCGTGGCCGGCTGATCCCCCATGTTCTCCCCGGTGTCGCCCGGGTCGAAGACCTCGGTGTGGCGGAGACGCGCCTCGGGCTCGACCTCCAGGAACTCGCCGTGGAAGCCGAACTCGGCGCCGTCCTCGTTCGAGCGCCAGCGCCAGCGGTACCGGCCACCGACCCGGACGTCCATCTCGCACACGGGCATGGCCCATCCCGCCGGGCCCGTGAGCCAGCGCTGCACGAGCTCCGGCGTGGTGTACGCCCGGTAGACCAATGCGGTCGGCGCGTCGAACGAGCGCGATACACTCACCTCACTGTCGCTCGGCAGCGACACCTGGGCGGTCTCCAGCTTCGTCATGATCCGTACTCCTCTCTTCGGGTTCGGGGCTCGGCGGGCCGGGAGGTCAGGGCGCCTCGGCCGCCCGGTCCAAAGCGGCAATCTCGATCTTCCCCATCTCCAGCATCGCGTCCCGCACACGGCCGGCCTTCTCTCGATCGGGGTCGCCCAGATAGCGGATCAGCGCCTTCGGGATCACCTGCCACGAGAGACCGTACCGGTCCTTCAGCCAGCCACAGCGGCTCTCGGCACCGCCGCCGGCCGTCAGCCGCTCCCAGTAGTGGTCGACCTCCTCCTGATCCTCGCACTCGATGAAGAACGAGATCGCCTCGTTGAACGTGAACGCGGGGCCGCCGTTCAGCGCCATGAAACGCTGGCCTCCGATCTCGAACTCGGCGCTGCCCGATGACTCCGAGTGCACGCGCACGTCGGGAAAGATCGACCGGTAGTACGCAATCGGTTCCTCGAGTGGCGCATCGAACCACAGGAACGGGGTGACATTCGGCAAGAGCTCCTCCTCACTGATTCGGGTAGGGGTCAGGACGGCTCGGGCTCCTCGCCGGCCGCCTTCATCTCTTCCAGCAGCACCTCCAGACGCTGGAAGTTCGCCTCCCAGGCCTGGCGATACCGCTCGATCCACTCCGTCGCGGCGTCCAGCGGCTCCGGCTCCAGGCGCCTGGGACGACGGGCTCCATCCGTCCGGACGGACACCAGACCCGCTCGCTCCAGCACCTTCAGGTGCTTCGAGACCGCGGGCTGGCTCATCTCGAACGGCTCCGCCAGCTCCGCAACGGATGCCTCCCCCTCCGCCAGGCGGGCGAGAATCGCCCGACGCGTCGCGTCGGCCAGGGCGAAGAACGTCGCGTCCAGCTGCCGGGTCGTGTCCATACCATAACCTGACGGTTCCATAACCGGATGGATATTGAAAGCCCGGAGGATTGTCAACCCTGGGCCCGCGGGGACGGCGTCGGACTCGGCTGCCCGTCTGCGGTGGCTGGCGCCCCGTGCGTCAGTCGGCCTTGTCGGGCCCGATCCGCGTGCTCGACGGCGACCGGGTCGGAGGCGATGTGGAGGTCGTGGAGGAACGGGAGGTTTACCGGCGCCGCCGGTAGGGTCCCCCGTGATCGTGCGGTGGAAGGGTCACACGGTCCGGAGGTACTCGTGGACGGCCCCGACCGTCGCGGACCCCTCGCCCACGGCGGCCGCGACGCGCTTGCCGGAGCCCCTACGGGCGTCGCCGGCCGCGAAAACGCCCGGGACGCTGGTCTCGAACATGAGCGGGTCGCGGTCGAGGGTCCAACCGGGGGGCCGCCTGCCGTCGCGCATGACGTCGCGCCCGGTGAGGATGAAGCCCTGGGGGTCGCGGGCGACCAGTCCGGCCACCATGTCGGTGCGGGGCGCGCTGCCGATGAAGATGTACATGGCGGCGGCGGGGCGTGTGGTGGTCTGGCCGGTGACGGTGTCCTGCAGCTCGACCGCCTCGAGGCGCCCCTCGCCGAGTACGCTCTGCACGACGGTGTTGGGGAGGACGATGATGTTGGCCGTCTCGCTGATCCGGTCCACGAGGTATCGGGACATGGACTTGCCGAGGTCGGGACCGCGGATCAGCACGGTGACGGTGCGGGCCTGCCGGGAGAAGAAGACGGCGCCCTGCCCGGCCGAGTTGGCGCCGCCCACGACGAAGACGTCGCGGTCGCGGTAGAGGGCGGCCTCGCTGAGGGCGGAGCCGTAATAGACGCCGGCGCCGACCTTCTCCTCGAGGCCTGGCACGTCGAGGCGCCGGACCTCCATCCCGGTGGCGATGACGACGGCGTAGCATCTCAGCTCTGAGCCGTCGGCGAGCTCGACGATGCGGTAGGGGTCGTCGCGTCGGACACGGACGACCTCCTGGGCGGCGAGCATCTCGGCGCCGAAGCGTCGGGCCTGGGCCGCGGCGGCGCGGGCGAGCTCGGCGCCGGTGACGCCGTCGGGGAATCCGAGATAGTTCTCGATGGACGAGCTGGTGCCCGCCTGTCCGCCGGGTGCGGCGCGCTCGACGAGGAGCGTCGCCAGCCCCTCGGAGGCCCCGTACACGGCGGCGGCGAGGCCGGCGGGCCCGCCGCCCACGATGACCAGGTCGTAGAAGCGCTGTCTGGGGCGGGTATCGAGGTTGGACTGTTCGGCCAGCTCCCGAAGGTCGGGCTGCACGAGCGTGGTACCGTCGGGATAGAAGACCACGGGCAGGCGGGTCAGGCCGGGATCCATGGCCTCGACCAGCGCGCGCATCGGGGCGTCCGTGTCGATGTCGCACCACTGGTAGGGGATCTGGTTGGCGGACAGGAACCGCTTGACGGCGTAGCTGGCCGGCGACAGCGCGGTGCCGGCGACGCGGATGCCGTCGAAGAGCGGTCCGGCCCGGGCGCTCCACTCGTCGAGCAGCTCGTCGAGGTGGGGGTACAACCGCTCCTCCGGCGGCTCCCACGGCTTGTCCAGATAGCGGTCCAGGCGGATCTCGTTGATGCCGACGACGGCACTCGTCGTATCGGCGTACGCCGTGAGGAGGACGCGCCGGGCGTCCGGGTACATCTCCAGCGCCCGGACCAGGAACTCGGTTCCCTTCATCTCCGGCATGCGCTCGTCCACCACGAAGAGGGCGACGGGCGCGCCGGACTGCTTCAGCTCCCGGGTGACCTCGAGGGCCTGGGCGCCGGAGCTGGCCTTCACCACCCGGTATGCCTTGCCGTAGCGGGACCGGAGGTCCCGGCCGACGGCGTTCAGGACCTCGGCATCGTCGTCCACGGCCAGGAGAACGGGTCGGGTCATGACGCGGCGGGGGGCTCGGCCGCGGGCTCGTCGGAAACGAGGGCTCCCGGCCCGTCGTCGGCCAGGGGGAGCGACACCCGGAACTCCGTGCGCCCGGGTCGGGAATCGAAACTCATTTCGCCGCGGTGCCGTCGGACGTGGGCCCGGGCGATGTCCAGGCCCAGCCCCGTGCCCTCCCCCGGCTCCTTGGTGGTGAAGAACGGGTCGAAGATCTTGCCCTGGTGCTCGGGGTCGATCCCGGGGCCATCGTCGATGACGCGGACCACCAGCGAGCGGCCCTCGGGCTTGACGGTGACCGATACGCTGCCGCCCAGGTCGACCGCGTCGAGCGCGTTGTCCAGGAGGGCCATCCACACCTGCTCCAGCTCGCCGCCGACGGCGACCACGGCGGGGAGCTCCGGCGCGACCTCGATCCTCACGCTCGCCGACTTCTCCCGGGCCTTGTGACCCAGGACCATGAGCGTGTCCCGGAGCCCGCGCTCCACGTCCACGGCTCCGGCGGTCCGGACCTGGTCCATGTAGGTGAGCCGCTTCATGGCGCCCACGAGGTCGGAGATCTTCGATCCGGCGCGTTCGTTCTCCGCGGCCAGCATACGAATCGCGCAGCCGGCGGCGACCCAGTCCAGGGCTGCGTCGAGGGCCGGACCGTCCAGGTGACCGGCCAGCTCATCGAGGGCCTCGAGCGTTACGGCCGTCTCGGCGAGGGCCTCGACCGCCGAGCCGTCCGCGCCGTGGTCCTCGAGCCACCCGGCGATCTGGTCCTCCCGGTCGGCGCGCTCCAGCGGGGACAGGGATACGGCCGCAGGCGCGGCCATGCAGGCCTCCCGGATCCGGTCGACGGCGTCGATCTGGTCCTGCGTCAGCCCCACGGTCGCCAGCGCCCGGGCCGCCCGGTCGGCCTCCGCCATGGATGCCTGGAGCAGCCGCGCGCTCCGTGCCACCGCCGACGCGGGGTTGTTGAGCTCGTGGGCGAGGCCGGCGGACAGCTTGCCCAGGGACACCATCTTCTCGTCCTGGAGATCGCTCGTCCGGAACACGCGGGCCCGGTCGATCATCACGTGGACGCAGATCGCCGTGATGTTCGGACACTCCCGGATGAGGTCGGGGAAATGGCTCGGGTCCAGGGACAGCGTTTCCGTCGCCGTGACCGCCCTGGTATTGCCCCGGGCCACCTCCATCCGGGAGAACGGCAGCACACCGGTCAGGTCCCCCGCCTGCCATTCCATGACCTTGTGCGCGCCGGAGCTCCGGTCGACGTAATTGGCGATCCGCCCGCTCAGCACCACCTCGAGCCCCATGCCCTGCGCGGACCAGTGCTCGCCCCTCCGGAGCAGGTACTCGCCGGCCCCGGCCCGACGCAGCTCACCGCGAGCCGCCAGCCACGAGAGCTCGGCCTCGGGCATCTGGCCGAGGGTGCGATGTCGCCGGAGTCGCCCGAGGATGTCGAGACGCGCCTGCTCGGAGTCCATGGAGTCGAGGCTCGGGGGCAGCCCGTCAGGGGGACGTCGGCAAGATAGGCGCACCGGCCTGGTGCGGACAGGGTACCGGGACGTTTCGCGGTCTTCCGGGGTGTCGCCGTGATTGCGTGCGGATTCGCCTCGACCCTCCCTGTCACCCTCCGGGGCTCACGACCGTTTCCACGATGGCAGCCCGGGATTCTGCCCCGCCCCCCGAGGAGTGGACGTGCCAGCACCGCTCGATCCGGACCCGGCCCAGGAGACGGGTCTCGACCGCGCCCTCTTTGAGACCGGGATCGTGACCGTCGGCCGCTTTCGTGCGCCCATCGGCGATCCGCGGTTCCGCGACTCGGGGCCCGTCCAGAGCCACCTGTTCGTGTTCCCCCGGACCACCGTGGTGATCCGGCATGAAGGCCGCGTTCCCGTCACCGCGGATCCGTGCACGGTCACCTTCTACAACAGCGGTCAACGCTACACCAGAGAGCCGGTGGACCCCCGGGGTGACCGGTGCGAATGGTTCGCCGTCCGACCGGACGTCCTGCGCGCGGTGCTCGCCGGCTACGACCCGGCGGTCCGGGACCGCCCCGCGCCGTTCGCCCGTACCCACGGATACAGCGACAGTCGGACGTACGCCGCCCAGCAGACGCTCACGCGTTACCTGGCAGGGGCTTCCGCACCGGACCCCCTGGCCGTAGAGGAAGCGGTGTTCGCCGTGCTGGAACGGGTGCTTGCCACGACCCACGGCCGGACTGCGGCACCCGCCGAGCGCACCCGAGAGACGGGACGATCGACGAGGGACCTGGTCCCCGCCGTTGCCGCCCATCTCCGGGAGCGGTTCAGGGAGGCCGACACCCTCGACGACATCGCCGACGCGGTGGGCAGCTCGGTCTTCCACCTGTGTCGCGTGTTCAAGCGGGACACGGGGATGACGATCCACGGCTACCGCCAGCAGCTCCGACTCCGCCGCGCTCTGGAGCTGGTCGCCCGGGCCGACGGGAACCTGACCACCACCGCCCTGCAACTGGGGTTCTCCAGCCACAGCCACTTCACCGCGGCGTTCCGCAAGGCCTTCGGCACCACTCCCTCCCGATTCCGCCGACACCCGACCATGAGACGGATCCGGGAGCTGGCAGGCCACCTCTCCGTGTCCGCCTGAGCCACGCCCCCCCGGACCGTGCCCCGGAGCCGCGCCCGCGCGGCTGCGGCGTCACCCCGCAAGATCCTGATAGCGGCAGTCCTGCGACGCCCTCATCCATTCCCCAGCGCGCGATCGATGCGGCGCATCTTCTCACACCCTATCGGAGGACGATCACCCGTGAAATCCACAGTGCGTGCGTTGTTGCTGCTGGCGGTACCGGCCTTCGTGGTGGCCTGCTCGGACCTCGATCCGACGGAGCCGGGCACCCGGCTCGGGTCCCCGTCCGAGTCCGCGGCCGCCCTGGACGCCGGGTTCCCTCTCTACGGTATCGGCGGCCTCGCCCAGGCCACGGCAGGCCAGCCGTGCAGTACCGAGCCGTACCGCGAGTTCGACTTCTGGCTCGGGAAATGGGACGTGTTCGACCCCGACGGCAACCAGGTCGGTACCAACATCGTCACCAGCGAGCTGGACGGCTGCGTGGTCGCCGAGCACTGGGTCTCCGCCGGCGGTTCGGCCGGACGCAGCATCAACACGTTCGACGCCGAGACCGGGCAGTGGCACCAGACCTGGGCGTCGGCCAACTTCCGGGGCCACCTGCGCATGGCCGGCGGGCTGCACCCCGATGGCCGGATGGTCCTGGCCGGCCAGCGTGACTTCGTCAGCCAGGGTATCACCTTGTTCGACGAGTACGTCTGGACGCCGTTGGGCCCTGACCGGGTCAGGCAGGTCGGCACCTTGAGCGTGCCNNTCTCGCCCGCGTCCCTGGTCCCGAGCACCGAGTGCCAGGCCGGCGGCCCCGCCGAGCAGGCCCGGCAGCTCGACTTCTGGATCGGCGATTGGGTCGTCTCCACCGCAAGCGGCAAGGTTCTGGGCACCAGCGCCGTGTCCACCGACCTCAGCGGCTGCCTGCTGGAGGAGCGGTTCCGGACCCCCAGGGGCTATGAGGCGGTTGCGTTCGCCACCTTCGACTGGTGGGAGCAGCGCTGGTACCGCACCTATATCGACAACCGCGGGGAACAGGTCCGGCTGTCCGGCGGCCTCGAAGGCAACACCATGACGCTGGCAGGCGAGGAGGGCACCCCCGGCAAGAGCAGGACGGTGCTCCAGCGCGTCACCATCGTGCCGACGACGGAGGGCGACGTTCGCCAGTCCATCGAGGTCTCGCGAGACGGTGGCGAAAGCTGGACCCCGGCCGTCGACCTGGTCTACCGACCGGCCGGATCCATGGAGTAGCCCGGCTGACGGCTCGGCCCGGCCGGGATGTCAATCGGGTTCCAGACCCACCTTCCACAGGTGGGACGGAACCCGTTGACATCGCTGCCTCCCATGGTCGCACTTGGACTCGAACCAACGACCTCACGGATGTGAACCGTGCGCTCTGACCAGCTGAGCTATGCGACCCCAGTACCCCCACGGGGAATCGAACCCCGGTCTCCTGGCTGAGAACCAGGTATCCTAGGCCACTAGACGATGGGGGCCAGGCAGCCCGTAGTATAACGAAGGTGGCACCTCGGTCAACCCCGGCGGGCGGCCCGGGCTAGCCTTCCGCCTGCAGGCGATCGACGACCGCCCAGGCGAGGAGCGGGACCATGATCTCGTGGTGGCCGGTGATCTGGTAGCCGGTGCCGCCGCCGGTCCGGGTCGGCCGCTCGACGACGTTCACCCGGGGCCGGTAGTGGCGGATCATGTCCAGGTCCACGGCGGTGAAGGCCCGGGGCCGGCCGTCGTTCAGGTTGCGTGCGATGGTGAGGGCCTTGAGGAAGACCTCGGGCATGACGACGGCGGAGCCGAGGTTCAGCACGACGCCGCCCTCGAGCTCCGCGAGCGACCCGGCCAGCCGCCGGAAGTCGGTGTGGCTGGTGGCGCCGATGGCCGCGCCGTCGGCGGCCGGGTGCTGGTGGATGATCTCGGCGCCGAGGGCGGCGTGGACGGTGAAGGGGACGTCGTGGCGGCGGGCGGCCAGCAGGAGCGAGCGGTCGCCCTGGGCCAGCTCGCCGGCGGCGTCGCGCTCCTCGAGGGCCCGTCCCAGCGCCTCTCCCATCCCGCGGTCCTCGTCCGCCCCCTGGCGGATCGCGGCGTTCATCTCCCGGCCCGTCTCCTCGGCCATGCCGAAGGTCCCGTCGGTCAGGCCCGCCTCGACGTCCTCGCTGGTCCCGCCCCAGCGGGCCATCTCGTAGTCGTGGATCACCGCCGAGCCGTTGCTGGCCAGGTGCGTGATCGCGCCCCGGCGGACCAGGTCGATGAGGAGCGGGCCCACGCCCGTCTTCACGATGTGGCCGCCCATCATGCATACGACGGGGCGGCGGTCCCGGGCCGCCGCCGCGATGGCGTCCACGACGGCGTTGAAGCTGCGGGCCTCGAGGATGTCGGGGAGGGAGTCGAGGAAGGCGCGGAAGGAGAGGTCGCTGCCGGGCGGTCGGGCGAAGTCCCCGGCCCGGACCTTGTTCGGCCGCTCCCCGACGGGCACGGTCCGGAGCTTCGAAAGGTCGGCCTCGACGCCGCTCATGCTGTCTCCCGGGTTGCGGTCACCTGCGCAGGTCCGCCCGGGTCAGCCGCGTGCCCGGGGTATAGCCCGTGAGGGTCAGACCGAGCCGTCCGATGACGGGGACCTTCGAGGTCATCTTGACGAGGATCCGGCGCCAGTCGTCGGTGAAGTACACCTCCGCCTTGCCTCCCTCGCCGAACAACCCGCTGGTCTTGATGATGGGCTGGACCACGATCACGGGGACCTCGCTGCCGCCCAGCCCCTCGATCGTCTCGCGCCGCAGCACCTTCAGCTGCACGGGGTTGCCCGACTTCTTGTAGTACCGCTCGAAGGTGTAGGTCTCGCCGACCTCCAGCGGGAGCGTGCGGACGAAGTAGAGGAACGAGACCTCGTCCAGGGGCTCGGCCGTGGCCAGCGTGTCGGTGTTCCCGGTGGAGCGGCGCTGGTAGAACATGCTGTCGGGGAAGAAGTCGTACCAGCGGTCGGCCTCGTAGTTGACCTCGTCCTGTTTCTTGTGGATCCGGCGGGCGAAGAGCTGGTCCACGTCGAGCCACGACTCGAGCCGGTCGTCCACCGACGCGAACGCGACCTTCCCCTGCATGTCGAACCGCAGGTGGTAGGTCTGGTGGCCGTGGACGTCCTCGAGCCCGAGGATCTCCATGGAGCCCTCGCCCACGTTCCCGAAGATCCCCAGCGAGACGGAGTACTCGGCCCGCTCCCCGGGGCCGAACGGCACGAACGGCAGCTCGCCACCGTTCTGCCCGGCCGCCCCGCCGGCGACCCCGGCCGCCGCGAGCGCCAGGACCCCGGCCCGCAGGACCCGTCCGGGACCGACCCGCGCCCCCGACGACGTCGCGGCCGGCCCCGGGGCCACACCGGTACCGGCCCTCACGCCGGCCCCCGGGCGGGTCGGTCGCCGCGCAACAGCCGCGCCAGCTCCAGGGACACCCGGACGGGCTGGAACCGGCTCGCCCGCTGCTGGCGGGCGTACCGGACGTGCACGTCCACGGCGTCGGTGCGACGGGAGTGGGGCAGCACGCGGCTCAGGAGCTGGGCGTTCGCCGCCCAGCCCTCGACGGTGAGCAGCCGCTCGCCCGCCTCCTCCAGCGCCTTGCGGAGCGCGATCACCCGGTAGGCACGGAAGCCGGACAGGACGTCGCCCTCGGCGTCGCCGCCGTGCAGGCGCCGGAGCAGGTGGTGCCACGTCCGGCGGGTCCAGCGCAGGAGCCGCGGCGTCTCCTCGGGCACCAGTCGCACGTGGCCGGTCACCACGTCCGCGCCGCCCTCGATCCGCTTGATCAGCGTGACGATGTCGCCCGGCTCGTCCGTGAAGTCCGCCTGGAGCGTCACGACGACGTCCCGCTTCGGGTAGGCGGTCCGGGCGACGGCCTCCCGCAGCAGCGCCTCCAGCGACGCCGCGTAGCCCTCGCGCCGGGTGTGGCGGCGCACCAGCACCGGCATGACCCGCGCGTAGGGCTCGATCACGTCGGACGTGCCATCCGTGGAGCCGTCGTCCACCACCAGCACCTCGTAGTCCCGGGCGAACTCCGCCATCACCTGGCGGATCTTCCACAGGACCACGCCGATGGTGCGCTCCTCGTTGTACGCCGGTATGCAGATGTAGACCACTTCCGCCCCCCCGTCTCCTCCGGCCGTCGTTCCGGTCCCGCTTATACCGCAGGCCCGGTGCCGCCGTTCCCGCGGTCGGTGTCGCCGATCCTCTCCCGTACCCCCCCGTCGGTCGACGGCTCCATCGGCCCGCCCGGGGGCCCGGACGCCTGCATGCTCTCCGCCGCGGGCCCGGCCGGCTCCGTCTTCCAGCGCCGGTGGTGCCACAGGTACTGCTCGGGCGCCTCCCGCACCGCCGCCTCCAGCGCCGCCGCCAGCGACGCGGTCAGCTCCCACTCCCGCTGCCCTGGGTCCTTCCCGGCCGGCGGGGTCGGGATCCGCCGGAGCCGGACGTGGTAGCCGCCGTCGTCCCGACGAACGGCGGTGCCGATGAAGACCGGCGCGCCCGTACGGAGCGCCAGGACGGCGGGGCCCCGGTAGGTGGACGCCGGCCGTCCGAAGAAGGGGACGAAGACGCCGCGGTGGCGCGCGTCCTGGTCCGCCACCAGGGCGATCACGTGCCCGCGCCGCAGCGACCGGAGCGACTCCCGGGTCGCGGCGCCCCGCCGGATCACGGTCATCCCGAGTCGCGCCCGGGCGTCGTTGATGAGCCGGTCGAACAGGGGGTTGGCCTGGCGTTGGGCGACCACGTCCATGGGGATCCCGCGGGCGGCCAGGCTCGCACCGCCGATCTCCCAGTTGCCCAGGTGGCCCGTCACCAGCACGGCACCCGTCCCGGCCTCCACGGCCGCCCGCATCGCGTCGAGGCCCTCGACCTCCGTGGCCGCCAGCACGTCCTCCCGGCCGAGCCGCGACAGGCGCAGGAGCATCATGCCCTCCCGCCCCAGGTGCTCGTACGCGCCGCTCGCCGTGGCCCGGATCCAGTCCTCGTCGCGCTCCGGGAACGCCCGCCGGAGCTGCGACTCCACCACGGCCGACCGGATCCCGAGCCGCCGGTACACGAACCGGCCCAGCGCCGCCGCCAGCGCCCCCGAGCGTCGGGGCCCCAGCGCCCGGTCCAGCTCCCGGGCCAGGAGGACCAGCGCGTACTCGGCCCGGTGCTGCACGGACCGCCGCAGCCGCGTCAGCCGCTCGCCGACGGACGAGGCCATCAGCCGGCGTCCCCGCCCGGGCGCGCGCCCCCGGGTCCAACCCGCGCGGCCGGGTACCGCTGGACCGCGCGGTCGACCCGGTCCATCACGTCCCGCACGGTGATCGTCTCCATGCGGCCCAGCTTCGGCGCGAAGCTCGACGGGTCGGGCGGCGCGCCCGGCTCCGTGTACGCGTCCACCCACAGGTCCTCGTACCGCCGGTACGGCCCCACCCGCCACGGGTTCGTATGGCCGTACAGCCCCACCACCGGCACGTCCATGGCCCGCGCCATGTGGACGGGGCCCGTGTCCGGCGCCACCACGAGGGCGCTGCCGGCCAGCCGCCACAGCAGCGGACGGATCCCGTCGCCCATGGCCACCACCGGCCCGGAGTCCGCCCGGGCCACGATCTCCTCCGTGATCCGCCGCTCCCGCTCCGACGGCCCGCCCACGATCAGCGTCGCGTAGCCGAAGTCCCGTTCCAGCCCGTCGACGACGTCCGCCCACCGCTCCGGCAGCCAGTCCTTCTTCGGGTTCGCCGTCGCCGGGACGATGGCCGCCACCGGGCGATCGAACCGGTGGAAGAAGGCCGCCTGCCGCTCCCGCTCCTCGGCCGTCGGCCGGAGCCGCCACTCCAGCGGCTCCGGCTCCACCCCCAGCACCTCCAGGAACTCGAGGAACATGTCCTGGGTGTGGGCGCGAGGTCGGGACGGGAGCCGGACGTTCGAGGCCAGCCACGTCAGGTCCCGGGACCGGCTCCGGTCGAACCCTACCCGGATCGGCGCCCGGCNNGCGAGGCTTCGGACCCCCGCCAGGCCCCGCCTCTTGTGGAAGACCACCACGTCGTCCACCGCCTCGTGCCCCTCCAGGACGGGCGCGGGCACCGGCTCCACCACCCAGGTGATCCGCAGCGTCGGGTCCGACCGCTTCAGCGCGTTGACGACCGGGAGGCCGTGGACGACATCGCCCAACCCGGTGAGCAGCACCACACACACGTGGGAGCCGGGAGCGAGCCGGACCCCGGTCACGCCGCCCCCCCGGTCCGGGGACCCCCCACCGGAGGGCCGCCCGTACCCCGGCCGCCTGACCCGGGGGCGCCCGTCGTGGAGCCGGTCACCGGACGGACGCCGGTCGCGGGGTCGGCGCGCCCGGCCAGCACGGCTTCCGTCTGCTCCACCGTCCGCTCCGGCGAGAACCAGTGCTCCACCCGCCAGCGGAGCTCCCGGCGCATGGCCTCCGCCCCGCCCACGCCGGGCCCACCGCTCCGGGTGTCGTCGTCCCCGACCACCGCCAGCGCGTCGGTCAGCGCGTCCCCCAACGCCGTCGGATCCTCCGCCGGCACGATCCAGCCCGCCCGGTCCCGCCCTGCCCGGGCGCCGATGGCGTCCCGGACGCCGCTGATGTCCGTCGCCACCACCAGGCAGCCGGCGGCCATGGCCTCCAGCATCACGTTGGCCATGCCCTCCTTCCGGCTCGGCAGGGCGAACACGTCGGCGCCCACCAGCACGTCGTCCAGGTCCGACCGGAACCCGAGCCAGTGGACACGCCCCGCGACCCCCAGCCTCGCCGCCTGCTCCCGCAGCGCCGCCGCTTCCGGCCCGTCCCCCGCGACGGCGAGATGGGCGTCCCTCGCCCCGGCCCGCGCGAACGCCTCGAGCAGCAGGTCGAACCCCTTGCGGGGCTCGAGTCGACCGGCGGCCGCCACCAGAGGTGCGCCCGCCGGGAGCCCCAGCTCGTCCCGGACGCCGCCGGCCGTCCGCTCCGGCGGCCGGACCCCGTTCAGGACGACGTGGACCTCCTCGGCCGGGAACCACGGCGCCGAGGCCAGCCACCGGTCCCGGATCGCGGTCGAGTTCACGATCATGGCGTCGATGTAGTGCCGGAACGCGTGGCGGTACTTCCATTTCGGCGGCAGCTCGTGCTCGATCCCCAACCGCTCCACGACCCGGCCGACCCCCGCCCGCCGGGCCGCCCAACCGCCCCAGAACGCCCGTTTGAACGCCGACAGCAGCACCGCGTCCGGCCGCTCCCGGCGCAGCATCGTCGCGAACGCCAGCGCCCGCGGGAGGTCGGCGTCCCCACCCGGCCGGCGGCCCGTCACCCGCAGCCCCGCCGCCCGGGCCCGCTCCTCCACCGGATGGCCCGGCTTGCACGAGACCAGCACATCGTGGCCCCGCTCGGCCAGCCCCGTGGCGATCAGGAGCAGCCACTTCTCGTTGCCGCCCCAGATCCGTGCGTCGCTCTGGACGACGACCTTCATCCGCCCGGGTCCGGACGCTCCGTCGACCCCGCCCGCTCCGCCGACCCCGCCCGCTCCTCGGACCCCGCCCGTGCCGCCGGATCACCCGGCTCGAGGCGGAACACGAACTGCTCGCCGACCCAGGGGCGCTCGAACGGTTGCCGGGTCTCCACGGCGAACCCGTGCACGCGGATCCGGGCCACCAGCGGCTCGATGTCGTCCCAGACCATGGCCTCGTACGGGCCGGCTGGCGCGGCGCCGTCCTCGCTGCTGACGTTCGCCTCGACGATGAACCCGCCGGTCGGCCGGAGAACCCGCTTCACCTCGCCCAGGATCCGGTCGAGGTCGAACGCGTGGTCCAGCGAGTTGGTGTAGACCCAATCGACGGAGTCGGCGGCGTACTGGAGGTCGTGGAAGTCGCCGACCACCACGTACGGGTTCTTCACGCCGGGGTTCAGGTCGATCCCTACGGCGAACGCGCCCTGGTCGATGAAGGCCCGCACCTCGCTGCCCTGACGGGCGGCCAGGCACAGCACGGACGCGCCCGCGAAGTCGTGGGGCATCCCCGCGAGCCGCGCGCTGAGCGACGCGTGGAACCGCCGGTCGTGCCCCTCCACCGACTTCGACCGCAGCGCGCTGAACTTCGTCTTCTGGTGCTCGACGTACGTCTCGTAGTCGGGGTACTCGCGCTTGCGGAACCCGCCCCGGTCCACCCAGCTCTCCCCGATCTTCCTCCGCAGCACCACCTTCTTCCCCTGGTGGTACAGCCGCCGCACATCCCACTTCACCCGCTCCCAGACGTCCATCTCTACTCCTGTCGCAGTACCGTTTCCCAGTCGTCCAGCATGCGCGCCTCGCCGAACCGCTCCAACGCGACCCGGCGCGCGACCTCGCCCATGGACCGCAGCCGACGTCCGTCCGCCAGCGTGTCCCTCAGCGCCGCCACCAGCTCGCTCGGCTCGAACCCCACGACGCACCCCGGCGATCCGTCCCCGTCCGCGGCCAGCGCCTCCCGGGCGCCGCTCACGTCCGTGCTCACCACCGGCACGCCGGCCGCCAGCGCCTCCAGCATGGCGTTGCTCATCCCCTCCCGGTCGGAGCTCAGCACGAACACGTCCAGGGCGTCGAGCGCCGGCCCGATGTCCTCGTGGTGGCCGGGGAGGTGCACGCGGCCGTCCAGCCCCGACTCCCGGGCCAGCGTCTCCAGCGACCGCCGCTCCGGTCCCTCTCCCACCAGCAGCAGGTGGATCCCCGGCAGTTCGGGCAGCGCCCGCACCAGCCGGTCGTAGCGCTTCTGGGCCGCCAGCCGGCCCACCGACCCGATCAGCGGCGCCCCCGGCGGGATGCCGAGCGTGGCCCGCAGCGACGGGCCGCCCCGTGCCGCCGGGGGCCGCACGCCCGTGTGGATCGTGACGGTCTCGCCGGGGAACTCGGGCATGACCTCCAGGAACCGCTCCCGCATGCCCTCGGCGTTGAACACCACGACGTCGATCCAGCGGCCGAAGACGAAGCGGTACTTGGCGTTGCGCGGCATGTCGGTCTCGAGACCGATCCGGGCCACGACCCGGGGCACGCGCGCCAGCCGCGCCGCCATCGCGCCGAGCCACAGCTTCCGGAACGTGCCCAGGATCAGGGCATCGGGCCGCCGGCGCTTCAGCTCCCGGGCCAGGCGCAGGGCGGTATGCACGGCGATGTCGCCGCCCAGGTGCAGCCGGGACGCGGTCAGCCCCGCGTCCCGCGCCCGCTGGACGACCTCCCGGTTGTTGGCGTAGAGCCGGACCCGGTGGCCGCGCCCCGCGAGCCCGCCCAGCAGCCGGGTCAGCGCGATCTCGGCGCCGCCCCGGATGGGCGCTCCGTTGTGCGCGGCGATGCTCAGCGGGTCCACGGGATCAGGTCGCCAGCGGCTCGACGGGGTCGGCGTCGGCGAACTGGAGGCGGTAGAGCCGCCGGTACAGCCCATCCCTCTCGAGGAGCGCGTCGTGGGTGCCCTGGTCCACGATCGCCCCGTCCTTCATCACCACGATCCGGTCGGCCTTCCGGACGGTGGAGAGCCGGTGGGCGATCACCAGCACCGTCCGGTCCTCCATGAGCCGCTCGATGGCGTCCTGCACCAGCGCCTCGCTCTCGGTGTCCAGCGCGCTGGTCGCCTCGTCCAGGATCAGGATCGGCGCGTCCCGGAGCAGCGCCCGGGCGATGGCGATCCGCTGCCGCTGCCCGCCGCTCAGCCGCGTGCCCCGCTCGCCCAGCACCGTGTCGTAGCCGTCCGGCAGCTCCACGATGAAGCCGTGGGCGTTCGCCGCCCGGGCCGCCTCCTCGATCCCCTCCTGACTCGCCCCCGGCCGCCCGTACGCGATGTTGGCCCGGACCGTGTCGTGGAAGAGGATCGTCTCCTGGGTCACGATCCCCATGAGGGAGCGCAGGTCGTCGATCCGGAGACCCCGGAGGTCGGCGCCGTCCAGCGTGATCCGGCCGGCGGTGGGATCGTAGAAGCGGGGAACGAGGTTCGCGATCGTCGTCTTGCCCGCTCCGCTCGGACCCACCAGCGCGACCACATCGCCCCGGCCGATCTCCAGCTCCACGTCCCGGAGCACCGGCTCCCCGGACTCGTACTCGAAGCCCACCCCTTCCAGGCGGATCCGGTCACGGAACCCGGCCACCGGCCGGGCATCCGCACGGTCCGTGATCTCGGGACCCGCGTCCAGCAGCTCGAACGCCCGCTCCGCCGCCGCCAGCCCCGGCTGCACCACCGCCGGGAACTTCCCCAGCCACTTGATCGGCGACAGGATCCGCGCCGCGACCACCGTGAAGCCGATGAACGCGCCCGGCGAGAGCGTCCCCTCCACCAGCACCTGGCGACTCCCGAACCAGAGCACCACCAGGAGCGCGGTGGCGATGATCATCTCGTTGGCCGGCGGGAAGAACTGGCGCCAGCGCTCGTTCCGGATCGTCGCCTTGTACTGCCGCCGGGTCAGCTCCCGGAACCGGTCGTCCTCGTACTCCTCCGAGCCCGTGGCCTTCACCAGCCGGACCCCGCCGATGGACTCCTGGACGTGCGACGACACCTCGCCCACCGCGTCCCACACCTTCAGCACGCCCTTCCAGATCCGCTGACGGAACCGGTTCCACAGCCCCATCATCAGCGGCAGCGCCACCATCGTGGCCAGCGTCAACGGCCAGGACAGGAGCAGCAGCAGCACCAGGAAGACGACGGTCTGGATCACGTTGCTCAGCCCCGTCGCCAGGTTGCGGGTCACCAGCGTGCGGAGCTGGTCCACGTCGTTGGTCACCCGGGAGATGATCTGCCCCGACTTGGTCCGCTGGAAGAAGCCCAGGTCCATCTCCATCAGGTGCTCGTAGATCTGGTCCCGCAGGTCCTTCGTCACCCGCTGCTCGATGATGACCACCGTGTACAGCTGGACGTACAGCGCCAGGTTCTTCAGCAGGAAGACCGCGAACAGGATCAGCAGCACGTTCCGCAGCCCCACCATCGGCGCGTCCGGCGGGATCAACCCCCCGATGGCCGCCTCCAGCCAGTCCCAGATCGCGCCCTCCTTCCCCGCGAAGAGCGCCGACCCCGCCGCCCCCGGGTCCCGGAACAGCACCTCCAGGAACGGGATCAGCAGCGCCATGCTGAACGCGTCCAGCGCGCTGAACACCGCCATCGCGATGACCGACAGCACGAACAGCCCCCGGTAGGGGCCGAGGTATCTCAGGATCCGAACGTAGCGTCGCAAGGCTCCCCGCCGTTCACGGACTCGAGCACAGTCCGCATCATACCTCCGTCACCCCACCAGGGTCCAGCGAGAATCGATAATCGATAATCGACAATCGATAATCGATCGCCGGGTAGCCGCGGGGGGCGTGGGGAGGTCTCAGCGTTCCGGGCAGGCCGAGGGTCCAACGCCGCCGGCCACCGCGCCACCCCGCCGCGCCACCACCCCGCCGCGCCGCGCACCTCCACACCTCCACACCTCCACACCGCCACACCGCCACACCGCCACACCGCCGCACGGGCGCACCGTCGCTCGGTCGCACTACCGCACCCTCGCCGCCACCGCACCTTCATGACCTACCGCCTTCAGGGCCGCCGCTGCGAGGGCAACGAGCCGCCTGCGAGGGCCGGAGGCCCGAGCCGATTGCGAGCACAGCGAGCCGCCTGCGAGGGCCGCTGGGCCGAGCCGATTGCGCAGGCCGTGGTCGAGCCGGTGCTCGCCGGATCGGCGAGCCATTTGCGGCCGGCAGGCCGCCATTTGCCCCGACCTGAGGGAGGGCCATTTGCGCGGCCGGAGGACGCGCCATTTGGCGCGGGGGTCGGGGCCGGAGCGCCGGGCACCTGGCGCCAGCGCCCACCCGGTTTCGAAAGGCCCCGGCCCCCGCGCCCGCCCGCTACCGCGGCCGCATCGTCGCCACCGGCAGAATCATCTCCTCCGGCGACGCCCCGCCGTGCAGGAACGACCCCCGATAGCGGGCCTGATACTCCCGCAGCTTCGTCGGATAAACGAAGAAGTAGTCCTCCAGCGCCAACAGGTAGTTCGTGGCCAGGCGGCCGGGCGGGAACCGGAGCGCGGTCTCGTCGTTGACGGCCAGGACCGCCTGGGGCTGCTCGGCCCGCAGGTCCTGGCCGAACTTGTAGCGCAGGTTCGACGTGGCGTCGCGGCGGGCGAACACGGTGACCGGGCGCTCGCAGAGGATGGAGCCGTGGTCCGTGGTCAGCACCACCTCCACGCCCTGGGCCGCGGCGTCCCGCAGGATCCGGAGCGCGGCCGAGCGCTCGAACCACTGCCGGGTCAGCGCCCGGAGCCCGGGCACGTCCCGGGCCACCTCCATGAGCAGGCTGGACTCGCTGCGGCCGTGGATCAGCAGGTCGACGAAGTTGAATACCAGACTGATCACGCCGCCGGTGCGGAACGCGTTCCGCACCCGGCCCACCAGCTCGTCCGCCTCCTCGTCGCTGAAGATCTTCTCGTAGTGGACCGGGACGTCCTCACCGGTAAGCTCGCGCAGATGGTCCCGGAACAGCTCGTCCTCGAACGCGTTCAGGCTACCCTCGTCCTGCCCCCACCAGTCCGGCCGCTGCCGGGCGATGGCGTCGGGGAACATCCCGCTGAACAGCGCGTTGCGGGAGTAGGGTGTGGCGGTGGGCAGGATGCTGGAGTAGAGCTCCTCGTCGATATCGAACACCGGCGCCAGCAGCGGCCGCAGGGCCCGCCACTGGTCCAGGCGCAGGCAGTCGATGATCACGAACAGGACCGGATTGTCGCCCAGACGCGGGACCAGCCAGCGGCGGACCAGGTCCGTGCTCAGCGGGGGGCGGCCGTTCGCCTCGTCCGTCCGCAGCCAGCGGGCGTATTCCGCCTGGATATGCAGCCCGAACTCCCGCCGCAGGTCCACCAGCAGCGACCGGACCGAGTCCACGAGCCCCGCCTCGCCGGCCTCCTCCAGCCGGAGCTCCCAGTCCACGAGCTCGGAGAAGATCCGGAAGTAGTCGTGCCAGTCCTCCGCCCGGTCCTTGTCCTGGCTCAGTTCCACGAACCGGCGGGCGAAATCCTGCGCGGCCCTCTGCTGCCGGAGTTGTGACCCTTCCAGCAGTCGCGTCACCACGGACAGCACCTGGCGCGGCGACGCCGGCTTGACCAGGTAGTCGTCCACCCGCCGCCCGATGGCCTCCTGCATGGTGTGGTCCTC
>JABAOG010017588.1_pt1 | contig 18980 bp, 18 predicted proteins | sample 7062131 | NCBI WGS metagenome assembly JABAOG01 (sample SAMN14538629, study PRJNA623070) | marine sediment metagenome | biome: marine biome [ENVO:00000428]; feature: marine pelagic biome [ENVO:01000023]; material: deep marine sediment [ENVO:00002113] | place: India: Arabian Sea | collected...
CACCATTCTTGAAGATCGGACGCTGCAAAATGAGCTGCCCGGTTACACCGACTATGCCCGTCTCGTTCCATCCCGCCTGATTCCGAGAGTTTGGTAATAAGCCTTATGAACCTTCAAAAATCGTCAACTACCTTTAAAGACCAATCCATGGGAAAAAAGAAATTTGTCCAGGTCTGACCTGGTTTGTTGCTCAACGTGGTCTGGACTAGGCGTCGGTGTGCCGCTAAATATTATCTTTTTATGCGGACCGGTTTTATAAGGTCGAATTATTGAACCGAATGACCAGCGGAGGTTGTCATGCGTATTATCATTTCTAATTCGACTAAACAGCCGTCACAAAAAACGGCCGCTTCTACTCCCCATCCCGGAACATGTCATTCTGGCCAGTTTCGCCTGGTCATGATTCTGTTGATTGTTTTAGCCGCCAGCCACCTGCTGCCGGCCCTGGCGGCGCCCCTTGTCAACGGGGACATCTCCCAACCACAGCCAACTCTCCGTTACGCCACCACCAGGGCCATTCGTTTTGACCATATCTCGTTGGAACAGGGACTTTCGCAAAGCGTGGTCCTGGATATCTTGCAGGACAGTCAGGGATTCATGTGGTTTGCGACCCAAGACGGCTTAAATCGCTATGATGGATACACGTTTAAAATCTTTAAACACCTGAACGATGGTCCGGACAGCCTGAGCAGCGATTTTATCAATGCCCTGTCGGAGGACCAGGACGGACGGCTTTGGATTGCTACTAACGGGGCGGGGCTGAATATGTACGATCCGGCGACGGGCCGCTTCACACACTACCAACACGATCCGGATGATCCGGCCAGCCTGAGCGACGACTATCTCAATGACGTATTTGTAGACCGGGACAACCAGGTCTGGACTGGTTCGATTTCGGGCGGGCTGTGCCATTTTGACCAGGTCAGCAGCGGCTTTACCTGCTACCGGCATGATCCGGCCGACTTCTACAGCCTGAGTCACAATAACGTCCAGGCTATTACCCAGGATGGAGCCGGAACGCTCTGGGTTGGGACGCAGGGTGGTGGGCTAAACAGCCTGGAGCCGGGCAGCGAGACCTTTATCGCTTATAGAAATGACCCAGCCGACCCGAATAGCTTGAGCGATGACGAGGTAACTGAAGTATTATATTCGGGCGATGGTCTGTTGTGGGTGGGAACGACGAACGGCGGCTTGAACCGCTTTGATCCAAAAACGGGTCAGAGCGGCCGGTTCCAACACGATCCGGACAATCCGAATAGTGTCGGCCAAGGCTGCATTTATGCCCTCCTTCTAGACCGGAGCGGTGTTTTGTGGGTTGGAACCGACGGCGGCGGGTTGAACGCTTTTGACAAAGGCAGCGGCCGTTTCACCCGTTACCAGGCGGACAAGACCGACCCGGAAGGACTCAACAACNNGCCGTTTCACCCGCCACCAGGCGGATACGGCCGACCCGGAAGGACTCAACAACAACCAGATCTGGTCGGCCTACGAAGACGCCGGCGGGGTGCTTTGGTTCGGAACATTCGGCAGCGGGCTGAATAAGGCCGACCCGGCCCGCCAGAAGTTCTCGCTCTACCGCCAAGACCCTGATAATCCGAACAGCCTGAACAACAACCAGATCTGGGGGTTTCATGAGGACAGTCATGGCATTTTGTGGGTAGCGACCAACGGCGGCGGACTGAACCGGTATGACCCCGCCACCGGCCAATGGCGGTACATCCGGCACGACCTCCGCGATTCGGCCAGCCTATCCAGCGACTACGTGGTCTCCATTCTGGAAGATTCGCGGGGTTATCTGTGGGTCGGAACCAATGGCGGTGGGTTGAACCGGATGGACCCGGCGACCGGCCGTTTTGCCCATTACGACGATTACCCTTTTGTACCCGATATTTATGAAGACAGCAGCGGGCAATTATGGATAGGAGCCTTTGGCGGGCTGGGTAAATATGACCGGACTGGCGACCATTTTACCTTCTACCAGAATGATCCCAAAAACCCTGACAGTATCAGTGATAACAGCGTGGTGGACATTTTGGAAGGGGAGGGGACGGCTGTCTCTGGGTTGGCACTTTTAACGGCGGACTGAACCTGTTTGACCCGAAAACAGAGCGGTTCATCCATTATCAACACGACCCGGAAAACCCCGACAGTCTGACCAATGATATGGTGCTGGGACTGCATTATGCGAGCAACGGCATACTTTGGATTGGCACGGCCAGTGGCCTGGACAAATTTGACCCGAACAATGGAATCTTTACCCATTACACCGAACAAAACGGCTTGTTAAACGACCTTATTTATACCATTTTGGAGGACGATACCGGCCGAATCTGGTTCACGACCAACATGGGATTGACCCGTTTAGATCCACGAACCGAAACCATCACTCATTTCAGCGAACAGGATGGCCTGCAAAGCAACGAATTTAACCAATGGGCGGCGGCTAAAACCCGGAGCGGGGAGATGCTGTTCGGCGGCATCAACGGCTTTAACGCCTTCCAACCTGATCTAGTGCAGAAAAGCAGTTATCAGCCGCCAATTCTTGTCACAGAATTTCAACTTTTCAACGAACCGGTACTGCCAGGTGAGGCGTCGCCTTTGGTGTGGCCCATCGAAGCCACCGAGGAAATCAATCTTTCATATCAAGATGATTTCTTCTCCTTTACCTTTGCTGCCCTGGACTACTCGGCCCCCGAGGGAATACAATATGCCTACAAATTGGAGGGTTTTGACAGGGAGTGGAACGAAGTTGGGGGACGACGCTATGCCGGATACACCAATGTGCCGCCTGGTGACTACACCTTCCAGGTGCGAAGCACTAACAGCGACGGCGTCTGGATCGAAGAGGAAACGGCCGTCCGGATCCATATCCCGCCCCCCTTCTGGCAAACGTGGTGGTTCCGGGGACTGGCTGTACTGACTGTAGGTCTGCTGATTGCCGGAGTATTTACCTGGCGGGTGCGTTCCGTTGAAGGCCAGCGGCGGCTGTTGGCTCAAGAGGTGGCGCAAAGGACCCAGGAACTACGGGATACGCTGGCCGAACTGGAACAAGCCAAAGATGCAGCCGAGGCTGCCAATCGGGCCAAAAGCGTCTTCCTGGCCAATATGAGTCACGAATTCCGCACCCCTCTGAACGCCATTCTGGGCTTTACTCGGCTGTTACGGCGTGATCCCTCACTGGGCGATGAGCAGGGCGAAACATTGGAAATCGTGCATCGTAGCAGCGAACACCTGTTGGGGTTGATCAACGATGTCCTTGAGCTATCCAAGATTGAGGCCGGACGGACGGTCCTAAACCCCCATTCCTTTGATTTGCACCGGCTGCTGCGTGGGCTTGCTGAAATGTTCCGGCTGCGGGCCGAGGGTAAAGGACTGGCACTCCACCTGGAGGTGGCGAAAGACGTACCTCAGTTTGTTGTGGCCGATGCCGGACGACTGCGCCAGGTGTTGATGAACCTTTTGGGTAATGCGGTGAAGTTTACTCAGGAGGGCCATATATGGCTGCATGTCCAGGCTGAAAGCGTTGAAATGAACGGTCTGCGGCTGTGTTTTGAGGTAGGAGACAGCGGTCCTGGAATATCACCGGAAGAACAAAAAACGGTATTTGAACCGTTTGTGCAAACCACCGCCGGATTGGTTTTGCAAGAGGGCACGGGATTAGGACTCACTATCAGCCGCCAGCATGTGCGCTTGATGGGAGGCGACATCCGTGTTGAAAGTCTTGTGGGAGAAGGCAGTATTTTCTGTTTTACCATTCCGTGTGAGGTGATGGCCGAAACGGCTGTTTTCGCCTTACAATCCAGCCCGCACGTTACCGGCCTTGAGCCAGGCCAACCCCGCTACCGTCTCCTGGTAGCTGACGACCAGGAATCGAACCGCCAACTCCTGGTGAAAATATTGGAACCGTTAGGATTTGAAATTCGAGAAGCGGCCGATGGCCAGGAGGCTATTTCTATTTGGCAATCGTGGCAGCCTCACCTTATTTGGATGGATATGCGGATGCCGGTGATGAACGGCTTCGAGGCCACCCGTCATATTAAAAGCAGCATCCAGGGAGAAGCGACAATTGTTGTGGCTCTGACGGCCAGCGGCATGGAGGAAGACCGGGCCATGATTTTGTCCCAGGGCTGCGACGACTATATCCGTAAACCGTTTTTCGAGGAAGATATCTACAACGCCCTGACCAAACATCTGGGAGTGCGTTTTGTTTACGAGGAGGAAAGTGAGACAGACGGCCGTCCTCCTGTCGTAGAGGAAAAAGAATTGGGGACGGCCGCACCGGCAGGCCTGGCTTCCATTCCAGCCGACGTCCTGTCTACCCTGGAACGGGCGGCTGCCTTAGGCGACGTAGCCGGTATTGAAGCCGGCATTTTCCAGATTCGCCGTTACGATTCTAAATTGGCGGAAACGCTGTCCAGGTGGGCGCGGAACTTTGAATATGACCGGATTTTGAGGTTGCTCCAGACAAAAGGAAAGAGAGAGTATGAATCAAAATCATCATAATAGAGCACAGAAAGAGATACTCATTGTAGATGACACGCCGGACAATCTCCGGCTGTTGTCAAAAATCCTGACTGAAAACGGCTACCGCGTGCGGGCAGCGACCGGAGGACAGCGGGCATTGGACTCAGTGCGCCTGGCTCCGCCGGAGCTGATTTTGTTGGACATCAAGATGCCGGGCATAGATGGCTTTGAGACCTGTGCGGCGTTGAAAGCGGATAGAAAGTCGCGGGATATTCCGGTGCTTTTCATCAGCGCCCTGGACGATGTGGCCGACAAGGTGCGGGCTTTCAAGATTGGCGGGTTGGATTACATTACCAAGCCGTTCCAGCCGGAGGAGGTGCTGGCGCGGGTGGAGACCCACCTGGCGCTACGGGATTTGCAGCAGCGATTGGAACGCGCCAACTGCAAAATGGTCCAGGAATTGAACCTGGCAGGCCAGGTTCAGGCCAGTTTCCTGCCTGACAGATTGCCGCAGGCGGAAGGCTGGCAATTTGCGGTGACGCTGCTACCGGCGCGGGAGACATCGGGAGACTTTTATGACATTTTTGAATTGCCGGATGGCCGAATAGGATTTCTGGTCGCGGACGTGGTGGACAAAGGGGTGTGTGCGGCATTGTTCATGGTCCTGACCTATGCTCTGTTTCGGATGCACGCCGTTGAACAGGGGCTGGAACCAGCAGCCGTTTTTAAGGCTTTGAATGACCATATCCTTCTGAATACCCACGCCAACCAGTTTGTGACCGCCTTTTATGGAATGCTGGATCCGGCTGAGGGGACCTTTTTGTACAGCAATGCAGGCCACTGTCCCGGCCTGCTCCTGAAACGGTCGGAAGGAGATACCACTTGGCTGACGATTAACGGCATGCCGCTGGGGATACTGGAGGAAAACAGGTGGGAACAGCGAGAGGTGTCGTTTGCACCTGGCGATGTGCTGCTGCTTTACACGGATGGGGTGATTGAGGCGGAGAATGAAATGGTTCGGCCGTATGGCCGGGAGCGGCTGCGGGCTTGTGCGGAAGGATTGGTGGGCGGAACGGCCGTTCAGTTCAAAGAGGGGATTCTGCAAGATGTAGAGCGGTTTGTGGGAGAAAGGCCGCTGCCGGACGACCTGGTTCTGTTCGTCATTTCGCGTTTGGATACAGCGGAGGAACGATGATAAAAACATGGCTTGAATCGAACGCTAAACTCATTGCTGATATAATTACGGCCGTGCGGGCTTCACTCATTGTCCTTTTGCCCTGGCTTGGATGGACCTATGGTATCGCCAGTTTGCCTGCGGCCATCTGGCTAATGATGGCCGATTGGACGGGGGACGCGGTTGATGGGGCTATTGCCCGCCGCAACCGTCCCCTCTACTATACCTGGCTGGGCGACCACGACCTGGAAATCGATATGCTTATTGCGGCCGGTTTACTGGTTTATCTGACGGCCGTTGGTTTTGTCTCGCCATTGCTGGCCGGAATGTACGTCTTGGTCTGCCTTTTAATGTTGTGGCACTGGCGCTGGCCGCGGGCATTGGGGATGCTGGCCCAGGCGCCGGTCTATGGCTGGTTCACCTTAATGGCAGTTCACACCACGCCAGAAACCGGTCGATGGTTGCTTGCCTGGATGGTTATGGTTATTATTATCACCTGGCCTCGTTTTCCACAGGAAGTTGTACCCAATTTTCTGAAAGGAATGAACCAATTGTTCAGGTGATATTCAAGGTGTCACAGGAGCAAGAATCTTAATCTAGCTTGAGGCCATTTGAAGCTGAATGCTTGAATGATAGGTTCTCAAGAGCATATTTCTTCCACTCCGTTAGAGTCTCCCTTTTGGTTCAATAAAGTTCTTTCCATAGTCGAAAAGGTGTTAAGCCGGCCCGGTTTGGTTGCTTTGCAACCGTTTTTTCAAAAGGTGAAGGCGATTGCGGAGCCGACCAGACAGCCTGCGGTTCAGTTACGGCCGTCCCGAGAAACGGTCGGTTCTGACGGGATTGTATCTGTTCTGAGCGCGAATCTGTGGCACGATTGGCCCCGTTTCCGGCAGTTGGAAAAACGGTTAGAGCGGCTGGCGAAGCTGGTTGAGCGGGAAAGGGTTGACATTTTGTTGCTACAAGAGGTTTCTCGAACGCCTTTTCTGCATGTGGATGAGTGGTTGTCGGAACGGTTGGGGATGAGCGCCGTTTATTCGCGGGCTAATGGTGAGTCGGCTGCGATGGGCTTTGAAGAGGGAGTGGCGATTTTGAGTCACCTGCCCCTTTCTGAACCCCGTTTACGGCAGTTGGGAAGCGGCCGGAATCCGTTTGTACGCCGCCTGGCGCTGAGCGCCAATGTGATTACTGGAGGCGGCCGTCTTGCCCTTTTTTCAGTTCATCTTGGCTTGCTGCCCCATCACAATACCCGGCAGTTGGCTAACTTGTTGTCCTGGGTCAAGTTAATGGCCCATAATCGTCCGGCCCTCATCGGCGGCGACTTCAATGCCCACGAAGATTCAGCCCAAATTCAGAAAGCGCGCGAGAGTTGGCTGGATACCTTTCGCCACCTGCACCCTCATGCGGAAGGGGTTACTCACGAATTACAAGCCTGGGGCAGGTTTCCGTTGAGCCGCCGCCGGTTGGATTATATTTTCTTCAAGCAGCACCGGCCGTGTTGGGAGATAGCGGAAGCGCATCACCTTGACACCCCCGGCGGCGCACATTCAGATCACCGGGCGGTTTTGCTGCGGTTGATACCTGGGAACGATGAATTTCGGCGAGCTTGCGCGTGAAGCGTGCCGCGTAGCCGGGATCTTCCCGGATTTGCTGGAAATAGTCAGGCGGTTTCAGATTCCTTGTTTGCCAGGTTGACATAGGCTTGCCGATATTCAAAGGTAGATCTCGCACGAACAAAGCGCTATCTCGATTCTCCCGTGCCTGAAAAGCCCAGGTGTCTTGACTCAACGCATTCAATATCGCTTCTCGTGCGATGACAGAGAGGGCATAACCTTCGGGGGTATTCTCCAGCAAACCAAGCTTGCATAATATTTGTAACCAATGTTGGCAGCGGTTTAGTGGGATGTTCAAGAATTGGGCTAAATTTGTTGCTGGCAAAGGTTTCTCAGCAAGTAACCAAAAAACGCCTAATTCCATGGCAGCGCCTAAAGCGGCTGAGACAATATAGCCATTCATGAGTGCCAGGATATCCTCTTTGGTCTCAGGTTTCACGGCAGATCTCCTTAGCAGTTGATGTCAAAAAGGCGACGTCATCAATAGCCCAATTCAAATCTGGTCAGGTGAACGTGGCCGGACGTTGAGCCGTCTTGATGAGATTCATGGTAAAAGCCGGAAAGCGACCTATCTTACTTTCTAAGACAAACCCTACTTTCTGGGCCAGTTTGCGAATCGTACCTGGCATTTGAATGTCCGGATCAGGAAATACCTCTGTTATGGAGAGGAGTCCGCCAGGTTTGAGTGACCGATGAATCTCGCGCAGGGCGGCCGTCTTGTCGGGAATTTCACCGAGAACAGTTATTAGCAGGGCGCGGTCGAACGACTCCGGTTTGGTTTTTCCCTGGCCGAGACCGGCCAGGAGCAACCGCACGTTAGTGACGTTCTGCTCTTCCAGCTTTTCCCGAACGCGCCGGAGCATGGCTGGTTGAATATCAAGGGCAACGACTTCGCCGTCTGGCCCTACTCGCCGGGCCGCTGACAAGGTGATGCGCCCCGGTCCGCAACCGGCGTCGAGAACGCGCATTCCAGGCAGGATACCAGCGCGGTCAAGCAACAATTGTGGCCCGGCCACTCTGTCCATATATGGGTTTTCAAGCAAAAAGCTCAAAGTTGATGGGCAGGGCAAACGGGGATAATAGCGGCGGATGAGCAAACCGATTCCAACGGTCGTTATGGTGGTAAGCGCAAGTTTTGAGCGACTGACATGAAGCATTTTTCCTCCTAAACAGTGTTTCTTCTTAATCAGTTGTGGAACAATTCAGGCTGCCATCGGGGTACTTTTCGGCAGTAGGTTGCCCATAGTTCGCCGAATTCGGCCGACAAAGCTTCCTCCTCGCGCCGGGCACGAAACAGCAGGGCTGGGAAGTGGAACAGCACGAACAAGAAAGTCCAGGTGCGGTAAAGGAGCAAACCGCCGAGACCGGTGAGCAGGATACCCAGGTACATTGGGTGGCGCACATAGGCGAAAGGGCCATCGGTAATGAGTTGGTGGCCGGCGTACAACTGGGCGCCGAAGCCGCTGGATACATTGTACATCTGAGCCAGGGTCAGACGGCCCCACAGAACGAGGAGAAGGCCGGGAAAGTAGAAGAGTGACCCGGCGACAAGGGCAAGGGTACGTAACGGCCATGAGAGGGAACCTGTTATCGGCCGCCACAACCGGAAACATAATGCAAAATAGCCTGCGGAGGCCAAAATATAGAAAGTCGAGGTTCGCATAACGGCTGGTTCGCGGCCGTATTTTTGACCAGTCGGCCGTTTCATCCCCCGATACAAACCCCAGAATATCGTAGCCAGTGTTGNNCAGGTAAATCTGGTTCAATATCTGCATCTCTCGTTGTTGGATAGTTTCCAGGAACTCGTCAGCGCCCTTCATAAGCTTAAAGGCAGCGTAACCCCGCTCCAGAAAGCCCTGTACCGTCCCCCAACCGGCGCGGCGAGCCGGGGTGTGGGCCAGACGCAGAGCCAGGCCGATGAATGGCAAGCGTACGATTCCGTCTATTTTTCGGCCGACTTCCACCAGCATCTCAATTTGCCACACCCGTTCTTCATAATTGTCGCAGCGCCGGTAAGCCTCGGCATACATCTGGGAGGTAAGCATATCAGTCAGGCCCAGTTCGTCAATCAGCACGGCCAATAATTTGTCGTCCAAATCCCGGGTCAGGTCATTCAATTCGATGGCCTCCCTTAAAATACCAAGCAGTGGGGGCGGCAGAAAAGCCTGCAATGAAAGATGTAACTTGTGGAAAGCCTGATCGCGGCGGCTAAAATCCTGGAGGGCGTAAAGGTCGCTGAGGAAGAAGCGGCAGGCAAGGCCATAACGATCACTGGCAAGCAAATCGGCGTGGGTCCTGGCCAGCCGTTCCATTTGCCAGGACCGCAATAATACCATTTGTGGTGTTAGGCCAGTGGCGGCAGGCGCTTGAGGAGGTTCAAGGCGGCCTTGAGAAAGTTGTTTCAAGGAATCGATGGTCTGAAACAAGTTGTCCCTCATACGTCTCTATCGAACTACCAAAATGGGATGGTCTGTTTCCTCCAAAACGGACTGTATCGTTTGATAGAAGAATGGCTTTCCTGTGTCACCTATGATAAGCAAGCCGACATTGGAATGTTTGATAACGGCAGTGACTTCATCTCTGGTATGGACATGGCGAAAGTTGACTATCAGGTCGTAATTTCCCAGTTTTCCAATGACATCATTCTGAAACTCTCGGAATGAATCATTACCGGCCCATATGAGCACGCCCAAATAGCCGCTTGCCTGGGCCAGTTCACCGGCCAATTTCAAGGCTGTTTGGGCCACGGGAGAACCGTCATAGAGAAGCAGTATCGGTTGGGTAAGATCGAAATCAGCGCCCAGCAGTAGTACGGGCGGCTTGGATTGGGAGACGGCCGTCCGGGCGGTCGAACCGAGGGGTGAATGAGTCAGTTGGCGGCTGATTCGGCCGAGAACCAATAAATCGGCTTCCATTGCCGCTGCCAGCAGTTCGGCCGTCACAACCCCCCGCGCCACTCGGAACGTCCAGGCCAGCGAGTCCCGTTCCGCAACCTGTCGCAGCATCTCCCTGGCCCGGTTAGCTTGTTGGCGAAGCTGCTGTTCCATCAACAGCAAATCAAGTTTTTGCGTGGTTGCTCTCGGATAATGAATCTCCTGGGCAAAGGGCAGCCCGGCCAGCTTCAATAGGTTGATGTCTTCAACGAAAATTCCAATTAATTCCGCGTCGAGTTCCTGCGCCAGTTCGGCCGCCGCTTCAAGGGCGGCCACGCTGTAGGGGGAGGCATCCAGGGCAACCAGGATATGCTGAATGCTCCGGGTTCTTACTATCCTTTTCATGGTATTAAAGGGCGTTTGGTTCATCGTAACACTTCCTGGCCTGCAGGCACATGCCCATTCCCCGAAGGCGGTGTGCCGTATTCACGGGCCTTTTCCGCCAGGGAGGTCAGCCGGGCCACAATTCGGCCGTTGATACTTTCAGTAGGATATTCGCCGGTCTCGTCCAATTCTCCGGCAAGGACACCGGTCAGTAGTTCAACACCTTCGTCAATCGTTGCAACCGGGTATATGTGAAACTGTCCGGCTTCGGCCGCTACAACCACATCACGCCGCAGCATGAGGTTTTCGACGTTGGCGGCTGGAATCAATACTCCCTGTTCGCCCGTCAAGCCCCTTGCGGCGCAGACGTCAAAGAAACCTTCGATTTTCTCGTTGACGCCGCCGATGGCCTGCACCTCGCCCTGCTGGTTGACCGAGCCGGTAACGGCCAGGGACTGGTTAATAGGGATATCAGCCAGGGCGGAGAGCAACGCGTACAGTTCGGCTGAGGAGGCGCTGTCCCCTTCGACGCCGCTGTAGGACTGCTCAAAGACGAGGGTGGCGGAGAGGGACAATGGTCGTTCGGCCGCATAGCGCGCCCCTAAGAAACCGGCCAGAATCATGACCCCTTTGGAGTGAATCGGGCCGCCCAACTCTACCTGTCGCTCAATGTCTACCACTTCCCCTTTGCCCAGGCGGATGCGGGCGGTGATGCGGCTGGGACGGCCGAAGGCATAGTTGTCCAGGATGATAACGGACAAACCGTTTACCTGGCCTGTAACCATTCCTTCAGTGTCTATCAGAACTTCGTCCCGCAGAATAGATTCCTGAATTCGTTCCCGGATGCGACTGGAGCGGTAAATCTGGGCGTCCAACGCTTTTTGCACATCGGCCATGGTGACGAATTCATGGCCCGCTTCCCCAGCCCAATAGTTCGCCTCCCGCAGCAGGTCGCTGATGCTCAGCATGTGGGTGGTCAATTTTTTGGCATCACTCACTAGGCGGGAACTGTGTTCAATGACGCGGGCCACCGCCTCCCGGTTGAAATGACGCAGCTTTTCCTTGCGGGCCAGGTCGCCAATTAGCCCGGCGTAAGCCTGATTGCTGGCCTCGTCCCGAGGCATTTCATTTTCGAAATCGGCCGCAACCTTGAACAGTTCCCGGAAATCAGGGTCATAGGCGCTAAGTAGATAGTAAAGCAACCGCTCGCCGGTCAATATCACCTTCACCTCAAGCGGTATCGGCTCCGGCTCCAAGGAAACGGTGCTGATGTAGCTGAAAATCTGGCCCAGGGATTCGATGTGGATTTCCTTGGCTCGCAAAGCTCGCTTTAACCCTTCCCAGGCGTAGGGCTGGAGGAGGAGGTTGCGGGCATCCAGAACTAGATAACCGTCGTTAGCCCGGTGCAAAGCCCCCGATTTAATCAGGGTGAAGTCGGTTAACAGCGTGCCCATCTGGGAGACGTGTTCAACACGGCCGATTAAATTCTGGTAAGTGGGCAAATCTTCAAAGACCACCGGCGCGCCGTCTGTCTGGCTGTTGTCAACAATGACATTGACTTCATAGCGCGTTTCAATCGCTTTTTTAGGCGGGCCGGAGGAGGCGATGCCAACTAAGGCAGCCAGCGATTCCCGGTCTGATTCGATAAAGGCGTCCACATTGTCAACAATGTCCTTTTTGACCGCCTCCAGATAGGCCAACACTTCCGGTAGCGATTGGTAGGCCTGCTCCAATTCGGCGAACAGGGGCGCAATGGCGATGCGGGCCATCTCTGCCTCAAGTTCATCCAATTTATTGCGCGTTTCACGGTGCATCTCTGGTATCTGGTGCAGGAACTTTTGCAGCCGGTCTTGGAACTCGGTTATCCTGGCTTCAATCGCTGCCTGGTCCTCAGCCGGCATCTTCATAAATTCGTCAGGACTCAACACGTCGCCGTCTTTCAGAGGGGCGAAGGCAAATCCGGACGGGGTAGTTACGATGGCGATGTTTTGCTCCTTGGCCTCTTCTTCCAGCGCTTTGAAGGTTTGGGATTGCCGGTCTTTCAGTTCGTTGAGGATGGCTTTCTTCTGGGTATTAAATTCATCGCTGTTGAGAGTGGCCGGAATGACGGTAAACAAATCTGCGACTCGTTTGACCATATCCTGACTGAATTTGCTGCCCTGTCCGGCCGGTAGGCGCAGAGCAACTGGCTTGTGGGGCTGTTCAAAGTTATTGACGTAGCACCAATCGTCAGGGGTTGGTTCGGTCGGAGCGCGTTGGGTAAGAAACTGATTGATAGCCGTATTCTTGCCAACTCCGTTCGGCCCTAACGCAAAGAGGTTGTAGCCTTCATGATCGATGCCGATTCCGAAGCGGATGGCGTCTACCGCCCTGGTCTGGCCGATTATTTCGCTGCTGTTGTCTAGCTCGGCCGTTGTTTCAAAGGTAAACTGGGCCGGTTCGCAGCGCTGGTATAATAAAGATGGTTCTAATTCATGTACTTTATTCATGAGTTTTTTCTCCTAATGGCTAACCGCGTTAAAACAGCGGGACCTCGCCCTGGATAATCTTTTCCCGTATTTTGTCTACCTGGCCTAAACAATCCACGATAACAGCCTTTACCTCACCAATTGTGTCTGCGTCTATTTTATGTCGGGTGGGCTGCACCTCCGCGGCGGCCACAAAAGGCCGGTCCAACGGCCGTCCAATCTGGCTCAAGAGGAAGACCTGGGCCTGGCGAACGCCCTCCACCTGCTCCACGATGGCTTTAGCCGCCTCCAGGGCCAGGACGTTGTACAGTTTGCCGACATGGCTGATGGCGTTTTTACCGGCCGCCGCTTCTAAAGAACTGGCCCGGAAGGGGGTAATCAGCCCCGATATTCGGTTGCCTCGTCCGACCGCGCCGTCGTCCCCTTGTTCGGCGCTGGTTCCGGTCAGGGTCAGGTAAACATCGCCCATTTCCTCGTTGTCGGCCGTATTCAGATGGACCGCCACCGGTCGTGAAACAACCGCCTGAGCCTGAATGGCAATCGCTTCCCGGACGGCTGCTTTCAAGGCCTGGTACTCGCTCTGGTTCTGAACCCCTTCGGCCATGAAAGGCACGGCGCAGGTCAGCGATATTTCCTCGCCCAGCCGGACGCCCATCACCTTAACATCTTCACCGATGGGAAACTGTTCAATCAACTCTTCATTAATAGCCTGGCAGGTGTGATAGACGGCCGTTTCCAACAGGGAAAGCGGCCAATGGGCCACCCCGATGCTGGTATCGTTAGCCGTGACCTGGTCAACGGTGTGGGCCAGTTCGCCGGCGCCGGGGCCGGCGTAGCAGTCAACGATGCAGTGCCGCTCAGGGTCTAGGTAGCGCATCGTTTGGCGCAGGTAGGCTTTGGCGGCTTTGAGGGCGATGAGGTGAACGGGGATAGGACGGCCGTCCGGCGTTTGGGTTGTACCCCGCCCGGCAATTTGTATCCGGATTGGCTTCAACATCTCGCCCCCACCGTAATGAACATCTACCTCGCCGGCCACAAGCTGTACCTTGTCAAAGTTATGGTGTAGCAGCACCCCGCCGTGTTCCCGGCACCAGCGGCTGTATTCAACTGAAATACGTTCGGCAATGCCGTCGCAAAGGGTGTCGGGATGGCCGATGCCTTTGCGTTCGACAATCTCTACCGGCTGTTCCTCCGGCGGGCTGGTAATTGTCTTTGTTACAATAATTTCAGATTTCATAACCGTTTCCACCAGGTTACAATTAATTTTTCAACACGATTGGCACGTATACCTGGCTGCCCCACAACTGACCGTAAATGTTGGTATTGGTAGCCGCCAGAGGCTGGTCTTGCCAGGCAACCAATAAACTACCGACAGGTCCGGCAGCTACAGCCGGGTAATCGGCTGCGATGCCTGAGAATTCGGCCGTTTGACCTTCCAGCGCACCCAAGTAAGAAACGGCCCGGCCCTTGATTGGTTTATCAACCGGGCTCTGGTGATGTCACCCTGGTAGGTGCCCCCGCCGCCATGCACCTGTTGGCCGTGGATATCCCAGAGCGAACCGGCTTGTTGCTGCCATACGACCAGGTAGCGATTGGCGTGACGATTGTAGGCCAGATCCGGCTCCGCTCGGATAGAATTACCTTGTGAGATGACAAAATCGCCGCCTTCAAGCGTTCCCGCGTCGGTTACCACCTGGCCCAATATTGAGTAGGTGATAGGCAGGGGATGCCAAGTTTCCGACCACACAACCAGGTAGCGGTCTGAGGTTGAGGCATAGGCTACAACCGGTTCAACCGGCGTATAGAAATTGTAGCCTGGACCATAAATGAGAATGTCTGTGCCATCCAAAAGCTGTCCGGTTCCGGACACCCGCCGCCCCTGGATGCTGTAACCATCGCCGGGGTTATACTGCTCCCAAACTATCAGGTACTGATCCTGGGCGCCGTTGTAGGCAACGTCAGGATAGCGGCGTTCGGCCGGGCATCCGGCCGAGATATAAAATGGGCCTCCTAGCAACGACCCATTTCTGGAAATTAGCTGTGCCCTAATATCATCGCAGCCGGGGCGGTCATTAAACCAGACGGCCAGGTATTCCTGGCGCTGGTGGTTGTATGCGGTGGCCGGATGGGCTTCTTGTTCAGGATCGTCGGAAATAATGAGCAAACCCTCAATAGGATTACCGGAGTTAGTTACCAACGGAGTAGCAAGAAATACAATAGCTACCACACCCATTACAAAGATGGGGCGAAAACCAAATACCCTTAACTGTTTCATTTCTAACCCCCTTGGTGATCAAATTGTCAGTTCGATTTACGATAAGATTTACAGGAGAAAGAGTTGCTTTTCTCCTTTTTCAACAGGCAACTGATCGTAATATTGGCCGCATTCAACTTCCCGACCGCGAATAATGCGCTTGCCGCGCAGGGGGCCAAAGCGGCTGGTTACCACCGTCCACTGCCCGTTACCATCCTTGTCATCGCGGTAGATGACGACCCAATCCTTGATCATGTTGAGTTCGTGGGCGCGGGCGGTGTTGGAAAAGAGGGCAGTATAATGAGTCTCGCCGCGCTCGGTGTGTAAGATGGGCAGCCAGGCTTCACCGGTGGGGTTAAAGCGGCGGGGGGCGATGCGGGGTAAATGTCGGGATTTTGCTTTCTCTCGATATTCCCGGTCAACGTCTAGAATTTCTGCTACCGGTGGTTGGTTTCTTGGGAGTTGGCGATGCCCTTGAGGTCTTGGTCGTGGCCGGTGTAGTCTTCCGGCGAGGGATTCACGGACGCCGCGCAGCCGTTTTTGTCCGAACCCGGGGACCATTGCCAGACGGCCGTCATACGCCGCCGCTTCCAAATCGAGTAGGGTCTCCACCCCGATTTGCTCGTGAACCCGCAGCGCCAGTTCTGGACCAATGCCGGGAACGGTGGCCAGGATTTGCTCCGGTTCCGTTTCCCCGCGCAGCCGTTCCAAGAGATTGAGACGGCCGGTTCGGACCATTTGCTCGATGGAGTGGGCGATTGATTCGCCGATGCCAGGCAGCAGGATTAACCCTTCCAGTCCCTCACGCTCCAGAATATCGCCAGCCGGTTCGTCAATGTTGCGCAGGGTTACGGCCGCGGTGCGATAAGCGTTTACCCGGTACTGGTTGGCCTGCTGGCCTTCCAACAGTTCCGCCACCGACTCCAGGCAGCGGGCCATCTGCTCGTTATTTAACGATTCTACTATATGTGCATGACTTTTTTGTTTCATCGGTCACCTCTATTTCAACTTTTCTTCTGCTTCGAAGCTGCGTTGAGGGGAAAATTGGGCCAGGATACTTTTTGTCTCTTTATATATGCTTCCCGTTATTAGCTGTCGCAGGTAAACAGCCAGACCTGGCCCCAGCATGTAGCCTTGGCCGCACCTCCCAACGGCGTTGATAAAACCACCGGCTCAACGACCATGCCGGGCTTGACGGGGGTCATGCAGGCTTTGACCAGACGGCCGTCGGCGATGACCATGCATTGGGCGCATTGACCGTTGGCGCAGAAGATGNNGATGGTGTCTCCTTCAAGGGCTCGAAGGGTACGGCCGTCCCAGGTGAAGGGGATTGCTTTTCGCTCTGGAATTTCGAGAATTGGATGGGATTCTAGACGCCACTGATTCATAGCCGCCTTCCGTATAATAGGCGCAGCGTCCCAACACCGGCGCCGAGACGCCCGCAACCATACGATACAGAAGAATGGGCTGGCAAGCCAGTGATAAAGTACACGCCCAAAGACGATAAACGTCACAACCGGTCAAATGCCACGGCGTGGCTTAAAAATGTTGGGGATCGTTGATTACTTTGTAAATCTTATCGCCCTCATGGACAGGCTCAATGACCTTTAGAGCAACATCGGCCCCAGCTCCAACAGCCTGCACTTTTTGGTGCTCAATCTCCATCGACCTGACCTCCTGGGAAAAGTCGGTCCTGTTGCCGGCGATGTGCACTGTATCGCCGACCTTTAATCCATCTTTCAGGTCAAGGACAGCGACCCCAATTCGATTAAAGTAGTGTGTAATTTCGCCAATTCGTTTTTCCATCAGTAGACCTCCTATTCGATCCCGCGGATGTCTCTCGGGGGTCCGACACGTTCCTTGAGAACCCGCAAAGCGCGTAAAGTCACCCATTTGCTGGGTTTGCCCTTTTCCTCGACATCAACCCAGGTCTTACCGTTGTAAGTGTACTCCAGCGGCCAGCGACCCTGCCGATCCTGCTTGCTCAACAGCAGTTCTATACCGTTGGCCAGACGCTGGTCCTCTCCGTAGAGCCCAGGGCGGCCAGCACTTCCAGATTTTGCAGGACGTCAGTGACGTAGCCGATGGGATAGCCGAATTTGAACCAGCTTTGATTGGGTCTGGCGCTGTAACCCATCGGGTAATCGGCCGCTGCCGCGTCCCGGCTCAGCAAGAACGCTACGCCTGTCTCAACGGCCCTTTCTATGGCTGGGGTGCGCCGGGCTGCCGGCACTTTGCTAAGGGCCAGCAGGGTTTTAATGCCGCCCCAGGCGCAGGGCTGGTGGTTGTTGGCGCTGCATTCAAACCCCGGTCCACTGTTGCCGCTGCGAAGATAATGGACCGGCGCGTTTTTCTCGGTATTAGGGGCGATGCCTTCTTCTCCAGTAATGGAGCAGGCCAGCCAATCCAAAGCTCGCTGCAAGCGGGGGTCGTCCAGGTAACCGAAGTCGATCAGGGCCGCGCACAAGTTGCCCTGCAAGCAATGAATCAGGCCGCTGTTGCGGCCGTCCATGCTCAACCCACCGTGTTCGGCGGCGGCATAGTCGAAGAGATGTTCGCAGGCGAGGCGGATGTGGGGGTGACGGCCGTCTGCGCCCAACTGAGCCAGGAAGATGATTGACCACATCGTGCCGTTGTATTTAGGCAAATAGCCGGGTTTAATCCAGTAGCCGTCGTCATGCTGTTGGGCAAGGATGGCCGGGACAGGCCCGGTGGTCATTACCAATTCCTGGGCGGCGATGACTTCCGCTGAATCGGCCGTCATCCCCATTAAATCGCGCAGGGCGAAGTAACGAACGCCGGGATTAACCGGATCGGATTCCAGCAACCAGGGGATTGGGTTGTTATTAAGGACTGTTTTCCATCTCATAAATAGACCATAGTTTGACGGTAAAAAGAACCAGGTGAGGCAGACTTGTAGAACGTCAAATTTTATTGAGTTCGACAAATGCAGCCTCTTGTGCTCTCTTGACTGTTAGGCCGGTTCCGGGGCAGCGAAAAAGTCCTCCGGCTCCAGCTCTTCCTCCCCAATCTCATAATGACGACAGAGGGTAAGCTGGTATGGATATTGGTCTTCCGACAACCATTGGTTAAATGAAAAGTACCATTCTTTTCCGTCATCGCGTACGATGCGAACGTTTTCCAGGAACCAATCAGGATAGCTCCCTGAGTTGTCGTGCCGGACACAAACCCGGTAGATGTCACCCAGATCGGGAATATCTATCTCAAAGATATCGGTCAGCGCTGCCTCGGGAAGGTGACCTACCGGTTTACCCAGAAAAGTCTCACCGCATTTTCCTTTGGTTCCCCAAAGTTCTATGAAGAGCCGGGCATTGGCTCCTTGATCCGGCGATTCACCCGTTGTGACCCATATCGTGTACATCATGATAGAGCCGGTTTTTACATAAATTTTATATTTCATCGGAAAACTCCTGACGATCTTATTCGTTCGTGCTATTGGATTCGAGCGATGACGTCGCCGCGCCGGACGCGGTATCTCATGAAGTTTCTTGGATTTTTGACTCCATTGCATATTCTCCTTAGCCTAAAACCCCATAACAACATATTAGGTTCCCTTGGGCTTTTCTGTAAAGTGGCATTCAGCACGAAATTTGGGTGATTTTTATCACTCACCAATATCTGACATAAATCATCCCTCTGACATGCTATTCAGCACTTCTTGCAATTATTCAAAGGTTTAATCGTAAGCGTTCAGACTTTTGTTTTTTTTGTGCACTACAGACTTGGGTTGAA